>ENA-OWNT01004898-OWNT01004898.1-seawater-metagenome-genome-assembly--contig:-NODE-4898-length-11417-cov-4.240564_pt1 | contig 11417 bp, 8 predicted proteins | sample MGYA00238136_ERZ651165 | MGnify/ENA primary metagenome ERZ651165 (study PRJEB26861, sample SAMN08777766) | seawater metagenome | isolation source: coastal seawater | place: USA: Florida | collected... | reverse complement strand
TGGTACCAGCAGTTCTGGCAAAACGTTGGGTTATGGTGGGCGATCCAAAACAACTTTCACCCTATGTAGATGATGAAGCAACAGAGGTAAATCTACAACCATGCTTACCTGAACGGTATCAACGTGAAGCATGCGCCGATATCTTCGCTGCTCGACAAGAGAGCAGTAGGAAGCGAGAAATATCTCTAGTTTGTACGAATGATGATAAAACTAGAGAATTTTATCATCAACAGGCTCTCGCAAAGGGCGTGCCTACAGCATCTTTGGGAAGCTCAAAGGTGGATATTGCTTCTGCTGCTATCGTCATTGGTCCCTCAGAGTTTATTGAACAGAATGTTGGTAACTTGCCACTAGACCTATCAGTGATTCGGAACTTACCAAAAGTACCTAACCAATTAAACCGCCGTTTAGCGGCATACAGTCGGCTAACGCGCAAGAAAGTAAAAAATGAAAATGAGAGCTGGGAGTCTCAACTTGCTTGGCGATTAGCACGCATGTACGAACAGCGAATAAACGTTGAATCAAATGAACAATCAAAAACTTTCGATAAGTTAGATGAAGATATAAATGCGTTGCTCCCTTGTGAGTCCCACGATCAAACTTTTTCCGAAATCGATCGTGTCAGGCGTATCGCTTTGCCATCAATACTTGAATCACTGCAAGTAGGTTTTGAGCGTTCAAAGTATCAAAAGCAAGGAACTGCATTAACTGACGGGCTTCCATTAGATGTATTAAACCAACGACAAGTCACGTTAACTTATCAGCATCGAATGCACCCTGATATTGCTGAATTTTCTCGTGTGCATATATATCAAGAAAAGGCTTTAAAAAGCCCAGAGGGACAAGCCGCAAAACGTCACTGGAATTATAGAAGTGATACTCATCGTTGTCTGTGGCATGACATCAAAGGTAGTAAAGGCAAGGATGGAGAAATCGCTGCGGAAGTTGAAGCGATTTTGAAAGAGTTAAAGGCGTTTGATAAGTGGGCTAGCGAGAATCCTAACATTGAAAATGGTCAGCAGAGACCATGGGAAGTCGCTGTATTAGCCTTTTACCGAGCTCAAGAGCGAGCAATACGAAGAGCTCTAAGAAAATGGACCAATATTCATCATGGAGTTCGGCACTTTTATCGTGGTGAAAAACAACTACCAATCATAGAAATTCAAGTGTGTACAGTTGACCGCTTTCAAGGTCATGAAGCTGACTTTGTGTTGCTTAGCTTTGCAAATAACCATCCTACTAGCTTTTTGGAAAGCCCTAATCGACTTAACGTAGCAGTTACAAGAGCCAAACATCAACTAATTGTTTATGGCAACCGTCCAGCAATGCAAAAAGCGTCAGGGGTACTAGCACACTTTGCCAATACTCCTTACTGGTCTACAACAATTGAAACAGAAATGCCGGAGGCATTATGAGCCAAGACATAATACTAAAACGTGAATTAAAAACTGAAACATGGCTTATACAAGGTGAAATTGCATCAGCAGGCAACCGTCCAGAAATTAACTGTGTCTTACAGTTTTTAAGCGAACATCCTAATTCAAAAGCAGCGGATTGCGCTGGGCATTTGTTTGGAGATAACGTCGGAAGAAATGTTGTTGCTGAGCGGTTACTGAATATGGCGCGATATTTTAAGTTAGCTGAATTAGAACGAGGCAAATACAGGTTAACTGATGAAGGAAAAAAGGCGCTAGAAAAAAATGAAATTTTGGTGCCAGAAGAAGGGTGTTGGGCAATATGTGTTTGTGAAGATCCTTTACTGCCGCATCAACTTTTGAGCATTGATGTTCATCATGAACCAACTGCTGCTTCTACGGGGCTAAATAAGAATCGAGAAAATTTGAAGGAAAGGGCAAACAAGCTTGTAAAAGTGTCTAAAAACATTAGTGCCGTTTTAGGCTTACAAGTTCAACCAATTGCAGGTGGTCAAGAGGTTCGTATTAATAAGATAGAGGCTAAGGGGGAGAAATTATCGCACGGAAAGAAATTCCAGATTGAATGGAATGTTACTGGAGGGACTGTCGAAGTAAAAAGGAACAAAGAGTTAATTTTTACGGATAAAGTAGAGACCGTTTCCCGAGATAAAGTATTGAACCTATTTATGAAATGCGAGGGACTGGCTGATGATTGGAAAGAGCAATCTGAAACATTGACGGTAAGCTTTGATGACACAAATCCTGAGGAAAGATTAAGTATGAAGCGAACCATTAAGATTTCAAAGCCTGTAGTTAATAAGCTGGGTAGTTTTGCCCCTTTATCGCTGTCTAATATTTCTATAACTCCTCGGTTTGCAACAGAAGCTAAAGAATGGGCTTTGTGGCGTCTAAAGCAAAAGGTGAACATGTATGCCAGTGCTAACAAATACAAATCTTGGACCCATAAAGCTCTAGAGCCGTTTATGGAGTTTAATGTTTCTATTAAAGACAGAGCGGAACTAGCAAATGAGCTTTGGTTTGAAAACTCTAAGAAAAACGATAAATGCTGGCATTTAATGGCTGCACAAGATTGGAACTTGTAAGGAATATAGTGATGAGTTTAGTTGAAAGTTTTACCCGAAAAGCAAGTACGATTGTTGACCAGTCAAATACCAGATTGCCGCCTGTTCTGTTGCCAATTGTTCAAAAAAAAGGAGCAGCAGTGTCACCTCATAATGGTTCGGTATTTTGTTCTAACTTACAAGAAAGGGTCGTAGAGTTAATTGAAACGGCAAAAGAAACAATTGTTCTGAGTACCTTTTTACTTGCAGATGAATGCGTAGAGTCTGCAGTTTATGAAGCTGCAAAGCGCAATATTAGGATTTACATATTACTGGCTTGTGAGACTCGTTTGGGAGCTGAAGTACCTGACGATGAATTTGGTAAAATGTGTCTCACTCAGCATAAAGCAATGCTAGGTAAGTTATCAGGAATTGTCCATTTTGCTTCAGCACCTCACTTCCACGCTAAGGCAGTAATCGTGGACTCACTGCACAATATCGAAGAAGCAAAAGGCCTTTTATTGACTGCAAATCTTACAAAAGAAGCATTAACCCGTAATGAAGAGTTAGCTGTATCTCTTAATACAATGCAAATTGAGGAACTGACAAAGCTCTTCCGTTGGGCCATATTCGAAAGTGCCGAGCACCACATGACGAAAAATTGCGAGTTTGCTTCATATAAATCTCCGGTCAATATTCAATACCCTGAAGGGTTAACTGAAATACTTGTTACATCAAGTGAAGAAAACTCAATAAGGGATCATGCGTTAAGGCTGATAAAAAAAGCTGATAAAGAGCTTATCGTATCCAGTTTTGGCTGGCAGGAAGATCATAAGATTGTTGAAGCGATATGTCACCGAGCTAAAGCTGGAGTAAAAGTAGTCGTCCTCTCTAGACAAAGACCATCTGCAATGCCAGCGTTGCTGGCGATGGAGAGATCTGGAGCTACTATAAAATGCTTCAAATGGTTACATGCTAAAGCAGTTATTGTTGACGATAAAAGGGCAATGGTGATGTCGGCTAACTTTCAAACTCATGGTATGGATGAAGGTTTTGAATTAGGTGTTCCACTTGTCGGTGAACAAGTCTCTGAACTAAAGCGATGCTTTGAAACATTCTTTGCTACAAGACATAAAGAACTTCGAACAAATGTAAAGCTGGGGATGATAAATGGAGATTTTCAAGCATGGGAAGGTGCTGATTTTAAAGAGTATTCGGCACAAGAGTCGTCATTTATTGAATTAAAGCAAATAGAAGCTAGATGCTTATCTGATATGAATATGCAACCAAAGCTGCCAAATACCAACTGGCGTTCTAACACAAGTCACAAAATAGAATATAGATGGTGTGTAAGACCACCAACGGTTTCAGGATCCAAACCTGAGCACTTCAAGCAAGTAGGAAACAAAGAAAAACAAGAACAAGAAAGTTACAAGCCTAAGGTCGTTAAGCAGGCAAAAAGGCAGTTAGCTATTATCGTAAGCAAAGAGTCTGAGTTTGAACTCGCTGGTAAATTGAAACAACTCGAATTACCTGAAGCTAATATAGTTTTGGAGGCATAACTGTGAATAGAGCGAAAGATACCTTACTTTGTTGGCACTCTAAGCGCGGTGGTGTTGAAGTACTTGAAGAAGCGTTGAAACGGCTAAGAAATCGAAAGATTCTCATAGCTAAAGTAATTGTATTAACTCAATCACCCGAGGAAAGTTTCTTATATCAAGAACGCGAGTTTAATGACATTCATCTGAGTTTTAAATCAGTAAAGTTGAGTAACCCCGCAAATCACAATGAAATATACCAACTGGTAGAAAGTCAAATTTTGCCTGAGCTAAAACTAGATTTGGAGCAAAATCTTCATATAAATATTTCACCGGGTACACCGGCGATGCACGCTGTTTGGTTAATTTTACATGCGCGAGGACACTTCCCGTCAGGTACAAAGCTTTGGTCTTCGCAATATAACCCTGAGACTAAGAGGACAAGCATCGCCACCGTTGATTTTAGTGTTAACACATACCTTGCCGAGATTGCATCGATCGTTAATTCTGAAAGTCAGTATGCTATTTATGATTTGGATCCAAAATCTGTTGTAAGAAGAGAAGCATTGTTAACTTTGAAGCAGTTCTCTTCTGTGCCTAAAGCTCCATTGCTTATATTAGGTGAACGTGGAACTGGAAAAACTCGGCTCGTAGAGCAAGTTGTTGGCAAAATAAAGCAAAAGCCAGTTGTGACTCTGGCATGCGGAGGGTTAGATTCACAAGTTGTTGATAGCATGTTATTTGGGCACATTAAAGGGGCGTTTACGGGGGCTGAAAAAGAGCGGAAAGGCTTGCTAAAAGAAGCAAATGATAAAGTACTATTTTTAGATGAAATTCAGGACTTACCTTCTGCAGTACAGCGTAAATTGGTTCGAGTGTTGCAAGATAATCACCATAGCTACCGACCAGTTGGGAGTGATAAAGAAGAAAATTCTGATTTTGAGTTGGTGTGTGCAAGTAACAAATCAATTAAAGAATTATCGAGCATCCTAGACGCTGATTTTTTTGATAGGGTCTCAATGCTGACAGTTACGATTCCACCACTAAGGGAATGTAGAAATGACATTTTGCAGGATTGGCAAAATGTTTGGCAAGAAGTAAACATTAACCCAAACTTACCAAAAGAAGCGCCAATTTCTGAAGAGTTAGTAAGTTTTTTTAGTTCAGCACAGTTAGTCGGAAATTTAAGAGACTTAAAAAAATTAGCTTTTATGACTTGTGCATACTTGAGTGACCAAAGTACCGCAAGTGCGCTATCTAAATCTTTAGCATCTCTCAGAGAGTGCTCTGATAATTCTGACAGCTTGAATACTAATTTTAAATTTGGTGACTTATCCATGACAACAAAAGATAAGCTGACAAAGGAGTTTAATAGAGAATTAGCAAAAGCTGCTAAAAGGCAATTTGGTACTTGGGTTAAGGCATCTGAAAATCTTAAAGTTGACCAAAAAACATTACAGAAATATATGAGAAGTAATCTTGGTTAAGAAATTCCTTACCCTAAGTACTGCGCCTTCTAAAAAGTTTTGTTCCAGTTAAGAAATTAACTCTTAAATTATGGACGAATACATATGCGAGTTAGAACTCGTTTAAATCCAATTCTTAACTCTAAGCATTTTATAGTATCTACCCTGCATATTATTCCTCGCAGAAAGTCGATCATCCTGCGATAGGCGAGGTCAATCTATTTAGAGTGGTTTCTGCATGGTATTGCAGAAACAGATTCATCTATGGTTGGGGGGCGTCGTTTTAAGTTGGGCGTAGTTGAACAAGACTCTGCGATACCTTGCAGAGATTAGTTCAATTACATTTGCTACGTCATCTGTTATTTGTATAGAAATCTGCGAGTTGTTGCAGATATGATCTTTTCTAGATTGTCATCATTTCCTCAAGTGTTGTAGTAAATGACTGAGCCCAGCTTTGCAATTCGTTTAGATTTACGTAAATGTTGGAAAAATTACAATCAATGTTTTTATCGAAGTCGATGATAATGTGCTCCGAAATTTTCCACTCATTCTTAGCTATACGGGAAATAATTTGGAAAGGCATTATATCGACATAGTCAACAAAGTCCTCTAATGCAACATGGGTTAAGCCTTTGTTGTTTTCCACTATACGGTCCTCTAGGAAGCCAGGCAAGATAGGATAATTATCAAAAGTAGTTGTACGGTGTTTTTTCAAGAGCATTAGCATGTTCTCAATATTTACTTGTTCTGTCCCAGTTAATGGATCACAGTTAAAGTGGTTAGTGATATCGTAAAATTTAGCGGCTACACGTTGGTGAAAAATTGTGGCTGTTACACCCGAAGCTTCACCGAAAGATTGGATTTCAATCTTTGAAGGTAATTGACTCTGCTCGGCTAGAGCAATAATTTCCTCGCGAAAGGTAAGTTTGTTTTTGTACATTAAAACTCCTAAGGTTGGTATTAATTTTCAGGACAAGCCTGCGGTAGATGTTTTTTAACAGTCGATTTACGCCAATAATTTCTTTTACCGAGTATTCGATCCGGTTCAGGAAATTTCCCATGTTTAACTTGGTTATATAGCCACGAATTCTTGCGGCCTAATGCACTTAACACCCCCCACCAAAGAAAGTAATACTTCAGTATTTTTGAAAAGAGAACTCACAATTAGTCCTCCAAACGTTCTGGTTTGATAAAGTGTTCGATTAAGTTCGATAACGCTTCAGCACCTTTCTTTCGGCTATGAAATAGGTGGTGGAAGTTTTTTAGGTAGCGTTTAGGTGAATGCGATATGTAGCTTTCAGCTACATCATCATCGACTTGAAGCACAGAAAGTGTACTTCTAGTGGTATAGCGAATCTCGTGGATCATTAAGTCTAAACCGTCAGTAATTCGACTTAAGAATTTATTTAATGTTGTTTTGTGAACATGAGGCTTCTGGCTATTGCTTTTACGAGCTGGAAGTAAATATTCAGAGCCTGCTTTTAGCTGTAGCTCTGCTAGCTCACTAAGTAATGAGTTAGCAAATGGAGTGATATACATCGACCTGAATACATTAACTTTACCTGTATTCAATAGCCAAATGGGCTCTTTAGTAAAGGTAATCCCATTGCTTGAAGGAATGAGCTCATTACGAAAGTCATCGACTTTAGCACGAACCAAATCTAAAACTCGAACTCCGAATAGCAACAGCAGATAAATACATATAACATTTATACGATCTTTGCTTGGCAGAGATTCTAACCGCTCGACTAAAATCTGTAACTCTGCGATTAATAAAGCGTTGCGATCGCTTTCATCTTTGTAGCCGAGTTCCCGTGCTGTGAAGTACCTAGCTGCATTGAAATCAGTTAGCTTATAGCGTACGCCTCGATCTAAAAGCTTACGCATTAACGTGTTAGCATGAACTTTTGTTGCATTATACTTAAATTGCTCATTCCGCTTTTTACCAATGGAGCGATGAAGCAGATCTAAGTGAGTACCATCGATGATCTTGACAGGCGTATTACCAAGCACGGGGCTTATGTGATTAAGGTATAACCCCATGTATCGGTCTAGATTTAAGTATTGACTAGAACCAATTAATTCTTCGTCCACATCGTCATTAAAAAATAAATCATGAGCTAGGTCATCTAGGCTTACAATCGATGCTTTTTGAAGTTGGATTTCACGAAGCTCATTATCAATAGAACCTCTTTGCGCAATATCTTCCTCATATTGCATACATTGCAGTATCGCTTGCTCTAATGAAAAGTTATCGCCTAGCTTTCCTATAGTCAGATCTACAGGGGCATGCTTTGAGCGTTTGCGAAATACAGCGGTTACCTGATTCTTGTGTGATTTCGCATACAAAGTGCCTACAATTTTTTTTAGTCTAAAGTCACTCCCAAGCTCTCGCTTGAGCTTATTGAGCTTTTGCTCGCCACGCTCGACTCGTTCGCGTAAAACCATTTAATAACTCCAGTTAGGTTGTTCGCAAATATTTTAGGGACGGGATAGTTTTTGACACAATTATGAACCCGTTAAGCCTGGAGCCCTTTATTTATAAGTTCTAGAGAGTTAAAGAATATTTTTCGTCCAGTGTTTGGGCGGGGATTTCAAAAGTGATTTGCAAGGCTAAAAGAGAAGGAGTTCTCCTTTTCTAAAAAAGTCTTGAAGTTTCGAAGGCCAAGTGTGGTGAGGTCTAGCTAAGGAGAACGATAAAAAAGTATTGGTTGTACTTATATTAAGGGTTGAACAAATTTTGGAAGTGCATTGAGAGAATTTATTTTACTTGTGTTTGGTGGCTTTGGAAATTACCGTCGATTCAATTAGAAAGAATAATTAACACTAACTTGAACACGGCCTAGTTAAGTACCAGTTTTTAAAAGCTAATCCGAAATTGTTTCAAAGCAACAAGGTTGAAAGGAAATGAATCAATTTAGTAGCTAGGTATTATAAAATTTGGTATCAATAGCATACTCAGAAAAGTGAGCAAATTACTGATTCAAAAGAGTTGTCTGTTCATTATTAACATGTAAAACAGAAATGGAGTTTTGTTCATTATGAGAAATAACGCGTTATATTTTCCATATATTTCGATCCCAGAAAATAGCTGGACTATTAAAAGTCTTCTATATTGGGACAAACTGAGCTCTATAGTTCCAATGGATCATATCGACCGCCCAGAGCAACTCAGTGGCTTTATGAGAGCTCTATTAGAAAGAGATCTCGTAGAGCAAGTGTTTCCATCTAACTACTTGTATGAGATTCCTGAATTCGAAAGTAGTTTCATAAGATATTTACAGCCGAAGGTAAGGAGATATCGCGAAAATCCGATTAGAACTTTTTCACTCAGCGGCAGAGTTCACCAAGAAAAGTTAGTTCCTAGAGCAAATTTACATGTGGAAAAACTTGGGCATTTGCCAGATTTCCTTATACAAGAAGGTTTAGCTAGAAGGATAGATGGGGCTTGGTTCGAAATGGATACTCGAGTCGCAAATATGTTCATGGCATATTTAGCTATTTGCTTAGGTGGTGTTAAAGATGTCAACGCAGCACCAATCACAAGTGAATTTAAATACTCTAACTTTCTTGGCCATTTCAGACGAGAGAATCCAAGGTTTAATCATCAAAGAAAAGCTAATGATGTAATCATTAATGGGCTATTGCCAATTCCAAATGAACCTATCGATTTAGATAAATTAGCACAATTTAAAACTGATCATGGTCATTTGTTACCAGCCCTACGTAGAAAAGTAGAAAATGAATCAGCACAAATAGCTTTATTAAATGATCCTAACGATAGGGTTGAAGCCACTGCGGGTTTTATTGAAGATTGTAAATATGAAAAAGAACAAATAATTGATGCAATGAAGCCTTCATGGTCGAAAATTAGTTTTGGCTCAATAGCCCCACTATTTGGGTCAGGGTTAGCAATGATAGCAACAGACACTGGTAACAAAGCTGCATATACTGGCGCTGGCTTATCTTTTGTAGCAACAGCTTACCAAGCTTTGAATAGTATCAGAGCTGAGCGTAAAAGAGCATCAGCTCTTCCTTTAGCATATTTAGCCCACTTAAATCGCCTCAATGCCTAACAAGCTGTAAAGAAGAAAAAGATATTGTTAGTTGTTATTGATGTGGGCAACAGTTAAGTTTTATTACGCTTGTTCTGTTAGTCAGCAGGCGCCTCTAGAAAGTGCCTGCAACTTTTGATGTTAAAGCTCCGTTTTCTCTAATGTACATATGTACCAGTGACTTCCTTGTTTTTGGATCTTTCCCCTATTACATGCCCTAATTAAAGCACGCTTAACCGTTTCTTCTTCCAGCATGGGAAAGGTTTGAACCATATATTCTGTTGTAGGTGGATAACCATCCCAATGTTTTAAGTCTTGGATTGTTTCAACAAGCCTCTTATCTGTTAAACGTTTCATATCACTGCTCTTCTTTAGGTAAGCATTTGCAAAAAGTTTCAGATAGCATCAGCAGAGCCTCACGTTTTTCTGGCAAGAAAGAGTACTTGTTATAGATGTGCTGCATCTTTGGGAGTTTATGGTTTAAGCAAATCTCAGCGACCTGATCGGATACGCCTAGTTTTGCAAGCAATGTTCTTGTTGTTCTGCGGATATCATGTGGTGCTAGTGCAAACGGTAGATTTAGATTCTTGAATGCGTGGTTTAACGTGTCGTGGTAAACATGGGGGATACGGCTTTGCTTTCTTGCCGGAAACACATACTCGCTGCCACAGGCTCTTATTTTTAGTTCATCAAGCCAAACGATGACTTGTGGTGAGAGTGGAACTAAGAACTCTCGGCGCGGTTTTGTGCGCTCCGCTGGAATTGTCCACAACAACTCGTCAAAGTCGAATTCTTCCCACTTAGCGCCTAACAGTTCCATCTTTCTAGTTGCCGTGCAAAACAGTAAGCAGGTTGCTAGGTAGTTGTCTCTACTAAAAGCAGTGCCAGCAGCTTCGGCTATGTCGAAAAATTGTTTGATTTGTTTTTCATTCAAATAGGTATCTTTTGGCCTTTCTTCACCGCCTGCGTCCATTGCCGTGAAGGATAATGCCAGGTTGTGGCGAATTAAGTCGAGCTTAACAGCATGTTTAAATAACGCCTTCAGTAAATAAAGCGATTTATTTGCTATCGAAGGTCTCGGCGCTTTTGTTCGCGTCCCTTTTTTGATTTTCTGCAGTACATCCGAAATCTCCAAGCCATTTATCTCCGAGATACTTCGCTTGCCCAGTGGCTTTTTTAGATTCATTTCATACAGGCGCTTTAAACGTTCAGCATGTGAGTAACGTGATTCGATGATGGTTTCAAAGTAGTGCTCAAATACGGCATCTAAAGTCTGTCGTGCTTGATGTTCAGCTCTTCGCTTTTCCATAGCTGGATCAATATCGTTAGCTAGCTGGTGGCGAAGAGCCACTGCTTTTTGCCTAGCTTCTTTCAGAGAAATGGTTGGATATGGGCCGATGGTGATAATGGCTCGCCGACCATTTATCTGATAGCGGAATTTAAAACTGGCATATCCCGATTTGGTCAATGAGAAAAACAGGCCATCTTTATCTCCAATTCCTCGAACAGGAGCGGCCTTTTTGATGATAGATTTCAGTTGCGCTTCGGTTAACATTTATATCCTCCAAAATAATAGGGTTATTTGGACGACATTGGTGACTCGGCTAATGGGTCACCACTCGGGTCACCACTGAACTACCACTCGCACTACCACTTTTTTGCATTTTTGGCCTAAATTATTCAAAATAATTTGGACACTAAAAACACAAAAGCCCAGTATTACTGGGCTCTAGCGGAGGTGTTTGGACTCAAATGGATATTATTCTATATTTTGGATCTGCTCGCGCATCTGTTCAATTAATACCTTAAGTTCAACCGCTGCATTGGTGATCTCTGTATTGATTGACTTTGACGCTAGGGTGTTTGATTCACGGTTAAACTC
>ENA-OWNT01004897-OWNT01004897.1-seawater-metagenome-genome-assembly--contig:-NODE-4897-length-11419-cov-7.996738_pt1 | contig 11419 bp, 12 predicted proteins | sample MGYA00238136_ERZ651165 | MGnify/ENA primary metagenome ERZ651165 (study PRJEB26861, sample SAMN08777766) | seawater metagenome | isolation source: coastal seawater | place: USA: Florida | collected... | reverse complement strand
TTGCCGGGGATTTCCACCTTGATCACGTCGGCACCGAGGTCGCCGAGCATCTGGGTACAGGTCGGTCCGGCAAGAATCCGGGTCAGGTCGAAGACCCTCAGGCCGCTCAGCGGTCCACTCATGAATGTCACTCCCGTCAGATTTCATGAAATTGCGGCTGGATTTATCACACCCCAGGGCAATCGCCAATTGTCCGGACCGTTATTTTCCGGATTGCAGCAACCGGCCTTGCCGGAGCGCTTCCAAAGTTGCCGGGCGGATACGGTAGAACGGCACCGGGTCGGTGAAGCCTTTCATCGTTGCCTCCTCGCTTGCCGGGTCAAGCGAGGCGAGCATGTCGCGCACCTCCCCGTCTTCGGCAATGGCTTCCGACAGGACGATGTCCCAGCCGTCACTCTGGGCCTGCAGGCGGGCTGCCATGTTGGCGGCAGAGCCGTAATAGTCGAGCTGGTCGTTGAGTGTCACCGAGATGCAGCGGCCCGCATGGATGCCGATCTTCAGCACCATCTCGTCCTTGCCCGGCTGTTCCCGGTTGTAGGCGGCGAAGCTGTCATGGATGTCGATGGCGCAGCGGAGCGCGTCCGCCGGCTCGGCGAACACGGCCATGATGGCATCACCGATGGTCTTGACGATGGCCCCCTCATGGTCGCGGACGGCACCGCCGAGGAGCGAGAAATGCTCGCGCACCAGCGAGAAGGCTGCCGGATCGCCGATGCGGTCATAGAGTGCGGTAGAACCCTTGAGGTCGGTGAACATGATCACCGTGTTGCCGATGTCGATATGATCGCCGGGGCGCAATATCTCGCCGGTGAACAGGTCACGGAAGGCCTGGTAGGTGATCGCCCGGTCAGCGGTCAGGATATCGCGCCGCCAGACCAGTTCCTCCAGTACGAAGACCCGGCCGGCGGGGTAATGATTGAAGATCGCGAGATTTCCGCCGCCCGGGATCACCTCGACCGTGATGCCGTCCTTCTCGCCGGTGATGTGGATCGGCAGTTCCGTGAGCGGTTTCTTGGCGCGGTCGAGATAGCGGACGAACTCGATCAGGCCGCCCTCGTAGAACAGCTCGGTCTCGCGCGCATCGGCGTGGCGGTTGTCGGTCAGCTTGATGCGGACGCCGGAATTCAGGAAGGCGAGCTCGCGCAGGCGGTGCTCCAGCGTGTCGTAGTTGAACTCGACATTGGTGAAGGTTTCCTGCGACGGCGTGAAGGTGACCTCGGTGCCCGTATAGTCGCCCGCATCGCCGGTGACGGCCAGCGGCGCGTCAGCGACGCCGTGGGTGAAGCTCATCTCGTGGAACTTGCCGGCGCGGCCGATCTTCAGCTTCAGCGAGACCGAGAGCGCGTTAACGACCGAGACACCGACGCCGTGCAGGCCGCCGGAGACCTTGTAGGAGTTCTGGTCGAACTTACCACCGGCGTGAAGCTGGGTCATGATGACTTCCGCCGCGGAGACGCCTTCCTCCGGGTGGATGTCGACCGGGATGCCGCGGCCGTTGTCGGTGACGGTCACCGAACCGTCGGCATTGAGCGTCACGGTGACGATATCGGCATGGCCGGCCAGCGCCTCGTCGATGGCGTTGTCCACAACCTCGTAGACCATGTGATGCAGGCCGGATCCGTCATCGGTGTCGCCGATATACATGCCGGGGCGCTTGCGCACTGCGTCGAGGCCCTTGAGTACCTTGATCGAGCCGGCGCCGTACTCACTGCTCTCGACGACGATTTCTTCAGGAATTTCAGGCGTTTCGCTCATATAAACACGATCTTTCAAGGGCGCGCGGGGCGAAACCGGGCCGGCTGCCGAATCGCGCGTAAATTCATGTCAAACATATAGGATTTTCAGGGGGAAATGCCAAATGCGACGGGCGATTCAGGCAAGGGCGAGTACCGCGGCGAGCAGCAGGATCGCCGCCGCGCCACAAAGCCCGTCGCGGCGGCGCACCCGAGGGGCGCCGACGACGGTTCGCGGACGACCGCCGGCAAGGCCGCGCGTTTCCATGGCGATGGCGGCGCGGCCGGCCCGGCGGATGGCGAAAGCGAGCAGCGGCACGACCAGCGAGGCGGTCTCTACGGGTCCGGGAATGCGGCGCGGCGGACGGCCGGTTCGCATGGCGCGAGCAAGACGGATCTGCTGCGCCTGCGACGCGAGATCGGGCACCAGCAGCATGGCGGCAAACAGCGCATGGGCGATGCGCGGCGACAGGCGGGCATGCAGCATCAGCGCCTTGACGAGGCCGGCGGGATCGGTGGTCAGCGCGAACAGCGCCGAAACCATGCCGCAGGCGACGGCGCGCAGGAACAGGACGATCCCCGGCGCCACTGCGCCGGAGCCGAAAAGCGCCTCGCCGGCCATGCGCTCGGCATAGGCGCTCTCCTCGCCGAACAGGACGCTCGTCGTCAGGAACCCGGCGCCGAACAGGGCAAACGGCAGCATCAGCACGATGACGAGGAGCGGCGAGCGACGCTCGACGGCAACCAGCAAGAAGGCGACCAGCGCAATCACCGCGAGCTGAAAACCAGCGTCGAAGACCAACACCGAGGCAGCGATCCAGACAAGGCAGACGGTGAGCTTGGGCAGCGGATGGAACGCAGTCAGCACGGTGCGTGGCGCTCCAGCCAGGACAGCGCCGGCGCGATCGGCGGCGGCGCGAGGCCGGCATAGTCGATCAGGAGAGGATCGGACAGAAGGTGCTGCGCGGACCCGTCGGCGAGCATGGCGCCGCCGACAATGATGACCGCGCGCCGACAGGCCTTGAGCGCGAAGCCGGTATCGTGGGTGATGACCGCGACGGCGCGGCCCCGGGCGCGCAAGCCGGCGATCAGCGCGGCGACGTCGGCAATGCCCCGCGCATCGAGCCCGGCGGTCGGCTCGTCGAGCACGATCAGCGAGAAGCGGCGGGCGGCGGCGAGCGTGGCGAGAGCGAGACGGCGCTTCTGGCCCTGCGACAGTTCGAAGGGGTGTAAGTCTTCGAGACCGTCCAGCCGCCAGGCATGGAGATCGCGCCGCGCAGCCTCGCGGCGGTCGCCGGGCGAAAGCGCCTTATCCTGCGCATCGGCGAGTTCCTCGATGACGGAGCCGGCGACGAACTGGTTTTCCGGGTTCTGGAAGGCCATGCCGCCGGGCGGTCCCTCGCGGCGGCCACCGGCGAGGCGAAGCAGCCCGGCAAGGCTCGCTCCGAGCGTCGACTTGCCTGCGCCGTTAGCGCCGAGGATCGCGACGGCCTCGCCGCGCCTCAGTTCGAGAGTGATGCCGTTGAGGACCGGCTTGCCGAAGAGCGGCGCGCAGACGGCCTCTTCCAGCCGAACGACGGGTTCGCCGTCAGCGGCTCCGGCGGGCGCTGTCCGGTCGTCGACGAAGGCGCGGATCACTGGCGCGGCCGCCGCCGCCTTCCCCAGGCCAATTCCGGCCAGCGCCTCGGAAACCGTCAGCGGCGGACGGGCGGGCGCCAGTCCCGCATCGGACAGGAGCGCATCCAGTTCGGCGGCGGCCGGCAGGGCGATGCCGAGGGCGGCAAGGTCTCGGTACCGGCCGCGGAACAGTGCGCGCGGCGAACCGTCGGCGGCGATGCGGCCGTCCGCCGCCATGACGACGACGCGGTCGAAACAGGCGACAAGCTCGTCGACCCGATGGTCGATGACGAGGAAACTGCGCGCGCGGAAACTGCCCAGCATGAAGGAACGGAAGCGCTCGGCGGCGGCCGGGGCGAGATGGGCCGTCGGCTCGTCGGCGAGGAAAAGCGGCACTTCCTGCGCGATTGTCGCGGCGAGCGCGACAAGCTGCTTCTCGCCGCCGGAAAGCGTTGCGACGCGCCGATCGCGCATCGCCTCGGGCAAGCCCGCCTGCCGCATCGCGCCGGTGACCCGGCGAACGATCTCCGGCTCCGGCACGGCCCGGTTTTCCAGCGCGAAGGCGATCTCGTCGCCGACCCGCAGGCCGCACAGCGTCTGGTCGGCGTCCTGGAACAGACGCGCGACATCGGCGCTCCAGCCGGACGGAAGCCGGGCGGCGGCCGGCAATCCGCCAACGCTAACCTCGCCCCCGACATGAGCGGGAACGATGCCTGGGACGATGCCGGTCAGGGCATTGAGCAGCGTGGACTTGCCGCAACCGGTCGGCCCCAGCAGAAGGACTCGCTCGCCGCGGCGCAGTTCGAGCGAGACGGGGCCGACGGCATCGGCTCCGCGAAAGGGATAGCGTACCGTGACGCCACGCCACTGCGCAGCCGCGCTGTCAGGCGCCGGCGGAGCGCAGGTCATGGTCGATCCTCAGGCCGGACAGAACGCCGGTGCGATAGAGCGCCTTGACGACCAGATGGCCGGCGAGACCGCCGAGCAGCGCGCCGCTCAGGCAGCGGATGACGAACATAGCGACGAGAAGGCCGGGCGCCAGCGCACCGTAGTCGAAGCGGATCCAGGTGTAGATGAAAGAGAAGACCGCGGACCCAACACCGGCCAGCATCAGCACGGGGAGACGATAGTTTCGCCACCGCGTTGCGGCGAAGACCGCCTCGGCGCCTGCGCCCTGGACCAAGCCGGTGACGAGCAGAAGCAGGCCCGCCGGACTGCCGAGCAAGACCTGCACGAAGGCGGCAAGGAATTCGGAGAGCAACGCCGCGCCGGGCTTGCGAATGATCGCCGCAGCGATGATGGAGACAATGAACCAGAAGCCCATGACGACATCCATGGTGACGGCACCGAAGATCGCCTGGGCGACGAGCCAGACCTGCACCCAGCCGAGATAGAGGACGGCAAAGACCGCGCCGAGCACGGCGACGATCAGGATTTCACGCAGGGTCCAACGATAGGATGTGTCCATGACGAATACCTCGCGGGTTGACGGACGAAGAGGATAAGGCGGGAAACGAAGGCGGCCGGACGCTGCGCGTCAGGCGGCCCTGGAGGGGCTGTTGGCCGAGATCTTCATGTCCATGGCGACATGGCCTTCTTCCGGCGCACCGAAGCGCAGAAAGGCCTCCGACAGGGTCGCGAAGACCGGGCCGGCGTCACCGCGCAGCTTGGTGCAGAAGTTCTTGGGCCGATCGAAGACACCGGATTCCCTGAGGAAATCGATGCAGCCATAGATCTCATCCATGTGCTGCCCCTCGCCCAGCGGATAGAGCGAGAAATGCGCGGCGACGTCCTGGCCCGTGACCGCCGCTTCGGCGACCGCCTGTTTCGCGGCGACGATGCGCTCGGCAAGCGGCGAAACCGAGCCGACGCTGCCCAGAGGCGTGCAAATGTCGTCGTCCGGATGGCCCGGGCAGCCGCGCGAAACGGTCGCGGACAGGACACAGTGGATGCCGCCCGAAGACGCCGCGACGAAGAGGTCGTGCATGGCCGGGAAGAGCAGTTCCGGCGGCCCGACGATCAGCGTCGTGAGGTCGTCGGCCTCGATATGGAATTTGGGACGGTAGGGGTCGAGCGCGGACAATGCGCCGAGAATGACGCCGACGAAATCGTCGGACATGGGATAGAGTGCAACTTGCGCGCCTGAATACATCTTCGCCTCGCTCCGCTGGCATTAACCAGATCAGCTTCTAGGGTCCGAAGGCTTGGCGCCTTGCATCTCAGCCCCGGCAATACGGAGCTCCCCTGTCGATGGCGCATTGGGTAACACCCGCCGAATGCCGGGTGCAAGGGGGAAATTGCAATGACGTAACGTGATGCGTACTGCCGGTTGGCAAGCCGACGCGGAGTCAACTAAAGGTATAAGTGGCCGCAGGACCGCGGCCATTTGTTGCGAGTTTTGCTTTTGCAGGTGCGAGAATGTCCGCTCACACGAATGACGGAACCGCGATGGGGAGGGGTTCTCGCGCAGATGGCGTGAACGAGCCGCAGCCGGCGCTTTATCCGACACATTTCGACGATCTGCGCCCGCGCCGTCCGATCGGCGAAGCGCGCTGGCTCAACGCTAGCGCCTGCCTCGCGCATCCGCGCGCGATCCTCTCGTTCCGGAAGCATCTCGGCTTCCACCCCAATATCGCGCTGCCCGTGACCTATCACGAGAAGATGTACTGGCGGCGGATCTTCGACCACGATCCGGCTTTCAACATTTTCTGCGACAAGCTCGCCACGCGGCGGCTCTTCGAGGGTCTCGACGAACCGGTTCGCATCCCGAAACTGCTGTGGACCGGAAGCGAGCCGGACACACTTCCCGGCGAGCTGATGCGGGCCGGGGTGGTGGTGAAACTGAATGCCGGTTGCCGGCAGAACTGGTTTTTCGCCGAGCGCGGCGCCGACAGGGACGCCTTCAGGCGCGAGACGCGGAAATGGCTGGCGCGTGCCTATGGCCGCAAACATGTGCAATGGGGCTATCGCGACGTGGAGCGCCGGCTGTTTGCCGAGGAGGAGATCGGCGGCGGCGCGCCGCTCGACGAATTGAAGGTGCACCTGTTCGGCGGCAAGGTCTACTACACCGTCCTTTATCGCGCCGAAAAATCGCCCGAAAGCCAGGCGGGCATTTACGATCGCGACGGAAAAGGCTCGAATTGATGACGTCGATGGCCTGGTTCCGGCCGGACAAGCGGTTGCCACCGGATTACCCGGCGCCCGATTGCTACGCTGCCGCGATGCGCGCCGCCGAGGAGATCGCGCGGGACACGGACTATCTGCGCGTCGACTTCATGGTGGCGGACGGCGTGCTTTATGCCGGCGAGGCGACGGTCTATCCGTCGGCCGGACACATGACGATGTCTCACCGCTCGATCATGAACGACATGGCGCGGGTCTGGGACTTGCGCCGGAGCTGGTTCCTGAGAGCGCCGCAACAGGGATGGAAAGCGCGTTACCAGGCACGGCTCAGGGCCTTCATCGAGGAGGAGCAGGCGGCCTATGAAGCGCTCATGTCGGAGCGCGACTATCAGAGGGCCTGACGGCGGCGGGCACTGAAATCCCTCTCATGGCAGCCTCACCCCGGAAAGCGGTAATGGGCGAATTGTTCGCGCAGCGCCGTCTTCTTGATCTTGCCGGTGGCGGTGTGGGGGATTTCGTCGACGAAGGCGACGTCGTCCGGCATCCACCATTTGGCGATCTTGCCGTCCATGAAGCCGAGGATGTCGTCGCGCGACGGCGCGCAGCCTTCCCTGGCGACGACGACCAGAAGCGGGCGCTCGCCCCATTTCTCGTGGGCGAGACCGATGACGGCCGCCTCGGCGACCTCCTCGTGGCCGACGGCGAGGTTTTCCAGCTCGATCGAGGAGATCCACTCGCCGCCGGACTTGATCACGTCCTTGGAGCGATCGGTGATCTGCATGTAGCCGTCGGCGTCGATATGGGCGACGTCGCCGGTGTCGAACCAGCCATGGCTGTCGAATTGCTCGCTGCCATCCCCGCCGTAATAGGAGGAGGCGACGGCCGGGCCGCGCACCTTCAGCCGGCCGAAGGTCTTGCCGTCCCATGGCAGTTCGTTGCCGTCGTCATCGGTGACGATCATCTCGACGCCGAATGGCGCGGCGCCCTGTTTCTGCTTGACGTCGAGCAGGGCATCGCCGGTCTTGCCGGCATGCTGGGGCTTCATGGTGCAGAGCGAGCCGAGCGGGCTCATCTCGGTCATGCCCCATGCGTGGATGACCTCGACGCCGTAATTGTTCTCGAATTTCTCGGTGATGGCGCGCGGGCAGGCGGCGCCGCCGATAATGACCTTGTTCAGATGCGGCAGCTTCGCCCCGGTCTGCTCGAGATATTGCAGCAGCATCAGCCAGACCGTGGGCACCGCCGCGGTGACGGTGACCTTCTCGGTGTCCAGCAATTCGTAGATGGATTCGCCGTCCATCTTGCCGCCCGGCATGACCATCTTGGCGCCGACCATCGGACTGGCCTGGCCGAGGCCCCAGGCATTGGCGTGGAACATCGGCACGACGGGCAGGATGACGTCTTTAGCGCCGATGCCCATGGCGTCGGGCATGGCCGCCATCATGGCGTGCAGGACGTTGGAGCGGTGCGAGTAGAGGACGCCCTTGGGGTCTCCGGTCGTGCCCGAGGTGTAGCACATGCCGCAGGCGGCATCCTCGCCGATATCGGCCCATTCGAAATCGCCGTCGGCCTCTGCCACCCAATCCTCGTAAGCGACGACATTGGGCAGCGCGGTTTCGGGCATATGGGCGGCGTCGGTCATGACGACGACCTTGCGCAGCGTTTCCACCGACGGGGCCAGCTTTTCGACCAGCGGCATGAAGGTCAGATCGGTGAAGATGGCCCGATCCGTCGCATGGTTCATGATCCAGGCGATCTGGTCGGGGAAGAGGCGCGGATTGAGCGTGTGATAGACGCCGCCCATGCCCATGATGCCGAACCATGCTTCCAGATGGCGGCCGGTGTTCCATGCGAGCGTGGCGATGCGATCTCCGGGCTGGAAGCCCTCGCGGGCCAGCAGCTGGGCGATCTTCTTCGCATTGGCGCGCACGCCCGCATAGGTGGTGCGCATGATCGGCCCCTCGACGGAGCGCGACACGACCTCGCGGTTCGGGTGCTGCCTCGCGGCGTGATCGATGATCTTGTGGCAGACGAGCGGCCACTCCTGCATCAGTCCAAGCATGCTTCTCCTCCCAAAGACGCTGCGCAGGGAATGTGAAGGACAGACGGGGGAAATGTCCAGAGGGTTCAACCTGTCGCGACTGCGATTGCCCGCCTGTCGTTAGGGAAGTTTTGTCGCTAGTCTGCCGCGACATCAACCCAGGAGGAATGCCAATGCAATTGCCGGACTTCATCCGCGCTTTCAGCGCTATCGACCTTCCGATGCCCGAAGAGGTGGTCTCGACCCACGCGCTGCGGTCGGACCGGGGTCTAATGGTCATCTTCTCGGCGCACAAGGATATCGAGGTGCCGCCGCACGCACACAAGGGGCAATGGGGCACCGTCCTGGAAGGCACGCTCGAACTGACGATCGGCGGCGAAACCTGGACTTACCGACCGGGCGATACCTACGACATCCCGTCCGGGATCGAGCACAGCGCGCGCCTCAAGGCGGGATCGAAGGTACTTGATATTTTCGAGGAACCGGACCGATACGCCCTGAAGGATTGACGGCGACGCAAGTTGTCGACCGCGCGGCGGGCTTGGCGAAACGCGCTTCCAGTGCGGACCCTGACAGATGCCGGTGTTGCTTGCCCGTCCCGCTTCACTAGGTTATGGGCTGAAGGGCGTGCACTCCACCAAGGGAAACCATGCGCAAGGCCAGCCGTCACAGGATCGGGTTCTTGAGAGCGCTGCTGTTCATGGCGGCGGCGTTGTCGCTGTTCGTCAATGGCGGCGTGTTCGCGCATGCGCATGAGTTCGAGGCGGCCACGCATATCCATTCCGCCGACGCCGCCGACGGACATCGGCACCATTCGCCCTGCCCGAATTGCAAGGGCGACGAGCGGCCGGTCCATTGCGGCGCGAACATCCTGATGACCGCGGCGATCGCCGAACCGGTCCATCCCGCCCCGGCCCGGCAACTTGCCGAAACCCGCCACAGCCAGATGACCGGGCATTTGCTCGCGCCTGAATCACCGCCTCCCCGACGCTTCCCCGTTTTCGACATGTGACGCAGCAGCCATCCCGGCTGCCCGACATCGAACAACGAGGAAAAACAATGAAAATCCAGAAAATCATCGGCGCCGGCGCCATTGGCCTGGCGTTCGTCGCGGCCGCCCATGCACATGGCGGCGCCACCGGAATCGTCAGGGAACGCATGGAGGCCATGGAAGCCATGGGCGATGCGGTCAAGACACTCGCGGCCATGATGAGCGGGGAAACCGATTATGACGCCGCGACCGTCAGGGACGAAGCCGCGGCGATCCGGCAACATGCCGGCGACGCGATCACCAGCCTGTTTCCGGAGGGCAGCGGCGGCAAACCATCGGAAGCAAAGCCCGGCATCTGGTCGGACTGGGAAACGTTCGCCGCGCTCGCGATGCAACTCGAGACCTATGCGGAAGGCCTGGAAAGCGCGGCCGGAAACGGGCTCATGCATGGCGGCGGCGCGGGCGCCGGCAACATGATGGGTCAAGGTAACGGCATGATGGGCGGCGGCATGGGCGCAATGGCCGTCCTCAATGAGTTGACAAGCGCCGGTCTTGACATGAGCCAGGTACAAACGGTTGCCAAAGAGCTCGTTGGTTATGCTAAGGAAAAAGCAGGGGATGAAGTTGTAGATGAAGTGGTCTCGCAAATTCCGGGATTGAGCCAAGTCATTTAAGTTCCCCATATGGACCCTTGGGAATTCATGGGAGTTGCAAGAGAATGTCTTACTCAATTAGCGAAATAGAGGGCATCGGCCCCGTCTATGCCGAAAAGCTTGGTGCTGTTGGAATTAAAACCACCGCTGCCTATCTTGACCGCGCCAAGGATCCCAAGGGCCGGAAAGCTCTTGCTGAAGAAACGGACATTGATGCGAGCCGCATTCTGAAATGGGCCAATATGGCCGATTTGATGCGTATCAGCGGTGTCGGCGAGGAGTACTCTGAACTCCTTGAGGCCGCTGGTGTTGATACCGTCAAGGAACTGAAGCACCGCAATGCTGCCAACCTTGCCGCCAAAATGAGCGAAGTAAATGCAGACAAGAAACTCGTCCGTCAGGTTCCAAGCGAATCTCAGGTCGTCAAATGGGTGGAACAGGCCAAGTCTCTTGAGCCGATGATGACCTACTAAGATCCATCATCGTTGTTCCAGGCATTTCAAGGCGGTTCGCAATGCGGACCGCCTTTTTGCTTCTGACGGGCTTATCCATGAGGGCCGTAAAATGCCTGTCAGGCCAAGTGCCTAAGCTTAGACCCGGATCTGACCGTAGCGCAGTGCTTCGATAACTGTGTGAGTCTTGTTAGAAGCATTCAGCTTGACGCTGGCGTTCTGCAGATGCGCGTGGACCGTCCGCTGGGAAATGTCCAGAACGCCGGCAATCTCGCTCGCGGTCTTGCCATATGCAGTGAGTTCAAGAACGCGGCGTTCCCTGGTGGACAATGCGCCCGGGCGCTGTCCGGAAATGACGCCAAGGTCCCGAAGGCGGGCGAATGCCGAGGCTGCTAGAACTTCGAGGCCAGCCAGCTCGAATTTGGTTGCATGCAGCGACGGGCCGCTTGCGAACACAAATGCCTGGAACGGGTGAAGTTCAGTAACCGGCACAACAATCACCTTGTTGCCTTCACCAGCGGCGGCCAGCAGATCGGAATGCTCCATGTCACCTGCGGTGATCGTCCATTCGGTTGCCCGGTGACCAGTTGATGTCGTAATTCCCGTTATTTATGCCGGGCTCCAGTCGCTTTCCTTCAAGCGATGCGGTCCAGGGTTGGTTGTTTCGGCCAGGGATTACCTTTCCTGCCGTGCCATCGGCATTTTCTATTCCCTGTGTTGCCCAGGTAGATCCATCGATGAAATTCGTATGAAATTCAATATTATTGCTCGTTTCATAAAGTATGATCTGCGCATCAATCTTAGGCACG
>ENA-OWNT01004896-OWNT01004896.1-seawater-metagenome-genome-assembly--contig:-NODE-4896-length-11420-cov-4.266684_pt1 | contig 11420 bp, 6 predicted proteins | sample MGYA00238136_ERZ651165 | MGnify/ENA primary metagenome ERZ651165 (study PRJEB26861, sample SAMN08777766) | seawater metagenome | isolation source: coastal seawater | place: USA: Florida | collected... | reverse complement strand
TAGTTAGGGGTGACAGCCTCAGCACTCACAGCAATGAGTCAGCGACGCGCAAAGAAAGCACAAAGTCAGTAAGTCAGCAACTTGTCAACGAACGAAGGCCGGCCGGTCGGTCCGGTCCGGTGGTGCGGTGTCAACGTGTCTGTCAACAACGTCGAATGACGAACGGCGAACGAAGTGAAGCAACAAACGAACGAACGAACGAACGAACGAACGAACGAACGAACAGCCAACGGTTCGCGTTCGACAGTGTATAGCGTCGGAATATTTATGTTCGAGCGACTGTGTGGCACTGTTTCAGATCTCGAAGATCCGTACAGTGAACAGTCCGCAGATTTTTTCTACTATCGTTGATTGACTGTTGACGTTCGACGTTCGTTCATTCACGTTCGCCTCGAACACAGTCTGTTCCATGAAGTTCAGTACTGTGTGATTAAGTACCTACGAAACTGGTAAAACGTTTTCACTGTAACACAGTAATACATTTACGCGCAGTGAGGTATCGTACTGAGTACGTGGAGTATCACGTTTGATGCATGCAGCGCCAGCAGTTGAAAGTTGAAAGTTGAAAGTTGCATTCGCAGTCGTACTCTTAGTACCGCATTCCCAACCGCCGCAACTTCGAAATGTTTCCGCTGTTCCCGCCTACAGACCCACACTTAGACGACCCTTTTAATCGTGTAAACTCCAGTACTTGATTATTGAGTACCATACCGCTTCAACACAGCGTGGCTGTGAGTGTGTCAGTGCTTGGTTGTGTGGCTGTGAGTGCTTGATCGAGTTGTGAGTGAGTGAGTGAGAGAGTCAGTGTGAATGTGTGGTGGTGGTACTAGTACTAACAGTACTATACTATGTACCAGTACAATCTAAATCATCATAAACAGTGTCTTTTTGATTTCTGAGTTGTGGGGGGCTGACTGCGGCACTCTGGTGAGTCACTCACTCACGCACTCACTCACTCACTGTCACACTGTCACTCACTTCACCCACCCACCCACCCGCAGCTCACTCACTCACTCACTCACTCACTCACTTCGTTTGAATGAACGAACTCTCACTCACTCACTCACTCACACTCACTCACTCACTCACTCACTCACAGTCACTCACTGTTTGTTTGTCGGTGGTTGGTTGGTTGTCGGCGTCCAGCGCCCGCCCGGCCGCCCGCCCACACACACACACACACTCACACACAGGCAACGCCACGCCACGCGGTTGGTTGGGTGGGAGAGGGAGCGACTGATAGTGAGTGCGTGGCAGGGAGCGAGTGAGCGCGCCATTACGCAAGCCACGCTGCAGCCGCCAGCTCACTGTGGCTCGTTGATCTTACCATCCTCATAATTACACTACTGTTCATTTGCATAACAACAATTTGTAATGTACACAACAGTTAATTAAGGCCGCGGTGAGATATAATAACATCCTCAATGCAAATGTACAGTTTGTGGAATGGTGGTGTTGGGTGGTGCGTTGGCCTCGACCACGCAAACGGCGTCACAAATCACGAAAACACAACGAAGTCGACGAACAAACGACAACTCCGCGTGACGGTGGTGACCAAACGGCGACGGAAGAGGGCTGTTCCGGGCACACGAGCACGCGTGTCGGGCGGTCCGCGCGCGCAAAAACCCGGACAGGAGGACGCGCGGCGTTGTGAGGAACGCGGCGGTACTGTTTTTCTCGTTCGCGCGAAGCGAACACGCCAATGCACGAGAGATTACGATGCGACCCGAAATTACCATGTTTCCAGCGTGTTGTGGAACAATATGGATACGGTCCACCCAACCGTCGCCACATTGGCATACCCCACAAATCTTCGCCGCACGCGGGCCTGTCAAGGTTGAAGAAATGAACGTTGCAACGCGTAGAAACTGTAATCGCCGACGTAGTTGTTCATGGAGCCGGGCATGAACCCCGTCCTCCCTGTGTCGCGAAGCGATGCTTGAGCACCTGCTTTTTCTATGCGCTTTCACTTGTGGCGCTCGTCCAATGTGCAAACAAACAAAGCGTCGGACTTTTTTTCTGCAACGCCTTTCTTGGGCTTGCGAGCATGTAAGGTATCGTTCAGTGTCCCATTGTCAAACTTCGATATTTGAATGGCGTATTTCGCCACCCACAGTCTTCGGACAAACACGCGAAGTCCGCAGGCGAGAGTTTCCGCCATATGATCCCGTAAACAAGCCGTTTGCAATTGCTGTGGCGCGTACAGCTGCTGCAACTGCAGCCATGAAACCGTCACATGCCAGAAGCAAGGTGGCCGGCCGCAAGCCAGTGCCAGCGAAAGCAAAAGCCAAGGCCAAGCCCAAAGCGCGCTCGAAAATTGTTGCAGCACCGAGTGGCAGTTCGAAAAAGAGTTCCGCCACGTCTAAAACTCGCAAACGCACATCGTCTTCAATCGGAACTGCATCGTTGTTCCATGCCGGCGCTTCAGTAGCTTCGCCACCTGAAGTTGCAGGTGTCAAGAAGCCTTCCAAACGAAAGCGTGGCAAGAACCAGCCATCGGTCAAAGACGGCGTCCCACCATCACCTGGAAAACACTCAATCGATTCGCAATCAGCCAAGACCAAGGGAACTCCCACCGCTACCGCCGGTAGTGCATCGACGGGGCTTAAATCCAGCACGACATCGAAGGGCATGGAACATACCCATTACGTTGATCCGGCGGAGCCTAGAGTTCCGCGAACACGGACCACTGACGACCTCCTTCGCGCGCAAGAAGCTGTGACCAAGCGATTGCACCGCGTGCGAACGTTGCATCACTTACCTCCTGCTCAGATTTTTGCCCCGTCCCAAGCTACCCACTGGGACAAATTGTTAGAAGAAATGAGATGGATGGCGAACGACTTCCACGAGGAACGCAAGTGGAAAAAGCATGCCGCAAGCATTCTCGCTGCAAACGCCGCTGCGCGTGGTGCTGAAGTCCACCACACTGTGTCCACTCCACCTGAATCCGGGGCAAAATCGCAAGCGCGTTCTGCAGAAGTTATGGCAGCGGTGTCCGCCAATTCCAAGAGTAGCAGCGAGGACGAGGTACGTGAAGACACCAACTCGGCGAGTCCAGTCAACACATCAGTTGCAAACAAGATCACAGAAACCGCTGCCGTCGGTACAACGCGGCCGAGTGTGCTGCCGCTGCCGTCTACATGTGACCCGTCCGGTGATGGTTCACAGATCAACACACCCACGTCCAAGTCTCCGTGCGACCGAATAGTCCCCCTTAGTGCAAGCCAAGCCATCGTGATGCCTAACGTCCCAGCCTTTTGTTCCGACCAGTTGGTGGAGCACGTCGCGGCGCCTGCTGGATTGACGCATGACAACCACGGTGCCAAAACCACCGCTCAGTTGGCGCAAGCGGTGACCAAAATTGGATTAGAGCTGAAGCGACTCATGTCTGCTGCGGCACACACGTTGCCCGCCGGCGAACGCTATTGTCTGCTACCTTTCCAAGTTCAAGCGCTTCATTGGTTGTCGGCGGCTTTTTCGCGCCAATGCCCTGCTGTGTTTGCCGACGTTCGTGGCCTCGGAAAGTGTTTTGTCACCCTTCAATTCCTTGTGAGAGCAACATTCAGCGATACGCATAGGCAATTTGTCATCGTCGTGCCCAGTTACCGCATTTCAAAGTGGCGTGCCCTCATCAGCAAGCACTACTCAATGGTCGACGCCACGTTCGTCACGGACGCAGCCACGATGCACGAGGCAGCAGTGTCAGCTGTTCTTCCACATCAGGCCGACAACTTTGACTTAGAAAGGCATTCGCACTCCGCGGAGATGGCTGCAACACAATCTCGCATTACGATTGTGGCTGCGCACTTGCTTCAGTGCGACGGCACACCGCGGCGATCTCGGCGCAAAGGCAAAGGCCCGTCTCGAGCAACATCCTCGTCCTCCTCTTCGTCGTCCAGTGATGAAACAACGGCCTCGCCATTGAGTCCACTGCAGCACCAACTATGCACTAAAATTTGGGACGGCATCATTGTCGATGAAATTGAAGGTCTTGATTTGCAAACTCCTGCAATCCGAGCCTTGGTGATTGCGTCGAAATGGCGTTTGTTCCTGTCATCGGCCCCATGTCCCGCCGCAGGTCAACGCCGTCGTTTAGCGGAGCTGCTCTTGACGCCGACATTCCCGTACGGTGTCGCCCGCCCAACGATTGTCACCAATCCGAAGGCTTTACCAGAAACTGCTCTCAAAGCGCTCCTGAAAGCTGTGACATTACAGCGGACATGGTCTGGCATTGATCTTGACGACACAACGGCACGCGCTGTGGAGCCACGTTCTTTGAAGTTTTCGTTGGAGCCAAATCAATGCCATGCATACAACTTAATTGCTCGACGCAGTACCATCGAGTTACAAAAGCTTCTTGATGCGAGAAATGCTGCCTCGGCCAAGTTGAACCAGCCAGAAGCAAAGCGGGTAGAGAAATCAGGTTCTCGCACCGGCAAGAGTAAACGCTCGAAAGGGAGTGCCAAATCTGGCGTGGATGCTCGGAACAGGTCGAACTCTGCCAGGTGTGCGCCGATGAATGCCGTTCTGCGTGTGTTACGTCATCATGTATTGATCCCCGGTGTTTGACTTTTGCCTCGTGTGTACTTTTCTGCAAGCCGGACCGACGTGGACAGTCTGAAACAGTGTGATCGGGCACTGACTCAACAACTGAAGCGGACGATAACCCTCCTGCATGCGGTGTGCCAAGGGATAACCGTTGCGGCGACACTCCCATCAGCGACCGCGGCTGAGGCTTTGGTCATAGAGCCTCTGCAGCGCAGCGGAAATGCGACGCGTGGCAGCACTCAGCCTATTGCAGCGGTTTGGTCGAAGCGAGGTGAAGCTCGTCTTCCTCGCAAACAGAACAAGCCAACGAAGCGGCAACTCGCCGCTGAAGCTGCGGCGGCATTGGCCGAGGCAACCGCTGCTGCCGCAGCGGAGGCAAGAGTGGTAAGTCAGATATCCTACACGTCTCATGTGGTGAATCACTCTAAACGTGCGAGAACCGATTGCGTAACGCAGGCTGCGGAAAGTGCATTGTCTGCTGCTGCAGCACAGAAAGTGCGCCGGATCATGCCACGTGGGCGACGATCGTTGCTAGTGAAAGCGGTCAGTATCACGGTTGGCAGCTTGCTCTCAACGTCTTTTCAGCTTGACACCAATCGACGTGTGGTTTTGTTTAGGCTGTGTACATGCACAACGTTGTGTCTTTCGGTTCTGCGGGAGCATGTCGCAAGGTCTTCCACTCATCTCCACGAGTACCTCCCAAGCAGCATGTACGACCTCACCAACAGCCGGCGGAGGGAGGAGCGGCACACCCCGTGGTCGCGGGCCAGTCAATGCCCTTCACTTCGCCGTCGCCTGTGGAGGCGTCGAGCTCCGACGACCTTGCGAGCAGTCGCAATGGCACCTCGCACAGCATTTGGAACCGCTTCGGTTACTCCCCCGACACGCTTGTGATGCCCAATGGAGACCGATACAGCCCGCAAACAAGTTTCCACTGTGCTCTAGCAGACGCTGAAGTCAGGGAATATTTTGCGGAGCACCCACACGAGTATTTAGGCATCGCCTGCCGCGAAGAAGGAACGCAGAGTGCGTATGGTAATGGGATCAAGGCAAGGTTTCAATTTCAAGGAATTTCGTTCGTCCGCAACTCTCATGAGTCGTGGTGCTCAGATGGGTGCCAACGCATATCTGCGCTAAGTCTGAAGCCTCCTCCACCTTCTGGTTTGAGGGGTCGTCACACACACGAGCGCGTGTTTGGTCTACCCCGCCTTTTGACAGCGCCAACAGTTCTAGCGCAGATGGTGAACCAGAGTCGGAGGAAGTACCCAGCACTCACCACCGCGCCATTCGCGATGTCAGCAATATCTTCTTCGAAATCCTCGAAGTCCTCAAAGTCAAGTAAATCAGGAAAGTCGAAGTCTCCAAAGTCGCGGTCCTCTCAATCGCCTTCGAGTCCTAGACTGCGGCGTCCAAGTTCCCCCAGAGTCGGGGCACGCATGAACTGGAATTTGTCCTCTGCATCCCATCAATCCCAAACGAAGTCATGGGCACTGCGGCATAGACAGCACCCATTACTTGGTCAATCGCTACATTCTGTGACACAACTTGTGGACCATTCCAAGCAGAACATCGCTGCCATTATTGCCGAAAGACATGCTCGCCTTGCCCTTAGTGCGCTCGACCACCTCGTCGAGCACGAACACAAAATGCAGCGTCAACAACAATTTGCTGATTCCGCTTCGACAACGGCCACCGAGACGCTGCGCAACGGAGAGTCGTTGGTGAAGTGCCATCCCCCAGTGGAGTTCGGCCCGAAATTCTGTTTGCTGGGCCCTGGCAGTGTCGCAGAATTACGGCCGCCAGTACGTCCTCTTGGTATTCGCAAAAAGTTGACTGCGAGTAACGTGGATGCAGCAGAGCCTTCGAGCGCAGACGAGCAGTTGAAAGAGACTACTTCATCCCCCGAGGTGTTACCTCCCGGCCCAATCAAGCGCAAAAGGGCGGACTCTCAGAGTGCTGATGTGGCAGACAGCGAAGTCACACAACTGCACATCCATTCGCAGTCAAACGGGCCCGAACAGCCTTCTAGTCCATCCAATTCCGCGACCTCCGATGCATCAAGCAAGGATGTGACAAGTCAATCTAGTGCATTAGAGCAAACTGGGGACACTGAAGCGCGGCCCTTAACAAACACTGCGCGCCCAAAAGAGTCCGTTTCGCCTGTACCTAAGGCAACAGCCAACAAGCAAGACGATATTCCTCCAACGAAAATGGCGCGCACTACGAACTCGCCCACGAATGTTCCTAGTCCACCAACCGTCGTTGTAGAATCCGACGGCGCACCATCGAAAGTTCAGCAGCCTCCTAGAGTAGATATGAAAGCGGAGCCGTCTTCCAAAGGTGACTCATCGCCGAAAATTGACCTTTCATCGAACATTCAGTCATCATTGAATATCGACGTGTCGTCGAAAGGCGGTCCGTCATCGACGGCTGACGCAACATCCTCAATATCAAAAGAAATGGCACCAGCAACCAGCGCGCTTCCGAGCGTCCATTCAAACTTGAGCAGCAAGGAGGCTTCCCGGCCGCTCACTTCCGCATCTGTTACATCAGTCACTCAACAGGGCAGTGGTGGACAACAACCAACGGCCACGTCAGCACCTACTCCTGCAAGCGTTAATCTGTCGGGTGCACTTAGTGAGGCGTCACGTACAGCCTCAGGTTCCCCCCCTGCCCCGATTGCGGATTCTGCCAAATTAGCCCCGGAGCTAGTGAGTGCTGTTGAAACGCCAGATGAAAGCGACAACTCTGCAACTCTGCGGCCCACGCGTCCAACACCCATCTCAACTCAGCTGCGCAATCTTCGCGATATCCTCAAGGTCTGTTGGCCATTGCATTACCGCGTTGTTCCGACTTCTTGTGATGCGTACACAATGTTTTGAACAGGCGCGGCTGGTCGCGATACATCGACAAGGAGTGTGGAACAACCATGGTGCGTTCCGCCCATGCCCTTTCGTCAGCGAGCACAATTTCAAGTTGAAGCTGTTCATGTTTGATTTCCTTGTGTGTTTTAGGCTTTGCACCGGACAGCAGTGGCTTGAATGTTTGCTTTCAAGGACGCACGCAATCCCTTGCAAACCGTCCCATTGCTCCTGCATCACCATCTGCGAAAGATGTGGACAATGAACGAAGTTTGTGGACGCTGCCAAACTCGGGGAAAGAAAACATGCGACTCGCCACACTATTCAAGCCTATGGCATCTCGCTCTTCAACACCGCAACGTAGCGCTGTGCCTTTTGCTTCAACAACTGGGTTCGTTCACAATGTTCGCGTCGTTTTTGCAACACTGCACTCAATATGTGCGGACATTGTTGTGCATAGGGAAAATACGACTTCAGCCAATGTTCGCAGTCATTTCCTCGATGAATTTTGCGCGATATTTAGACAACAAGCACATGAAGTGAGTTTGTTGGAGTCACATTCCTAGTTTGGTCCCATCTCAACACTGAATTGCGTTCATAGGATCAGAGCCCAATCACGATGTGCACAAGTCGTGGCCATTTGAAGAGTGCATGGTATCTGCCGCGAGCTGTCGCTTCGTGCTCTGAAAGTGAGGCGACCGGCCCAATTGCGCCGTGGATAGCTGCAGACCTGCAGACGAGCGTACAACCCGTGCGGGTTTGGTACGTAACCTATTGCCACTTCCGGTATGGTTTGTATCGCTTGGATATCTTACTGTGATCTGCCAACAGGAGTGTATGGGAACAGAGACTCAGCGTTTCGTCAGGAAAATTTCGAGTTTTATTGAACCACCTGCAGTCTTTGGCACAGCGGAAAACGCCTTCCGGTGGTCCTGTTCGATGCATTGTCATTGCACACTCAACTGCTGTTCTTGATGCCGCATACGAGTTCCTTGCCACACACCGGGAGCCTGTGATCAAAGTGGACGCTGCTGGCAACACGTTTGGAAGAGGCGCAGCTTACTTGCCCCGTCCCACAAGTCTTTTGCATCCATCATCACCAAACTTCCCAAATCCTTCTAAAGTGTCGCAAGAGAGCGCAAATAGTAGCACTGGTAGACCATCCCAATGCAGCGATGATGATGATGACGACGACGATGATCACTCTGATGACGACGAATTATCTCCTGATGAGCCCACACCACCGTGTGTGGACTCGAACAGCGTTGGAGGAGCAGCAGGACATGGCCGCCGGCGGTCCACGACGCTGCGGCAACGACAAAAGTGGCGAAGGCGACATGTTGCTCCAACGCTGTTGCTACATGCCGATGCCCCCGTCACAAATTTGAGTTTGTTTGCGGGGTGTTTTGATCATATTTTGTTCCTCGAGCGGACAGCACCAGCGGCCAAAGACGCGCATCATCTACTGTTCAAGATTCCCTATTTGAGGGCATTGATGTTGCAGAGAGCGTCAACTCGTCTACGACAATCCTTAGAACTTGCAAATGAATCTGCTACCACCAAGAGCACTATCGGACGCATTGTAAGATCATTCTCGCTCCATGCCGTTTGCCACGCAGCGTTCTTACATGCCTCTGTGTGCGCTGAGCAGGCCTGCTACAGTATGTACCTGTCGGATGACATTGCACCAAAACAAGACAGCAAACAAGCAAGTCAACCCCGAGATCTCCCTCGCGAAAACACAGACGTGTTTGCCTACGATCAGTTTGTGAAGCAATGGGCACAGCCTGGCCCTAGGAGGGACAGAAAATCCCAAAATGACCACGAGGCACCCCAGCCCGTTCTACGTGCCAATGCTTTGCTTCAGATGCCACCATCTTACTTTGCGCACGACGTTCCTGCAAAGAACCAAGCGAGGTTGCCAGGAACCGATGGTGCACTGCGTCAAAAGCTGTTTCTCGCGATGCTGTCGACCTATGTCCCTCGCTCGGCAGTCGGTCCGATACCCGTGAGCAGACCCATGGTGTCAGCTGCTTCGACTTGTGACAATACTACAATCAGTCACAGAGCCCAATATGCTCACTCGCCTCATGTGAACACGCAACACGTGAAGTCCCAAAGTTCGACAGCGCATGTCGCAACGTCTGAGGAACGCAAATATGCGACTCGCCCAAGACAGTTTCCGTGGGTACGACGAGCTGCGAGAGCGGACTCCGGCCTTGTTGGTGTCGATAAAAAGGCGCTATTCTACAACGGTTATCTACGGCATTCTCAGTTTGACACGTCGTTGCCTGAGAAGGTCGTAGCACCACGAGTTGAGCCGCTGAAGGCCTCTTTCGGTGTACCTGCAAATCCTGTGTTCGGGACGCCGGCAGAGAAGTTGATTGTCCCTGAATCCGCATCACGTTCCGCCCTCACCTCAGGCGTTAGCAGCAGCACAAAGAATCCTCAAGTGCTTTGCGCTGCAGACCTCAGCAATGTACCACTGTGCAAAAGAATGCGAGTAGCATCGTCGCAGGCCATTTACGCTTCGTGTTCCGCCAGTGCTAATCTGGTACAAAAGCTTCCGTTGGTTTATGGCCCTCCAGCCGTCTTACTCGCAGACGACGTGCCGTGGGTTTTGCCATCCGCCTTGGTGATTAATGATGTCGGTCAGGCGCGCACAGAGCATCCCGCTACTGCCCCTCGCCGACTCACCCGTGATGAGAAGCACCGCGTGCTGCTGCAGCGCTTGTACGGCTTACAGCAGCCTGCTGCGGACTCAGTGGCTGCTTCACTAGCAGTGTCCTTGCATGCAGGCCCGAACTCTCAGGCTTGCGCTTTCGCTCTCCCACCCTGTGGCATTGTTGTCGCTCGACAACACAACCCTGTGGGTATCCCATCTCAGTCGGGTCGCACATTACGCGACCAAATGCAAACGAGGAAGGACGCATTCGAAACGGGACAGCCGTTGCTTCCGCCGCCGAGTGCCTCTGCCACCATAGCTACCCCAGCAAGCGACGACGTCAAGTCGAAGTCAAAGGCAAAGCCTTCCCGCGGGGCCTTTGTTATCGCTCACAGCACCCCTTCGAAAAGCTCGCGCGGGAATTCGGCCAGCCAGTCCAGTGCACTGCGCTCGAAGTATTTCGACAAGGTTTCCCATGCTGCTCGAAAGTATGTGCTCCGAGTTCAATTCTCAACATCGATATCGACATCACATCAACTCAAAGGCGATGTGGAGCGTTCGTACACATTTTCTTCTCCGGAAGCCGTCGCTCGTTTTTTCCTCATCGTGCGGCCACCGCCAACCGATGGCACAGATGCCACCGCCTCCACGAGCTCATCTAAGAGCTCAAAGAGTGGGTCTTCCTCCAAGGCGTCGAGAACCGCGACAAAGAACTCGAAGTCATCTGCAGCTCGAGAAGTGCTCTGGACAACGCCAAATGACCCACCTCTGAAGTATCCACAGCCATCCTGGCAACCGTGGGAAGACGATATGCTCGTGTTTGGGTACATTCTACACGGTCCAAACCATGCGCTTTTGGCACAAACGCTCAGCAATTGGTAAGTGCCGACCTTGGGCATATCTTGCACTGTGTTCGTTGCTGTCTGTAACTTTTTTGTTGTTTTATCATGCAGGTGGGTCGGCACCACTGTTTCGCGGACACACCGTGGCTGCGAACGCAGGTTGTCCGCCCTGCAGAGTGCAAACCCAACTAGGCTCGGCGACGCCGAGCTTGTCTTGAAATTTAGGAGAGCTTTAGCTCTCATTGGCAGGTCTGCATTCGTGCCTGATACCATGTGGACCGGCAAGCACGGCACCCAGTCTCACAACATTCATTCCACGAGCTCCGTCAAAACAAAAGCGAGTGCCATTCCTTCAACAGATTTCGGACAAGATGGAAGTGGAATTGGGGTTGTTGAAGTTGGCGCATTGCGGGACAGCGTAACGGCCGCGAACAACTACTGTTTCGGGGACGAAAGCCGCAGTAAAGCGTCCATCGCGGTAATTAGCCGAACGACTAGCCGCCT
>ENA-OWNT01004894-OWNT01004894.1-seawater-metagenome-genome-assembly--contig:-NODE-4894-length-11423-cov-3.610171_pt1 | contig 11423 bp, 6 predicted proteins | sample MGYA00238136_ERZ651165 | MGnify/ENA primary metagenome ERZ651165 (study PRJEB26861, sample SAMN08777766) | seawater metagenome | isolation source: coastal seawater | place: USA: Florida | collected... | reverse complement strand
TTACTTTGTCCATCAATAACATGTTGCCTAAAGGTCTTAAAAGAGAATTCATTACAAACTAGTATAACCACCATCATTCCAATTAAAAGGTTAAACCAGCTAGCTAAGTAAGTTAAGTTATTCCATACCCCAGGAAAACGATAAGTATTTTTCATGTCTATTGGAGCTCCTTGTAGTTCAATTTGTCCTATACCGTAAAAAACAACTGGAATTAATGCGAATACCAATCCAAATATCACCCAAAACGTAGAGTAAGGTTTAATCTTTTTAAATTCTATTTTTAATAAGTTTAACATCTTAATTAATTAAAGCTAAAAAGTTAGCTTCTCAATTAGGAGTAAGGCTACTTAAAATAAGTGGTTTTGATGAGAGCAGTGGTCTGGATTATCCTATTTATAGAGAAATGGGAATAGGCGGAGGAGCAGGAACTCCTCAAATTGAAACAGGTGAAAATGAGATTATTGTTTACGTGACCTTAATTTATGAGATAAATTAATTAAAGCTACTGAGTTACGTAACACAGGACCATGGCAAACGTAGTCCACCGGCAATGCGAATGCATGTCAGCGTGGGGAAATGGCACCGTAGTCCCAACGGATTCTGCGCACAAAGTACTCGAGTATGGTACATGCCACCGTACATTGTCATACTCCAGCGATAGTTCCCACAAACTACACCGTGTTGTGTACAACTCACCTACTCGGACATCTTCTGACTTAGTTAGACCTCAACGGATTTTTTATTCGATTTGTTCGCGAGTTGGCACAGCACACGGTATCCCGCGCATGTGGTAAGTTTGGCATGTTGTAGCTCTGAAGACATTGTTGTCTGCGTCGATGGCGCAGGTGAAGTCGTTGGGATGTCGAAGTCGCGCCGCCACCGCAACCTTTGAAGCGATTGGAGCTGTCGAAGCTGTTGAAGCCTGTTGACGTCGCTGACGTCGCTAAAGCATTTGAACGCTAAAGCATTTGCAGTCGTTAAAGCTGTTGAAGTCGCCGAAGCTGTTGAAATCTTTGAAGCTGTTAAAGTCGCTTAAGCTATTTGAAAGCCCCACTAGTTGCTGCAGTCACTGCAGACTTTAAGCCATTGAAGCTGTTGCTCTCGTTGTTGTTGTCGTCGCTTCAGTTGTTGTTCGCTGCCAAGCTTAGCTTTTGCCGTTCGCTGCTGCTCGCAGTTGCCCAGACGATTTGTTGTCAATACATTGTTCCTCAGGGTTTCTTCCCTATTCGCCAGGCCGTCCGTCGCCGCGCTCCAAGCTGCCTCCGGCAAAATACAATCGCTGCGTTTTGTCAACATTTCTTGATGTAGTTCCATACTTGGGCAGTAGACACGGAGCAATGGAGGCGGCGACAAAAGGAAAGACAGCGTCAAAGCGCAAACACAGGAGTATTAAAGAGGTTTTGGTGCAAAAATGCAAAGCCAGTGGCAAACACGCAAGAAACACATCAGCCAGCGCCGAACCACCGGCGGCCAAGCAGGGTAGAACCAATGACGCAGAGACAGACAACAGTGACGAGGTGGACGTTGGCGAGGATGTGCGTAAATTGTCGGAGTTCGTTAAGAATATTGCCGAATCGTATTCGGCCACTTTGAAGGACGACCTGACTGCACTTGGCACCAACTTGCAGCGTCAAGAAGTATCGTTCACGGCGCTGGAAAGCATGCAAGACACGTCTCGACGAGATTTTCTGAGCCATTTCAGCGGGAACATGGCTGTTGCAATCATACTCGACAGCGCATTCAAAACTCGCAACACGTGCTGCCTGCGGAGGGCGTCCATACGACTCGCATACGACGGGGAGAGCACGCGCCCTCTTCCTAAAAGCTTTGAGAAGCTGGGTGCAAAGTTTGTTGTGACGAACCACGAAGCGAACGATCGCGACAAGCTGTACAACCCACACGGCAAGCTCATCCTGACTGCAGGCGTTGTGGAGTTGCTGCGGTATTTCTGGGACCACATGGATCGGGACACGGAAGCAGCGAACAACATTCAGGAGCTCTGCATCGGTGGTGCGTCAGGCGTCGGCAAAAGCTGCGCAGTACGGCTCCTGGCTGGCGACATCATACGGCGAAAGCCTTTGTGGGACGTGTACTACATTCGAGAATACCGGCGGGGGGAACACGACAGCGAAGTGGCCCGTCGAATCGGGAAGGTCGACACCCCGACTTACTTAATTGTCGACGAAATCAAATCATCCGACGACGCGCGATCCCTCGGCGCGTTTGCAAACAATCCTCTCATTTCCGTAATCTTGGTCTCGTCCGGAAATGTGCCGCACTTCCAAGAGCGTCGCGCCGGAATCCAGCACAGCAAAATGGCAATTTATTTTCAGTTTTCGGCTTCGTTTGAGGATTGCATGTGTCTTCGGCGTGCTTTGTTGAATGTTAGTTTCGTCGCGGCAGGGAGACGCCCGCAGCCACGGGAGACCCTTTTGACACGAGACAACCTGCGCAGGCGAAACCACGAATCACTGAGCATGTTCGACAAGTATCGCTTTGTGAACGGTAACTTTCTGTTGATGGCACAGCTGTTCTTCAAACGCAGCACCACCATCGATGCCAAACTCAAGGATACTGGCAGGTTGATGTCGGAGTTCTTCCGAGAACATTCACTTTTGTACCTTGCAGTCGTTGATATGTTCCAGCACTCGTGCGGAGGACGTTCCCGTGTAGCACGAGTCCGCATGACCGAGACAGAGATGCGCCACCACTTGGATTATCGATTCTTATCTCCCGAGGGCATCGTGCGAGCCCCGATATTCTTGCAGGCATTCCATTCCGTTGTCCGCAATGAAAAGCCTCCAATCGATGCGTGGGACAACACAGCCAACGGCGACTTCATGTTCAATCCGTCCGTTGAAGGATTTGTTCTCGAAAGAGAGTGCTTGCAAGGTGACAGATTGACGCACGTCGGGAGAAAATGTGTTGAGGCCTTCGAATTTTGGGGCGGCATGTCAAAGTCGTTCCGCGAACGCCGACTCCGCACAATGTTTCGGAACACTCCTCTGAGGGTCTCTTTCGAAAACGTGAAGGACCTCTCGGAACAGATTTCGAAGAACATCCTTGGAGTTGATCATGACGAGAGTTGGGCCGTCCATGCCATTCCCGACGTGTGGGCCTACAAGGCTGTTGATGGGGTGCTCATCTACTTCCTTTTTGACGCCTGTCATCCAACCGCAACCGCCGAGCACCACCTCTTCATCATTGGCAACCAAATCACCACGAAGCCTCTGTGCGAGCACGCCGAATCGCTCGCGTGGCTCGGCGGGGAGGCCGAGCAGTTGGTCGAGACCCTGTTGGGTGGAGGAGTGTCGCAAGTGACTGCGCATGTCGCACTGCTTTTTACGTGCAAAATGGGTGGAGAGCGAACCGTGGAGACCAGCCTCAAACTTCGCGCAGGCTCTAAGGTGTTGCAGTACCCCCTCGTGGCGGCTGTGAGCCATACGTGCCGACGACGCAGAACACGCTATTTCAGCGATTGTTGGGAAACTTCATCCGGCGTTGCTGCCATTCGTGAAGTGACCATCACTAACGTGTAACCGGTCGATTCAACAACTCGGTCGGGAAATCGATCGATCGATCAATCGATCGATCACGCGTGAGTGAGCTTTGAGTGTTAGTTAGCACCACTGTGAAGCTTGTGATAGGCCCTCAAGCTATTCTCACGAACCAAAGAAAGAACACAATTCTGTACTACACCGTCCTCATTCGCCCACTGTCGCTGTCAATCACCACCGTCGTTGTCATTGTCATTGCCGCCGTCACTACCGTCGACCGTGAGTGAGTTCTGAGTGTTAGCACCACGATGAGTGTTCTGATAGCCCCAAAGTTTAAAAGAAAATCCCACGAACCAAAGAGAGAAGGCAACTCTGTACTACATTGTCATCATCATTCATTCTGTGCCACTGTCGCCGTCCATCACCACCGCATTGTCACTGTCATTGCCACCGTCATCGCAGTCCACCGTCAGTGAGCTTCGACTGAGTGTTAGTTAGCACCACTATGAATGTTCTCATAGCCCCAGAACAGAGTCGATCCCGCGAACCAAAGAAAGAAAGCAATGCATTGCAATGCAATTCTGTACTACCGGGGTACATCGTAATTCTGCGTTTCTGGCGCCATCGATCGCCACTGTCATTGCCGTCGACCGCGAGTGAGCTTCGAGTGTTAGTTAGCACCACTGCGAGTGTTCTGATAGCCCCCGAATGGAAACGATGCCGCGAAACAACCAAAGAAAGAAAGAAAGGATGAAAGAAAGAAAGCAATGCAATGCAATGCAATGCAATGCAATGCAATGCGATGCCATGCAATTCTGCAACTCAGTACTACATCATCATCATCATGCTGCGCCACCGTCGCCGTCGACGTCCCGCCGTTCGTTCCTACATTCGTTGCCGTCGTCAGTCATCGCAGTCGACCGTCAGCGACCTTTGGGTGTTAGTTCGTGCAATGCAATGCAATGCAATGCAATGCAATTACATTGTAATCATTCATGCCTTCATTCATTTATTCTGCGCCACTGTCGCCGTTCGTTCGTTGCCGCCGTCGATCGCCGTCGACCGCCGTCCGTCGCTGCGAATCGATCGATCGATTGATTGATTAAAGTGAACTGACAGTGAGTGAGTGAGTGACATTGAGTGATTAACCTGAGCTGACAGTGACTGAGTGAAGATGATTGATTTATATGAGCTGAAAGTGAGTGAGTGAAGACAACTGATTAAAGTAAGCAGACAGTGAGTGAGTGACGTTAGTTGATTTGTACCAGCTGACAGTGGATGAGTTGATTAATGCGCACTGACAGTGAGTGACTGAAGGGAACTGATTTAAGTAGGATGACAGTGAGTGAGTGACATTGTGTGATTTAAGTGAGCTGACAGTGGATGAGTTGATTAATGGGCACTGACAGTGAGTGAGTGAAGGGAACTGATTTAAGTAGGATGACAGTGCGTGAGTGACGTCGACTGATTTCAGTGCTCTGACGGTGAGTGAGTGACATGGTAGGCTTTATGTGCTCTGACAGTGAATGAGTGACTTCGATTGATTTATATGCGCTAACAGTGAGTGAGTGACCCCAATTGATTAGTAAGCACTGACAGTGAATGAGTGACTTCGACTGATTTATATCCGCTAACAGTGAGTGAGTGACGTCGGCTGATTTATGTGAGCTGACTGTGAGTGAGTGACGCTGTATGATTTATATCAACTGACAGTGAGTGAGTGACGTCGACTGATTTATATGAACTGACAGTGAGTGAGTGACGCTGTATGATTTATATAACCTGACAGTGAGTGAGTGAGGTCGACTGATTTATATGCGCTGACAGTGATTGAGTGATTCTGCATGATTTGTATGATCTGACAGTGGGTGAGTGATGTCGATTGATTTATATGCGCTAACAGTGAGTGAGTGACTTCGACTGATTTATATGAACTGACAGTGAGTGAGTGATGTCGATTGATTTATATGCGCTGACAGTGAGTGAGTGAGGTCGACTGATTTATAAGCACTGACAGTGGGTGAGTGACGTCGATTGATTTATATGCGCTAACAGTGAGTGAGTGAGGTCGACTGATTTATATGCGCTGACAGTGAGTGAGTGAGCTCGACTGATTTCAGTGCTCTGACAGTGAGTGAGTCAACGCAAATGATTTCAGTGCTCTGACAGTGAGTGAGTGAGTGAGTGAGTGAGTGAGCTAACGAACGAACGAACGAACGAACGAACGAACAAACGAACGAACGAATGAGAAAGCCAACTAACTGATTTGAGTGAGCTGACAGTGAGTGAGTGAGTGAGCTGACAGTGAGTGAGTGAGTGAGTGAGTGAGTGAGCTAACGAACGAACGAACGAACGACGGAGTGACGGTTGGAAAATGCCGCAGAATTTCAGAGTTTCACAGTGTCCCTCCGTCACTCACTGCCAGCCACTGTCAGCCACTGTGAAGCGCAAACTTCACTTTTGCATACTGCGCAGTTGCGTTTGTAAACAGTTAAAATGTTATCAAAGGCAATGACGGTGAAAGCGTAAATAGTAAAGTTGATTTGAGGAAGGATACAGTACCATGAATGATGCAATCGGTGAAGGCGCCGACTGCGCGCGCGCAAATGCGCACAAAACGACGACCGAAAATGAACCGTTGGCAAATCGTTCGTTCGTTCACTTCGTTCGTTCGTTCACTTCGTTCGTCCCTTCGTTCGTCCCTTTGTTCGTTCGCTTCGTTCGTCGTCGTTTGTTCGTTCGTTCGCTTCGTTGCACACTGTGGCAGCAATGTGTGGTGGTCGTGGTCGAAGGGCATTGTGTAGTATTGTGTAGTGGAGCAGCAGTGGAGTTGTAGTGGTTGCTGTAGTTGTGACGGTCGGTGATGCCGCCGGTGACTGACTGCCTGCCTGCTTAAGTTGCTGTGTTCATCCACAACTCGCCGTCCCCTGCCCACTGCGTTTGTTACTTCCCTGTGTCTGTTTCTCCGGTCGGCGTTTGCGCAGAAGGAGAGCACGGAGATGCACGCGGACAACATAGACGCAACGACGGCGTTCTCGTTCACGTATCGGTGTGTGGTGCACTGGTCGTCTTGATGTAAATAAATGTCGTGATGATGATGGGTTGGTGGATGGATGGAGAAATTCGTCGTCTGTGGCTACAGCGCGTTGCCCGCAGCAATTCGCACCTGCCGCGCAAACTGAAAAGCAGGGCGTTGAGGTCCACGGTTCTGCGGTGTGGTCAACTGTTTGTTGCAGACACACACTTTTCGACAACGATATATTTTGTCGACGAAAAACTAGTTTCAACTTTGTCTGCCACTGATTGATTGTTCCGGCTGCGCTACTGGTTTCTGAGCACACGCCCGAAAACCCCACCCTTATCAAAATGGCTGCTGTCGTTGACCACGTGGCCATCCTGCGGTCGCAGGTTCAGGAGGAAGCACAGGACATCCTCAAGAAAACGAACTCCCGCGTGGAGGAGTGCCTGGCGCTGCTTCGAGCCCAGCTGGCTATTTCAACCGTTCTGGGCAACACCATCGTGATCCCTGCCGCCACGCAGCCCAAGAAGAGCGAATGCGAGACAAAGAATGCAGAGGTTGCCACCGCTGGCTCCGACTCCGCCGTCGAAGACGTTGCAGGTACGCGTGCAAGACATCCGCAGTCATCATCGTTGTCGTCCTTGCCCTCGTGTAGTTCAGTTTGCTCATCTTTGCACGTTGGCGTATTGTTTGTTGTTGCTGCAGCTTGCGCGGACGCTGCCATCTTCGACGAATTTGGATTCAACAAGGAAACCCTAGAGGACCAAACCCTGGCCCGTCGGCAGTTGCAGCAAATCTGCAAAAACCACGGCATCAAGGCCAACGGCAAGACTTCTCGTTTGTACGCCCAGCTGACCAAGTGCTACGACGAGTTGCTCGCCAAGAAGATCGACGAGTTGTCCGAACAAGGTGGTGCCGCCGCGGCCGACAGTGATGCGGACGCCGAGCAGAGCGCTGTCCCGGCGTCTCCCTTCGCCGCGACCACTGCAACGAGCAAACCCTCGGCTGCAAGCGCAACGAAGCCAGCAGCCGATGCAAAAAGCTCCAACACGCCTCCGGCCGTACCCCACAAGCAGGCCTCGCCGGCCAGCCCTGTGCTGCCCCATCGTGCTGCTCACATGCCGCTGCCCTCGTCTGCGACAAAGCTGCCCCGCGCCGCGCAGCTCGTTGCCACTGCGACGGAGTCACCGAAGGGCCGGTCCAAGTTCCAGTCGCCCCCTCCTCAAAAGCGCAAGGCTTCCCGCGAGTTGCCTCACCAGAACAAGGCTGCGGCCCAAGAGGACAAGGAGACGGCGCGACCCACGCCAGTGGATCACGCCGCCAAGACGCTTCGATCCGCGAAGAACAGCCCGGTGCCGAAGCCGCAAAAGCGCAGTGCTTCTGTCGTCAACGACGACGCTGCAGCTGCAGCAGCACCCAAGTCTGGGTACTCCAGCCCATACAGTCAGAAGCGGTGCGTGTTGTTGTTTCCCTGCTTGCGCACTCGGCCACACTGTTCCGCACTGGAATGCGCATTCATGAGTCTCGATGGTTTCTTCGCGTAGAACAAAGGTGTCGAAGCATGCAAAGCTCGCGTTGCAGAAGCAGTCGTTGCAGTCCAAACTGGCAAAGTCAGCACAGATGAAAGCCATGGCTCGCAAGGCAGAGGCGGAGGCCAAGAAGAAGGCAGAGGCGGAGGAGAAAGCAAAGGCAGAGGAGGCGGAGAAGGCAAAGGCTATTGCCAAAGCGAAGGCAAAGGCGATCGCTCGGACGAAGGAGGCCAAAGCTCGCGCCGAGCAAAAGTCTCGAATGCTTCAGCAGGCGAACGCTAAGGCCAAGGCAGAGGCCATTGCCCGCGTGAAGGAACAGCAGGCAAAGGCGAAGAAGCTCATGGCGAAGGCCAAAGCCGCGTCCTCGTCGGCTAGCAAAGCGTCGTCGGCCAGCAAAGCGTCTGCAGCCTCCGCGAAGGCATCTCCAGCCGCCGGTGCAACACCATCGTCTGCCAACGAGAACAAGGCTCCGGCCGAGAACGTGCACTGGACGGACGCCAGCGCCCTCTCCGCTTGCCTCGAAAAGCAGGCCAAGTTCCAGAATCTGTACGACATCGAGCGTATCTTCGGAGAAGTGCCACCGATCGACGTCAAGCGCATGTTCCCCAACAGCCGCAACGCGAACCTGTTGCGCAGTCGCCGCTCGTCAGGAAACTGGAGCAAGGATGGCGTCACAGAACACGATCAAAAGACGTACGACTTGCAGTTCGAGTCGTGGGCCCAGGCCCAGAAGCAATAGAGACTGCCTTACCCATTGTTGCTGCTACAGTGTTTTCATTGGAACAATGTTCGCATTGGCTTTATTAGACAGAGTAAATGAATGCTGTAAAAGTAACCCGCGATGTCTCCACAGTGGGCAGCTCAGCTTAAGCACACACCAGACACTGGCGGTTGCTGTCTCAACCACGACAATACAAAATTGGTGTATTACAGTTGAAAGTAGATATTGCTGCCCGGTGAGCAGCGACGCGCGATGCGATAGTTCTACAACTCTTTGCCGTCTTCGGCACTAGGTTCAGCGGTTGCTTCGGCACCCTCGTCATCACTTGAATTGTCTGCTGTGTCTTCCGGCGTTGCTTCCGTCGCAGCCTCCGCCTCTGCGTCTGCGTCTGCCTCTGCCGCTGTTTCGGCCTCTGCCGGTGCCGGTGCGGTTGCTGATTGTTTCTCGGTGCATCTGCAGGTGCCTTGGCAAGTCTGCTTCTCCACCAATACGTGGTTGCTGGACGTGTCCCTGCACACCAAAGTTCCTGCGCAGTCGTTTGCGTGCTTGCACTTGACGCCAGCAGCCTTGGTGCCTCCAGCTTTCTTGTCGGAAGAGCTGGCGGCCGCAGTGTTCTTGCTCGCATCGTCGAACTTGGCCTGCATTTTCCACCACGTGTGCATGTTGGACGGCCGCTTCACTTTGTCGTCGAGGAGTTTCGGCCAGCGTTTGCCGGTCTCCGCTTTCTGAAGGCGGATGGACACACGGCCGACGGATCCGTACTCCCATGTCGAGCCTTCAGGAACGACGGCGCCCCACAGCTTGAGGTGCAACAGGAAATTCTTCGCCGACTTCTGGCATTCTGCGCGGAAAGTGTATGCCGTTGTCGCACTGTCGCCGTCAGATCCCTCTCCAAACGTTATCATTTTGTCCGTGGACTTGCAGTCGAGTGTAGCGGGCGTGTCCAGCTTGTGGGCTAACTTGACGTTAACCACGACTACGTCGTCGCTTTGTGCCCACTCGAATGCCGGTGACACCGTGGACACTGCCTGGCCACGAATGGCGTTCGTCATGGCTTTCAGCTGGGAGTTGATCTTGGACTTTGTCTGGTACACCACTGACGTGAAATCCACCTTTCTCTCGCGACCTTTGAGTATCATGTTCTTGCACAGGTCGAACCAGCCACGCATCATTGCGGCCGATACTGCTGCCTGCAGCGACGCAGGGGTCGCAGCAGCCAGCACGTCATCCGACAAGGCGTCGATGGCTTCCGCCTCAAGGCAAAAGTCGTCCAAAGAAAGTGTGATTGCCGCCGTGGCGGGTTCGACATCGTCGGCGGCGACAATCAATGGCGTCGAACCGAGCGCGAGCAAGGTGAGTATCATGGCGACGAATGCCAAGAAAGGCGCAGCAACGGCACGTGCCAGCATTGCCAGGTCTAACAAGTAAAAGTAGACAGGGGCGGTGTCAGCGGGGCGGTGTCACCGCGCCTGGTGAGTCCAGCTCAAGAAAATAAATTGGTTTTGTGTCACTGCCAACGAAATACGTGCTCGTGCATTTCTTTGCAAGAGTGCATCACAAGCTTCGTCGTCGGTGTCATCGTGAAAAACAGCGCCGCCGTTTGTCAACAAGACGGTGCCCGTAGTCGACAACTTAGCAAGGTCGGAAGAGCATCAAAGCGATCCTGCGAACATTCAGTCCTGCCGAACGCACCACACAACCAGCCGCCACGTGCAGGATAAGTAGGATTACTCGTTGCGGCCTTCATGCTGCCGTCGTTAGTCGCTTCTCAACAACGGTGTCGTCGTCACTATAACTATATCGTCGTGGTGTCACTCTGTTGTTGTCGACCTTCGCCGTGCGGTAGTTCGTCCTTCGCCGTTCGCCGGTCGACCCTTCGATCGTTGGTTGGTTGTTGTCGTCGTCGTTTGTCGTCGTCGTCGTTCGTCGTCGTCGTTCGTCGTCGTCGTCGTCGTCGTCGTCGTCGTTGTCGTCGTTGTTGTGTTGGCACTTCGGAACTTCGGAACTTCGGAACTTCGGAACGAACGAACGAACTTCGGAACGAACGAACGAACGAACGAACTTCGGAACGAACGAACGAACTCTCTACAGGTTCGTCGTCGTTGTGGCATCGCCGTAGCGCACATTATGTGTACGCTACACATTCATTGACTCAATCTCGCCTTCGTCACCGTATTACTTCATCTGTACATTGTATGTACACTGTATGTACACTTCTACTTCGCGTTAACGTACAGATAATGTACGATACAACGTGTACGGTCGGTCGTTCACTTCGTCATTTGAATACCTCGGCGTTCATGCACTGAACCTCACTGTTGTACGGCAGGAATGTAAGGATGGATGAATCAGTCGTGTTACGTGGCGGTTAGTTGGTGCATATGCAGTCTGTACGGTGTTGTGATCGAGAAAGTAACGGTGTACACTGTAAGTGTGCAGAAACTGCACGCTCACCGTGTACATTGACATGATCACTCGAGTGAAGTGGCGTTCAATGAGTTACTTTGAATGCTGTACACGGCAGTTGACGATGTTGTACAGTGTACACACGGAAGCGTCGTCGTAACGTCGACGAACGACCGAACGACGACAAACGAACGACGAACGACGACAAACGAACGACGAACGACGACAAACGAACGACGACAAACGAACGA
>ENA-OWNT01004893-OWNT01004893.1-seawater-metagenome-genome-assembly--contig:-NODE-4893-length-11423-cov-3.929843_pt1 | contig 11423 bp, 6 predicted proteins | sample MGYA00238136_ERZ651165 | MGnify/ENA primary metagenome ERZ651165 (study PRJEB26861, sample SAMN08777766) | seawater metagenome | isolation source: coastal seawater | place: USA: Florida | collected... | reverse complement strand
CTTTGACTATTCAGGTAATTGTTGTACTTAGTATCACAGAGCAGTACTAGCGGTATGCTTACTTTTACCTTTTACAACTCTGCAATGGCCGCCGGTTGGTCTGCGATTGGCCGATGGCCATGACAACATACGTAACAACCAACCACTTGACGGCTTACCTTACTCAATTGCTCCTTGCTTGCCGTCGACGGCCTGAGAGGCCTTGCTTCTTGTCGTTGGTGGAAGCTTCGACAACCGGTTGACGCTTGAGAGGACGTGCGTGGGACGTGACAGTGGAGTGTGTGAAGGAGAGGAGATGGCGCGAGTCCGAGATGCAGTCGTGGGCGAGGGCGAGGCGCGTGCATGGATCGTCCATCGGCAGGACGGAGTTGACAATATTCTTGCGCTGCCTGCGGCAGAAGTGGTAGGAGAAGGGATCGCCCGTTGGACTCGGCCCGGACTAAACATGGATCCAATCCAGAATGTTTGCTCAAAACGGGAATATATTCTTGTTGGATTTTCTGAGTTGCAAGTGGCTGCCACGAATAGAGGAGTGACTGGCAGGAGATTATTGCACCATGGGGAAGGTGCGCATCGCCGCCACGGCCGACGGCCCTGGCAAGGGCACCAAAAACATGCAGGCTCGTATCAATCGTGCCGCCCGCATTAAGAACAAGCACCTTTTTTCCGCAGAACACCCTTCCACTCCACCCGTCCGAAAGTCAGATGTCCTTCGAATTGCCAAGCAGCCGCACAGTGCTAGCGGTAACCCCACCACCAAGCGGCGGTTGAGCAAAGCCGAGAAGAGGCGGCTCAAAAAGCAGGCCCAGAATGTTGGAGCAGCAGTTGCCAGAGGTCAGCCAGCTCACACTCTCACGCCGGAGGAAGAGATTTGGAAGGGCCATCTTACAAAGTTTTACAGCAAGCACAACCCGCAAAAACTGGAGGATCCGTCGTTCGTTGCATCCGTTCTCAGGCGCATAGGAGGTAAGGAAGCTGCGTTCAAGAAACTCTTTGCAACTCTCAACGCCAAGTACCCAGTCGAAGAAACGCAGCCGAAAGTCAAGACTGACCTGGCTGCAGCTCCAACGCCTCGGGAGGTTAGAGCTGGGGACTGGGTGTGCCTGAAATGTAAAGCCCACAACTTCGCCAAGCGGGCAAAATGCGTTAGCTGCACAACTCCTCGGGGAGACGCCGTGGACTTGCAAGCCGACGAGGCCGGAAACCGCAAAAAGAAACTGGACCAAGAATCAACTGCGGATCGCAATTCTAAGCGCACAAAAGCCACACCAGTGTCAGAAGGCCCGATCAGTGGGATGGACAAGGTCCGTCGCACCGAAGCCGAGGACGCAGAGGCACAATTGACTAAATTGGATATCAAACTTGGGATTGGGGCTGTAGCCATGCCCGGAGAGCTGCTGACGATGCAGTATCGGGGCACGCTCGTTGAAGACGGCAGTGAATTTGGTAGTGGTAAAATGACCTGCACGCTTGGTGCTGGAAACATCATCCGCGGCTTAGACATCGGGTTGGCGGGTATGCGCGAGGGAGGGACGCGTGCGATCAGCATCCCATCGCAGCTAGGATACGGTGACGAAGGTCGTCCAGCCGGCGGTATTCCCGGTGGAGCGTCCTTGTTGTTCGTCGTGAATTTGCTCCGTGTTGGGAGACACAAAGAGCGAGGGCAACGCGGTGGTGGAATGCTCCCACTACCAAGCGAATTCCTTGGCAAGAATCGTCAGAAGCTTCTGAACGAGGGCACTGGAGCCGGTGCTCGCGGCAAGCCCAAGAAGAGAGCAGTGAGCCGGCGGGAGAAGCGACGAATGGCGAAGAAGGCCGAAGCACTGGCCATGAAGCAGTTTGGCTCCGGGGCCAAAGCTGTCAGCATGAAGTCAGCGCGTGTGCGTGGGGAGAGCGAGGACGAAAGTTGACTTCAGATGCGACTGTGAAGAACTGAACTAAAATTTTATTTATGTTACTAGAGAATGGTGTTGTAACAACCGTACGGAAGCAGCGAGTGCGTGTTCCGTAGTTCAAGACGCTTTCATGTAGCACATGAGCTGCAAGAAACGATCCCGGTTGATCATGTCGAATGGGCCTACTCCAAGATCTTGGCACAGGTCCTGCAATTGTGTTGGGGATGCATTCAAACCAAGATGCTGAATCACCAACTGGAAACGCTCGGGACTGATTTTGCCGGTGCCGTGCTGATCTCCCCACTTGAAAGCCGTGTAAAGCTGCTCCAGTTCGTCCGCGCTAAATGTCTGCTCCGGGGTCAAGTCGTTGGACAGCGAATGATCACGGGTGTCCTGCACTATCTTCCGGGCCCGCTGAAGCACCTGCTCAGGGTCTTTAAGAGTCAGTTGCGGGAGCCGCAGCTCCTTTTCCGGTTTTACTCTGTCGTTGAAGTGGGCGGGGAGCGATTTGTACTCGCCGCACTTCGGGACTCCCGCGAGCCACTCGCCTTCGTACATCTTTCTAGTTGAATGGTAGTAGAACACGCCAGTGCCACTCTTTTTGTCATCTGCAAAGTGTCCGTCGTACCGATCTCCATTTTTGAGGAGCAGCAGTCCGCGACCGGATCGTTTATCGTTGCGCCACTCCCCTTCGTAGACGTCGCCGTTCGCGTACTCGCACACACCACGTCCGTGCCGCCGGTGGTTCTCGAAGTTGCCTTCGTACACATCGCCGGAATCGTAGAACATCTTGCCGATTCCGTGGAATTTGTTTCGAGCAAAATCACCTTGATATCGCTTTCTGTATCCACCGGGGCCCTTCTTCACCCACATCGTGCCCGTTCCGTGCATCTTCCCCTCCAGCCACTGGCCCTCATACTTGCGCCCGTTGGCAAACGTCGCCACACCGAACCCTGACTGTTTGTTGTCTTTCCACTCGCCTGTGTACGTGCCATTTGCCTTGTACTGCGGGCTTTGAGGTTCTAAGTTGTCGTGTTTGGCCTGCGCATATTTGGCGTTGGGTTTCGCCCAAAACATAGTGCCGCGGTTGCCATTGCGGAGGGTTTTGTCCTTCCGAGCTCGGATCTGCTCCGACAGCAGTGTTTCAGCGTGCGCATTGACGTCGTCCTCGGGGAGGCTCCTCCTGCCCGCCATTATTGTTGTGTATGTCGACACTCCAAACCAGAATGCAGAATTCAAGCTTTACTTGCGGAAAGTTTGTTCAGGTGAACGTCGAAAATTGTGTCGAATTCAGAGACGGTTCTCACCACACATCTTTTCCACCTGCTCAGTCAGAGTCGTATAGCGAGCACCCACCACGCCGCCCGACAAGCCAGCAAAAAGCAGAAAGAGAGCGGCAGCCAGAAAGGCACGGGCAAAAATAGCTGCAGCGCAACACAGCAAGCGAAGACAACTGCAGCATCGCTTCACAAAAGAGTAGGCACGCTACAACAATCAACCCACTTTCCGAACCCCGAACGCGTGGTAGGCATGGATGCAGAGAGACTCCCGTGCACAACGAACACACATTGCTTGTGCAGAACTCTCAGCTGCTGCCGTCAAGTGTGTGTGTTGGATGGAGGCAACAAAGTGCACACAACCAGCAACCAGCACGAAGCACCACGTCTGCATCCTCCGCAGCAGCTTTTCAACTGACTGATCGGTAACTTCAGCATCAGCAACAGCAACAACAACAACGACGATGACAGACAGACAGATAGACAGACAGACAGACAGACAGACAGACAGACAGACAGACAGACAGACAGACAAACAACAACGAAAGACGACGATCGACAACAACAACGACGACAAAGGCGAACGACGACGATCAAACAAAACAACGACAGCAACAGGCGAACAGTCAGTCGTTCGCCGTTCGCCGTTCGTCGTTCGCCGTTCGTTGTTCGTCGTTCGTCGTTCGTCGTTCGTCGTTCGTCGTTCGTAGTTCGTCGTTCGTCTGTGTGCGCGTCCGCCGCTCCGCTTCACTGTCACTCACTCACAGTCACTCAAAACGGGCAAAAAAAACGCCAAAAGTTCGTTCGTTCGTTCGTTCGTTCGTTCGTTCGGTTGTCGGCTGTGAGTGGGTCAACCGAACAGTACTCTGAGTGAGTGAGGGAGTGAGTGGGAAGGCAACGTACAATGTGGAGTTTGGTTGGATACAGTACATACTTCGAGGGTTTTAGTTCAATTACCGAAGGTGGCACTGAAAATCAAAGTGAGTAAATGTACATTTGTGTGAAGATATAGGCCGAGCAGTGGGTGGGTGGGTGAGTGAGTGAGTGAGTGAGCTGGGAACTGACGCAGGCACGCAGGCACTTTTGCCTTTTGCAGAATCAATTACGAAATATCACTTCGCTCACAACAGTGGAGTAGAAGTAGAAACTTGAAATTAGGAATGTACATCAAAAACTACACAGAAAGTAAAACACAAAAATGAAAAATGAATGGAGAATGGAGAATGGGCACAGCAGTGAGTGAGTGAGAGTGAGTGAGAGTGAGTGACTGTGACTGTGAGTGAGTGACTGTGAGTGAGAGTGAGTGACTGTGAGTGAGTGGGCAGTGTGTGGGGCAGTGAGTGACTGTGAGTGAGTGGGGCTGTGAGTGGGGTAGTGAGTGAGTGGGTGTGTGGGCACTGTGATGATGGCGGAGGTGGTGAGTGAGTGAGCTGTGAGTGAGTGAGTAAGTAAGTAAGTGAGTGAGTGAGTGCTGGTGTTTGCACAGTCCACCCACCCCACCCCACTCAGTCACAGTCACTTACAGTCACAGTCACAGTCACAGTCACTCACAGTCACAGTCACAGTCACTCACAGTCACAGTCACAGTCACAGTCACTCATAGTCACTCATAGTCACTCACCGCGAATGCAATGTGTCGAGGCGCCCAACTCTCAGAGCCCACTCACTCACAGTCACTCACTCACAGTCACTCACAGTCACTCACTCACTGGGGGGGAGGGGGGAGCGAGGGAGGCACGGAGGCCGCGGTGTCCTGAGTGAGAGTCGCCCTTCCCTTCACTGTGGACTGTGGACTGTGGACTGTGGACTGTGGACTGTCGTCTTTGAAACTGACTCCCGCCCACTCACAGTCACTCACTGTCACTCACAGTCACTGTCACTCACTGTCACTCACTCACTGTCGGCGGCGCCATTTAGTTCATTCTATGAGTTGGCGCCTTCCTCCCTCACTCAGTGACTGTGAGTGACAGTGAGTGACAGTGAGTGACAGTGAGTGACCGCGGCTCGGAGTCGCTCGACAGTGAGTGAGTGAGTGAGTGAGTGAGTGGCGGTGAGTGGGTGCGGCCAGCCGATGAGCCGCTCACTCACTCACTCACTCACTCACTCACTCGTCCTCAGCCACGCAGTGACTTTCAGTCGAAACGAACGAACCAGCCAACAGCGAACGAACGACGAACGACGAACGAACGAACGAACGAACAAACGAACGAACGAACTTCGCTGTGTTGTTTGTTGGTTAGGTTGGTTGGTGGCATTCGTTCATTGCGTTGGTTGCGCTTGCTTTGTGTTGCGTTGCGTTGCTGCTTCGACTACGTTTGTGTTGTTGGTCGTTCGTTCGTTCGTTCGTTAGAGTCCATTTACTTGTGCGTTCGTTCCTTTCTTTGTGTCGTGCGTGTCGCTTGGTGGTTGCGCGCTTGACGATGACGCACTCCGTCTCCTTCTTCTTCCTGCCTTGGTGCGCTCGCTCACCTCGACAATGGACTCCGTGATTGACTGCTTGAATCACTGCGACGGCACGGCCTTTGTTGTTCCTGTTGTCGCTGTTGCTACTACTGCGGTTCGTTCGTTGCGGGCTTGCAGTCCGCACACACACAACACACAGCAGCTTGAGAACAGATTGGTATTCGCGCTCGACACCTGCGGCGTCATAGCGTGCGAGTGTTCGTTCCACCTCGGCCTTCGATGTTGCACACTGCTGGCTGCTGCTTGCTCTGCCAGCTCGCTCGTTCCCGGTGTTTGAAACCGAGCCAACGACGGACGCAAGCGGTCGTTGTGGAGCGAGCACGCAAGGTGTGGCGACGCGCAGGACTTCGACGCGGGACTGCAAGCGACGCAACACCGGCCGCTGAGTTGCGTCAAATGCGCCGACGCGACGGCGACTGCTGGAGTGCGCGTCATAACGTGGCAGAGCAGCGCACCGCACGACATGGGGGGTGTAGTGGCGGCAATGAGGGGCGCTGGCGGTGATCGCACATTACGGACGGTGCAGAGTTGGACAACACAGCGCGGCTCTGACATTCGAACCGCGGGAGGCGGGTGCACCGCGTCGTGTCGTGCTGTCAAACAACAGCGACGCGCAGCTGCGTATCCAAGCGTGTCGGTTCCTGGGCGCGCCATTGAGCTCTGGGACGAGCACTGCTGTGGAAGTGCACAACCTGTGGCACGAATGTGTCGAAGCACGAGCGCGGGGCCACGGAACAAGGTTGCACTTCACTCGTCAACAAAACTCGCGGGCAGGCACGGCCGTCGAACACTCTGTTCCCTGAGACCCAAAAAGACGGCGGCGATACTTCTTTTTTTTCTTGCAGTTGTGAAAACTTCTTTGCCCCCCACCTGTTTGTGTCCTTGGTGCGGCGGGGTGGAGTGCGATCTGTCTGTTGTGGTGTCACGAACATGTCGTCGCTTGCAAAGAGAGTCGAAAAATACAGCGGGTATGTGGAGGCCGCTGGCGTCCCGGAGTTGCGGTCTTGGCTGAGGAGCCACCCCAAGGCGACTGACGAAGATGCCTTCGCCAAGGTGGCCCAGATCACCGAAAAACTGGCCACGCACGACACCCCCAAGACGGGATGGGTGACGGCCAAGCCGAAGAAAAAGAAGACGCAGCGCAATTCGGGCAACCGCCGCGACAACGGCCGCCGCGAACGCCGTGACGGGGAGGGCCGACGCGACAAAAAAGACGGGCGCACAAAGGGAGACCAGAAGGACCGAAAGTACAAGGACCAGAAGAGCCGACGTGCGGCAGAAAAGGCTGATCCAGCGGCAACCAAGGACCAAGGACCCGCCGCCGGCGAACAGAAGGCAAAGCAGGGCCGCAACAAGAAGGTCAGTTCCCCGGCCCCGGCGCCGGCTCCGGCCCCAGCTCCGGCCCCAGCCCCTGCTCCGGTGGCCATGTCAGTTCCGAGCATGTGGGCTTCGGGACGGCTGCAGACGAATTTGGGATTGAAGACGAAGGATGATGGCAAGAAGTCCAACAACCGCGCCGCTGGACGTGGAGACCGTCGCTCTCAGAATGGAAAGGACTCTCGAGGCCGCAACAACCGTGGGAACGCCGCTGGCAACCCCCGCGGGAAGCCCGCCGGAAATGGCCGTCAGAAGCGAACCAACTCGCCGAGCCAGGGCCAGGGTCAGGATCAAGCCCAGGCCCGGAGTCAGAACCAGACCCAGAACCAAACTCAACCACAGGATCAAAGCAGGACTCGATCGGACAATCGCAAAGTGAACCAGACGCAGAAGCAGAAGCCCAAACCGAAGCAAAACGACAGCCAAGCCAAGGGCACCAAGACCACCACGCGTCGTCGGGCCAACGGCAAGTCAGGATCGCCGTCGTCGAGCAAAAAGGTCGCCGCTCCCGCCCCACTTAAGCCGGCTGGCGTCTGGGCCAAAGGTGCCGGACACGCTGGCACCGCGGCGCGCAAGCCGCGCCCGAAGCCCAAGCCTCAGCAGCAACCCACGCAACCCGAGGAGACCGCAGAGAAAGAACAGAGCACAGAGATCGCCAGCGAGATCATGGACAACCTGGTGACGCAAGCCGCTGACTCCGCCGAGTCGAAGCAGAACACCACTGATGACGTCACCTCTTCTGCATTTGAGGGGCTTCATTTTGGCGCGAACGCCAGTCGTGCTGGAATTGACATCTCCGGCGGAGTCTCCGCCGCAGCGTTGGAGCGAGAGCAAGAAGAAGAAGCCAAGGCTGAAGCCGCCGCCGCCGCCAAGGCCGCCAAAGACGCTGCCGCCGCCGCGAAAGCAGAAAAGAAGAAACAGCAGGAGGCGGAAGCTGAGGCATCCCGCGCCAAAGCGGCCGCTGAGGCCGCTGCTGCGGAAGCGGAAGCCGAGGCAAAGCGTGCTGCGCAGCAAGGCCAGCAGCAACAACAAGGACAGCAGCAGTCACAGCACCCGCAGCACCTGCAACAGCAACAGGCACAGCACCTGCAGCAGCAGCACTTGCAGCAGCAGCACCTGCAGCAGCAGCACCTGCAGCAACAGCGCCACTTCCAACAGTCTGGATACCCGCAGTTCCACCGAAACGACAGACAGGGCCAGACTGGTGGTCCCCAGCAAGATACGCCAGCAACGTATGGACTGCCGCCACAAAACGGACCCAATGGTTACTATCGCTTTGACCCGGTCTTTGCCTCCGGCGCCAACACCATCGGCACTGGACGCACAGATGAGCAGAACCAGCAGCAGACGGAGGCGCCCACCGGCGGCTTTGGACCCATGCACCCGGGCGCACACCCAGGCGCGCACCCATCCCATGCAGGACACCTCCAACAGGCACCGCACGGCCACATGCAGCCCGCCGGACCCTACGGCCGCGCACCCATGGGGTATGCCCCGGTGCACATGCAGGAGCACCCGAACCAGCACCAGCAACAGTCCAACACTGACGGCGACGAGTCGACGGATGGTCAAAAGGCAAACAACGCTGCACCGCACTCCGGCAATTTGCCGCGCGGGCCAGCTCCAGTGCCCTATGGTGCCTATGGGCCGTACAACGCATACCCTTACGGAGCGTATGGGCAGCAGACTGGTTATGCATACCCAGCCCACGTGCCGTTTGGCGGGCCGTCGGGGTACCCGTATGGATACACCCCGAGCCCTTTCGGGCAGCAGGCACCCGGCAGCTACGGCCGCGGACCGGTCCCTCAACAAGGCCCCGGTGGATACAACCAATTTGAGTTTTTCCGCCAACCCGGTCAAGCTGACAACGGCCACCAGCAAGGCAAACAAAATGGAAAGTCTGGGAAGGGTAAGCACGGCAAATCGGGAAAGCAACAAGGCCGAGGGCCGTCCCGTGGCAACAACAACCACTACGGAGGCTACAACAATGGGCACGGCAACCAAAACTTGAAAGCCGTGGGGCCAAACGGTGGTCAGGTCCATAACAACAACCGCCAACAAGCGTTTGGACAACCGCCGCAGCAGCAAGCGCTTCCTCACGGTTACCAAGGTGGTCTTTCGTACCCGCAGCCGTACGGGGGGGGCTACTTCACACAGCAGCCAGGCCCACCGCCTCAGCACCAAAATATCGGGGATCAGAGATTCACATCTCAGTTCAACCCACCACAGTTCGGCACTGGACCTTCCGGTGACGACAAGTGAGCTGCATTATTATTTCTCTTCTTGCGTTCAAATCGAATCCGCAAGACATGCTCACACAGGAAGGAAACCTCCATACTTGCTTCCGTCGTTTCCTTGTCACTCCTAAATTTTTGCTAATTCATGGACAGTAACAATGGCGAAACGTGCTGGTGTAATTTTATAAAAAAACAAGAACAATTGTGTTGTGCAACTTTTTCGGAAAGACCAACTCTGTGACGGCGGTGTGAGCACCACTACTTGAGTGCATACGTTCAACTCGCAGTGGCTGGGCGGGGCACCGTTCCACGGCATGTGCGGTGACTCGTCTGTTGTATACACAACCAAGCTGCGAGGGTGCAGAGACACGAGTAGGCAAACAGACACGGTCAACTTTCGTATTGAATAGAGCGCATCAGGTATCCAGCGTCAGCGTGGAAACTAGGAGGACCACCTTGCTGCGTTCGGAGGTGTGTGAGAGGCCATTTCTGATTTTCCTCCGTCCGCACAGCCAGGAGATTGTCGAATTCGTCGACCAGAGGATACAGTCCTTGGCCAAGGGTCACGAGATCTATTGCTGCGTTCGGACACTCTGTCAAAATTTTGTCAAACACCGATTCCACGATTGTTCTGGCATCCTGCAGCACTTCCAAGTCGACGACGCTGTTCGATTGATTCAACAGTTGTTCGTAATCCAAGTCCGCTAGAGCTATGAGTGCATCTGCCCCAGACGAGCGTATCTGCGCGAGCGCGAAACAGCGGAGTCTTTCTGTGGTGGCAGCTCCAGTGGGTTTTCGCACGACCGCGGTGACATCGACCATCACCCACTGTCCGTTGTGCAATGGCACAAGTGACGCGTGGACATTGAATGTTGAAACGTTCACCCAACGGCACGATCTAAGAAACTGCTGCTGCCGTGCAGTTTCCACTGCACCTGCGTACTCCGCACGGCTCATAAATTTGGAAACCAACAGACCCGTGATGGGAGCCACGAGGTCTGCGAAGTCGCGTTGTCGTAGTTGGGGGCCTCGGGCACGCTCAGGGCCTAGCTTGACAGCGGCTCGACTCGCGCGCAAGTAGCCCTTCCAGTACCAGGGGCAGTGCTGCTGTGAATTCACAGCCGCCTCGTATGACTCTTCAGCTTGACCACACTTCAGCAGTGCTAAAGACATGTTGCTCAAGCATACTGCAGAAAGAGACGGCTGCGGAGAGAGCGCTCCGCACTGCAAGCCCGTCAGCATACGACACAACGTGGAAGCTATGGCAACAGGCAACGACCCCTCGTTTGGTAGTTCCAAAGTTGCACGAGAAAAAGCATGTACAAATAAACAAAGGTTGCGTTTTGTTGATGCAATTTCATCGACAAGACCTCTATAACAATCGATTGCAACCTCGATCTCCCCTGCTTTGAGCAATTCGTTGGCCCTCTCTTTGGCGGCCACAAAGCCATGTCTTCCACCTTCCACCTCCATCATGCAACGCGAAGTATGGATGCAGCAGGTTGCACTGGCGAGCACCCCGGCTTCCTGCGCTTAGAACATACTTTGTATCATTGTGCTAAATTATTTGGAATGCACTTACAATTGTTGTTTTGTTGCGCGACCTCGGTTGGCACTAGTACTGGCACTGGCATGGGCGCTGGCGCAGTTGGTGTTGTTGGTCGTAGCACTCGTGCACGTCCTGGTGTGATGTCAGCTTGTCGGGTTTTTTGTGTGCGATTGTGTGGTGTCCCGCTTCGTGTCTATCCCGACGTTGTGGACTTGGCAGTGCAGTTGTGATGGCAGTGGCGGTGGTGTTGCACTGCTATCGTCAACAATACGCGGCCTGTGCATTCCTTACAGTACGGATCTCAATCGCTTGCATGTCGGCTGCACGACGCAGTGGATGAATGCGGTTACAATCGCTGACATTCACAGTCAACTACAGCTCCATCCCCGCCACCCCAGGCAGCCAACAACGACAACAACAACGACAGCAACAACGAACGACGAACAACAACGAAGCAACAACAACGAAGCAACAACAACAACGAAGCAATGGTGGACATACGTAACGGCGCAACAACAACGAACAACGAACAACGAACAGCGACGACGTCGACGACCTCAACCAATTTTAAGCCATTGTTATAACAACGCTAATTTGTCATTACCCTAACTCCACAATATAAGGC
>ENA-OWNT01004892-OWNT01004892.1-seawater-metagenome-genome-assembly--contig:-NODE-4892-length-11424-cov-3.924033_pt1 | contig 11424 bp, 9 predicted proteins | sample MGYA00238136_ERZ651165 | MGnify/ENA primary metagenome ERZ651165 (study PRJEB26861, sample SAMN08777766) | seawater metagenome | isolation source: coastal seawater | place: USA: Florida | collected... | reverse complement strand
GGACCAAACTCACCCAGATCTCCTCCATCTTGTCCTGATGGACAGCTTGAATGTTTTTTTGCAAGTTCTGCGAAGTCTGCGCCTTGCTCAATTTCTGATTTCAACTCTAAGCAAAGTGCTTCACTTTCAACTAAAATATGTCTTGCGCATGCAACTGTCATAAATTCTCCGTGATTTTTGAATCTGAGCGAATTTTACTCATAATTTATTCTAGTATAGATATTATTTTTTCTGGTGCAACGATTACAACGAATTTTCAATTGCTTGCGTTAAATTAGCCGAAAGTGGCTTTGTGCGGCTGTTAAATCTCTGCACAGTTTTGCGATCAGCTGAAACTAAATATTTATAAAAATTCCAATTAGGTGAACTAGTTTGAGCATTCAGGTGTTTAAAAATTGGGTTCGCATCATCCCCACGTACAGCTGTAGTCGCTAACATGGTAAAAGTTACCCCATAATTTACGAAACAAACTTCTGCAGTGTCGGCTTCATCATTTTCTTCTTGAAAAAAGTCATCGCTCGGGAAACCAATGACAACTAAGCCTTGGTCTTTATATTTTTTATGCAAAGCTTCTAAGTCTTTAAATTGGTCAGTAAAACCGCAATTACTTGCCGTGTTAACTATCAGTAATGGCTTATCTTTAAATTCGCAAAAATTAACAGACTCTTCAGAATGTAACTTTCTCATTGATACATTCGTAAAATCATCACACGTTTCAGCTTGAACGCTGACCGAGAAGAGTGAGCTGAAAAAAATCATAAGGCTTAATAAATACTTACACATAGGGTTTCCCTTTTTTAATTTGGCTGGTTTAAGATACGTTTTTTTAGTCAGCCACGATCATTGTAGAGTAAAAGTAATGAATATTCGCTATGCACAAGAATCTGATTTAGAGGCCATAGTTGCAATTTATAACGAAACGGTCGCCAGTCGGATGGTGACAGCCGATACACAGCCTGTCACTGTTGAGTCTAGAAGAGCTTGGTTTGCGAGTCACAATACATCGTCTCCTATTTTTGTATATTGCGATGAAAATAAAGTACTTGGCTGGCTGAGTTATAAAGATTTTTATGGGCGACCAGCTTATCAAAAGTGTAAAGAAATCAGCATTTATATAACGCAAAAAGCCCGAGGGCAGGGACTGGGCAAAATATTATTAGAGTTTGCACAAAGTCATGCTCGCGAGATTGGTTTAAAAGTACTTCTTGGATTTGTTTTTTCTCATAACATTCCTAGTATCAAGTTATTTGAGCAGCAAGACTTTACTGTGTGGGGGGAATTTCCGGAAGTGGCAGAAATGGATGATCAGACTTATAGTTTGACTATTCTAGGGAAGCATTTGTGATCGACCGATACGATCAATAATTTGCTCAGGTTTGAGTTCAGCCAATTTCTATCATTTTGATAAATTGGTGTGTGAAATTAAGAAAAATATATGTCGAATAAAATACTGATTATTGACAGTAATAGCGTGTTAGCAATGCGCCTAAAGGTGTTGTTTGAACTTTTGGGTGGTGAGGTTGAGCATATTCATTATCGCATGTTAAATGACGATTTTGACTTTAACCAATACGCTGTAGTAGCAATTGCTCATGGGATCCCAAGTGAGTATTTAGATTCACTCTCTGTATTGAGAGCCCATCCCAAGTTAATTTTACTCGCGCCTAAGCCAGATAACACCGGACACCTTCAAGTTTTCAGCCAGTTTAATAGAGCGTTACCGAACGGTATTGTCATTTATCCGTTTTTTGCCAACAAAGAAATTACCAACTTACTTGAACGTGTTCTTGAAGTGGGCATTGACTCTCGTTTAGTACTGCCAAAAGTGCTACTGGTTGATCATTATCATGAGCGTTTGGAAATGCTGGCGACGAGCCTGCGCGGTGCGCAGCTATCGGTAATTACAGCCCATGATAAGCAAGAAGCATTGACCTTAGCGCAATCTAATGAAGTGGATTTGTTGATCAGTGACTTTAACTTAGAGCAGGGGACAGGCCTTGAAGTGTTTAATGCGCTTAAAGTGAATCATCCTAATTGTCGTTGCTTGTTGTTTACCTCAAGAGCCAATCAAGTGGATATGATGGAAGCCATTCGTCAAGGCGTGGAAGATGTACTTATCAAGCCGTTTGATGAAAGTGAGTTGTTACAATCACTTCATAAGCTTTGGCAGACAGAGTTACTCAAGCGACACAACCAAGAATTAGTAGAGCGATTACAAGATACAGTCGACGCGTTAATTGAACGTGATAGCTTACTCAGAGTGATTTATAAACATACGCCAGACCCAATTATGCTTTTTGCACGTTCTGGCAAAATAATCGAAGCCAATGACGCTTGCGGCGAGCTATTGCAGTTATCGCCTGAGAACCTGCCAGAGCATTCTATTTTTGAGTTGTTTGACGCTGAAACAGCTTCTGGGTTAAAAGAGGCCATTAAAGATGTTGGGGCGCATCGTCATTTTAATTTTGAGTTACTCCTTCCAAGAGAAAATGGTGCTATTCCCCTAATGGGGACTTTCACTGAGATAGACCATCATGGTGAGATGGCATTTGCTGTTATCTTAAAAAATGTTACCCAGTTAAAGAAAAAACAACAGTTATTAGAAGAAGCTAAAGAAGTTCTTGAGGCAGAGGTTCAAGCTCGTACTGCACAATTACAAAAAGCGAAAGATGACGCTGAGGCTGCGAACCAAAGTAAGTCTGAGTTTTTAGCTAATATGTCTCATGAATTACGTACACCTATGCATTCTATCTTAAGTTTTGCTCGCTTTGGGTTAGATAAATTAAGCGCAGGTGAAACCCCTGTTGATAAGCTCACTAAATACTTATCTAGGATAGAAACCAGTGGTGAGCGACTACTACTTTTACTCAATAACTTATTAGACCTGTCTAAACTCGATGCTGGCCACTTTCCATTCAACCCGGGTAATCATGATTTGATGACCATTATTAAAACGGGGATTGAGGATGTCGCTGGCTCGGCAATGGAAAAAGGCATACAAATACGCGTGAATTCTCCTGTTGATCGGTTACCGCTTTTCTGTGATCAAGAACAGTTGAATCAAGTTATGAGGAACTTATTAGGCAATGCGCTTAAATTTAGCCCACATGATAGTGAAGTCGGTGTATCTATTAATTTAGATGAAGACAAAGTCAGTATTGCCATCAGTGATCACGGTGTTGGCATTCCTGAAGAAGAGCTAGAGCAGGTATTCTCTAAATTTGTGCAGAGTAGTAAAACAAATAGTGGTGCAGGCGGGACGGGCCTTGGTTTGGCTATTTGTAAAGAATTTATACTACTACATAAGGGTTATATTTGCGCGCAGAACAATAAAAATGGCGGTGCGACGGTATTGATTGAGTTACCATTAGAGAAACAAAACTCATGATTGGTTTAGCAAACTTTTAAAACCAAGACTATAACTATTCTAACGGTATTCAGAAAAGGGAATAGACAATGGCATTACAGCGAATTTTGGCCGTAGATGACGAACCATTTAACTTAGAAATCATTGAAGAAATATTAGAAGACCTAGATTTACAATTAGTGACTGCTGAGAGTGGTCCTGAATGTTTGGAAGTCTTAGAGTCATTTTCTCCTCAAGTGGTCTTGCTAGATGTGAGTATGCCGGGCATGGATGGCTATGAAGTCTGTCGTAAAATTAAAGCCAACCCAGCAACCAAAGACATTGTCGTCATGTTTGTGTCTGCACGTGGTTCTGTGGAAGAGCGTATGGAAGGGTACTCGGTTGGCGCAGAAGATTATATTGTTAAACCATTTGCTCATGGCGAGCTCAAGAGTAAATTAAGTAATTTAGGCCAGATATTACTTGAAAAAGAAAGTCTTGAACAGCAAGTAGAAGATGCGACCAGTACTGCTTTTAGCGCTATGGCAACCAGCAGTGAAATGGGCCAAATCGTTAATTATATTGAGCAAATTGGCCAAATTGATGACGTAACAGAGCTTGCTCAAGCACTGATCAGTTGCCTGTCTAGTTTCGGCTTGAACTGTAATATGGAGCTTAGAATTGGCGGTGAAAGAAATCACTTTGCGTCTTCTGGGTTATGCTCTCCAATTGTTTTAGAGTTATTCGAAATTCTAAAATCCAAAGGCCGCTTACACGAATTCCAAAACCGAATTTTAGTTAACTACGAAAATTTGAGTTTATTGATCCTCAACATGCCTGAAGACGATGAGGCAAAGCATGGCCGTATTCGTGATCATATTTGCTTTATTGTGAGTGTCACCGAACAGCAATTGCTGTCTATCTTAACTAAAAAAGAGCTTGAAGATCAGCAGCGTAATTTGTCTGAAGTCATTTCAATAGTGCACAGCAAATTTACGGGCTTGATGACTTTGTTAGATGATAACCGTAAGCACAATGAAGAGGTGTTTCGCTCTTTACAAGAGCAGTTTGAAAACCGCATTCCAACCATGGGCTTAGATGAAGACCAAGAAGTGTTCATTTTTAGCAACGTTGATGAGGCTATTCAAAATTCAGTGGCGCGCGAAGAGTCAATTACGAAAGTACGCGCGGCTTTTTCTGAGATCGAAGCAGACTTATCTTTAATTAATAAGAAGTAGTGAGTCTGAACTCTCTAGTGAGTAGTGACTACTCACTAGTTACTACTTATTTCTTTAAGCATCGCGCGGTAGGCCTTTTTCAATAATACGGATCAGTCGCGCTTGCTTTCTATCTATTTCATTCTGTTTTTGTCTTTGTTGCTTTAATGCCCACTCAATATGTTCTTTGACTAACTCAGAACTGTCGCTCTTTGCTTTTTCAAGGATCTCGATAATGACTGCACTGAATGGCGCGTTTCCTAGGCCAACCGCTAAATTTCTTTGCCAGCGCTCAAATCCAATACGACGGATCGGGCTGCCTTCGGTATTTTTGAGAAACGTTTCTTCGTTCCAATTAAACAATGTTATGAGCTCTTGATCTTTAAGATTTTTACGTGGCGCAAAATCATCTTCTGAAGTGAGTTGGCCAAAGCGATTCCAAGGACAAACCAATTGGCAATCATCGCAGCCATAGACGCGATTCCCTAACAATGGGCGATATTGCTCTGGTATTGGGCCTTGCAGTTCAATGGTTAAATATGAAATACACTTTCGCGCATCGACGACATAAGGCTCAACAATGGCACCCGTTGGGCAAAGAGTTAAACAGGCTGTGCATTTTCCACATCCTTCTTCGTTATTTAGCTCGTCAACAGGGAGCGGGAGATCAACAAATAGCTCACCTAAGAAAAACCAAGAACCAGCTTGCTTATTGATTAATAAACTGTTTTTACCTCGCCAACCGAGTCCTGCTTTTTCGGCGAGTTGGCGTTCTAAGACAGGCGCAGAATCAACAAAAGGGCGAAAGCCAAGCTGTCCAACTTCTTGTTCAATTTTTTGTCCTAGCTTCTTTAATTTATTGCGGATCACTTTATGATAATCGCGGCCTAGTGCATAACGACTAATGTATGCGGTGTCTTTATTTGCGAGTGCCTTAGCAAAGCTTGCTTCGGGTGGTAAATAGTTCATTTTTACACTGATGATGCGCTGCGTTCCAGGTACCAATTCGGCTGGTCTAGCTCGCTTCATGCCGTGCGCAGCCATGTAGCTCATTTCACCATGGTAACCTTTATCCAGCCAACGCTGTAATTGGGCTTCATGCTCACTGAGGTCAATATCAGTGATCCCAACTTCGGCAAAGCCAAATTCTTTTCCCCATTGCTTAATTTTTGCAGCAAGTTCAATATAATCAATCTTAGTGGCAGTCACGGAATCATAATCTTGGAAGCTAAATACACCGCTAATTTACCACAATACGCGTATCTCGCCCAACAAGTGCAGGCACACGAAGCACAGGCCGCGGAGAAAGTAGGCTTATCGTTATGGCAATTAATGCAACGAGCCGGAGAGGCGTTATTCAACTTATTTGATTTAGAATTTGTTGAAGCTAATCGCATTTTGATTTTGGCTGGCAAAGGCAATAATGCGGGAGATGCATATTTGCTGGCGACGCACTTGCACCAAACTGGTCGAGAAGTTGTGGTTTACAGTGTGTTTCCTACCAGCTTGTTACAAGGCGATGCGTTAAAAGCTTACCAGCATGCTAAATCATGTGAAGTTGAATTCAGTGCAGGTTGGCCTCAGCAAGATGAGTTTGACGTGATTGTTGACGGTGTTTTTGGCACCGGATTTAAAGGGGAGTTAAGTTCGCCACTTTTAGCTATTTTCAAACAATGCGAGAGAAGCTTAGCCCATAAAGTCAGTATTGATGTACCGAGTGGTGTGAATGCTAACACCTCTGAAGTAGCAGAAGGGGCTTTTAAAGCAGATACAACATTAACTTTTGTCGCTTTAAAACAAGGGCTTTTAACAGGTAAAGCGGTCGCGCACTGCGGGCGACTTTACTTAGCTGAGCTGGGGATTGCAGAGGCATTTTCTGAACTTGTAAAGCCAACCGCAAATTATCCTAGTCAACAAAATCAACTTGCTTTGCGGCCTATTCGCGCCATTGATAGCTATAAAAATCAATGTGGTCATGTACTTTTGATCGGTGGCGGTAAAGGGATGGCAGGTGCGATAAGGCTTGCTGCAGAAGCATGCTTAAGAGCCGGTGCAGGATTAGTGAGTGTTGCAACTCATCCTGATAACGTTGCCATGGTATTGCAAGGCCGATACGAATTAATGGTTCACGGTATTGAAAATGAACAAGATTTAAAGGCACTAATTGCAAAAGCTGATGTCTTAGTGATTGGGCCGGGGTTAGGTCAGTCTACTTGGGCAAAAATGTTGTTTGCCACTGCAAGCATGTTTACTGGACCTAAGGTGATTGATGCTGATGGTTTAAATCTTTTGTCTGAGCGGCCAGTGCAATTATCAAACAGTGTGCTAACACCGCATATTGGTGAAGCTCGGCGCTTGCTTGGCGGCTCGAGTAATCTAGCTGCCCGCTTTGATGTTGTTAAATCTCTCCATGAGAAATATACGGCGTCTATCGTATTAAAAGGGCCGGGAAGTCTGATATTCAATGATGATTGTCTAACAATTAATCGCTCAGGAACACCCGCAATGGCCAGTGCTGGGATGGGAGATGTATTATCTGGTATGATTGCTGCTTTGATTGCTCAAGGTATGACTCCTTTCAAAGCTGCACAGCTAGGTGTGTATTTGCACGGTTTGGCAGCTCAAATGGCAGCCAAAGATGGTGAGAAAGGGTTATTGGCCAGTGATTTATTCGTTTATATTCGACGTTTATTAGGATAAACATGCGTAATACGTTTACTTTATTGTTAGAAGATGAAGCGGCAACGGTTGCTATGGGTGGCACGCTTGCTAAGGTGGTACAAAAAGGCGCTGTGATTTTTTTGCATGGCGATTTAGGGGCAGGAAAAACCACCCTAACCCGCGGTATTGTGCAGGGCCTAGGTCATCAAGGTAAGGTTAAGAGTCCAACATATACGCTAGTCGAACCTTATGAGCTTGAACTGTGTTCGGTTTATCACTTCGATTTATATCGCCTGGGTGACCCTGAAGAATTAGAATACATGGGGATACGAGATTACTTCGACCCTGCGGCTATTTGCGTGATTGAATGGCCAGAAAAAGGGGAAGGTTTTATTCCGACGCCAGATTTTAATATTACGATGCAGTACCAAGGGGAACAAAGACAGATCAGTATAGAGGCTGGATCTGAACGTGGTATTGAGCTGTTAAATACACTACAAAATGATGAACAACTTAAGAATAATTAAAACAATACAGTTAAGTCTTATTTTTAGCCTGTTGCTGAGTGTTTCGGCGTGGGCAAAAAACAGCATAGATGGGATCCGAGTCTGGCCTTCTCCAGAGAGTACTCGAGTGGTACTTGATATGTCGGCTAAACCTGAATTCAGCTATTTTATGCTGCAAAACCCTTTGCGCTTAGTGGTTGATTTAGAGGATACGAAAAAACACAGCAAGTTACCTAGTATTCCAAAAGAACACCGTGTGCTCTCGAAGCTTCGTTACAGCAAACCTAAAAGTTCGAAAAGCACACGATTAGTTTTTGACCTTACTCGCTCAGCTAAACCCGTTATTTTTGCGCTTGCTCCCACGGGGCCTTATAAAAATCGCCTGGTTATTGACCTATACGGTAAACAAAAAAGCATAGAAGCGACAGACAATCGCAAGAAAAAAGAACGAGTGAGTGATAGAGATATCATTATTGCAATTGATGCAGGCCATGGTGGCGAAGATCCGGGGTCAATCGGCCCATCAGGCACCTATGAAAAAAATGTTACTCTGCCAATTGCAAAGAGGCTAGCACGTATGGTCGACGCTGAGCCTGGCATGCAAGCAAGGCTAACCCGTACAGGTGATTACTTCTTAAAACTAAATACGCGAACATCTAAGGCAAGACAAAAACGTGCAGATTTCTTCGTGTCTATTCACGCGGACGCATTCACTCGTCCAGAGCCGAACGGTACATCAGTTTGGGTGCTATCATTGCGTCGTGCGAATTCTGAGATTGGTAAATGGTTAGAAGATAGAGAAAAGCATTCTCAGCTTTTGGGTGGTGCCGCTGATTTAATAAAAGATACAGCGAATGAGCGTTATCTAGCAAAAGCACTGTTAGATATGTCGATGGATCACTCGATGAAAACCGGTTTTACTGTTGCGGAAGAGGTGGTCAGAGAGCTGAAAAAAGTATCAAAACTACACAAAAAGACCCCGCAAGCAGCGAACTTTGGGGTATTAAAGTCACCTGATATACCCTCTATTTTGGTTGAAACGGGTTTTATTTCAAATCCCAAAGAAGAAAAGCTATTAAAGTCAGCAAGACACCAAGAGAGATTGGCTCGGGCAATTTTTAAATCAATTCGCGGTTACTACCAAAAGAATCCCCCAGATGACTCTTTATTTGCTCGACTAAAAGAAAATAAGCCGCTGCAACATAAAGTTAAAAGTGGTGAGTCTTTAAGTTTATTAGCCAAGCGTTATGGCACCACTGTCTCGGCGCTGAAAAAGGCCAATAAGCTAAATAAAAATACCCTATATATCGGTCAAGTTTTGATGATCCCAAAAGTGTAGCTGTTGATGAATATTGAAATTTTACCCGCTCGTTTAGCTAACCAAATTGCTGCTGGTGAAGTAGTTGAAAGACCTGCATCTGTCGTAAAAGAGTTAGTAGAAAATAGTATTGATGCGGGAGCTACTCGGATCACTATAGATATTGAGCGCGGGGGCCATAAGCTGATCCGTATTCGCGACAATGGGCGTGGTATTGTTAAAGATGAGCTGACCTTGGCGCTTTCTCGCCATGCAACCAGTAAATTAAAAAGCTTGGACGATTTAGAGTGTATATCTTCGTTAGGGTTTCGTGGTGAAGCATTGGCATCTATCAGTTCGGTGTCGCGACTGACTTTGAGCTCAAAACCCGCGGAGCAAGAAACTGCGTGGCAAGCCTTTGCTGAAGGTCGAGATATGTCAGTGCAAGTTCAACCTACAGCACACCCGAACGGCACCACAATTGAAGTTAAAGATTTATTTTTTAACACCCCAGCTCGCCGTAAATTTTTGCGCACAGAAAAAACGGAGTTCAGTCATATTGATGAGCTTGTGAAGCGTATTGCTTTAAGTCGTTTTGATATAGCGATTACTTTAACGCATAACAAAAAAGTGGTGAGACAGTACCGAGCTAGAACGCCTGAGCAAGGTACAGATCGGGTTGCACAAGTGGCAGGAAAAGCATTTGCAACTGATGCGGCTTATATTGAATCTGGTGCAGAAGGGTTAAAGTTATACGGTTGGGTATTACCCTGTGGTGATAATGGTAATTCGCAATACACTTATGTGAATGGTCGTATGATGCGAGATAAGCTTATCTTGCATGCCATTCGTCAAGCGTTTGAAGAGCAGGTTGGGCAAATTGAGTTACCAAGCTTTGTGATTTATTTAGAATTAGACCCAAGGCAAGTCGATGTAAACGTTCACCCTGCAAAACATGAAGTACGTTTTCATCAAGCACGTCTGGTTCATGACTTTATTGTCCAGGCGGTTAAGCAGGCAGTCTTTATGCCTGAGCAGAGTGCTTTTTCTTCTGAGCCTGAAGTAAATAAAGTCTCTGATATTCACAATGATAATTACCGCTCAGAATTGACGCCAGTGTACGACCCGCTCGTTTCTGTGCCTGCTGGGTTTGATTTTACGCCAAGCTCTGAAGGCAGGAGAAGTGCAAGTTCCAGCTATGATTCGGGGGCTAGGGGCAGTTCAGCGAGTGGAGGCAATTCTGGCTCATCATCACGATCATCTGAACAGGTTCAACATCAGTATGATGCGAATGAATTTTATCAAGCACTTGCGCCGCAAAGTCAGCTCATGTCGCAAGCTAATGAGCTTGCACAACCAGAAAGTGGAGTCGCGCTTGCTGTGGTTGATTTGATGCCTTTAGCTGAAGGTATGGTTATCTTGAAAAAGCAAAGTCAGGTTCTGTTAAGCCATTACAAGTATGCTTTGTTAGCTTACTGGCAAGCAGAAATAGAACAAGACGCGGCATTAACAGGAAAAGCTCTGCTATTACCTGTACGAGTGAATCTAGGTGTTGAGCCAAAGCAACAGCTCGAACAACATCAATCTTGGTTAACTCTGTTGGGTTTTGATATTCAATTTTTTGATAAATATGCGATGGTAAAAAAGTTACCACTAAACCTCTATAGCATTGATGTGGCTGAGCTGATAAACAGAGTGATTGATTGTTGTGAAAAATCACCCAATAGTCTTGATATGTGGTTAGAATGGTTGTGTGAACAAACACCAAACGGCTATTTTGCCACTGATAGCTTTGCGAAAGTACAAATAAAATTACAACAGAATTCAGAATGTCTATCAGCAATGCAGGCAAAAGCGGTTAAACTAGATAGTAGTATGTTTAAAACAATTTTAGAACAAGGCTCAAAGTGAGTAAGTTACCGGTTATTACCCTTATGGGGCCAACAGCTGCTGGTAAAACAGCACTGGCCATTGAGTTGTGCCAGCATTTAGATACAGAAATTATTAGTGTTGATTCTGCGCTTGTTTATAAAGGCATGGATATTGGTACGGCAAAACCCAATGCCGATGAATTAGCACAAGCACCGCATAAGTTAATAGATTTAATCGATCCAAAAGAAAGTTATTCGGTGGCTGAATTTAGACGCGATGCCATTGCATGTATCGATGCATTGCACGCAAAAGGCAAGGTGCCTATATTGGTTGGTGGCACCATGATGTACTTCAAAGGCTTAATTGAAGGCTTATCACCTTTGCCTGAAGCCGATGAAAAGGTGCGTGCGCAGCTGGAAAAAGAGGCCAATGAACTTGGTTGGCCTGCACTTCATGCACTTTTAACTGAAGTTGACCCAGAAGCTGCAGCAAAGATCAGTGAAAATGATTCGCAGCGTATTAATA
>ENA-OWNT01004891-OWNT01004891.1-seawater-metagenome-genome-assembly--contig:-NODE-4891-length-11425-cov-4.247356_pt1 | contig 11425 bp, 7 predicted proteins | sample MGYA00238136_ERZ651165 | MGnify/ENA primary metagenome ERZ651165 (study PRJEB26861, sample SAMN08777766) | seawater metagenome | isolation source: coastal seawater | place: USA: Florida | collected... | reverse complement strand
GTTCGTCGGTTCGTCGGGTTCGTCGGTTCGTTTGTTGTTCGTCGTTCGCTGGTTGCGTGGCCGCCGCCGGCCGTAAGCAGCCGCGTTTGCGCAAGTCAAAAGACGAACGGATGTATGGGATATGCTGTGTACACCACAATCAACCATCAGCAAGCAACTGAAGGATCGTTCAACCAATGTTGTATGCGTGTATGTTTGTCTGCTAGCGTACGTGTGGGTGAGTCGGGAACGGTGGATGATTATGAAGTGGGTGTGCTGCAGTGTGCGGTAGTGTTGCGGCGAGTACTCCCTCGTTGGAGCCGGAATCGATCGATGTTTTGTGTGCGGATTGAGTTCCTGCTACGGCGTTGGTGGCGCGGGGTTTAACAGTCAAGTATTTGAAAGCCGTGCTCGAAGTGCGCGGCTTGAAAGAAGCTTGCGAGGTGACACAAAAACTCTAAAGCACCAGCAATTCTACATATTTTATTTTGTACAGAAACATTTCTTTGAATCCATGTGATGACGACGCGGTCAACACGGCGGCTGCAGGTGTTCTGGCGCGTTCACTTTCAATAAATAGTGGGACATTCACGTGCAGTCGTTCCGAGCTCACAAAACTAGAAAAATGGGGGCTGTTGGACTTATTCTCGTGGGCCTCGTTGCCTCGTTGTTCCTCGGCTGCATTTTGCCATCTGGCAACCCAATCCAGCGTTTGACCAGCGGGGTGTTCTCCTTCGCCAAGAATAAAGTAGTGCAACGCCTGTTCGGAGCAAGGGGTGTGAAGGCCGTGGAAGACTTTTGGCACTATGTTGCTTGGGAACCTAATCCCTTGCTTCAGATTATGTACTTATTCCTTGTAGCAGGAGGCTTTCTCATTGGTTTTGAGCTGGCTTTCGTGCATGTTCCAAACCCGTACATCCCGTCCTATCACAAGTGCGTCGTGTCCGCCGACTGCTTCGCTCGCTGCATTCGTGTGAGATTTTCAACTTTGTTTGTAGGGCTGTTTTCACGGGAATATTCGGCTTATTGCTGCTCTCATTCCGCAAAGTATCGACGACGTCTCCTGGCTACATCACGCACAGAAACCACCACAAGTATAATCGCTATGCGTATGACCTGAAGGTGTGCTGCGTGTGTCGTCTTTCTCGTGGGTTTGGCAATGTCGTTCAGAAGAAATCAACACATGTTTTTTCTTGCGCAGTTGTACTTCCCGACGGTTTGTCCAACCGAAAAGTTTACGAAGCCGCCAAGGTCGAAGTTCGATCGCGTGACTCAGGTTTGTTCGTTTCGGCTCCGGCTGGGGTACATCAAATTGTAGGTCATCAGCGCTGTGCACTGTGTGTACAGCGAACCGTGGCACGCTTCGACCATTACTGCGTGTGGGTCTCTCAACCCATTGGAGAACGCAACTACAAGTACTTTCTCCTTTTTCTTTTCATGACCAGTGTTTACATGCTTTACGCAGCAATTCAGGTGTGTGCAATGGTAGTGTGCATCTGGATCCACTGATACGTGCCGGTGGTGGACGTAGCCCTTGACTCTTGTTCGACTGCGGTTGCGTGCTAATTAGGTCGGAGTAATATTCTATCACATCATGGAGGTATGTGCAGTATGCGTGTATCCCATCGTTGCTGCAAGAAATTGTTTGCTGAAGTATACCTTTTTTGTTGCAGTCGGACAATCTGTTCAATGCGACATTCGTGAACAAAGTGACAGGAGAAGAGTTCACCGCCACTCCGTGCGTATGGCAACAACTCATCAAGATCAATGCTTGTGCTGAGTAGCTGACTTTACGCTCACGCGGCATGCATTTAGGTACATACTGTATGCGTATATATCCGCACAGCATCGCGTGCTCTTTGTGGCTTGGGCGACTTGCGTTGTGATGGGTGGCCTGGTGACCATTTTTTTCATCTATCACGTACGTGCCGATGTTGAGTGATATTCTTGTCACATCTCGCGGTCCACGTGGACGGTTGGTTTTTGACATTTGCTTCATACACGTTCGTAACACCATGCAGGTCTACTTGGCTGTCCAAAATATTACCACCAACGAGTCGTCCAAAATATCGACCTTCAAACGGGCTTTGAAAAAAGCCAAGAAAATTAACGACGAGCTTCGATTAAGAAAAGCAATGACAGATGCTGGGAAGGAACTGCCTCCTGACGCAGAGGAGCTGCCGAAGGTGCCGATGGTACGTCTTACATCAACTGGCGGTGGTTGTCAGACGAACTCAGTGTTGATCCTGACTCGACCTTGGTGTGCGACCTTGTGCTAGGTGTACCAGAGGATGGTTGAAAACAACGAGCCCTACTCTCACCACTACAATCTTGGCGTGTGGAGGAATATTAAGGAGATCTTGTTCCCACGGTGTTTCGAACCGGACAGCAAGTACCCAAACGTGAAACGGTTGGTGCCGCCCACGGTCGACAGTGAGGCAACGAAGCAGCAGGGCGCGAAACAAGGCAAAGTCGGGACCAGCAAGAACAGCCATGGAGATCCTCAATCCAGTGTGCAAAAGAAAAAGAACAAATGACGCAAGCTTGAATAAACTGCGACACAAAACCTGTTCGCTTTTGACTGTTTTAAAGAGTGCGATTCTAAAATTTACGTTGACTTTTGCTTATCGACAACATGGCGTTCTTGTGCTGCCTTTTATCGCCCGACATCACAATTGCAATGACTTGAGGAGGTTTTCCAGAACTTCCATTTGTTCTTGCCTGGCTTCATGGGCATCACCGTCGGATCGGAGCAAGGCTAGGTCTTCTTTGGCGAGTTGCTGCACGTGACAATGGAATTTTGTGTGGTGGGTGCATGTTGTAATTACGACTTCTTCTATGAGCAACGGCAAACATACCTGGGCCCTACGGATTCTCAACAACCGATGCTTCGCGTACCTACAAGCGAATGATAGATGCGGGGCTCTGTTGATTTCGAGAATGATACAGCGAGTTTACACAGGACACTACCTACCGACTTGCGCGGGGTAACCTGGAAATAACCTCAACTTCTGCGTCTAGCAGCGTCAATATGTTCTCGAGTCTTATAGTCACACAACATACCACAAATGTACGGGGGTGACGTCAAATTCTCACAACAACCACCGGACAGTCGGCGGCATTTCATTGAAAGCAGGATGCTGCCAGCTGCGCAACAACACACATGAACAGGCCGCACCTGCGCTTCGAGAAGAAGAATACCTTCTCCTTTTTTGGTCTTTTGGCTACTCCTCCATCCTCCTGTTCATCATCTTGCTGCGATGTTACCGAAGAATGAGGTGCTGCTGCGCGGCGAGGACTGTCTCTACTGCGAGATCTGCTTCGACTCCGACTGCGGCTGCGAGTCCGCCTAGTGCGTTGTTTTCTGGGCACATCGTCTGCAGTTGGACTGGAACTTCTACGCCGTCGGTCGAAGTGGGAATCTACAATATCTTGTGACGAATCAAATGCGAGAGAGCTGGCGCTCGATGGGTGGGGATCAGTCTCCGTTCCATCAGACGGTGGTGTGTGATTGGTCTGAAAAATCCTCGCCGTGATATCGTCATCTTTTGCTTCAGTCTTCGAATCTGCACTGGCATTCGCCTCTTCGTTCCATTTCAAGAACACTAGCCTGCCAACATCGTCCATCGCAGACAGCGGCGCTACAAGACCATCGTCAGCACACGAGAAGAACTACGTGGTCATCATCGCTTGGTTGGTGAACCGAAATGAGGTTGTCCGTCGATCGCTGTAACACGGGGAACACGCACTGTAGAAACAGAAACAAGAAGATATTCGACGCGGACTGTGCAGTGGTACAAAAAGTGGAAGACGCGATCGCGGAGAACGAGGACCAAGTTTGTACCACGGGACCTTGACTCGTTTCACGGGGACGTATCTTAAGGAAAACAAGTCCGAATCTTGTGCGATGCGACGCGGGCGGACCGGCGTCGGCGCGTCTACGCACAAAAAACATGGCGACTCTGCGACGGTTCGACATTGCCAACGTGCAACAGCAACAGCAACCTCCATTCACAACGACAATCACAACGAGCGACAACAACAACAACGATGACGACGACGACACGACGACGACGACACGACGACGACGACGACGACGACGACGACGGCACGAAGGCTGAACCATCGACCATCGACCATCGATGTTCGATGATGTTTGTTGTTCGTCCAACTCGACAAATAATAAATCAAAGTCCGTCAGTGAGACAGTGAGACAGTCAAATACCAAATATAATACCAAGATGGACGTCGGGCGGCGATTCAGCCCAAAGCAGGCAGGCAGCCACTGTGTCACTGACTGTTCACCGTTCACACCCACCTGCATGCAGCTGCAGTCTGAATGATGGATGGGACGGATGGATGTGGATGTAATTGGGTCTTTGTTGGGGCGACTCATTCATCTCTTCGTTGTCATAGAGCTACGTTAGTACAGGTCGTTGTATAGCATCCATTTCACATTTCATTCACACCTTCACACCTTCACACCGTCCGTTCCACAAGGTTCCAAAGGTTCCAAGCCACTGGAAGTGCGCAGTGCGCAACAGACAACATGTATGTATGTCGTGAATACTAACTAATAGCATGCATGTCGATCAACGCTCTGCATGCTGTGTGGCATCGTGCGCGGTGCATGATGGCATTGTACGTGGTCCTTGGTGCATGGTACGTGGTGTATGCGGCATGCTGTATGGCTGGCATAGCGCATGCGACGGGCTGTGGTGCTTCGGGGTTGAGACGTGGGGCACCTTGGACATGGAGCATGGTGATCTGGGTTTTGGGAACATGTCATGACCTGGGATCCACACCATGCCTATGACCTTGAAGTTGATCTAGATTCGACCCCTACACTGACAGAGTTATGATTATATAAATACAGAACACAAGAGGATCGATCTCATGTCAGAGAATTCCTATTTTCTCCCCCGCGTTGCTTTCGAGCGAGATAGCACTCGGCAGGCACCGATGCTTTCACAGCTTGGAGCGTGAGGTATTGGGTAAGGTGGTTTTCAAGGCACACGCATACTCGCTGATGAAGTGGTGGCGCAACATAGCAGTGCCAGCGTAGAACAAAATGCGAGCAAACTCTTCGGCGCGCGCATGAACCAGGGCAAAGGCAGCAGATACGGCACTCTGGTCCTTATTCTTGCTTGTCGAGCACTTCAATGGCACCAGATGGTGCACGACACCGGGGGTTTCCAAATTGTACTTGTCTTCCACCGGCATGCCAGCCATTCGAGTTACGGATGCAAAGCTGAGTCGTGGAATGGCGTCGCGACCAAGGATAACGTTGGTCGCGTACTGCTTCATCTGCAGCGCCAGCGGCGATGACGCCACTGCCGGAGTGGCAAAGCCAATGCTTCGGACGTTCCGGTTTCCTCGATTCCAAAGCAGCGCTGCGGCGACAGCGGCCGTGCCAGCACCGAGAGAGTGCCCGACAAAGGTGACCGGTACCTCTATCGACGCCAGGTCGTTTCCGGTCTCAGCGACAATCAATTTGGCACCCGTGCCAATGCCGCTGTGGACACGAAAATCTTTGGTGTGGCTCTCGTCTGTCAAGGCCTGCGTGTCCGCAATGATATCTGTCAACGCGTCCTTGGCGTTCGCTGTCCCACGCACTGCAACCACGCGGCCAATGTCGGGCACATCGCAGACGACGTACGCTGGGCGTTGAACCCGAGACTGCCAGGCCGCCCGCACAATCTTCACTTCGCTTTCGCCACGTTGCCTGAGGTGGTTCAAAAATGCTTCGGGTGTCTTCTCGTACGCTGCACTCGCAAAATGTACGAAACGCATCAACCGCTCCCGTTGAGCTGCAGCCACCTCCGACCTTCCACACGGGGCATCTGCAGCGGCGTACGCGGTGAGGAGAGCGGGATTACTCGATGCAGGTGTTGCCTGGTAAAGGTGATAGATCCCTTTACCGGCGTAGTAGGCCACTACGGCTGCCAATGCAACCGAGCTGAACACCGCCAACGTCCCGTACCCTGTGGCTGCGGCCGCGACGCCCACAGCAGTGTCCGTAGACGCTTTTGCCACCAAGCCTGCATTAATCTGCGCAAGTGCCGATGGTGCCATTGTTGGGACTTGCGTCGCTATGGTGGCCAGAGCCGACGGCGCGGCAGGAGCAGTTGTTGCGGCAATGGTTGATAATGCCGATGGCGCTGCCAAACCAACCTTTGCTGCAAGGGCAGCCATCACACTTGGGGCAGGGCCGCCAGCAGCTGCCATGCCGCCCAACACTGTCGCAAAGGTCACTCCGCCTCCAGCGGCCGCTGCAAGTGCGGCAATCGGCGTGGCAGCCATCCCAGTGCTGGCTGCTGATATAACTGCTGCGTGCTGTGAATTAACGACGTTGAAGAGAAATCTTTCAGTTCCCGCGGCCAATGACGACAGACCACCACAAGCCTTGCCGACCTGAATGCTTTCGAGCAGCTTGTTAGTCAAGTGGCGCAACTCAGTACCCCCAGGTATGTGCTGGCCCGCAGTTGCGGCGTGTTGGGCGTCAATTCTATGCTTTTGGCTCGCCAACCAGTCCGCCATGTGGCGGTCGTTGGCGCTTTCTTCTTCCGAACTCATGTTGGAAATTTCAATGCAATTACTACTTGTGTGGTAATGTTCGACAAGACACAAGCAAAGAACCGATGCGGCGGGAAATGAAGAGGAGATTGATGAGTTGGTTGCCTATTCGACAAAGAAAGCAAGCAGACAAAAACAACCTCCGACCAAAACTCCCAGACAAAGCAGTAGCAGCAGCAGGAGTAGGAGTAGCAGCAGCAGCGACAACAACACGACAACAGCGAAAGGTGGTGGCGAGTTGGCAACAACGGCAAACAGAAAACAAGGAGCGAACGAACAGTACAAAGGCCGGCAAACAGAAAGGAGGATCAAGAGAGAGAACATGGCGAGGCATCTGGGGAGAAAGTTGAGAGGAAGTTGTAGCAGCAGCGACAAGCGCAACAGGTCGGTCTCTGAACTGTTCATTGTTTCGCTCGATGTCGACTCCGCCCGGGTGTGTGAGCTTCTTCTTCCTGTTTTCCCGTCTCTTCAACCTTGCAGCCAAGCTTGGATCTTCAACGCTCGAACAGGGAGCAAAACAGAAAATAAGAGTCTGTCACTCCAATGCGCGCTTGCTCGAAGCTTGTAGGAGGTCATGTCTTCGCGGAAACTGCTTCAGTTGTACCACAACCAGGGTCGACAGACGGACGATGCGCCATACCATAGTCAAACGGCATCGCGCGCGAACGAACGAACGAACGAACGAACCAACGAACGCGCGCGATAACGCGATAACCACAACGGGCCAAAACAACCAACAACCTGTTGCATCGTCAGCTGACACAACATCAAAGTCGAGCAAGTCAGCTGACAATATTCAATTCAAGGCCAGCCACCACATCAAAAAAGTCAGCTGACAACAACGACAACATCAAAGTCAGCTGACATTTTCTGAATGGCTGGCTGCCTGAGATGAGAGCGGAGAGCTGCTGCGAGCTGCGACACACACTCACTGCGACACTCACTGCGACGCTGCGATGCTGCAATGCTGCGACCTCCACTCACTCACAGTGCACTCACTCACTCACTCACTCTCAGTCAGTCAGTCGAACGGTCACTGTCACTCACAGTCACTCACAGTCACTCACAGTCACTCACTCACCCACTCACTCACTCACTGCCCTTACCTGACCTAATGCCACTCACTCACTCCCACTCACTCCCACTCACTCACTCACTGAGTGCCCACCCACTGCTGCTGGCTGCTGCTGGTCAGTTTCGGATAATTTCATAATTTCCCAGTTGTAGATAGGTATACCCTAGGCATCCAGCATCCAGCATCCAGCACCGGCGCGGTCGGTGGTTCGTAAAGCAAGCCCATGACTGACTGCGTAGCCTCCGTCCGCCCTCCGCTCGCTCCCTCCACACGTCAAAAGTCAATGGTATCCTGATTCAGGAAAGAACGGTCTGTGCTTGGCTGTTCAATCTGGGGGTGGGTGGCAGACTGCTGCTCGCTCACTCACTCCGCCAGCCAGCCAGCCACAGCCACAGCCGCCTTCCTTCCCCACTCACTCACTCACTCACTCACTCACTCACTTTCAACTCACTCAGTCAGTCAGGTCAGTCCACTCACTGGCTGGTGTGGTTGGAGGCCGAGGTGACTGATTTGTGGGGTCTGGAGGCGAACGAGTGAGTGCTGGGTCCACCAACTTCATGTGGTCGAGTGGTCGTCGCGTTCGTTGTTGGTTGGTTGCTGGCGCTGTCGCTGTCGTTGTCGCTGTCGTTGTCGCTGTGGTCGCCGTTCGTTCGTCATTCGTTCGCCGTTCGTCGTTCGTCGTTGTTTGTTGTTTGTCGTTTGTTGTTGTTGGACGTTCGTCAGTCACCGTTCGCCGTTGTTCGACGTTGTTGTTTGTGGCTTTGTGTGGCTGTCGGTTTGTTGGTGTGGTTGTGGTTGTGGTTGTGGTTGTGGTTGTGGTTGTGGTTGTGGTCGTTTTGGTGGTGGTGGTGGTTGATGAAGGTGGTGGCTCAATGCAGATTGCACTGTCCTTCCTTCCTTCCTTCCTCTCTTTCTGTCCAGCGTTTCTCCATTTCCTATGGCACTGTTCGTGAAGACTGTCCACGAAGACGGCGATTACACGGAACACTGTAATAGTAAGGCGGGGACACTCTTAGTTCGGTCCTGAGTGTGGGTGTTGTTGTGAGAGGCAAGGTAGGTGGACGAACCGTTGTTTGAACAACAGCCAATGGTGTGACGCTGCATTGCTTTTGTTGTGACCGCTGGTGCATTGTGGGCTGGCTACTGGAGGAAAGGAAGCACCCACAGCAAGGTTCGGATGTTGGCGTAACGCTCTTGGCGTCGCTTGACGAAATGTTCCTTGCAAGTTTTCTTTGGCGTGGCTTGTGTAGCAAATATTAAAGTGGATTTCGCCTGCAATTGGAGTTCCCTCGCGACGAGGATTTGAACGTGGTTGAAAGGCGGACTGTGATCTCGAGTGCGACGGCTCTGTCTTGAGCCAGATACTGCGAAACTGTCACGTGTGGTCAGTGAAGCTATGGCCTCCACGGTGTGCGTCGCCTTGTACGACTACGATCCTCAAAATGACGACGAGCTACGCATCCGTGAAGGCGACGTGATCAACGTCACTTTGAAGCGGGAGGATGGTTGGTTCATTGGCACCCTCCAAAATGGCAAGAGTGGTCTCTTTCCGGGAAATTACGTCGAGGAGGCTCCGGATACCGTGTTTGTTGCAATTCCGACTGCACAGAAAGCAGACGGAGATGGTTCCGTCGTCAAGTCAGAGCCACACTCTCAAGCAAAGGCTCAAACGATTGCTCCCAGTGACGTGGGGGTGACCATGGCCACCCCGGCAAAGAAAAAGCGGTCTGGCCCCAACAAGCTCGTACTCTCATATTGGTCGCAAAATCTCATGATCATGGCGGCCGTTTTTGCGATCGTCCTGGGATCTTCCGCCATCTTCTGGGTCACTAGCACTGACCCGTACACCGCAAACTTCATTCTCGGCAAAGCTGACGGCTCCGAAGGCGGATTTTGGCTTCCAATTTATTCCATCGCAATTGGAACAATCACCATCCCCATCGAATGCGCAGTTGGTCTGAAACGCCCGGAAGACTGTATCGAAAACCGCACCAAAGTCTCGTTTTTCGGCATCATGTATTGCTTGGCCTCACTGCCGTTGTTCTTGTCCGGCCCCACTGCTTTCCCTGCGTTCTTCATGCTCTTCGGAGGCGTCGTCAAGATTATCCAGTCCTGCAACCAGGAGACCGGGGAAGATGCTCTGTGCTGCGGCAAGCGCAAGCGCGTGAATGGAAAAGTCACGAAGACCACTTGGGACGGTGAACCACTGCCCACGTGGAAGGAAAAGGTGGCGATCTGGTGGGACGAAATTCGACGCAAAAGTGCCGTCGGCACATACGTCATCCTTACTCTCTACGTGCTGGTCAACGCTGCGCTGTTCGTCGAGCGCATGCACAGCTTCCTGAAAATCATCCGCTGCAGCCAAAACGTTCTTCAACCCAACGGTCTGTGTGACAGCACGGAGCTCACGGAGGAGGTGCTCGCGAACTGTGAGCAAGACTGCGAAGCGTCAACCGTGACGTCGAGGCAGCCACCGTTCAACGCCATCCCCCTGTCGGTGTGGTTGGCTGTTGCCAAAGGGTTTGGCCAGCTCCTCAATTTCAACTGCGCTCTCCTTCTCCTCCCGGTTGCTCGTTCTTTCTTGCTCATCTTGAACAACAAAGTCGTGTCGATGCGTCAAGAGTGTGCGGCTTGGGCGCCGGTGCAGAAAAACATCGAGTTCCACAAGCTGATCGCCAAATGGGTCATGGTTTGCGCCATCGTGCACACCTATGCTCACTACATGTCTGCCATGGAGTACGCCGACATTTACCGAGACAATCTGATGTTGTCTCCGTGGATTACAGGTGGTTTGATCCTGTTGTCGATGTTCATTATCTACACATCCGCGGTCGATGTCGTGCGGCGCGCGTCGTACAACTTGTTCTGGAACAACCACCACTGGTTCATCCTCTTCTTTGGCTGCCTGCTTGTTCACGGATGGGTATTTTGGGAGTGGTTCTTGGTGCCTGCCGTTTTATACTGCGGGGAGCGCGTATACCGCCACCGTCGCGGTGGTACACCATGGATGGTCCGTAAGGTGAAGTGGCGCCCGCCGGTGTTGGAGGTGCAGTTTTTCCCCGAGGCGAGGTCTCAATTCAAGTTCAAGGAAGGGCAGTATTTGTACATGAATTGCCCGCGACTGGATACCTCAGCTTTCAAGCAAGAGTGGCATCCTTTCACCATTTCGTCAGCCCAAGGTGATCTGCAGTTCAAAGACTACGTGAGTTGCCACATTAAGGTAATTCCGGGAGGGTGGACAGAACGGTTGAAGGACTACTTTGAGGAAATGAACCCTGGCCACGACTACCCGCTGCAGTTCTCTCACCGCAACGATAAAGGAGAGCTAGTGCCTGGCAAACTTACGGGTATTGATGGCAAACAGATCATCCGTATCGATGGTCCGCATGCATCGCCGTCTCAGCACTATGATTCGTACAGGCGCACGATGGTGGTTGGCGCTGGCATTGGCATGACACCATGTGCCTCCATCTTACGGGGCATCGTTCTGTACCGATGGAAGAAGGACTTTTTCCCTGAGTGTCTGAACTTCTACTGGACGCTAGCGTACAGAGATGTCGACTCGTTCCAGTGGTTCGTTTCTCTTCTCTCGAAAATGGACAACAGGTTGTGCGCAGATCGCGCGGCCGGAAACCTTAGTCCCAAGAATCAACTGCAAATCCACATCTTCATCACTCGCTACGATGCCTCGAAGGCGCGCAAAAATTCGTTTGCGGACAGGCGGATGAGTGTGCGCAGCAATGGTATTTCTGCTGCCAAGAATTCCAAGAATGGAGTGACAGTGGATGAGCTCTG
>ENA-OWNT01004890-OWNT01004890.1-seawater-metagenome-genome-assembly--contig:-NODE-4890-length-11425-cov-4.518594_pt1 | contig 11425 bp, 11 predicted proteins | sample MGYA00238136_ERZ651165 | MGnify/ENA primary metagenome ERZ651165 (study PRJEB26861, sample SAMN08777766) | seawater metagenome | isolation source: coastal seawater | place: USA: Florida | collected... | reverse complement strand
AAAAATCACGATTTTTGGGCAAGTCAATGTGCACAACCCGCGTGGTATGTCTCTCAGAATGGCACGTGTTCGGGCAGTACCAATCAATATTATCCACTTGTGAGACGTGCCAGAATCGGACGTGAAGTGACCCTAGCGATTCTCAACGCTGAGGTGACCCTAGTCTGCAATTTTTCCTGTTGCTGGTCGTCGTTGTGGTGTGGTGTGGTGTGGTGTGGTTCGTTCGTCGTCGTCGTTGAAACAACACGCTTGTTTTGATTCCAACGCAGTGGCTCATTTGCTTGCGGTTTGTTCAAAGACGGCGTCATTGCAGGGTAGCAGCGCACAGACTTCTGACTGACTGACTGACTGACTAACTGACTGACTGACTTTCTGTTTCTGACTTTGGACTTCTTTGGCGTGTTTGGTCTGGCGTGTTGCCTGGCGTGTCAGCGAGCTAGAGCTAGCGTGTTCGATGATCCATGACGTTGTTGTCGGTTGTCGTCGTCACCGTCGTCGTTTGTGGTCGTCGTCATTCGTGGTCGCTGTGGTCGTCGCTGTGGTCGTCGTTGTCGTTGTCTTTGTCGTTGTACGGCAATCACAGCAATGAGAACTAGACTGCTCAAGCAGTACTACCTTGCGCGGCCCCGCCAAGACCGAGGAGGACCCTGCGCAGAAAAGCCAGCCGCGCCGACCCGTTGTTCGCCATTCGGCGCAACACGCACGGTTGTTGTTAGGTGTTGCTGGGTGTTGTTGGGTCTGTTGTGCAACTGTCTTGCGTGCCATTGTATGTCTTAAGGTTGTTCAGCGAGTTGGTGGTGTGTCTATTGATGTTGCCGCTGCCCTCTTCAAGTGCGCGTCGGGACAGCGGCGATAACTTGCCGACGTGGTGTGTTGAAATCAAGTTCGTTCTCATTCTTGTCAGTATCACTCGACGAGTTGTCGGCGTTTCTGCCAATGTGTGTCCATGTAGGCCGTATACGACTGCATACCGTGGCGATCAATCACACCTGGGAGGAAAAAGTGGAGCGGTAATGTTTTTTTGTCTGGACAGTTAAAATCCTTGCGCATCTCCGCACGGTGCCCACTGCGGCGTGTGTTCGGCAAGTTCGTCCAGCGATTCGGCAGTCGGTGCACCTGCTGGATCGCAACCGTCAACCACACTGTTTTCGTGACAAACTCGCACGCAATGCACATGTTCGTTCGATTGTTTGTCTCTTTCCTCCTTGTGAGTATCGCCGCTCCTCGAGCGCTTGGTGATGGTGCCAGTTCGTGGCAAACTGAGCAAAAACTCTGGAAGCGATTTGACAGACTCCTCAATGCAAAACACAAAAAGGGATTCCATGACGCAGCAAGCACCTGGCCTGCAAAACTTGCGGAGGCCCAAGAAATATTCCACAATCTCACGTCGCTTCACTTGCACAGAGACGCCGCGGAAGAGTTGCGAGTAGCTGTCGCCAACCACATGGTGCCGTTGCCCCAGTTTTTGAAAAGTAGTATGGCAACGTCCAAATTGCGCGGTTTCTACACCATGCCGACCTGGGCAGCCTCGAAGTGGCGACTACGAAACTCTGGCGTTGGCCAAGTTCCTTTGGTGACCTACCTCGTCATTGAGTATCTAGAAAGCCGCGAAGACGAGCTTCGCACGTTGTTGATGGACGTTTTGCGCTGGGGTGGCAACCCGAACGCCGTCAGCCCCTGGACTGTGGACCGGGCACCCTTCGTGTTCTTGATGCACTATCGCATCCCAACCGATGTGGAACTGTTGAATGCACTTGCAGAAGCAGGCCTCAGTGTGGAAGGCTTTTTCACCCTTGTGCCAGTGTCGGAGGCAGAACATGACGCACGGTGCGAGGGTATGTCGCTGCTGCACTCCATCATGTTTGACATAGAACACGTCGTTTTTGTCCGTCGCCTGCTGCGGATCGTGGACGAGTACTGCTACACTGCGGATAACTTCCCCGAGTCGCTGCCTACGAGCATGATGCCCGACGGCAACCTCTCAAACGCGTTCTGGTGGCTTGCGCGGACCCCGCTTGCCACGCGAAGTTCGTGCTCCGAGAGCACCATGGGACCAGATCAAGGTTTTCGAAAAGTCAAGGTGTGTAGACAGGACCGAGCTTGGCAGGGGCATCCACATCGGGTATTTTATCAGAACCTCCGGAAGTACTCGCCGCATTTCAGATTGTTTGAGGAAAAGTGGACCAGGAACACTTGGCGGACAGAGATCCCTCGCAACTTGAGCCACGGGATCAGTGAGGACATCAAGATTGCTTCTCTCAAAGCCCTCATCGGCAGCGAAGCGATCACGGGCCGGAAAATGGGGCTCGACGTCGCTGCTGAAATTAGCGTTCAGCTTCCAGGGAGTGGTTGGAACTTTCTGCATTTATGTGCGCTGTGGAGGACCCCACGCGTGCTGCTAACTGCACTGCAAGCAGTCGACATCCGAGCCACGAGCACTGCGTACCGTCGACTGGGCATGAACGTAACGAACGGCCAAGTTCTTGCTCGCGCCCTGCAGAGCACAACTAACGCTCTGCATCGAACAGCCCTCCACATAGCAGCGGTAAATAGCTTCGGTATTGCCGCCTTGCAAGGTACTACGTGCTATGACATCATGATGGACCTTTTAGCAAATATTTCACGAGTCGACGCGACTTGGCTGAGCGCTGGTGATCCTCGTGACATGAAAGATGACCTTGGTTTTCGCCCAATGAGCTATTACACCGAAGCCGCCCATGTTCTCCACTCGGCCGTTCCAAAGGTGGCTCGAGCGACTCCATCAGTTGGCCAAACGGACCACAAATCCACGGGAGGTTGGCCTCAAATGACCTTGCACGAATATTTGATGCCGGAACATAGTCGCGAAACTGATCGCTGTGACATCACCGAAGTGTCACCGTCTACCGACCCGACATACCTGCGTACGTTGCTGAATTCCGGACAGCCCTGGATTATGAGGTCGGCCCCCACAAGCTTGGGTAGAGTTTTCAATTTGAAAGGGTTTGAACGGGCGAGGTTTGTTGAACGTTACGGGCGAAGCAAGGTGAAAGTGGATACGACACCTTATGGAAATCAACACCGAAGTGATTTTTCGACTCAAATGGACACGGAGCCGCAATTCGAATGGAATATTTCGCGTGCTGTATGTGCATGTGCAACCGAACGTTGCTTGAAGATCTTTGGCCGTCCTTCATGTATGCGCTGTATTCGTAGGCCACAACAACGATTTCTCAATACATTTCAGCGTTCCAGGTTGGTGGTGTGGATGCAAACATTAAGCTTGTGATGCTGACACTCGTGTGAGACCCTTCTGACACAATTTCCTTCCTGCTCTGTTAACACACGGATTGGTTCGCACCGTGACTATCAGACACCTCAGCACCGAACCGACTCCATTCCGTATGTCGTCCCACATACCAGCGATTGATCGCGATTGCAAGTGGGCCCTGCTTGACTACTTATGCTTGCACATGCAGATATATGTTCAGCACTGAGTTTGGAGAAGACTATCCAAGTGTTGCGTCCTTGAGCGCCGACGTCGTGTCACTTCTTCAGTCCGTTCCATCCGTGAATGAAGTCAAGTTAGTTCAATTCTTCTTGGGCCCGCCTGGGTCTGGCGCGCCGTTGCACTGGCACGATGCCGCACTAAATTTCTTGGCATTCGGAGAAAAAGAATGGTTTCTAGCCCCGCCGACGTCGCCGGCCGCATCGTACTCCAACGCACCAGTGCTGCAATGGCTGGACCATCCTTCCGTGAACCCCGACGATTTTGTGCGATGCACACAGCGACCAGGCGATGTGGTCTATGTGCCGCATCAGTGGGCCCATGCTACCCTGAACTCCAAAGTTGCAATCGGTAAAGCACATACATGATGTGACAATGTTGTGTGTCGCCGTGCGCCAAGCCTGACACGTTTTGCCGGATTGCTACTGTTTGCCACAGGAGTTGCACATGAGGTTGTTTTAGAGGACTCCAATGCGGGGCATCCCTGTGATGCAAGTTTGGTGACTCCAGCGCCATTCGCAAAACCCAAAACCGCCGCGTTCGTGGCGAACGCGGTGATTGCTTCGGGTAGTGGGGGTGACTGCCATGCTGCATGGGAACGCGCAACAGTCAATGAACTGACGTTCGGCCGCGGACTGAACAAGACCTACGTGGATGATTCTCTTTGGTGGCTGTATCACGGACACGCAATTGACGAATTCCGACAACGGTTCCCGGACTTTGAAGCCACCGAGGCACTGCCGACTGGTACTTTCCAGCCGTCACTAAACTGCGGTGATTGTATGCTCACTGATAATTGATTTGCTGTGTATCTCGTGCCAGACGACTTGAGATTGTTCACAGAGTCATATTTAGTCGTGCAAACTGAAAATGAGAAGGCATCGCGTCAAAAGCCATCAACGCCAGCTTCTGCGCCGCAAAACTCGGCCGAGAGCCACAACGGAAACCCTTGGAGAGGTGTGAAACGGCGAATTGATCGGAAGCGCCGAGATGCGAACGTTCATGAAGACCTTTGACCGTGAGCGAGCTTTTTGTTATAATTAATGTTGAAGCAAAGCTGACTACCCTGACGAAAGACTGATTCCAGACTTATTCCGTGTCGGTGGCCATAAGAATGCGACGCGAACGGCCGACTTTTGAGTGCGCAGTGCCAGGTTTTAGTGGGACCGTGTACTGCATCAGTGCTTCCATTTTGCGACGATGCTGCAAGTAGAGGCGGAACCAGTACACTACCAAGCCGCCCGCACAAACGACGGACATGAGCATCAGCGGTAAAAACTCGAACTTTGTTTCTCGATGCGTGGTTGGTGGGTCTGTCGAGTCGTCCACAACAGTCTTCACGAAGTACGCTGGATGAACGAAGTTTTTGAATATGAAGACGAGGGCCATGCAACCCATGTAAGTCTGCAAGCAAAACGCCCAATCATGAGTCGCATCACGAACGTAGACGATAACAGACAAAAAAAACATGGCAGATATATTCAAACCTTTGTTCGACGACCAATGAAAATAGCACCCATCGGAGCTCGTCGGATACGTTTCTCCCACAACTCCCCTTTCGTTGATGGGTGTCTTCGATACTTTTGGAAGCTGTCCAGAAGGATGTAAGACAACAAGCTGTGCGCAGCCACGAGGAGTACCTGCACGATTTCGTTGTGGGAACTCATTCAGCATACGTGCCAATCGGGCTGCATTCCGTAACGAAACCCACCTTTATTGGAAACTCCGCGGAGCCAAACAGAAGCGGGAACAGTGAAAAATGTCCAACAAATGATAGCAGGATGAACAGTTTGGAATCTGCTGCGCTTTCCGCGGCAACGAACGACAGCGGGAGGATGATCATTAAAATCGCCTGGGGACATGTCAGAGGGGGGGAAGAAGGTCATATTTCTGTAAGAGCGGTGCAGACACTGCTGCGAGGAGTGAAACTCCGAAGTCGGACCTTTTCGTGCACGTGGTAACCGAGCATGAAACTGCACATCATGCAGAATATCAACGCAGGAGCAAACGTTTTGGGATGGGGTTTGAACCAAACATCCGCCAGAATCGGAAGCATGCACATAAATGTGAGCATGAATGGTATGGATTTGGAAATTTCCGGCAGAATGTCCGGGGCTTGCACTTGCACGAGACCTCCTGTCGCAGATGATGCACCTTCAGCCTAAAGCACGGGCAAAGTTGCGGGTTGTAGAATGAAACTTCAAAGGGGCATTCCAAGCAAAGTATGTGAGACAACACACTCACCGAAGCATTTGCAAGTCTCTCCGCCATTCTCGCAAGCAGTCCGGGAAGTGCGGCAGACCCGCCAGGAACAATCTTGGACGCGACTCGAAGGCCAATAACCAAACCTTTGTCAAGAGCGTAGTACAAAGCCCATCTGGCCAGCAAACAAACGCAAGCATGAGTGGTCGAAGTACGAACGGACTGTGATGTTTTGCCAGCGGCACTTACACATTGGGCGCCCAGTACGCGTGCACAAGGCCTCTTCCAAACGGAAACAGGCGCGAGAGCATCTGTTGAAGAACATCCACAATAGACCTTCCTTCGCCACGAAACACCAAGAATGGTCCCAGCCCACACGCGACAACTATCAGAACCACCGATGCGAGCTTGATGAACTTGAAGAAATTGAAACGTCTAGCCATGATCAAGCGCTCCTCCATCGGTTCCGGGCTCGACGCAGCAGTTGCTGGCGACGATCCCGGCGAGCCGTTCGAATTCCGATCGGAGGTAGCTTCCACTTGCGAAAAGTCCGGTTCGAAGCAGTAATGCCGTAACAGGTATACCACAAAGAGAGGGGCACAGTAAAAGAAAATGTGCTTGAACATCAGCAGTGTGGCGAAGGCAAGGGCTGCTCCAAGGTCATTGCCTTTCCGAATACAAGCAATCGAGATCAACAGGATGCCCATCAAGAACCCATTGTATCTAGTGAGCGACACAAATGCAGAGCAAAGAATGGTAGTCAAAACCACATAACAAGAATGCCCAATGTGCAAAAAGTCTTTGGCACAGGCACTTACTGGAAGTGAATGTGGTCGATCATCAGCAGACCGGGATTCGCCAGCGCGATGAACGAGGTGATAAACACTTTGCCATCACTGTTCATGATGTCAAGGCCAGATTGCTTCAATGGCCACGAATCGCAGTACATGATTACACCAACTAGCAGAATGATGTCGCTGACAACGACGCTGGTTCGTTGAAAAATCAGGGTTGAGGGAGTGCAAACGGGCTCGGCAGAAATCTGGTGGGCAAGTTCGTGCGCAGCCATGCAAGGGTCAACACTGAAAAGATGAACAACAGAACACTTTCAAGAACGCTCACCGTCAAAATCTCGGGGTCATACAGCGCTGCAAACTGTGAAAGAAACCATTCAAAGTAAGCAAAGAATGGTGGGTAGTCGAGTGTCCACTCTGAGGTATCCTCCCAGTACCACTCCGATAGTGGCAAGTTGTGGGTGATGGCCAACCAGTTGCGATGGACTTCGAAGTCCGTCGATTTATACGTTGGAAAGAGCAGCACTTTGATGCCCGACACAAACAAAAACACCGTGAGATGGATGGTGAACGTAGAAGAGCATCGTGGAGTCGACGCCTTCGGGTTGTCACTCTTGGTATGTTCAAGTGTGGCCGACGTCGACATGACTCTGCAACGCCGCCCAACGACGGATTGCGGCACACGCACTTCCTGCACTGCCAACGGCAAATTCGAAACAAACAGATCAGATTTTACGTTGACATTAATCCCTCAATTATTATACACACGTGGCTGGTGCTGTATGAGATTTCAGTCAGACGTGCGTGCGTGTGTGTTTGCTTCGCGTCTATGTGTCGGGGATCTTTGTACTAATGCTCGCTGCACACTTCAATCCCCAACCTCAAACTACACTTGCACTCTCTGCCACCCATCTCCAACGTTAGGGAGCATAGCATTCCAATTACGCCTTCGTCCGTAACACTGGCACCAGACAGCGACCCAGCAACTCGCTGTTGTGACAACGAAACGCGAAAGCATCAACACAAAAAGAACTACTACGAACCAACTAACGAACGAACGAACGAACGGCGGCGCAGTCGTGGCGAGGCGACTTGCTCGTTTGCTCGTTGCTCTGTTGGATGTTTCACTCTTGTCGTCAGTCAGTTGGATCGATCCACTCACTGGTCGGTTGGTGCAAGATTGTTGTGTGAGCTGGAAATTAGTTGGTCAATCAGTCAGGAGGCCCCGCACTCACGCACTGACACAGACGCCCAGTTGACGACGACACTGACGCGGCAATCAACAGCATGTATGCACCTGCAGCAACTTCACCACAGCAATGCACGCTGATCGGTGGAACATCGATCTGTCGGTTGGAGCGATGATTTCCATCAATCACACCCGAGCAGTTGTGCTACTGTGCGTAAGAGATTCAACACACCTTTGTTTGATGGAACAACAAAACAAAGACAAAAAGACAATCCCGTAGAGAACATCGCTCAAGGCAGCAGACTCGGATCTGCAGGATGGACAAGGACGTTGAAGGCGTGGCTCCGTCCACGGCACGACTGTCAAAGATGTGGAGGGCACTTTGTAACGAGTTATGTGAGGATGTGGCCACGGCTTGACATAGGGTTGAACGCAACGGTGTGCGGCTCATTCACTGCCCATTTCTTGAGGGAAGATCACGAAAGCCACCACGGACTCGGACTCCTGCTCAATGTTGACGAGAGTATGCTGCACACAAATGACACCTTCGGCATTGATGCGGATGAATGTGTTGGTTGCCACGTGCAATGCACGAAATGCCATCTTGAGAAACGGCAGGGCATACAACTGGGACACACAGTCACGGTGGAGAAAAACTCAGGGTGACAGCTCGACGACGGACACACATGCTGTGGCAGCTTTGTCGCACCTGTCTTTGCTCCGACTGCGATTCAAACGACACGAACGGCTCAGACTTGTCCATGAAATCGACTTCGCACGTCATTAACGAGCCATGGGCGGTAAAGCGGAGGTATGGTGGCTGTGGACTCATCGCGATCTCTACCAGATCAACATCAGGGTTGTCAGCGACTTCTGCAAACACGTGGTGGAGATGCACCGACTTCATGATGAGTTGATTTTCGATGGTCGACGCCAGAAAAATTTGGTTGTAGTTGACGTCCCTATCCCAGCACACCTATGCGGTATCAAGTGGCTCACAGTTGAATGATTTGTGCGGTGTGCAAAAACAGACAGCGGTGAGACCCATCAGTGCACACCTGCGTCACAAGTGTGCACTCTGTCACGACGCCCTCCTGTTCAAGAACTAACTGGAAGCGATCGGGTTCCATTGACGAGTAAGACATGGAGAGAGATGTATCGCGGACGCTTCCAGGTCCAAAAATCAACAGAGTGTCGATCAGAACCTTTAAGTTCAAGGCGATGTCGATCGATGCGCACGAATCATCGGCGAATGTCAAGTTGAAGGTCTCGAAGTTGTCCGCCGCGCTGACGAACGAGTTTGCTTGCATGCATTTCCCAGGGTCCTCAACAACAAACAGAATGCTGTCTTTGGCAATGGTCAAGATAATAACCTGGACACGAAGTGGCAAAACAATAAGCAACCACGAGCGACCAGCAGCCGCGAGGGCCCAGCAGCCGCAAGCGTCCAGCAGTCGGAGTCAGCGAGTGGGAAAGTGAGCGTCTCTCACAGTTTGAACCACGAAGCCAACACGCGTACCTGATCTTTGGCATCCCCGCGCATACAGGGAAGAAGAGAGCAAAGAGTTTTGATGCTGTGGCTTTTACAATGAAACACCGTGTGTGCGGGCGCAGCTGCGGCTCCGGCAGGGGTGCCAGAGTACTCCGGGTCGTCTTCCGCCATCTTGCGGTGTCAAACAAGGTTGCAAGTCACATACCACTGCGGGTTGGGAAGCAACGAAGTAAACAGAGCACTTTCGACGAAACGGGGACAACAACAACTGTCAACGCAGGTGAAATCACCAATCAAAACCAACGTTATTTTCGCTTCAAATATATACTCGCGTGATAAATTATAGCAGAATCGATGGCTCCTTGTCTGGGGGTAGCCACCGAGTGACCGAGTCCCCACTGACTCGCGTTGCAGGTCATCACTCACCGTTGCCATGCCACCCTGCTGCACTTCGAGTATCGCCTATTTCGTTCCACAGCGGTGTGTGTGTGTGTTGCTCCACGGCACGCCTGTGCTGACGCATTTCGTACGGACCATCTCAGCAAGCCGGCACGACAACCGACCACGCTCCGAAGAGCAACGCCGAGCAACAGAGCAACAACATCGATCGGCACGACAACAACGCTCCGCCACTCCACTCCGCCAACAACCACGTCGCCGACACGCTGCAGACACGCTCGATTCCCTTCTCGCGCCACCAACCAACAACCAACCAACCAACGAACGCAGGTATTGTATTCAAAGTGAGTGAACGGATGTGAGTGAGTGGGTGGTGTGTGAGTGAGCGAGTGCTCGCTGTCGAGCGAGCTGGCGACCTTAAAGTCGGGTGCACAGTCGTACTGGAAGTACCGTGAATGTACTTCACGTACAAAGATTTATGCCTTTATCAAACATTGCCAGTGTCGCTTGTGTTGTGCTGGGCGGCAAGGTGGTGCGGGGGCGCTGTGAACAGCCGTGGTGCACCTGAATCGGTCATAGTTTACAATTCCTTGGTCAGGTTGAGACATTGAATGAATTACGTCAATTCGGAAACTGTACACTTACTTCATCGCTTCATCTCAGCCAGAGCACGCAACAACAAGGTCGAACTCTGCTTCTCTTCTTCTTGAGTGAGTATGGATAGCGTTGATGGTGAGGTAGGTGGCCGCTCGACCCGGCAGGCAAGAGCACAAGCAGAGCAACTTTGAGTCAGTGATCTCTGTAGCACCCATTGCGCAGTATCGGGCTCTTAACATCCCATTAAACAAACTGCATCATGCTCACTCACTCACTCAGGCTCGCTCGCTCACACACAGGTCACACACAACGTAGGTCACACTCACTCACTCACTCACTCACTCACTCACTGTGATTGTGTGGGAGTTTGTTTGGCCAGCAGCAGCACATCAGCAGCACACTGAGTGAGTGAGAGTGAGAGTGAGTGAGTGAGTGAGTGTACCAGCACGCGAGTCCAGTCCTCGCCTCCTTCCCTCCCACTCCCTCCCTCCCTCCCTCCCTCACTCACTCACTCACTCACTCCCTCACACTGTCCCACCCAGTCAGTCAGTCAGTCAGTCAGTCAGTCAGTGCAGTGCAGAGGGAGGGGGGGAGGAGGCCAGAGCGAGTGAGTGAGAAGTGAGTGAGAAGTGAGTGAGGAGTGAGGTGTGTGTGAGGTAGGTAGGTGTGACAAACGGCCAGCCCACCACCCACAGCACCCACAGCGCCCACAGCGCCCACAGCGCCCACAGCGCCCACGCGCCCACAGCGCCCACAGACAGACATACACACACACAGACAGACAGACTTTGCAACCAACCCAACCCAACCCAACCGATCCAGCTTCCAGCTTGAATCTTTCTCTCTCTCTGTCTCCTCCTCTGCCCAGCCCCCTCCCTGCCCAGTCACACACAATCAGTCAGTCAGTCAGTCAGTCAGTCAGTCAGTCAGCAGTCAGTGTCAGTTACTCCCTGGTCCTCCCGTCCCGTCCACCAACCTCATTTCATTGGGCAGTCAGTCGCAGTCATTCATTCTTTGGGCAGTCGGTCAGTCGGTCGGTCGGTTGATCGGTCGGTTGGTCGGTCTGTCGGTCAGTTGGGTTGGGTGTGGTGGGTGTGGTGGGTGGGTGGGTGGTCGTTTGTTGTGTCATGTGAGTGTTGGTTTTTGTTGGCCGAGCGAGCGGCGGAATGAATGAATGAATGAATGAATGAATGAATGAATGAATGAATGAATGAATGAACGAACGAATGGATGAATGAATGAATGAGTGAGTGACTGGATGGGTG
>ENA-OWNT01004889-OWNT01004889.1-seawater-metagenome-genome-assembly--contig:-NODE-4889-length-11425-cov-4.629098_pt1 | contig 11425 bp, 16 predicted proteins | sample MGYA00238136_ERZ651165 | MGnify/ENA primary metagenome ERZ651165 (study PRJEB26861, sample SAMN08777766) | seawater metagenome | isolation source: coastal seawater | place: USA: Florida | collected... | reverse complement strand
AGTGATCAAGCAGATACCCAAGATACCCTGGGCATCCGTGACAAGGCGCTGTTTTATGTGGCCTTTGGGGCCGGTGGTCGCCGACGCTCAGAGGTCGTACAGCTAAAAATGGAGGATATTGTTGAACGGACAGAACGCTTCTGCATCGTCGAAATCCGCGGTGCTAAAAACCAAACCTATGCTGACGAAGTCCTGACCGTAAAGATCGAAGGCAAGGCCAAGCGCTATCTCGATGACTGGCTGCGTGTCTCCGGCATCACCAGCGGCTTTGTTTTCAGACAGCTCAAACCTAGATCCCACGCGGTTAAAAAAATGGCATCTCAGGCACGCAACTGTACCGTATCGTCAAAAAGCGCTTTATTGAGTCCGGCGTGGAGGGCGCCGAGCACTTTACGCCCCACTCTTTTCGATCCGGGTTTGTCACCGAGCAAGGCAAGCGTAACAAAAATATTTACGATGGTATGGCCGCTACTGGCCACAAATCCAGGGCCCAGTACGAGCAGTACTACCAAGCCGGCGCTGCTCAAAATAACAGCGCGACCGATATTGAATAACAGGCACTTAAGGCATTAGGGATCGAAGGTGACCACAAACCGCTTGCAGACTGGGCACTCAGGGTATTGATTAGGTATTGAATTGATATACAATCTATACCCATGAGGAAGTTCGAATACGATCCCAGCAAAAGTGCGACCAATAAAGAAAAGCATGGCATTGACTTCGACGCAGCACAAGCGCTGTGGGCGGATCAGCAGTTATTAACCGTTAAGGCTAAGACAACGGACGAAGAGTGTTATGTCGCGATTGGCCGTATCGCTGATAAACATTGGACCGGGGTGTTCACGTACCGAGGCGACGCCATTCGCATAATATCCGTTCGTCGCTCGCGACAGAAAGAGGTGGAACTTTATGAAAGCTAAAGACTTTGATGCGAAGGTCGATGCTGGCACTGAAGATATTCTGGATGATTTAGATCTCAGCACTACCAGCCGTTCAAACCTGACCCCCAAAAAGGTCAATGTCGACTTTCCGCAATGGGTGATTGATGAATTGGACCGAGAGGCCTCACGAATAGGCGTCACTCGTCAGTCTGTCATTAAAGTTTGGATCACTGAGCGCTTGGACAGCATGTCACCGCCTCTGCACAAATGATGGAATTTACGGAGACACTGCCGCCGGTTTCTGCCCCCGAAATCTTTTTTGCATTCCTGTGCGGTATCAGTTTGTCTCATCACGAAGGATTTATGACGTGAAATTGGGTAGAAACACGCCCTGTCCCTGTGGCAGCGGTAAAAAATACAAACACTGCTGTCTCAATCAGCAACCACCTGGCGCTACTGCCCAAGCGATAGCTGACGAGATTGCCGCAGCTGCTAATGATAGTCCCTTCTCTTCGTTAGAAGAATTAAATACTGTCGCTGCCCAGGTAACAGCTCGACGTAACCGATCGGCGGAAGATGATTTCTGCGGATTATCGCCGGACCAGATGCACCGTATTCTCTATTTGCCATTTGAGTCACCTGAGTTAGCGCAATTTCACAGCGAGATTGAAGTGGCGCCAGAGATCCCCATCCTTCGGATCTTTACCGCCTTGGCTGATGCCATTGGCGAAACAGGATTGAAAGCCACCGCGAAAGGCAACTTACCCCTGGTATTTTGTAAAACTCTAGCAGAAGCCATCAAAAGCGAAAACCAGGAGAATCCCCTGATCCTTATAGGCGGCATTCGTTCGGAAACCGATTTTGAGCAACTGCATTGCACGCGCGTGTTGGCTGAGCTCGCCGGCCTCATCTGCCAGCAGCGCGGACGATTTGTATTAACCCCTGAGGGCCAACAACTGCTCACTCCAGAACAGTTGAATAGGGTTTATTGGAGACTATTCCGAGCTTATACCACCCAGTTCAACTGGGCCTATCGGGACGGCCACCCTGAAGCAGACATTGTTCAGCATGCTTTCCTCTTTAACCTGTTTCTGCTGCAGCAGTACGGCGATACCCCCAGGTCGTCCCAGTTTTATGCGGATAAATTTCTCACCGCCTTTCCTGCGGGACTCGCCCTGTTCCCGGAGAGTTCCTACAGTACTCCAGAAAAAGATGCCGCGCATTGCTATAGCCTAAGAACGTTGGAGCGTTTCGCCCGCTTTTTCGGTTTAGTCGCTTTTAACTTCAGCACCGACGGTTTTCCGCGCGGTAACTATACAGTCAGAAAAACCGCACTCCTTGATCAATTTGTCACCTTTTCCCTGTGAGTTCCTTCCGTGGCATCAGCGAAATCTAAAAAATCCACGAAACCTCAAAAGCCGGCAATTCCAGATCCTCTCGATACATTGTTGGCAGCCGCCAGCCAGGAGATGCTGTCAGCACTGATCACTCAACTGGCCTTCGAGCGGCATGAAGTTCGGCGGGAATGCTTGGAATATCTGAAAACGTGTGTCTCTCTGCCTCCCGGAGAAAGCGAGACGACGGAAGCGGAAGTGATCTTGGCCATGTGGGGAGAGCTTGAGCCGGATTTAGCTGAACTCGATGAATACGGTGGTGGAGACTACGACACCGAAGATCATGTGGCGAGCCTGCTCTATGAGATGGCCGAAAAGTTGAATCAGACTCCCATCCCAACACCTTACCGCCAGGCCGTGATGGACGAAGCACTACCTTATCTGCGTAGCGGCAACGCCGGCCTGGACGACGCCCTTTATGCGTTGGTTGATGCCATCTGCCAGGATGACTCTGATTGCCTGCGCTTAGCCGAACAGCTGGAGACGATAGAGCGGTGGGGGGCGCGTGCTCATGCCCGTTGCATTTACCGTGAGATCGGTCATTCTGAAAAGTATCTGGCATTGCGTCTGATGGACATGCAAACCGGTATGGATTACTACGACCTGGCCACCTTCTACTGGGAGACAGGCGATAAGCAACAAGCCCTGACAGTAGCCGAAGAAGGATTGGAATCCGCTATCGGTCGCATGGACGAACTGCGAACTTTTCTGGCTGATCGCGCCGCCGAGAGTGGCGATCGAGAGAAACTTCTGGCTCTGCAGTTTGACAACACATTGGACAACCTCTCCCTGACGACCTACAAAGCCTTTAAGCGATTCTGCCGCCGCGCAGAATGGGCGGTTTATGAACCACGACTGTACCAAGCGATGATCCTAAACGGCTCCACCGAAGCGCTAAAAATCCTGCTGCACCGCCAGGAGTACGACATCGCCATAGACGTGCTAACCCATAACCATCGGCCACAACACATCACCTTTGAGGGTGAAGTCACCAAGATCGCCAAAACACTGGAGGCCCACTATCCCACGGAATTATTGGCCTGGTACCAATCAGGGCTTGGCGCCCTCAACCGCAGCGCTAGCCGAAAAGATTATCAGCGCAGTGCCGCCCTGATGAAAAAAGTGCGCCATCTGTACGTTAACGTGTTAAAAGCACCTACTGACTGGCAACAGTTTGCTAAACCGATCAAGTTACGCAACGCTCGACGACCGGCGTTTCAAGAGGAGTACGCCACAACAGTACCTGGATGGGGTAAACTCTAAGACAAACGGTGTAAAAACGCCTGGCCGTAAGTTTGTCTTTGTTGTATGTCCCTTTCGAAATACTTGAGTGCACGTAACCAACGTTACTGAAGAGGAAGTACATATGGTGATTCCGCCAGAACAAAAACGAGAAATCAGCCGGATTGTAGAGTATTTTAACCAAGATAACGGCTGCGAATACCAACCGAAATACCAAGGCAAGTACCTCTATCTACATCGCCAAGACGGTTATCAACTGTCCAAAATATGCCGACTCGAATATTGCGGCCGCATAGACAATTGGCGATTTGCAATTTATAAAGCCAGTACAGAGAAATACGACCCAGAAGAGGACTTTTTTGCAGGTGCGGTCGAAGCCGATGGTACACTCGAAGGCGCCATGCGTGCCGGATTAGCCGCATACCCGATATCTTGATAGGTAAATCAACGCAGGCTGAAGTCTCAACCTTCGCTAATCCCGTTGTAAATGTGTTGGATGCCGATTCATACTACATGGAACCATGGCTGTGACAACCCCTGAATTTAAAATCCATGAATGCGAGCACCTACCCAAGGACGGCGTCCAGGTCATCTGTGCTTGGGATTTCGCTTTGCGCGAATACAGTACGTGGACGCTAGTCATACAACGAGACGCTACGGCAGCAGACCTGGAAGAAAACGCCTATCTCGAAAACGAAGGTGATACTCTTTGGTTTAAAAAGTCGGTCAAGGTCGCGCAAAAAATTGCCGGGCACGTCAATCCGTCCACCACCCTGATCTACGAAGAGCCGCCGGAGGAGATGATTGAGGATGCGCTCAAGGAGCTATGACCCCGCGTTTGGCGGGTACCGTCCTCTGTTGGGTGACAATATGATTGTTCGCCGAGATCCCTGTTCGATAGCGCTTGAAGGCCCTCTTAAGCAAGGATTTACCCCCGCGTCATCGGCGCATCCATCTTCAAAATAGTCAACGCGACGTTGTTCATCGCCCGCCCTGGCACTTCTTTTAGCCGGGACAGGTGGCACATTGTAGGGGAGGGAAATCTTGCACTTCATTGGGCCGCAATATTGCCCGAGAATCGTCTTCCCCTGCTACCCATCGCCCAGGGCGGCTTCCATGTCCTGCCGGCCTAAAATTCGCATGATCGCAACACCCTGCCCTTCAATCCGGAAATAGATCGAATGCGCCCCACAAACGCTGCGACGATAGCCCTGGCGAATATGTTCGACCGCTGGATATTGCAGCGGATTATCTGCGAGCTCCTGAAACCTGGTTTTCAGTGCCTCGCGATAGCGTTCGGATTGTTCCAACCCAAAGTGTTCGAGTCCATACAGGGCGATTTCCAGCAGGTCCCGTTCCGCCTCCGGTGACAGCTCGTATTCACCCATCCTGCGTTCTATACGTTGCTCTGGCTTCTTCCCAAATTTCGTCGACCGACTTGCGGCTATAGCCGTCTCGCTTGACGCTTTCCTCCGCCGCGATCAAGGCCGCTCTGATTGCCTCGATTTCTTCCGGGGTTTCCTGTTCCCGGGTTTGTCGTTCGCGGATCAACTCGCGGATGATTTCACTCTCATTGCCGTAGCGGCCGGTCTCCATCTGGGCCTTGATCCAGCTGTCTTGCTGATCCGTCACGGAAATGCTTTTCTTGACCATCGGCATAACGTGCACCTTTAAGTCTGATCTACTATCCTACTTAGTAGTATAATCTACTCCTTGAGTTTTTCAATCTGACTCATTTTGGGGGCTGAGGAGCTCCAGCTTCTCGAATTAACATGGCCACGCTGCAGCCTTTGTGACTCAACGGCCTGCCCTGATCACCCAATTGATGTTCAAGTGGCTTGAAGGTCGGAGGGAAAGCTCAGAGTACCTGAAAGCGTGTGTCTCTTTGCCGCTCGGTGATAAAAGGGCCACCGAAGCCGAAGTGATCATGGCCATGTGGGGAGAGCTCGCGCCGGATTTGGCTGAACCCGATGAATAGGGTGGCGGGGACTACGATACTGGAGATCCTGTGGCCAGCTTGGGCTACCAGATGCTGGAGCTCTGGAATTTTGCTACCTCAAGGTGTTGTTAGCTTGGTACCAATTGGGGCTTGGTGCCCTCAACCGCGGTGTCAGCCGAAAAGATTATCAGCGTAGTGCTGTCCTTATGGAAAAAGTGCGTCACCTGTTCGTCAATGTGCTAAAAGCTCCTGCGGACTGGCAACAATGTGCTAAACCGATCAAGCTGCGCAATGCTCGACGGAGACCATGCAAAAATTCCGAGGCCTGGTCTTTGGCCGAGACGCCACATCACGCCTGTTTAGTGAGCTTTTTCAAAAAGACCGTGATTTCCCGCTCCACCTGTTTGTCGCCATTGGCTTGAGCGACTTTGAGTCCCTGCTCGAAAGCGTTCACCGCATCGGCCCTCTGACCCAAGGCCTGATAGCTGCGACCCAGCAGCTTCCAGGCCGCAGAGTGTGCGGGCTCCTGTTCGACACACCTTGTTAAGTGGACCAAGGCGTTACGATATGACTTTTGGTTGAAATACGCACTCGCCAACCCAAATCGCAACAAATGACTATCCTGCCCCTGTGCCAACATGGCTTCGAGCCGCTCCACAATGGTCTCCGTCATTCTCACACCCCTTCACCAAACAGTCACGCCCACAAATTATAGAGGCTGCCTTTATCGAACGGTAGTCGAACCACCGTTAAATTAAAACTGCCGCCCTGGTTACAGCAATAGGCCGCCAGCAGGCCTTGGGACCAGCGATGACGGCGTATAACCGGCACCGGTGGCAACCGCTGATCGACTATACTGTCAAAGCCGGGTTCGATTGACGAATACGGTTTCGCATCAAGCTGCCCCCAGGGGGCGGCAACAACCGCCCCCAAACAGGGTTACTCCTTATCGGAACAGAGGCTGATTGTGATCATTGAGCAGATATGGACCGGTAATGCTTTTCGCAACTTCAATTACCTGATCGTGTGCCCGGAAACGGGTGAAGCCTTGGCCGTCGACCCGCTCGACCACCAAAAATGTCTGGCCTCAGCCAGGCAACACGGCTGGACCATTACCCAGATACTCAACACCCATGAGCACGGCGACCACACCGGCGGCAACCAAGCGATGATTGCCGCCACGGGGGCCAAACTGCTGGCACATCACCGTGCGAAACACCGCATCCCCGGCATCAATATCGGTCTGTCGGCCGGCGATGTCGTCAAGGTGGGGCGCACGGTTGAGTTACTTGCGCTGGATACGCCGGGACACACCATGAGTCATATCTGCCTGCTGTCACAGACCGATGAGCCGGCCCTGATCTGTGGGGACACACTGTTTAATGCCGGCGCCGGCAATTGCCACAGCGGCGGTCATCCGGTGGAACTCTAACACACCTTCGTCGGTCAGCTGGCCAAGCTGGATGACAATACCCGTATCTACCCGGGCCATGACTATATTTGCCATAATCTCGCCTTTACCCTGGCTCGCGAACCGGATAACCGGCGAGCGCAGGCGTTGCTGAAGGAGGTCTCGAACCAGAACCCGTCGCACGCACTGGTATCGACCTTGGCCCTGGAAAAGGAGATCAATACGTTTTTCCGCCTGCACAGCCCGTCGGTGATCGCTAAACTGCGCGAGGACTTCCCCGACTTGCCCGAGCCCCCCGACCCGCAAACGGTCTTTGTAAAATTGCGTGAATTGCGCAACCGCTGGTGATGAATTCCACGGATAATATGAACGCTACTGCTTTACCGCCCACCTCTACCCTGCTCCTCACCGGCGTTCCCGGCGTCGGCAAAACCACGGTGCTCTGCCGAGTGGCAGAAAACCTGGGTAATATTTCACTGGGCGGTTTCTATACCGAGGAAATCCGGGAGGCGGGCGCGCGATGCGGCTTTCGCCTCGTCACCTTCTCGGGTCAGGAACACCTTTTGGCCCACATAGACTTTCCCCGCAAGTTCCGCGTCGGCCGCTACGGTGTGGACGTGTCGATATTGGATACTCTGGCCCGCAGTGTGCTGGCCGAATCGCCCAACACCGCGCTCTACCTGGTTGATGAAATTGGTAAAATGGAGTGCCTTTCAAACCCCTTTGTGGTAGCCATGCGTACCCTCCTCAATAGTAACAAACCTCTAGTGGCGACCATCGCCCGCAAGGGAAAGGGCTTTATCGCGGAGAGCCGGCAGCGAGCCGATGCGGTGCTCTGGGAGGTTACCCGCGCTAATCGGGACCACCTCCCTCAGCGTGTGATGGAATGGCTGAACCTGCAAGGGGTAACCAACGCATTGGTGGCACAACGGTAGCTTAGCCTGCAGGGCGAAATATCCCACAACATACCGCTACCGGGAGTATCCGCGGCGCTCGGTGGCGTAGTGAACAGCGCCCAGTGAACCTATCCAATTTTCGGCGCTTTTGAAGCGGCATCAGTAATATCACCCTCGCGTCAACCCGAACGATGAACACAGTCAAATACCCTCTGTCGAGAAAAGAAGGACCTCATCTCTTATTTTCTCCGCAAGTGATAAATGAGCCGGTAAATGGTCAAGGTCGTCTGAAGGTCCAGGATTAGTTCGAACAGCGGCCCACTCAGGTGCGGATGTACCCAGAGCCGTCATTGCCCCATACCGTTCACCTGTTATGCTTCTACCCAAAAGCGAAGTTAGGAAATCGGAAAATTCATTGCTATATTCACTTTAGGAAATTCCGTGAACTGCTTGGTAGCTGCCATTAATAACTCAACAGTCTCAATGTCCGCATTTTCAATTTTGGCACGCAAATCAACGGACGAGGTTGGGGATCTCCAGTGACGTTATCGGTTATTTTCAGGTTTGTTTTATAGGGAAACGCCTATGGACAGTAATGGCTGCTTCGGGCGAACAGCTGCCACTCAGTTCGTTGTGGCTAGAATGACCGCTCTCTGGCTGTTCGGGGAAATACCATCCGCATTGGCTCGAGATGTTGGGCTTCGAGCTCTTCAAGCGCACCGCTTAATCTCGATTTTAATCAGCTTTCACCAAACACTGATGCAGTTTCGGCAGTGGTGGGTAAAAACTCGCCAATTGGGACCTAAAATCCCTGTTTTCTAAACCATGCCGTTTGGCTAGCTTGGAACCTTGTTTTGAACCAACCCAAAGACCCGGGTTAGACTAAATTACAAACTCTGGCGGTTCATCGCCCTGCAGCCTTGACTGGAGCTCTTTCAAAATTTTGGTGACATTAGTTACCAGGAACTGCTTGAATTTTCCTTGTCCAAGCGTTCTAGCGTAGACATCTGACGGAGTGAATCGTCGCATCTCATCTTTAAACTGTGGGCCTGCGACGATCTCCGGAATTCTATCTAGCATGGTATCCAGCATTGCGCCATACCCCTCAATGGCGTAATCGCCAAGCTTGTTCATTACTAAATCTTCACGAATTTTTGCATTTTGCTGGTTTAACCAGGACAGGTCCCAAATATCTCTGTTTCGGACATAACTTTGTGTAGCCGGCAATGACACCAATTTATCGGCCATTACCTCATCAAGGGTTTCAGTCATGATCAGAACGTCGCCATACCCGTCAGGTAAAAAACTGTAGTTTGCCCCCATAGTTAGCGGCTCTCTTGTGTAAGCAGGCACATTGGCGATCTCTACCTTAATCTTTTGCTTCGGCATGTCTTTTCGCTTTGGTGCCGTTACCACGCCAATCTGCCATTTATCGATGTTTAGATCTGTGTATTTTGGATCTTTTTTTAGCTGGTTTGGCTCTTTAACGGTAACCACTAGCCCATAACGACTACCAATGTAATTCTCGATGCACTCTTTCATTCTCGCCACTTGTGTAGCGGAAAAGTCCTTACCGCCAACGAAGTTCAAATCCTCACTGAACCGGTTTGCGCCATGGCACAACCGCAATGAAGTCCCCCCCTGAAAAGTCAGGTCATTCAACATGCCTTCTTTTTCGAGGCTGAAAAGAATGTCATAGTGCAACAGCTCCTTCTCAACAACGGGCCGCAAATGAGCAACACGGCTATCACTCAGTGCTTGGGCTACTAAATCATCAAAGTTCTCACTATCAATCTTCATATAACTCTCCCTCATCCACCAAATGCAGGTTACGCCCTACCCGTTTCAAATCCCTCAAGGCCGCGCTTTTGCTGGCCAATCGGAGGGGGCGGCCAACATCGTGAATATTGCGTACAATATCCTTGACCGGCCGCTTAGTATGTGTGAACTCAATTACTCCAAACGGTGTTTTATACTCGCCCTTTCTCCCCGTTGTCATAATGGTGATTCGATCCAAAGGGATTTGAGAGATGGCGCCATACTCGGACAACGCTGATTCCAAGCTGACATAGTTATACTCACCACGTCTCAGCGCTTTCGCAATCAGCTCCAGTGTTGAACTTCCTTGACTATGAGCCAGGCTGTTAACGTACACGCCCTTAATGGCACGCGCCAGGATGCCGGCACGAACCAGGCGTTGAATTCCGGCCCTGACAGCCCGAGTGCTATCTTCATGGAAGATCTTTTCCAAATCCCCTTTGGTAAACACATACCGGCCCTGTTTGTCGTAAGATGCCAGGCGCCGGATCGCTGTCGCTTGGTCCATACTTCACCTCTAAAACACTTGTATACTTATATGACACCTATTAGTGCTATTTGTGTCCACATAATTATAATTCACTAAATAAGTATACACAAGTGACATATATATGCGTCGTATTTGTCTATTTAATTACCCTAAATATCAACTACAAGCAATCCAGATCCGAGCTATTAGGCAGTGAATGTGGCTAAAAAAGGACAAGCCATGCCCCGCCAGTCACTTATCATCTCCGCCTGCCAGGACAGCGCATAGGAACATCATGGCTTGCTGAGGCCCGGACAAGGACCATGTAAAGAAACTTCATGTGGTGCGTTTTTCAACCATATCGCCCAAGTTTACAGCGAATCTGGGCTTCAAATGTCTCATTCCGCCCTTGTGGGAAGGGTCGATGGTATAACGCTCCAACAACGGTTTTTATAAAAAGAGACAGTTACTCGGCTTCCTCCATCGAAAATAGATGGATATTTCAGTCGAATATAGCCAGCAGCCGTCCTACCCTATGACGCGTGTGGTCCCTGATGCCTGGTTGACACCGCGGCGGCCAGAAGACACCCGTCGTGAGATGGGACAAACTCGCTATTGTCCCTGCCATGGTGATCACTACAAGCTCACTTGATGAGAAGCAAGAGCGGTAGATTATGTCGCTATCGAAGAAGGGAGCGGATATCTTTAATCCTCGGCACTTATTAATAGATGCCGAGGAATTAAGATAGACGGTTGGGTTAATCGCTGTCGCCCGGGTGCTTGATGTCAAGGGCCGACTGCTGGGAGCGCTGCAGCTGCTGCTTCAACAACTGATCCAGCGCCTGCACCAGGTTGATGGTCACTTCGGCATCCAGCGCTTCGTTGGCCGCGACGATGTGCTCGTGCTGTCGGTAGAGCTTGACCAGGCGGCTCACGGTACCGAGCCCGCCGCCGGTGATTGCCAACACTTCCTCGTTCCGAAACTCCCCCAACTCATTGCGTTTAACATGGTGAGCGGCATTGAAGATTAAGCCGCATAAGCTTCATCACTCAGATCCATTGCACGATGATCAAACGGATCAATTTGATCGAGTAGAGCTGACAAATCAATTTCAAACCGTTTATCTTCTTCGCCGAAGGAATAGCGCACCCACCCTGGCCGTGTACCCCTGTGCTGGTGACTTGCGAGAGCTACTACTCCACCCGACGTACCAGCTTGGCGGCGTTGCCACTTACTTCTGTTGCTTCATTTGCTCTTTCAAATCCGCAAAAGGATGGTAGGTAGCCGGCGGCGTTACTGATCTGGCAAGAGTTTTCCGGACACATTTTTACGCTGCCTTGGCACGCTCTTGTTCGTACGTCAGCGGTGCCAGGT
>ENA-OWNT01004887-OWNT01004887.1-seawater-metagenome-genome-assembly--contig:-NODE-4887-length-11427-cov-8.138414_pt1 | contig 11427 bp, 7 predicted proteins | sample MGYA00238136_ERZ651165 | MGnify/ENA primary metagenome ERZ651165 (study PRJEB26861, sample SAMN08777766) | seawater metagenome | isolation source: coastal seawater | place: USA: Florida | collected... | reverse complement strand
CTGGCACAGCCGTTCCGCATGACTCGAAGGCTGGAGAGGGGGTGGGAATTGTGGCACTTGCTCTGAGAAAAGCTGCACTTGGACAGCACCTGCACCCGTCCTCATGGGCACGCTTCCTTTTTGGCCCTGCCTCGAGGGGAGATACAGCCGCGCCGGTCGTGCACAAACATGACGACTACGAGCACGCCTCTGAAGCGGACCTCGCCGGTTTCGTCGTGGAGACTGATGCGCAGGGACACCGCTATGCGGTCCGGAAGGAAGACCTCCCGAAGGAGGAAGTCTGAACAACGGCCCGGGACACAAGCGCGGGGATCATGGCAAAGGGAGCGGCGGACGCCGCTCCCTTTGCCAGTTAAGCCTTGGCGCTCCTGCTGCCGGGGTGGCTCAGCGGCCGGTTCCGCCGTAAACCGTGGCCTCGTCCTCGCTGTCCAGGTCGAAGGCCTTGTGGATGGCGCGTACGGCGTCGTCCAGGAGGTCCGCGTGCGTGACGACCGAAATCCGGATCTCCGAGGTGGAGATCATGTTGATGTTAATGCCAGCCTCCGAAAGCGCCGCGAAGAACCGCGCCGAGACGCCCGGGTGGGAGCGCATGCCGGCGCCGATCAGCGACAGCTTGCCGATCTGCTCGTTGTACTCGATGCTCTCGAAGCCGATCCGGTCCTGCGCGGCGTGCAGGGCGGCCAAGGCGTCGGCGCCCTCGACGATCGGCAGCGTGAAGGAAATGTCGGTCCGGCCGGTGCCGTGCGTGGAGACGTTCTGCACAATCATGTCGATGTTCGAGTGTGCATCAGCGATGACCTGGAAGATCGCGGCGGCCTTGCCGGGGATATCGGGAACCCCGACCACCGTGACCTTGGCCTCGGAACGGTCGTGTGCAACTCCGGAGATGATTGGCTGCTCCAAGGCGACTCCCTCTTGGGTTGTGATCTTGTCGTCGGCGCCGGGGAGGACCCACGTGCCTTCGTTCTGGCTGAATGAGGAACGGACGTGCAGGGGCACACCGAAACGCCGCGCGTACTCGACGCAGCGCAGGTGCAGGATCTTGGCGCCGGAAGCCGCCAGTTCGAGCATTTCCTCGCTGGAGATCCGGTCGATCTTGCGGGCGGAGGGTACAATTCGCGGATCGGCGGTGTAGATCCCGTCAACATCCGTGAAGATCTCACACACATCGGCGTCGAGGGCGGCCGCCAGCGCCACCGCCGTCGTGTCCGAGCCGCCGCGGCCCAGGGTAGTGACTTCGTTGGTGGTGCGGCTCATGCCTTGGAACCCTGCGACGATCGCAACATGCCCCTTGTCCAGGGCGGTGCGGATGCGGTGCGGGTCGACGTCGATGATCCGGGCCTTGCCGTGGATGCCGTCGGTGATCATGCCGGCCTGGGATCCGGTGAAGGACTGGGCCGAGGCGCCGAACTTGTTGATGGCCATGGCCAGCAGCGCCATGGAGATGCGCTCCCCGGCGGAGAGGAGCATGTCCATCTCGCGGGCCGGGGCGGAATCGGTCACCTGGCCGGCGAGGTCGAGGAGCTCATCAGTGGTGTCGCCCATGGCGGAGACAACCACTACGACCTCGTCGCCGGCGTTGTGGGCGTCCACAACCCGCCGGGCGACGCGCTTAATGCCCTCCGCGTCCGCCACCGAGGAACCGCCGAACTTCTTCACGACAAGGTGCTTGGTGGCGGCGGCCGAGACGGGCAGCGTCTGCGGCTGCGATCCGGGCTGGACTTCGGTAGTGGGCAAACTCATTCGCGCACCCTCACTGGATCATCGGGGTTCTGGGCCAAGCAACCAAACGGCGCGACGGCATAACTTCTCCTCCCAGTTTATCGCCGCGCGCCCTGCGCCGTTGAATTGTGACCGAATGGCAGACACGCCGCCCCCTTCCACCGGACATGCCCCACGCTGCGGGCCGGGAGTGGACATGCTCTCCCGTTGCTGGGGACATGCTCATTCCTGGCCGCCAGGGGTGGGCATGCGGGCATTGTGTCCATTCCTGGGCGCGGGCGCGGGGCATGTCCAGAAGCCGGAAGGGGAGAGCGCGCGGGACATGTCCGGCAGCCGGGAAGGGGGAGAAGCCGCGGGGAGTGCGGGCTGCCAGGGCCTTGTGCTGGACATGCCCAATGCCCAATGCCCCGTGCCCCGTGCCTCGTGCCCACTGTCCTATGCCCCGTGCCTCGTGCCCCATGCCGAGAGCCAGGAGTGGACATGCTCTCCCGTTGCTGGGGACATGCTCATTCCTGGCGGCCAGGGGTGGGCATAAGGGCACTATGTCCATTCCGCGGCGCGGGCGCGGGGCATGTCCGGCGGTCAGCGGGCAGAGAGCATCCGGGAAGCCGCAACGCTTGTCCACGGGGCCGGGGTGTCGCTGCCGGCAGCCGTCACGAGCCCGTCAGCTCAGCGCGTTGCGGCGGCCCTCGAAGGCCCTGCCGAGCGTGACCTCGTCGGCGTATTCGAGGTCCCCGCCCACGGGCAGGCCGGACGCGAGCCGGGTGACCGCGATCCCGATCGACTTGAGCATCCGGGCCAGATACGTCGCCGTGGCCTCGCCCTCAAGGTTGGGGTCGGTGGCGATGATGATTTCCTGGATGGCGCCGTCGTTGAGCCGGGTCAGCAGCTCACGGATCCGGAGCTGCTCCGGGCCGATCCCGGCGATGGGATTAATCGCCCCGCCCAGCACGTGGTACCTGCCGCGGAACGACCGCGTCCGCTCCACCGCCAGCACATCCTTGGATTCCTCGACGACGCAGATCACCGAGGGATCCCGGCGCGGGTCGCGGCAGATATTGCACAGTTCCTGCTCCGTCACGTTCCCGCACACCGTGCAGAATTTGACCCGTTCCTTCACCGTGGTGATGGCGTCGACGAGCCGCTTCATGTCCTGCGGATCCGCCTCGAGGATGTGAAAAGCCAAGCGCTGGGCAGATTTGGGCCCGACTCCGGGAAGGCGTCCGAGCTCGTCGATCAGCTCTTGAACTGCACCTTCGTACACAATGTCCTCGTTCGTTTGGAGTAGGGCCGGGGCCAGCCGGCAGGGGGTGTGCTAGAAGCGCGGCGGCAGCGGACTTCCATCCAGGGAACGCTCCTCCACCAGTTTCCCGCCCAGAATGCGCTCGACGGCGGCCCTGCCGAACACGCCCGATTCCTCGATCGTTTCGTCGTCGGCGCTAGGGATGTCCTGCACATACTCGGTGGTTGCGGCAGCCGCCCGGGCAGGAGCTTTCGCCCGCCCGGCCTCGGCCTCCGGACTGTTCGACAGCCGCTGGTACAGGCTTTGCCGGCCCGTCGTTGCGGAAGCCTCGGGGAGTGAAGCCACAGGTGCCGGCGGAGCAGCAAGCGCGGTGGCAGTCACACGCGGTGCGGCGGCCTGCGGGCCGGCCGACGCCGGCGCGGCTTCCGCATGGGCAGACCTTTCCGACGCCAGTCCGGACGGTGCGGACACCACTCCGGCATATTCAGGGATCTGCGCCGCCGCAGGCTCGTAGTGCAGGGGTTCCGGCTCGGGCTCCGGTGCTGCGGGTTCCGCATCCGGCGTCACGTACCCGCCGACGTTGGAATCAGTGCCGATGGTCCAGACTCCGGGCGACTGCTCCACAGCGCGGGCCCACGGGTCAGCCGACGTGTCGGGGTCCGTGTGCGACGTCCCGGCCGGGAAACCGGCGGGCATGGCCGGGGCTGTGGACTTCCGGGCAGGAGCCGGGGCCGCGGGCTCGGCGCGGCGGGGCGCTGCGGCGGGTGAGGGATCCCAATCCATGGGGGGTTCTTCATCCAGCGGCGGGGCGTCCTCATCACGGGGCGGTCCCCAGTCGTCATCGGGGTCGGCGTAGGACCCGGAAGGCTCCGACAGGCCGGCCGACCCGACGGTCTGGTCAGCGGCGCGAACCGGAGCCGGGGCTGCCGGGGCAGACGCCTGCGGTTCCGGTGCCGGAGCGGCGGTGACGGCAGGCACAGCAGACCCGGGCGCCGGAGCGGGTGGCAGTGCCGGAGTTGAGGCGACCGGAACGCGGGCCGGGGCTGGTGTTCCCGCCGGAGCAGCTTCTGCGGTGGCGCTGGCCGGTGCGGCGGGCGGCTGGGGAGCAAGGCCCCAGGCGGCGTCGGCCGACGTCGCCGGGGTCTCCCGGCTAGCGGGTGCTTTTGGGTTTGGCTCAGAGCTCGCCGGGCTGTTGCCGCCGCCGGCCACGGCGCGGATCTGGCAGTCGATGCCGATCGTCTTGTGGATCGCCTGGCGGAGGTTATCGGCGTGGTCGGCACGGCCGAAGGCGCCTGCCAGCCCCGGGGTGGTGAATGCGAGCGTCAGGACGTGGTCTTCGAAATGGCCGACCTGGGCGTTGGGTTCCACGAGCGCCCAGGTGCTGCGCTTGATCTTGGTGAGAGTTTGCAGGATTTCGGGCCACGCACGGCGCAAAACCTCGACGTCTGCGCCCGGGCCGGCGGCGGTGCCTGTTGCGGGGCCGGGAACTGCGGCGGGCGCGATGACAGCCGGGGCTGGTTCTGGCCTTGCCGGCGCGGACGGTGCCGTCTCTGCCGTCGCCGTCGCCGTTGCCGCGGCCGCAGCCGGCGGGACGGGCTCGACCGGCGGTGCCGCGACAGGCCGGGGCCGGGCGGGTGCGGGCTTGCTGGCTGCCGCGGGTTCGTCTACGGGCCAGTCGCTGGTGGTCACCCGGGGGGCCGTGAGCGGTTCCCGGACAGGCTCGTCCTGGCGGGCAGGGGCAGGGGCGGGGACGGTCGCCGTGGCCGGCTGCTGCCCGGCGGGGGACTGTCCCGCGGGTGGGAGTGCGGCTGCCGGGTTGGCGGCCGCTGCGGCCGGGGCCTCGGGCGAATACGCAGCGGGCGGCAGTGTATCGGACGGCTCTGTAACTTGTGGCTGGAGGGCGGGCGTCTGTTCGGCACGCGCAGGTGGCGCGGGGGCGGCTGCAGGGGCGCCGGCGAGGGGAGCTCCGACGTCGTTCCCGGCGTAGTTCAAGCGCCGCTCGACGCGGTCGATCCGCGCCGCGATGCCGCGCTCGGTCTGTTCGGAGCTGGGCAGCAGGATGCGGGCACACAGCAGTTCCAGATGCAGGCGCGGCGAGGTGGCCCCGGTCATGTCCGTGAGCGCCGTGTTGGTGACGTCGGCGGCGCGCGAGAGCTCGGCCGCCCCGAGATTGTGCGCCTGGTTCTGCATTCGGGCGATCTGGTCCGCCGGCATGCCGCGGAGGATGGACTGGGCGCTCTCGGGCATGGCCTGGACGATGATGAGGTCGCGGAAGCGTTCCAGCAGGTCTTCGACGAAGCGGCGGGGATCGTGACCGGTCTGGATGACGCGGTCCACGGCACGGAATACCGTGGCGGCGTCCGACGCGGCGACTGCCTCGACGACGTCGTCCAGCAGGGAGGCGTGCGTGTAGCCCAGGAGGGCGACGGCGAGCTCGTAATCCAGGCCGTTTGGCCCGGCGCCGGCCATGAGCTGGTCCAGCACGGAGAGGGAGTCGCGGACGGACCCCCCGCCCGCCCGGATGACGAGGGAGAGCACGCCCGGCGCTACGGGGACATTCTCCTGCGAGCAGAGCAGTTCGAGGTACGCCATGAGAGGCTCCGGCGGCACCAGCCGGAAAGGGTAATGGTGCGTGCGGGAACGGATGGTGCCGATCACCTTGTCCGGCTCCGTGGTGGCGAAGATGAACTTGATGTGTTCCGGCGGCTCTTCGACGATCTTGAGCAGGGCATTGAAGCCGGCCGAGGTGACCATGTGGGCTTCGTCGATGATGAAGATCTTGTAGCGGTCCCGGACCGGGGCGTACGTGGCCCGTTCGCGGAGGTCGCGGGCGTCGTCCACACCACCGTGGCTGGCGGCGTCGATCTCAATGACATCCAGGGATCCCGAGCCGCCGCGGGCGAGCTCGACACAGCTGGGGCACTTGCCGCAGGGGGTGTCCGTGGGGCCCTCGGCGCAGTTCAGGCAGCGGGCCAGGATGCGGGCCGAGGTGGTTTTGCCGCAGCCGCGGGGGCCGGAAAAGAGGTAGGCGTGGTTGACGCGGTTCTTCCGCAGCGCCGTCATCAGCGGCTCGGTGACGTGTTCCTGCCCGATGACGTCCGCGAACGAATCGGGGCGGTATCGACGGTAAAGCGCGGTAGTAACAGTCACAGATTTAACCCTACCAATCGGCACAGACATAAAAGACCCCCCATGCACCCGCCAGAGCCCATTTACCCTTGCTACCTTCCGGTCCTGGGGGAGTTCAACAGGATGACGCCACATGAGGGGCCGTCAGCAAGTTTACCTGACGATTGAGTGTGCCCCGAATTGGGTCGTTCGTGTCCCCGTATCCCCGGTGGGACATGCTCATTTTTCGCGGGCAGGACTCGGCTGTTCGGGACCATGTCCATCGCTCGCGTGAGGCGCGGGGCATGTCCGGCGGTGGGTGTGGGCAGCGTGGGGACATGCTCATTTTTCGCGGGCAGGACTGGGCTGCTTGGGAGTATGTCCGTCGCTCGGCTGAGGCGCGGGCATGTCCGGCGGTGGGTGCGGGCGCGATTGGGCGTGCTCATGCCTGGATGGATGGATGCCTGGATGCCTGGATGTCCAGACGGCGTGCCGGGACCATGTCCATCCCTAGTGCGCGCCGGCGGACAGGCTCATATTCTCCTGAGGTAGGGCGGGGCGCAGGGGAGCATGTCCAGCCCCTGATGGGACTGCGGGACATGTTCCGTAGTTTGGGCGGCCACCGCGGGGCATGCTCATTTTTCGCGGGCAGGACTGGGCGTAATGGGACTATGTCCAGCCCCCGCGTTCAGCGTGGGGCATGTCCCCCGGAGGAGCCTTGGGACGGGGTGGGGAGGGCTCAATTGGGCGAAGCCGGAAAGTTCAGGTATTCTAGTATCTGCTTTTGATTCAGAAGCTACTGGAGAATTCGCCTAGCGGCCTATGGCGCACGCCTGGAACGCGTGTTGGGTTAACGCCCTCGGGGGTTCAAATCCCCCATTCTCCGCGTTTGGCCCCGGTCCATTGGACCGGGGCCTTTTTGCGTCCGCACGGGCGCTCCGCATGGACCGTGATCCACCGTCCGCACGCCGCCGGTCCCCGACCCCGGGCCCGACTTCCGCTAGCCCGAGTACCCCAGCCGGCGGAGCCGTTCCCGGGCGGCCTGCTCGCTGGGGCCGACCCTGCCGAGGGCGAGGTGAACGACGCCGAGGGTGATTCGCGTCGCCAGCTTCAGCGGCAGCGGCAGGGGGCCCAGCCGCGCGGTCCGCAGCCCCAGCATTTCCCGGTACTTGGGCTCCAGGCTGGCCACCGCCGCGGCAAAGAGCACCCGGTACCCGGGCCTGAGGGCAGGATGGAGCGGGGGATCACGGATGAAGGCCACGGTTTCGGCTACCTTCGCACCCGAGGCGAGTTCGCCGTCGTCGTACCAGCGGTCGAGCTGCCGGCGCATGTCCGCCTCGCTCAGCGGCGGCTCCTCCACGCCCATCAGCGTCCCTGCCTGCGCCCATTCGCGGACGTACGCGTCCGGACCGCCCGGAATCGGCCCGCCCCAGAGCTTGTGCGCCGACAGGAACGCATCCGTGAAGGCGATGTGCACCCAGCGGAGCAGTTCCGGATCGTTCGCCGCGTAGGGCCGGACCGCGCCGTGGCCATCGGTGTATTCCCCGCGCACCGACTCGTGCAGCCGGAGCACCCAGTCGGAAGCGGCGCGGGCGGCCCCCGTGGACCCGTAGGTGACGGTGAAAATCCAGCGGATCGTCCCGGCAAGACGGCCCAGGGGGTCCTCGCGGAAGCGGGAATGGTCGTGCACGCCGGCCAGCGCGCCAGGGTGGAGTGCCTGCATGAGCAAGGCGCGGATGCCCGCCACGATCGTCGGCATGCCCCCGTGGACGGACCAGACGGCGGAGCCCGGGAGGTGGAAGCCCGCGTCGTCGCCCTCAGCGAGGCGGCCCACCCACTCCGGGACCGCATCCCGGGTTCCGGTGAACGTCTGCTTGAGTTCGGTCTGCCACTCCCTGAGGACATTGCGCATACCTCCTATTCTCACCCGGCCGGTGCGGGGAGAGTACCTGTCTTTCCGACGAGGCTGCTGGGGCACTCCACGGACCGCCCGGGGTTGGCGCCGGATCGGCCAACCTCGGCAAACGGGGCTGTTTGGAGGTTCACAGAGCCGGGCGAGTGTGTTCACATGGGGGTGGGTCCGTTGAGATTGGGGTCTGGCGGACAGAATCGCAGGAGTCGCATCGTGGGAAATCATTGGGGAAAATCACCGGGCGGCCAGCCCAAAGCTTCCGGGGTAATTACGCGTTCCCTGGCGGCAGCAACCGGCGTGGCCCTTGCGGTGCTGGTTTTTGGGCCCACCGCGCCGGCTGGCATGTCCGTGCGGGAAGTGCCGACGCCGGCCACAGGCTCCGCCGGGCAGCCTTTGCGGGAACCCGGAATTGCGGGGGACCCGGGGGGTGCCGGCCGGGGGACGTCGGCTCTGACCGCGGACTGGCGTGCCCTTGTTTCATTCGCCCGGACCAGCGTCCAGACCTCGCCCAAGGACGGCCACGTAGAGCTCCGGACCGCGTCGGCTGGCCTCTCGCGCCCGCCCAAGGGCTTCCTGATGGCACCCCTCGAAAAGCTGTTTGAGTCATCCCCGTTCGGGCTGCGCACCAGCCCGCTGACCGGGACTGCCGGGGAGTTCCACTGGGGCCAGGATTTTGCCGCCCCATGCGGAACCCGGGTGTATGCGGCCGACGCCGGGGTGGTCCGCGCGGTCGGATGGCATCCCTGGGGCGGCGGAAACCGGGTGGAAATTGACCACGGCAACGGCCTGATCACCACGTACAACCACCTTCAGGGCATCGCCGTGAAGAAGGGCGAGTCCGTGGACGTAGACGAGGTCATCGCCAAGGTTGGGACGACAGGCTCGTCCACGGGCTGCCACCTGCACTTCGAGACGATCCTCAACGGCTCGCACACCAACCCGCTGGACTGGAAATTCCTTCCGACCCGGCAGGTGGACCGGCTCGACGACATCCGGATGGTCAGCTACGCGCAGTGGGCGGGTGAGCCGGACGCCGGCAGCCCGGGAAGCACCGGCGCGGACTGGGCGGTTCCGGTCGCGAAAGAGCACACGCAGGCCGTCACCGGCGGCGTGCAGGAGCGGCACGTGAAAGTAATTCCGGCCCCTGCCGGGGCCACGCCGTCCCCGACCGCCGCTGCCACGCCGCATGCCACTCCCACCCCAGGCGCCAAAGCCACCCCGACGCCGACGCCGACCCCGACCGTGACGCCGACCCCGACGCCCGCCGTCCCGTCGGAGCCGGTCTTGCCGCCCGCACCGGCGGTGACGCCGACACCGTCAGCAACTCCGACTCCCACCCCAACCGCAACGCCCGTGCCGGAACCCGGGGCGACCGACCCGGCGTCGGCCCCCGTCGCCCCCGCTCCGACGCCCACCGTGCCGGCCGTCCCGCAGGAGACGGCGGCCACCGAGCCGACCGGTGGTCTGGCCCTCTCCGGAGCCCCGGCGCCCTAGCTCCTGCTCCGGACCCTAACCCATACGCACGAACCCATACGCGCGCGCCCCGGTGTCGAATCACCATCGTCCACTGCTCCTGCCCCAAGCCTGCGAGGAAACCAAACCATGACATCCCTGCACTCCATTCCGCTGACCCTCAACGACGGCACCCAAACGGACTTCGGCCGGTTCCGGGGACAGGTGGTGCTGGTGGTGAACGTGGCGTCCCAGTGCGGTTTTACGCCCCAGTACGCCGGCCTGGAGGCGCTCCACAACAAGTTCCGCGAAGAGGGCTTCACCGTCCTCGGCGTCCCCTGCAACCAGTTCGCCGGGCAGGAGCCTGGCGCCGACGCGGAGATCGCCGAGTTTTGCGAACGCAACTTTGGCGTGACGTTCCCGCTGACCACCAAGGCAAATGTCCGCGGCAGGAACCAGCACCCGCTCTACGCGCAGCTGACCAAGTTCAAGAACGGCCTCCTGCCGGGCCTAGTGAAGTGGAACTTTGAGAAGTTCCTGGTGAACCGCGACGGCGAGATCGTGGCCCGTTTCGCGCCCACCGTGGAGCCGGACTCACCCGAGGTCATCGAGGCAGTCCGCCAGGCGGTCGGCTGAGCGGCCCGGCTCCGCTTCCTGTTCCGCCTCGGGGACGGCCCCGGTCGGAGGAGCGGAAGGCAAGGGCCCAAGGGGCCCTATCCCTAACTAGGCTTCCGGCCTAGACTGGCGAAACCCTCCGACATTCCGGGCATAGTTGCGGCGCAGAAGCGTCCGCCCCTCGGCCGTGCGGCCGCTTTAGCCCCGTGGAGGGCGCATCAGAATGCTTCGTGAATCACAACTGGGCACTCAACCTTGGGGGTCCGTGAAACCAGGAGGAAAGTGATGACAGGAAACAAAGCCGTTGCCTACAAAGGGCCAGGAAAAGTCGAGCTGATCGACATTGACTACCCCACCTTCGAACTCAAAGACGGCCCGGGGGTCAACCCCGCCAACGTGGGCCGTTCGGTGCGCCATGGCGTAATCCTCAAAACCGTTGCCACGAACATCTGCGGTTCGGACCAGCACATGGTCCGCGGCCGCACCACCGCCCCCGCCGACCTGGTGCTCGGCCACGAAATCACTGGCGAAGTCGTAGAAGTGGGCCCGGACGTCGAATTCATCAAGGTGGGGGATATCTGTTCCGTCCCCTTCAACATCGCCTGTGGACGCTGCCGGAACTGCAAGGAGCGCAAGACCGGCATCTGCCTGAACGTCAACCCCGACCGTCCGGGCAGCGCCTACGGGTACGTGGACATGGGCGGCTGGGTCGGCGGCCAGGCGAACTACGTCCTGGTTCCGTACGCGGACTGGAACCTGCTGAAGTTCCCGGACAAGGACCAGGCCTTGGAGAAGATCATGGACCTGACCATGCTCTCGGACATCTTCCCGACCGGCTTCCACGGCGCCGTGACCGCCGGCGTCGGTGTGGGCTCCACCGTCTACGTCGCAGGGGCCGGGCCCGTGGGGCTCGCCGCTGCCACCAGCGCGCAGCTGCTGGGGGCGGCGGTCGTCATTGTTGGTGACATGAACGAGGACCGGCTGAAGCAGGCACGCTCCTTCGGTTGCGAGACGGTGGACCTGTCCAAGGGCGGCCCCGCCGAGCAGATCGAGCAGATCCTGGGCGTGCCCGAGGTCGACTGCGGCGTCGATGCCGTTGGATTCGAGGCCAAGGGGCACGGCCATGACGCCAAGGAGGCGCCGGCGACGGTGCTGAATTCCCTCATGGAACTGACGGCCGCCGGCGGGGCGCTCGGCATTCCCGGGCTCTACGTGACGGGCGACCCGGGCGGCGTGGACGAGGCGGCCAAGAAGGGCGCACTCTCGCTCAGCCTGGGTACCGGCTGGGCTAAATCGCTGAGCTTCACCACCGGGCAGTGCCCCGTGATGAAGTACAACCGCGGTTTGATGATGGCGATCCTGCACGACAGGGTCA
>ENA-OWNT01004886-OWNT01004886.1-seawater-metagenome-genome-assembly--contig:-NODE-4886-length-11431-cov-4.592919_pt1 | contig 11431 bp, 6 predicted proteins | sample MGYA00238136_ERZ651165 | MGnify/ENA primary metagenome ERZ651165 (study PRJEB26861, sample SAMN08777766) | seawater metagenome | isolation source: coastal seawater | place: USA: Florida | collected... | reverse complement strand
GTTTGGTCGTTTGGTCGTTTGGTCGTTTGGTCGTTTGGTCGTTTGGTCGTTTGCCGTCGTTGTCGTCGTTGTGTCGTCGCTGTCGTCGTTGTGTCGTCGCTGTCGTCGTCGTTGTCGTCGCTGTCGTCGTCGTTGTCGTCGTTGTCGTCGTTGTCGTCGTTGTTGTATCGTTGTTGTTCATCCGTTTGTTGTCGTCGTCGTTTCGCTCGTTGTCGCCGTTGTTATTCGCTCGTTGTCGCCGTTGTATTGTCGTTGTTCATTCGTTTGTTGTCGTCGTTGTATCGTCGTTGTCGTCGTTTGTGGCTGTTGTTGTTGTTGATGGTAGTTGTTATGATTGTCATGGCAATGGGTCGTCACGCTGTTTGTAGTGGTGTTAAATGTCGTGGTGGTGGTGGAGAATGTCGTTGTGGTTTGCGTTGTGGTGTTCGTTGTGTGATCACTCCACGTCATTCGCGATCGCATGTGGGCCGTTCCGGTTTCTGTCTGCGCTTTGCCCTGGTTTTCGTTGTTGTTTTCTCTGGTTTTCTTTGTTTGTTCTTTTTCGTGTTTGCGTTTTGCTGTTCGTCTGGGTGTTGTTGTTGTCGTCGTCGTCGTCGTCGTTGTTGTCGTTCCGTGCCACAACTCAAGTGCAGCCTGAAGTACGCTCGTACCCATTGCAGCAGCAACGGCCCGCACGCGCCGTCCCGATCATGGCGTCGCACCGCCCTCCAAGCCGCCCCGTGGCTTGTGAGGAGAAAAGGCGGCAGACGAACACGTAGATCGGCAACAGGTTTGCTCCTTTTTCTCAGTTCCCGTTGATTTGCCTGGGCCGGGCCGCCCGAACCCCCGCCCAGCCCCAACCATGTTGGGGTCGCAGCTGCGGACCATCTACTTCGGGGTCCCGACCTCGGAGGCGAAGCGCACCAAGCAAGACGCCACGTTCACTTCGGACGACTCGTGGTCGGACAACGTCCAGGTCACGAGCAAGTACACGATCCTGTCGTTCGTTCCGAAGAGTATTTTCGAGCAGTTCCGCCGAGTGGCCAACTTTTATTTCCTCATCCAATCCATTCTCATGATCATTGGTGAGTCCTTGCGCCAGCAGCATGTGCATTCTGCTGCACCTGCTGCCACGTCGTTCGCCGCGTCCTCTGTGTTGTGTGCACGCACCTCCGCGCGGTGAAACTTTAACCGGTGTGTGTCTTGTGATGTGCGTCGATCGTTCGTGCTCCAGGGCAATACACGAATTTCTACGTCAACGATGTGACGTGGTACGGGACCGGTGGCACTCTACTCTTTGTCATGATTTGCACGATGTTTCTCCAGGCCAAGGATGACGTGGAGCGTCACCGCAAGGACAAAATCGTCAATTCGCGCATCACCAACTTCTACACCGGCACGCGGCAACTGACGGGATGCACCGCTGAAAAGACGTGGGCCGACGTCGTGGTCGGCGACGTCCTGGTAGTGTCCGCTGGCGAGGAAATCCCCGCGGACATGGTGATCCTCACGTCGAGCTCCGCGGAGGGCGACTGCTTCGTGGAGACGTCGAACATCGACGGGGAGAGCAACTTGAAAGTGAAGTCCGCGCCGTCGAGCGTACACCATGGCTTTCTCAGCGCCACCAAAAGCCGCAAGACGCAGAACGCCGACGGGCACGACATCTGGAAGTCCGCTGCTCACGCGTCCACGTCTCTACACAACATGGCCGGCATCCTCAAGTGCGAGCTGCCGAATGCAGACGTGTACCGGTTCACGGGCAACGTGAAGCTGGCCAAGGCCAGCAAACTAGAAGCCGAGCAGGCCGCTCGCGACGCGGCCAAGGCCCAAGCGGCGCAGGACAAGGACGACTCCTCCGACTCAGAGGAAGAGGAGGAGTACATTGTCGGCGGGGAGAGAGACAACATTGGCCAGTTGGTCGCACTGGACGATGCCAACGTGCTGTTGCGAGGCTCTGTGCTTCGTAGCACGGGATGGGTCGTCGGCGTTGTCGTGTACACCGGCCGGCAGACGAAGGTTGCCATGAACTCGGCCCAACCACCGTCCAAGCTCAGTCGCATGGAGCACACGATCAATGTGGCGCTGGCCGTCGTGCTCGTGGCGCAGTTGGTGCTCGTCGTTATCTCCGACGTTCTGAGGCTCCAGTGGGTGCAGGAGACGTTTTACATTGGCGGCATTGACCCTTGGTATCTCAGCGAGACAAACGCATCCACGCTGGCCGCTGCCGACGCTGCGGGCGCCAACTTGTCCGAAGTCGACTTTTCGGCAGCTGGCCAAGAGACCGACCTGCCGGGATGGGTCGCCTACTTCTTCACGTTCTTCATTCTCTACAACAACATGGTGCCGATTTCAATGTACTTCACAGTGGAGCTGTGCTGTTTCGTGCACGCGATGTACATCAACCGGGACCCGAAAATGCACTGTAAGGAAACCAACACGCCGGCACGCTGTCGCTCCTCCAATCTCTGCCAAGAAATTGGGCAGGTCGCCTACATATTCGCTGATAAAACCGGCACCATCACCCGCAACGAGATGGAGCTCAAGTGCGTGGCGTTGGCCGATCAGGTGTTCGGCTCCTTCCGGGGAGCCGAGTTTTTCAGCGGTTTCCATGCGCGCCAGTTGCTGGGCAAGTTTCGCACGGAGGGCGACAATCTTCGAGCAAAGCAAAAGGCGCGGGGCGGCCGGAAAGCCATCGAGAACTGGTCCCTGACTGCCAACTACGACTTCTGGACGATAGTAGCGTGTTGTCACAGCGCAATGGTGAGCAAGGCCCCGACTGAAGATGGTGCGTTGCGCTGCATGTCGCGTACCGTCCTCGCAGTTAACCGAGCCGTCCCAACGCTGCATCGTTCTCTCACACCTGTCGGTGTGTGTTGGTTTGTCTTTATTCTTTCTTTTATTTTTGCGTTTTCTGCTGTCATTGCATTCGTTGTTATTTGCTGCACAGGCGACAACACCGTGTCGGAAGCCGGCGAGCTACAGTTCGACGGGGAGAGTATTGACGAGACCACATTGCTGCGCGGAGCAGTCAAGGCCGGAGTCAAGTTTTTGGGCAAGCGCCGCAACGTCATTTCGATTCAGTATGACCCATCGGTTTCGTCCATGGCTGCGGCGCAGGGTGCCACCACTGGAGGCGATGCAGCGGCCGAAGTGTCGCCCTGGGTGGAGGACTACGAGATTTTATTCACCAACGCTTTTTCCAGCAGTCGCATGCGCATGTCAATCGTTGCCAAGAGGGTCAGCGATGACTCTTTTGTGTTGTTCGTGAAGGGTGCAGACGAGGTCATCGGCAATCTTGCGCTTGAAGAGCGCTCCACCACGCACCTTCGCACCATGTGCAACCGCATGGCTGCGAGCGGTCTGAGAGTCCTTATGGTCGCGAAGCGCGAGCTAGGTTTCAAGGAGTGCTCGGAGTATGTCAAGCGGTACAACGAAATCCAACGGCTGGTGCAGGGCCGCGATGACGCCATGCTGGCGCTCGCAGCCGCTATGGAGAAGAAGTTGACCATTGTCGGCGTCACCGGCATCGAGGACAAACTGCAGAGCAAGGTGTCTGAGACCATCCAGACCATTCGAGACGCGAACATCCGAATGTGGATGCTCACCGGCGACAAGCTGACGACCGCCAATACGATCGCGTTCAACACCAACCTGCTCACCAAGACCCAGCGTATTCTTTACGTCCGCATCAACTCCATCTTCGCTGGGCAGGAAGAGCAACTGCAGAGCATGGAGCAGGAAATGCGCGTGTTTTACGAAATGCTTCGCGGCAGTGTCGCCAAATCGCAAGAACGTGCGCATGGCAGCGAGGGGCATGGCGGTCTTGGGCGGGGTGGCAGCCCATCTGCGCCTCAGTTCGCTGTTGTCATCACCGGCCCGGCGTTGAAGTTGATATTGGGAGGCAAGAACCAGGAAATCGACCCACCTACGTCCCCGGCCGCGCGCGATATTTTTGTCCAACTTGTGGGCGAATGTTCTGTCGTCATCGCTTGCCGGGTTTCTCCGTATCAGAAGGCGCAATTGGTGGAGCTGGTTCGCAACGAAGTGGACAAAAACGCCCTCACGCTGGCCATCGGCGACGGCGCCAACGACGTGCCGATGTTGCAGAAGGCTCACATTGGCGTGGGCATCAACGGCCACGAAGGAATGCAGGCAGCGAACAACAGTGATTTCACGATCGCGAGATTCAAGTTCCTCAGTCGTCTTCTCCTTGTTCATGGTCGCTGGAACTACCGGCGCATGGCCGCTGTGGTGAGGTATTCCTTCTACAAGAACTTCGTCCTGGTGTTGATGTTGTTCTTCTACAGCAACTTCACAGGATTTTCTGGCACCACGCTCTTCGACGGCCTGCTGCAGTCCGGATACAACATTTTCTTGTTCTGGCCCATATTTTGCGTCGGAGTCTTCGACAAGGACGTCGAGGAAGAGGACGTTGAAGAATGTCCGCGGCTGTATGATGCCGGCCGGCTGGGAGAAGACCTCAATGTGATTGTCATCACCAGCACGGTGTTTAAGAGCATTCTGCACGCCGGCGTGGTGTTCGTCTTGCCATATTTGGCAGTCCCGTCGTTCGAGTTATTTGGTATCGCCGACATTGAGATCTACGGCCAGACCGTGTTTTTCCTCCTGATCGTGGTGATGCTCACACGGTCGACCATCATTACGAACACGTGGAACTTTTGGTACACTTTCTGGTTCATAGTTACGGTGTTTTTGACGTTGACGGTGTTCGTGGCGTACAGTGCAATGGATGGAGTGTTTCCGGACATGTATGGCGTGTATTTGACGGCGTTTACCAATCCTATAACCTACGTGCTCTGCGTAAGCTGCATGGCGGTGGTCATCGTGATGGACTTCGTCCTGCTGCTGTTTCGCCGAATGATGTGCCCGACGAATTTCGAACAGCGTCTGTGGGATCACTTTGACGACAACGACTCTATCCACCACATCCACGATAAGCCGACTGACTTTTGCTGCAGTGCGGCGTTTGAGTCTGAATCCGGCAAGAAGCGCTCGCGTTTGTCTACGCCGGTTGCCACGTCGGGCATTGAACTCCAGGACCTCCGATCTCCGTCGGGATCGACCGCCGGCAGCGCCGTAGAGCGAAAGATCGACATTGAGGAGGGTCGTCAGCCAGCAATAAGCTCTTTTTCTTCGCGGGTGAAGCCATCAACTCCCCCGAAGCCGCAGCATCCAATTTATGAGCAACGCATGCACTTGTGGCGGCCAAGGTGGAGCTTCTCCAGTCCCGATGCGACCTGTCAGCTCACAGTGTGCGCTCTTGGCTGGTCCGTGGTTTTGGTTCTGATTGCTATCTTGCTGCTGCTCGGCTCTGGAGACATCACCGAGTATTCGTTCGTCTACTCACATCCAAGCGAAGCGGTCGCTGTGGAACAATGGTCACAATTTTCGTACGGCACCGACCAAACCATCGTGCAGAGTTCTTCATGCGTCAGTTTCCAAACGTCGCCCGAAGGACTGAAAGAGTTTGTGTTTGCGACAGATGTGGTTGCCCCAGGGTTCAACGCCGCCAACCTTGACCCACAAATGCGGGACCAGTATGTCAATATGACCGCAAGTCAGCGCAGTGCCATCGCGAATGTCCGAGCCGTGTTGAACGGTCAGACGCAGTCATCCATACCAGTCCCGCCAGCCGCCACGGTTGAAGACATCGTTCCTGACCCTGATCGTGGCAATGTTTCGTGGCCGCTGCAGAGAGGAGAAGTATGCCACTTCACTCTCCGCATCGCACAAGATATGCCTGGGCCCGTGTATCTCCTGTATGGTCTTGGCGGTTTCCACCAAAACGTGCTTTTTTACAAGGACGACGCGCCGTGGGACTGGATGCGCAATTCCACCGACTCTGGAGAAGAAATGATGTCGGAGTGCAACTTCCGAACGTACGACGGCAACTCGGGCCTCCAGGTGGCACCGTGCGGGCTGTTCGCAAACTCTCTTTTCAACGACTCTTTTGCGCTCGTCGACGCCGTCTCCGACCAGGGCGATCGCGTCAATATCACGTTAGATCAGCAGGCGGTGCCCGGACCTGTGGCGTCGATGGGCGATAGCTTTGCCAATCGTGACATCGACACTGGCAATGGCACCCACGCCCAATACTTGCACGAGTCGTACCCAAGTGTGGTTCCGTGGTACGAGGGCATTGAGTCCTCACGCTTTAGAACATGGATGCGGCCGGCGCCGTTCAAGTCCTTCCGCAAGATATATGCACGCTTGTCGGACTCAGTAGGCTTGGCGGCCGGCACCAACTTGACGTTTTTGGTTGTTTCGTCTTTCAATGCGGCGGCATTCAACGGCACAAAGACTTTTATAGTTTCCAACTCTGGTAAGACATGCAGCCTGCGGCACACCGTATTGACCTGGGATTTCACTGACGGTTGTTTTTGTGCTCGTTTCAGGTGTACTTGGGGGATTAAATACTTGGTGGGCTGTAGGATTAGGTTCGTTCGGAGCGCTCGGCATTTTGTGCTGTGGCGTAATCTGGACAGTTCACTGCACGTCGAAAGGACGGCGAGCTGCCGCGTCCTCTCATCGCCGACGCGTTGCCGCCCGCAACATTTCAGCGAACCAGCCCTCGACACGCGGAGTATCCGGACGAAGCAACACCATGATCGAAACTGGGACGGGTAGTTTCAGTGGCGGAGGCCGGCAGGAGCGAAGCGACAGTATGATGAGCTTCGAAGCCCGCATGGCCCCTGGCGGTAGCAACCGGCGTGGTACTGTCATCCAAAACAACGACGGCCATGGGCAGGCCGCCGATGGCAGTAGCGCTCTCGAAGCGAAACAAAGTACGCCCACGACTAGCGCCACAAATAGTCCGCGGGCCAGTCCGCAATCTACGCCGTCGAAGAGAAAACCTCGCCGAGGCTCCGTGCTGTTGTAGTCGCACCTTGACGGTAAACGCCACTTTGACTTCGTCCATAAAAATATCAACATTGCTAAATAAAGCACCCAACAGTTTTCAACAAAATCAATACTTTCGTGTTGACATATAAAATATTACAGCCGAATGCGATTCGAAATCTCGGGACATGCATCGCCACTACGTCGGTTAGTCCTCGCCCTGTGTCGGAAACGACTCGAGCCTCTTAGGACGAGATATGCTAAACCGGGCACTACTGCGACCACGCACGCTCAAAGGTCGGCGCGCGGGGCTCTTCTTTAACGCGCGGCGTGCAGGCGATGCCGAAAATGACTTTCTGAGTGTTCTGGACGGTAGTGGCGATCTCGATGGCGTTGCATCTCTCGAGGTTGAAGCGGAAGAAGAAGAAGTCTTGCGGCTCACAGGCGAATCTCGGTTGCTGCTGTTGCTGCGCGCCAGTCGGAATTGGCGCGCCGCGGCATGTTTGGCGTGCGTGAGATGCAGCTTCGACAGGGCGCGTGCGGCCTTGTCGCGAATCCAGCGCTCATGGTCAGCTTGCTCTGCGGCCCTCATGAGTCGCGGAGAACGAGCGGCTGATCTCAGTGCTACGTTTCGCGGAGTCTCAAGGATGCGATTCCATTCTTTGAGGTTGGCACTCATGCACGTAATCGCGGGTGTCAAGTTGAGTTCACGGATGCTGTTCAGCAGCTTGTACCTGCAAATCGCCACGAGCGAACACGTGAGCGCCGACGCACGTTCCACAATATGGCGAACGCACGCACACATATACGCGATACAGAACGTGGCGAGGAGGTAGCAATGCAGCGCGCGAGACTTACAGGGGCATGACGAGAGCTTGGATGAAGCCAATCTGGAACTTTGGTAACGGGATCGGATTTTCGCGATCCATGCCGTGCGAAATAGGCATCTGCAGGCTTCGCTCGCGGTCTCCTTGATTGTAAAACTCTTTGATCACGCAGTCAGTCCAGAACTTGCACACCGGCCACGGCTTGGCTGGGTTGGAGATGTCTGCAGCGTGGATGCACTCCTTGAGCACGAGCACGAAGTCGTCTTCGTTGTCTGCAAAGTCACTGAAGGATACGGGTCTGTTTTCACCAGCGGAGCCGCCGCCGGAGGAGCTGCCCGCGTCTTCGGGATCGGGCCCTTTGCTTTCCACGACTTTCTTCAGCGCCGCCACGTGCTTAAAATGGTGCTTCATGTCCGTGCCCAGCACGAGTTGGATGACGAGACGCCGCATGTCGGCGTAAGCCTCGGGTTGCCGCTTCTTGAAGATGTCGAGGAAACCGCACGCTGGCTCAGCCAGGCACTCGAACCCAGTGGCGCAGTGCAGCTGCTCTAACGGACTGAAATCGTTGTATCGCACGGCCAGCGGGTGCTGCACGGCAATCAAGAACGTGTTGCTGACGCCGACGTGGCCAGCATCGTGGATGCAGGCAGCTAGCAGGAAAGCGAACTGCTGTTCTGGGGAGAGCACGGTTGCGAGTCCACCGCCACACAGAATGGCTAGACAGGTTTGTGTGACGTCCGCCGCGTGCGCCACGTTGTGATAAGGGTTGTCGAGGTACGTGTCCGCGATGGTCCAGACGTAGTTGCCAAGCTTGGCGTACATGCTCCACAGGGTGTCGCCGCCTTCGAAGCACACGAGGACGGAGCCCAGTTTCAGCTTGTGCACCGCGGCTAGGACCACGAACACAAGTTCAGACCCACGAGCGCCGCCGAAAATGCGGCGCAGGCTGAGCACGTCCAATCCCCAGTCTGTGAGGTTGGTGTACGCCTCCAGGACTTCTTGGAATTTGGCCTCGGAGAGGCTGTTGACGCCGGTGCCGCCCGGAGACACCTCGGGGTCCGCGGATGCACCGCCGCGCCGCACGCAAAGGTGCCATACCAGCGCGATGAAGTCTCCGACATCGTGGTGCAGATGCTTTTTGTCGCGTTGTTGCTTCAATACTTGTCGAACCAAGTGCAAGCTCTCGGCACTCGTACGGCGCGTGCGGTGCTTCTGTTGCTTCATTGGCTGATGCAGCGTGTTGCGGGAGGAGAACGTCTGTCGCAGGGTCGAGCGGACCTCGAGGTCCTGGATGGTGTCGTCGAGGATGGTGTCGTCCTCCTCATCCACGCGTGAGCCCACGGCCGAGAGGGCTTCGGACTCCAGCACCTCAAACTTGTCCTTCAGGAACGAGAGGAAGCGCACGGGGATGAGCACATTGTCGTTGTCGGCTCTGCCGCGAACGGCGGAGTCCAGTGCGTTGACAACGCGGGAGCGGATGCGGCGGCCACTTTTTAGCGGCGACGGAGTGGCTTCGACGCTCCTGGAAGCCGACGACGTTGATGACGACAGCGAGGTGCGACGGCGGCTCATATTGGTGTCGTCGATGAAATCTCCTGGTTTCTTGTCTAGTCCGTGTGCGGCGCGTCCTGGTTGGACGTGCGATGGTTGAGGTCGGCGCTCGAATGTTTGTGTGAATGTAGCTAGTCGACGGCGGCGGCGCTCAGCATCGAGGACAAGAGCATGCGCCTGTGGAGGGCATGCAGTTGGAAACGACAAACGGAAGTAAATACGCACGCTCTCCAGAACAACAGGCAGGCCAAGGAAAGACCACAAAGACGCACACAGCGAAAAAAACAAGGCCGCAGCAAAGCGCAAGAAAGAACGAGGGCACCTGATGGAGTGTCCACGAAAGATACTGGTCTACTAACTGCAGGCGAATAGACTACGAAGCAAGACGGTGAGTCACGGAACAAGGGATGCTTTGAGCCATCGAAGAACTGAAAGCACAGCCGACTGCAGCGAAACGACGGAACGAAGGGAGCACACCAACAACCGACAGCGAAACCAAACCCTCCCAACAACGCCGACGAACGAACGAACGAAGTCAACGAACAACCAACGACAACAACAGCGAAGGAAGCAGAGGAAGTAAACGAACGGACTGACAACGAAGTCAAGGAACGAAGTCAAGGAACGAAGTCAAGGAACGAAGTCAACGAACGAAGTCAACGAACGAAGTCAAGGAAGTCAAGGAAGTCAAGGAAGTCAACGTTCGAACAAACGAACGAACAACGACAGCGACAACGATTCCAACGAACGAACGAACGAACGAACGAACGAACGAACGACGTCAATGAAGTCAACAACCAACGAAGTCAACAACCAACGAAGTCAACAACCAACGAAGTCAACGACGACGAAGTCAACGACGACGAAGTCAACGACGACGAAGTCAACGACGAAGTCAACGACGAAGTCAACGACGAAGTCAGCGACGGCGAAGTCAACGAACGAACGAACGAACGAACGAAGTCAGCGACGGCGAAGTCAACGAACGAACGAACGAACGAACGAAGTCAGTGACGGCAAAGTCAACGACGACGAAGTCAACGAACGAACGAACGAACGAACGAACGAACGAACGAACGAACGAACGAACGAATGAATGACTGATTGGCAGTGAGTGAGTGAGTGAGTGACTGAGAGAGTGAATGGCGGCTGCGATCGATGGCTGCTGCGATCATCACTTCCAATCTGATTCTATGCCAGTTAGCGCAGTACTTTGCGTACAGTACCTCGTAAACTACAATTGAATAATTATCACTCAATAGTCTGGATTACCGTAATGTACATCTCATTACAATATCAACGTCCGCCTTAGCCCACTGTAGCATTAAGTTATTGTCAGCCGTACAGTACATTCTTAGCGTATTTACCCTCCCTCGTGTTCACCTCGATGAGTCAGATGCGTACTAGTACGCGGTAAACCGGTACAAACAAAGTTTAACTACAAAAATGGACCTTCCTCACTTCGCTTCGCTGTTCGTTCGTTCGTTCACTCGCCCTCGCCATTCCGCCTTGACACATGGCAACGTACAGTTTATGTACACTCAAGCGTACAGCATTTCGCATTCGCCTCCGCGCACTGTAAAAGTTCCTTGTACGACGACTGTACAATAATTGTACAGTGCAGATATGATCAACGTGTACATATTATGTACACATTCACTGTACACCATTTCACATTCACTGCCAGCCACTGTGGAAGTACGTTGTACGGCGTCGGTGTACGGTGCACTGTACATAATGCACTGTACACCCTCACGCGCTCTCACTCTTTGAGTGCGTCAGTCAGCGTTGTTCCCATTAATGCAGTGATTGCTACAGTCACTCACTCAACGCTTCAATCAGTCAAACAGTGTCGCGGCCAGCGGCGTTGAAAGTGGTTCACTTAGTCAGCTGATCAGTTAGATATGGTCAGACAGCGTTCAGGGGTGTTAATGAGTGATGATTCACTCAATGACTGAATCAGTCAGTGACTGTGGCAGTCAGCTCACTTTATACAACGTCGTTCACTCGATGAATCAATCAGTTAACTATAGTAGCAGTCATGCAGTGATGTTGGAGGTCATTTGATGACGGAATCAGTCAGCGTTCAGTCAACGCAGCGACTGCCGTTGCCGTCGGCGACTTCAAATTTTGGAAACGAACGACGAACGACAAACGACGAACGACGAACGACGAACGACGAACGACGAACGACGAACGACGAACGACGAACG
>ENA-OWNT01004885-OWNT01004885.1-seawater-metagenome-genome-assembly--contig:-NODE-4885-length-11434-cov-4.113146_pt1 | contig 11434 bp, 15 predicted proteins | sample MGYA00238136_ERZ651165 | MGnify/ENA primary metagenome ERZ651165 (study PRJEB26861, sample SAMN08777766) | seawater metagenome | isolation source: coastal seawater | place: USA: Florida | collected... | reverse complement strand
TGTCATAAACTTTCAACATTCATTCATTTACCACCACTTCACAAGAGCATGTCGGTTCCTTCCGCAATATCTTCATAGTTTCAAAATCAAGAACCTTCTATGAAAAAGACGAATATTTCATATTCGAAAGTTGTTGACAAAGTCTATGTCACTCGCATCACCTCTGCGATCGATGGAGTGAGTTGAGGTGATTGACTGCGAGTGAGGGCGCGCTCCCGCTCCCACGCGGTGTACTGAGGTCTGCAAAGCCACCCCTGAGTCCCACGGTCACGCCCAGTGCACTACAAGGTGAGTGAGGCGCGCACTGGGAGTGAGTGGGAGTGGGAGTGGGCGCCCGTGGGTGGTGGTCGTGATCATGTGAAATGGCGCGGGCGCACGCGTGTAATCAACGTTTTAGGCGAGTGTTGGGAAGCATAGCTAGATATTAGAATACGGGGGTGCCCGCATGAAACAAGTATTGAGAGTGTACTGTATGTAGGGGTGGTTGACTGACTGACCGTCAGTGACTCAGTGAGTGAGTGAGTGAGTGAGTCAGGCGTCTCACTGTCAGAAGCGGTCACTCACTCACTCGCTCACAGTCACCCACCCACCCACTCAGTCTCTCAGTCACCGGGAGTCGCCACTCACTCACTCACTCACTCACTCCCTGCGTTGTTTGTCGTTCGTTGTTTGTTGTTTGTTGTTCGTTGATTGTTGTTTGTTGTGATGTTTTTTGTCGTCGTCGTTGTGTTCGTTCGTTCGTTCGTTCGTTGTTTGTCCATTGCAGTAGTTCGTGCGCCCCGTGTTGGTCGACAGTCCAGCCATCATCCACTGTAGAGATTGCTGTTGTTAATCGAGTCTGTCGCTGTTTCTTGTTTTGTTTGTTTGTTTGATGGTTGGTTCGTAGTCGTTTCCTTCATGTCGTCGTCTGTTGAAGTTGCCACCAATCACGACGTCGTCTGTGTGCTTGTTCGTCGTTCACAATTTCTGGCACAGGAACTTGGATCTTCGTTGCTTTCGGCGCCTTTTTCGTCTTCGTTGTGTGTGGTGCCACTCGCTCATCATTAACTTCGTTCTGGGGAATCAACACTCGTATCACAGTGGATCAAAATGCTGTCCCGTGTTGCTCGCGGAGTTGTCCAAAAGGTCATGCCGGTCGGCCGCATGGTACGTCCCGTCTTCTTGTGTGCGGTGTTTTTGGCTGTTGTTGTCGTACGATTGCTGCAAGGTGTTTATTGCTGTGATGTTGGGTTCATGTGTAGACCGCCGTCCGCTCTTTCGCTGCTGCGAAGGGTGGTGATGACGAATACAATCCTTGGGAAGACCTGAACGCTGACAAGAAGGCTTACAACCCTCCGATCGAACTCCACGGAAGCTACGCACAGTACGCAAACACCGCGTTCTTGCAGGGCAACAAAGCAGGCGCTCTTGATGCTGTTGAGAAAGACTTGAAGATTGTGGCGAACGTCCTCACCGACGAAAACACCCGCCAATATTTCGAGGACCCTTCCGTTAGCATCGCCGACAAGCAAACTGCGCTTGATGCTATTGCCGAGGAGGGAAAGTTCCACGAGATTTCCTCGGGCATTCTTTCTTTGGTGAACGAGGACGGTCAAATCGGTAACGTTGGCGAGGTCAGCGAGTCGTTCGGCCAGCTCATGTCTGCCCAGCGCGGCGAGGTGCGTGCCACCGTGACGTCCGCAGAACCTTTGTCGGCCACCGACGCCAAGGCCGTTAAGGCTGCCCTCGAGGCGCGCCTCGAAAAGGGCCAGAGCCTCCTGCTCACGCAGACGGTTGACCCCAAGATCCTTGGTGGACTCCTTGTTGAGTTCGGCAATGTGTTCGCCGACCTCTCCGTGCGTTCCTCCGTGGAGGACATCAACCAGGCTCTGCGCGAGTAAATAACGCGACATCTCGGCGGGACGGTTGTTTGTCTCGTTTGTTGGGGGCTCAGTGTGTGCTGAAGAAACCAAGTCAACCACATATATGCTTGGGATTAAACAGAATCTGACATGAGCGGACCAAACGATGGAGTGAATAGCGTTGTGCAGCAGTGCACGTCACACTTAGTTTGTGCTGTTGCATGATATTGTTTTGTTTCTAAATTGACAACTTTGAAGTTTTCCACGGAGTAAATCCACGGCCGGAAGACAAGTGACCGTTTGTTGTGCTTGGGATGACAGGTGCAGTAGTTTGTGATTTGTGTAAAAAAGTTAGGTGATACATGGTGGACGAGATCGCTCCACCGATTTACGCGGACGGCACGGTCAACTCTGGATCTTTGCGTGATGTACGGCAGCATCGCTTGAAGATGCCAGTGAAGTACAGCACGACAACGCAAATGGAGCCAAACACGAACACAGTCTCGGTGAAGCTAAACTCGAACACTAACTTGCCGTCATGAGATTCAATAATCTCTGGAACGAAGAGCGGAGCCATGACGAGCGTAACTGTCGAAAGCAGCTTAATGAAAACGTGCAAAGATGGACCAGCCGTGTCCTTGAAAGGGTCACCGACGGTATCGCCGGTCACGGATGCCTGCATCCATTGCAAACAAACAAACGGAGTTTAGGAGTCACGACGTACCGCATAATGCATCGCGGTACTGCAACACCTACATTGTGGGCTTCGGAGTGCTTGCCACCATATTGGCCAGTCTCCACTAGCTTTTTGGCGTTGTCCCATGCACCTCCAGCATTGTTCATGTACAATGACATCATCACCCCGCTGACAGTCGAGAACATGAGTAAACCTGCAACGGCTTTGGCGCCGAGGAATGCGTCGCCCCGTATGGTGCCAATAACCTTGAATATCAGTCCAATCAAAACTGGAACTACTGTGGCGAGGAGGCCGGGTTTCACCATCTGGGCTAAAGCAGCTTTATTGGCGATGGCAACGCATTCCGTGTAGTCTGGGTGAGTGTTCCACGTGAGAATGCCGGGCATTTCGCGGAACTGCCGCCGCACTTCATCAACCAGCTGCTGAGCTGCAACGCTTACGGCATTCATTGTGTACGAAGAAAAGAGCATCACAAGAGAGGCACCAATAATGCCACCAGCAAAGACCTGCAACGCAATCATGTAGCTCATGCGAAGGGCCTTGTATCAGCGGTGTCCAAACAAATGGAGAATACGCACCTCCGGGGTGGCAACGTCAACCACATCAAACGGCACGCCGGTCAACATGGATATTTCATCCATGAAAGCCGAGAAAAGTAAGAAACACGCGAGGGCTGCTGACGTAATAGCAAAGCCCTTTGTCGCGGCTTTGGTTGTGTTACCAACTGCGTCCAGCAAGTCAGTCACTTCTCGCACCTAGTTGGCAACAGACAACATGAGCCAGTGCAAGAAAGGGCAATTTCAGCTGCGCGGCAAACGACCTCTTCTGGCTCTCCACTCATCTCCACAATCCCTCCCGCGTTGTCCGAGATGGGCCCAAAGAAGTCCATCGTGAGCACGAATGATGCCGACGACAGCATGCCCATCGTGGCGACAGCCGTTCCAAAAAAACCGGCGATGGGGTCGCCGCTGTCAGCGTCAACAATCCCGCTGTCCATTCCAAGATAGTATGAACTTAACAATGCCGAGACAATCACGAGAGTAGGTAAAGCACAACTCTCCATTCCAACTGCAGTTCCCGCGATTACCTACGAAATCGAACAACGAAAGTCAGTGGACAATGTAACTCAACCTTGCACATAAAACGCGCGATCAGAACACCAAATTTTGAAGTCTTACATTCATCGCGTGCCCGGACACAGAAGCCTTTGCAATGTCCTTGACAGGGCGGAATATGTAGTCCGTATAGTACTGCGTAATGTACACTGTCAGAACAGCTGCAATCATTCCCAGAAGTCCACAATAGAAAAAGTTTAAGTAAGCTCCTGGAGCTTGCTCAAAATGTAAGAGGGACCGGCAAGCGATAAAGAATCCAACGGCCGCGAGTGCAATAGCACAAAGGTACCCAGATTTCAAAATTCCGAGTGGGTGCTTTGCGTTGTACGTGCTGGCGGGGAGATTGAACGCGAACGCGAGACCTGCTGCGCTTACTACGAGATCGAAGCCGTGGATGAGGACTGGGAACAGGATGAACCCAGATGGGGGCAAGCCGGCTTTGTGCGCAATGGAACCACCGAGGACCATTGCAGCAATAATTTCAGCTGAGATTGACTCAAACAAGTCAGCGCCTCGACCAGCACAGTCACCAACATTGTCGCCGACAAGATCAGCAACCACCGCCGGGTTACGCGGGTCATCTTCATCGAGACCAGCTTCAACTTTGCCGACCAAGTCCGCTCCAACATCAGCTGCCTTGGTAAAAATGCCACCACCAAGTTGGGCGAACAGAGCAACGAATGACGCGCCGAACCCAAATCCGACCATCAGCAATGGGACTTGCTGTGGATGAAGATCGTCGTCTCCAAAGAAAACATGCAACACGGAGAACAGGAAAATAATTCCGCTGACCACGAGGCCCACGACTACCAATGCTGGAATCGCGCCCGACACCATTGCAATTTGCATCGTTTCCTGAAATGACACCTTGGCCGCGGCAGCCACTCGAGCGTTTGCTCGGACACAGATGAAGAGACCGATGTAGCCCGCCAAGGCAGAGAACAGAGCGCCAAACAGAAAGCTAAACGCCACGACCAATGCCATAGTGGATACAGCGATTTCATCAACGTCATCATCGTTGTGACCTCCACGGAAGAGATAACCCACGAATAGAACGACAGCGACAATCAGTGACATCCGGAAGATGGTGCCATATTGTGTTTTAAAGAAACCCTCGGCACCCTTGCGAACAGCAGTGGTGACTTCGTACATCTTGTCGGTGCCATCACTCTTGGCCATCACCCACAACGTCATGTAATAGGACAAAGCGACAGCTAGGAATCCGAGAATGCTCGTGATAAACAAAGGGGCGCGGTACCCAGGAACACAGAGAGACAGCAAGGCGGTAAGCCCGAAAAATGCGCACACAGAGCCCAGCAGGCGCTTAGGAACACCGACGAAATCTTTCTCGCGCACCATACTCCTAGGAAGCGAGAAAGAGTTTGTTGAGGATTGCTGGGCACCACCTTCCAGGTCGACGACATGTCCTCTCTTCGAGTCGAGCTCGATATCTTCGAGGCCACCAATCCCACCTCCACGGCGCAAACTCATCTTTCCCAGCCGCTGGGTGTCGAGGACGGCCTACGCAACGACGCGCTTCCAACAGCACAACAAACGGCCTGTGAACAATTCCACTTTTGTGCGACTTTCTGTGCGGCACTAAATCCCGACCGGATTTTTGCTTCATCCAATCGTGGCTGCCTGCAAGTCGTGCTGTGGTATCGATTGCACTGGGGTGTCAGCGTCACTGCTCGCCCGGGATACGTCAGACGCCCTCACCTTCTTCTCCTCCTTCACCTGACCCAGCGACTCTGCCGTGCGTCCCCTGCGTCTCGCAGCCAGAGAAAGTTACGTTTCCTGCAGGACACAAGCCGTCGACGCACACTTTACCACGCCGCACCACACCACCTCACCACACCACGACTACACGCACCAAAGTCATCATACTCAATCGTGCGATCTCGCAGTCAAGGTGGGCAAGTCTCGGTGCTCACAGCATGCAACCTGCCGCCGCCCGCACACACAACATCAGGTGAAGTACACCAGAAACAGAAGCACCTCACTGGTCCATCGTCAATGAATGGTCAATCAATAATAGTCGAACGTCAAACGTCAAACCGTCATTGCGGAATGGCGGCAACGTCGCCACGACAACGCAACAACGCGACAACGCAACAACAACAACGAACGAACGAACGAACGAACGAACGACGTTGGTTGTGCCTTGCCACGTTGTCACCGCGACGACTCTGCGACGAAGGAAGTGGCCGCCGCGTTGTGAGTGTGAGTGAGTGTGGGTGAGTGAGTGGGGTGAGTGAGTGGCTGTGAGTGAGTGAGAAAGATTGCTGCTGGTGAGCAAACTGGGTGATGGTCTGGAATTTGTACTAGTACGACCACACATATTCCATAGATGAATAGAGCGAAGTGATTCAATGGGTACAGACACTGCAGTACTTTCAGTACGAAACGAACCATTGTTTGGATGTCGCGCTGTCTGTCATGCTGTCAGTCATGATGATGGATGTTCTCATCGACAAAAGACACCAAGACACTGACGACGCGTCGACGCGACGACGGAAGGCGACGAAAACGAACGAATGAAGCGATGATGACATCACGTTGACAATGCACTCCTGCACAAAACGCACCCGGACCTTGTGACAGGTCGTTGAATCACTGCGCTTGAATGCAAGAGATTGTTGGAGACCCGAGCGGGTTCGAGGGAGTCTAGAAGACGACCAAGATGACCAACACGTTCAAGTGTACTTGAGCACAAAAACACAACACTGCCCGGAATGTGGCTGCTTCTTTGCCTATTTTTTTGCCGACTCTTTGCCAACGTGTTTTGTTTGTGTTTATCTTTCCACAGGGCGCGTGTCGCGCAGTTTTCGGCGCCGCTGTATCACGATGTATGCACTCACTCGGGCGGTCAAGGCCAGAGCAGGCTTTCTTTCTCGCATGAGCCGTTGCTTGTCATCTGCGTCCAACGAAGATTATTTGCCTTCTGCATACGAGCAGACGGTGGGAAACACTCGTTTGGTGCGACTTAAGCATGCTAGTGAAGTATCAGGATGTGATATCTTTGGCACGGTAGAATACGAAAATCCTGGAGGCAGCATCAAGGTGCGTGCTACGTGCCGGCTTATCCTTATGGTCGACGAGTTTTTTTTATTGCCGGTGTTTCCGACCATATTGCCACTCTCACTGGTCGTACATCATTAACGCTTGTGTTTGTGTTTGGTTGTGGTTTTCACCAGGACCGTGCCGCGTTGAGTATGATTCTTCAAGCCGAAGCGGACGGAATATTAGATCGAGACGGTCCGGGCATAATAGTGGAGGGGACAGCTGGAAATACTGGCATCGGTCTTGCAATGGCTGGACAAGTGTTCGGGTACGAAACAGTGATTGTGCTGCCAGATACACAATCGGAAGAAAAGAAGCAAATGCTACGTTGGGCTGGTGCACGTATTGTGGAGGTCCCGCCAGCGCCGTTCTCGAATCCGAATCACTTCGTTCATGTAGCCGAGCGAGTTGCCGAAACTCTGAGTGCTGACGGACAACGAGTGTTTTATCCCAACCAGTGGGACAATTTAGCGAATCGCAAAGCCCACTCAGAGCACACCGGTCCCGAAATTTGGGAGCAAACCGGCGGGAACATCGATGCATTTTCGTGCGCGATGGGCACCGGCGGCACGCTCAGTGGTGTCGCCGAGTTCTTGCGGTCGGTAAAGCCCAGCATCCACATCGTTTTGACGGATCCGTGTGGTGCAGCCGTGAAATCGTTTTACGAGAATGGCGAACTGCAAGCTTGCGGTAGCAGCATTACCGAAGGCATCGGGCAAGGAAGGATGACTGGGAATATGGAAGGGTTCTTCCCTGACTATTGCTTTGAGATTTCGGACGAAGTTATGCTGCCCATTTTACACGACGTACAAAAGTACGACGGCCTCGCCATCGGAGGTAGTGCTGGCATTAACGTCGCTGGTAAGTGGCCCGGTCATTCGTGTTGTCCGCGCTTCATGTGACGAGGCTCACCTCGACGTGCTTCACTGTGTAGGTGCTATGCGTGTTGCCGAGCACTTAGGCCCAGGCCATCGTATTGTCACTGTGTTGTGTGACACGGCAGGAAGGTATTCTCAGAAGCTGTACAACCCTCAATTTTTGCACGAACAAGGTCTCCCATCGCCCCCGTGGCTGGAAGGTGGCAGTGATCGTGTAGAAGGTGACAGCGTGTTGAACCAGGAACACTATTTGTCGGAATTGATTTCCTCTGTTCTGGAAGTCACCGATGAAGCCGACGAAGCCACGGAGTAGCTATTCTTTTGCTGTGGCCTTTGACCACGAGACCCCTGTGGGTTTTGTCAATGATGTGGGACGCCTGAATCTAATAATGGATAACATGCTCCATCCGTCGATCGTGCCATACCCACATCGATTTCGTTGTGATGCGGCGCATTGTCCGCAACAACTGTATGTACAACAGCCACAACCTGCAGCCGCCAACCTTCCGTCCATGCGTGCCCCCCGGGCAATCAACCCAATGACAGAAGTGTAGCTGTTGAGTCCGCACACATCGCTGTCCATCACCAACCAAACGCCCACGTAGGTCGGTGTTGCCGTGTAGTCTAGACAGCGCAAAACACCATCAGATATCGTACAGGCTATCATGTGATGAAGGTGGTTTGATTGCAGTTTGATTGAGGTTGACGTGTTCGTGACATCGATGTGCGTTGTGTTGTCTTCTTTTGTTGTTGTTGTTCGTTGGTGTTGTCTGTGTGTGTGTGTGTGTGTGTTGTGCTGTTGCATGTTGGCAGTGACAGTGTTGGCCCTCAGCTTCTGCATCACTTCGAATCATCCACTACCCAGTAGACCTGGTTGATAGTTTCCTCGTCTTTGTTATCCTGTTTTCTTTCTCATTTGGTCGCTTGGTTCTTGCCGAAAGCACGTTTGTGCCGTCCACCCGCGTGTTCTGCCTCCTGTCGATCAGTTTGCTGAGCATTCTATGTATGGCCGGCTTCAACACGTTGCGACGATCGAGAACGTGCACAACAACAGCTTCTACCACAATGGCTTCGTTGCTGACATGGTTGTGGCGTGATGGCGTTGCAGCTGGGCCCTAAACACAATGCGGCAATTGCGTTTGTTCGCGGTCACGAGGTCCTCGAAAATGACAGCAGCACCAAGAGAGGCCAACTTTTATTTCTACATTCTCTCGCGAGACCCTCACCTCACTGAGCACGCAGCCCTATCCCACCTCTGTTGTCACTGTGGGTTGACCGCATTCGCGCAGCGTGCGTGCAGCTTGAATTGGCAGCGAACCGATTGACTAATCCATCTCTATTGATCCATTCCTACGCGATATCATCATGTCGACACCTGCTTCGACTTCGCTGAACTTCAGTCTGAAGGGAATATCCGTGCCCAGTAGGCTGAAACACGCCCCTCTTGGCAAAGCCGCGATCGGTGTTTCCCAAGATGAGCTTGTCGCGAAAGAAACCACGGTTGACTATGTCAAGGGCGTCAAAGGGAACAAAGTGGCATCCGTCGTTGACAAATCTGAACAAGAGCTCGTCATTCCGCTGGCGGCGAACCCATGGGAGAAGCCACAAAGCAAAGCCACGGCCGATGCTTCGAAAGACGGCAAGCAAAAGCCGAAGTCGGAAACCGATGAACAGAGGTTGAACAGAGAAGCTGCTGAGGCGTTGCTGAAAGATGTTCAAGGTCAGGGTTCTGATGAAGAAGACGACAATTCGTTTGTGATTGCGATGAACGATCAGGCTGCAGATTCCAAGCGCGAGCTGTCGCAGCTGGAAAGGGTGATGGCACATAAAAAGGCATTTGAAAAGGATGAACAAACAGGAAAAGTGTTGACTGAAAAAGAAAAGTTACAGAAAGAAATGGCCATGCGGCCTGAGGCGAACGACTTCACGTCCGAGACGTACGAGAAAGTATCCATTGAAAAATTTGGTAGAGCCATGCTTCTGGGGATGGGCTGGACCCCGCCGACAAAGGGATCAGAAGTCAAAGCTTACGAAGCACAAGCTCGACCAATTCGCTTGGGCTTGGGAGCGAGTTCAAAGCCATGGGAAAAGAAAAGAAACGACGACGCGTCGCGTCGAATTAAGCCAGGACAAAAACGACACAAGGTAAGTCAAACTGCAGCTCAAGCGAGGCTTTGAATGCATTGTTTTGTTTTTGAAAGTCGCAACGAATGTGCTTAAATCTTCAACTGTTGATTGGTACCTTACGCTTGTACGTCAACAGGCTGGGGCACTTGAGTCCGGCAAGACCGTAGGCATTGTCGCCGGTCCTTACGAAGGCGATTCTGGCGTGGTTTTGGATGTGATCGGAACGAGTGTCTCCGTACAGTTGGAGAACTTGGGCCGAAGGGCTGATCAACCGCAACGTTTTGTTGTGGTGTTGGATTCTGAAGAAGGATTCCGGAAATTTCACCGTGAGCACCCTTTGAAGCAGCCAAAAGCGGACAAAAGTGGATTGACAGCCATTCCACGCGGTGATAACTCCATGGGCTCTCGCGGGCACAAAGGTGGAAGTCGTGAACAAACGCACCGCGACCGTGATCGTGACCGCTCGAAACACGATAAGAAAAGAAAACGTGACAAGCACAGCAAACATGACAAGCACCACAAATCAAGTCGATCTGAAAAGTCTTCAAGTTCCTCCTCAAGATTGTGGATCCGTGAAAATATCAGAGTGCGCATCGTTAGTAAAAAGGTGGGTCGCGACAGAAATATCATCAAGTGCGTGCGTGACTTGATTTACGACAATTGCAATATAGATTGGGGACGGTCGATATTATAAATCAAAAGCAGTGGTGCTCGCTGTTACCAACCCATCGACAAAGGAATGTACAGTTCGCCTCACGCCAGGATCGAAGGTACAGGACTCAAACCGTCCAAGTCGACCACTGCCTTTGCATTACAATTCTTGAACTTTGTGCGTGCACTCAGGTCTTGGAAGACGTTAGGCAACGCCATCTGGAAACTGTATTACCGAAGGAGGTACGACGCGCGCCATTCTCCCTCATCGTCGTGGTTCTTCGGCTCACCAATTACTGACGTGTAGGAGGGCGGTCAAGTCATAGTTGTTGATGGTGAGCACAGAGGAGCTCGGGGAAAGGTATGACGCGATTGTTGTGTGGTGAATCGCTCAACGCCATGTTGCGCAATATGACTGTCACACCCTTTTCGATGTGCCAGATGCTGCAAAAGTCGAGTAAATCCCAAATGGCCGCCGTTCAATTGTTCGATTCATTGTCGATTGTCAAGGTACGTCCACAAGAGCAGTAGCAATTGCGCGCAGTGCGCGGTTGTGAGCAATTTTGCTGCATCCCTTTAGGTCGAATATGATCACGTTGCTGAGTATTGCGGCCGCGATGAGTACGTCCCTGATAACCGTGTTTTTAACCACATCTTCGCCGTGTAAATACTTATTTGTGCTTGTGTTGGCAGGTGGATGTGAAGGGCTCACAAGTGTAAGACACATGAGAGCAACAAATTCGTTTCTTGTGTCGTAAATTTAACGCCCAGCATTGGTTCTTTCTTTCGTCTGGCAATATATGCTGTTGGGATCGCAAACGTCACAATGGCCACACGACTGCTTGGGGAAATTTTCACCAAAAAACTGCAGTAAAGCTGCTCTCCGGCATGTGGTGGTCCGTGCAAGACCTAAACGATGACGAAAACATCGCATTAGGGACGTCCGCATATGGCGCGACAGTGCACGGAATTTGTTATGGATGCGGCACACACCTTGACTTGAATTGTCGTTTTCAGGAGCAGTTAAATAATCATTGACCTTGTCGATTGCCTTCAAGTCCT
>ENA-OWNT01004884-OWNT01004884.1-seawater-metagenome-genome-assembly--contig:-NODE-4884-length-11436-cov-3.322652_pt1 | contig 11436 bp, 5 predicted proteins | sample MGYA00238136_ERZ651165 | MGnify/ENA primary metagenome ERZ651165 (study PRJEB26861, sample SAMN08777766) | seawater metagenome | isolation source: coastal seawater | place: USA: Florida | collected... | reverse complement strand
CAGGTTGCCCGCGGCATCCGCCTCGGTGGCGTGGTCGCCCATGGCCTTGGCACCCTCCCGCGAGCGCTGGAGCAGCTCCCGCGCGTCGTCGGCCGACCCGGACAGGGTGCTGGCCCGGCCCGCCGCGCAGAGCAAGCGCGGCAGGGTGTCGTGGCCGCACAGCTCGCTCACCTGCACCAGCAGATCCCGCGCCTCGTGCAGCGGCCCCCGCAGCTGGAGCACCTCCCACAGCGCCAGGGTGCAGCCCTGGGCGGTGGCGTGGTCGCTCCGGGCCATCGCGCGCTCGACCGCCACCTCGAGGTTGTCGACGTCGGCGATGAGCGCCTGCAGTCGTTCCTCTCCGCCGCTCTTGTGGAGCGCAGCGACGGAGGCGTCGGAGCCGAGCTGGGCGTAGTAGGCGCCATGGCGGGCCTCGGCGGCCAGCCGCATGGGATCGAGACAGCGCCGGGCGGCGTAGACCCGCACCGTGTGCAGCAGGGAGAAGCGGCCCGTGTCGCTGGAGAGCTGCACGAGGGACTGGTCCATCAGGCCGTCGAGCACGTCGAGGGCCCACGGCGGTGAGGGCATGGCCGACAGGTCGAGGACGGCCTCGGCGGCCTCGAGCACGAAGGAGCCCGCGAAGACGGCCAGCTGCCCCAGCGCCATCTGCTGCGCCACGGTGAGGCGGTCGTAGGAAGCATCGAGAGACGCCTGCAGCGACCGGTGCCGGTCGCCCTCGCGGCCAGCGAGCATGCGAAAGTCGAGCCGCTCCAGGATCTGATCGAGCGTGGCCAGGCGCGTGCGGGCCGCCGCCAGCTCGACCGCCAAGGGCAGACCGTCGAGGCGCCGCACGAGGTCGTCGACGCGGGGCTGCTCGGACGCTGGTGGTGGACTGGGGGCGCGGGCGAAGAAGAGCTCCACCGCAGCCTCCGGCGCCAAGCCGCGCAGCTCGACCTCCTGTGCCCCCGGAACCTTCAGAGGGCGCCGACTGGTGGCCAGGAAGCCGGTGTTCTTCGCCCGGTCGGCCCAGGCCCCGATGCAGTCGCCCAGCACGTGCACCAGGCCTTCCACGTTGTCGAGCACCACCGTGGCCCGGCCGAGGGCCCGCAGGGCATGCCCCAGCCGCTGCACCGCGTCTTCCGCCTGCAGGGGAACGTCGAGCACGGCCCCCAGGGCCTTGTAGAGGTCGGCAGCGGTCTTCCGGCCGCCCAGGTCGACGTACCAGACATGACGCCCCCGCTCCTCGAGCTCCTTGGCCAGCTCCATGGCGAGTCGACTCTTGCCGCTGCCCGCCGGGCCCACCACCGACACCAGCCGACTGCGCCGCAGGGCCAGGTGGAGGCGATTCAGGTCGTCGTCGCGCCCGAGGAAGGGCCCCGAGGGGGTGGGCAGGCTCGCCTTGGCACGTTCGTCGGTGACCTCCGTGGAGTCGTCGAGGGCGGCGAGCTCCCGGGGCGGCGGCGGCGGCAGCGAGGCAGGCCCCTCTCCCAGCAAGCGCTGACGCAGGGCCGGGCCTGCGCCCCCCGCCCGCAGCTGGCCGAGGGCATCGCCCAGCTCGGCCGCCGAGGCGAAGCGGTCGTCGGGGTGGTAGCGCAGGCATCGCATCACGATGTCGCTCAGGCCCGGCACCCGCTCCTCGACCTTCGCGAGGAAGTCGGGCTTCGCGAGGTGCTCCTCGACCCGCATCACCCGGCGGAAGGCCGGCGTGCCCCCGCCGAAGGGCCGGGTGCCCGCAGCGAGCACGAAGAGCGTGCAGCCCAGGCCGAAGATGTCGGTGCGGTGGTCTTCCTCGCCCTCCATCTGCTCCGGCGACATGTAGCCGGGGGTGCCCGCGATCAGCTCACCGCGCTGGCCGGTGAGGCGGGCCACGCCGAGGTCGGCGATCTTCACCAGCCCCGACTCGTCGACCAGCAGGTTGGATGGCTTCACGTCGCGGTGCACCAGGCCCGCCAGCTCGCCGTTCACCCGCAGCTGGTGGATGTGCTGTAGACCCGCTGCCGCCTGCATCCCCACGTCGAGGATGGACGCGGGCCCCAGGGGCCCCTCCCGCACCAGGCTCAGCACGCTGGGACCGCGCACGAGCTCCATGGCGACGTAGAGCTGGCCACCGTCGGTCTCACCGAGCTCGTAGATGCCCACCACGTTGGGGTGGGACAGCAGCGCCCCCAGGCGGGCCTCCTGCACCAGGGACTGCCCCTGGGGAGACTTCATCTCCAGCCCGGCGTGCACCACCTTGAGGGCCACCGGCTTGCGAAAGCCCCGGGGCCCGAGCAGCACGGCCTCCCACACCTGGCCCGCTCCCCCACGGCCCAGGGGAGCCACCAGCTCGTACCGCCCGATCCGGCGGGCACCGGTCGAGCCCGTCGGACCGGTCTCCAGCTCGGATGCTTCGTCGCTCGGGTCCACCGGACTCCAGGGGGCACGGGATGTGCGTTCGGTTCACAGCCGGATATCAGCGGAGCCTGGAGGCGCCATGCATCGCTGGACCATGTGGCTCTTTATCGGGTTCGCCGCTTGTCAGGGAGGCGGTGACACCGCCGGAGACCCGGCCGACACGCCCACCGGCGGCACCACCCCCACCACTACGGGCAGCACCGGCACCGGCACCACGGATCCCACGGTCGATCCCACGGACTCCCCCACCGACCCCACCGGGGCCGACACCGCCCCGACGGACACCGCCTCCGTCACCACCGACACCGGCGCCACCACGGCCAGCGGCGACACCGGCATCCCCACGGTGGCCTTCGACTGCAGCACCATCCACCCCCTCCCCGCCTCCTACGACACCCTCCGGTGGGTCGCTCCAGCGGAGGACTTCCTCTTCACGCCCGACGGTCTGATGATGGCCGTGCACGGCGGCACGCTGAAGTCCACGGAGTGGGGCGGCGCCCAGACCGTGCTCGTGCCCAACCTCGGCGACGTGCGCGGCACCCGCATGCTCCCCGATGGTCGTGTGGCCATGGCCAGCATCGCCACCGGCAGCATCCTCGTGGTCGACCCCGCCACCGGCGCCCGCGAGACCTTCGGCGGCCTCACCAACCCTAACGGCATCGCCATCGGCGCCGATGGCCGCATCTACGCGGCCACCACCGGCCGCATCATGGCGGTCGACCCGGCCGACGGCTCCCTCGAGGTCATCGCGGAGATGAACAACCGCAGCTTCGACGGCCTCTCCTTCAGCCCCGACTATCAGCGTCTCTACTTCAACGAAGAGGTGGGCCGCGTGCACTGGGTCGACTTCGACGCCAACTACGTGCCTGGCCCCGTGCAAGACGGCCCCAACATCCCCATCGGGGCCTTCAGCATCCTCGACGGCATGGCCGTCGATGCCTGCGGCAACCTCTACACCACCGAGATGGGCAGCACCGTGTGGCGCATCACCCCCCAGGGCGACGTCGACGTAGTCCTCGTCGTGCAGGGCGTGGCCATCCTCCCCGCCCTCAACTTCGGCACGGGCGTCGGCGGCTGGGATGCCGAGACGCTCTACGTGATGGACTTCCTGGGCAAGATGTACGCAGTCGACGTGGGCGTGCCCGGCAAGTGGGAGCCCCACTGGCCGTAGCGAGGGCTGCTCGCTAGGTGAGCCCTGCTTGGCGGAGGGCAGATGTGGTGGCTGGTGGCGGCAACGGCATGGGCAGCGCCCGACGCGCTCGCGGCGTGCGGCGCCGGCGACCTGGCCGCCTGCATCGAGACGGAGCGTTCCCTGTCGCACCGTGAGGCGCGGGCGTCCCAGACGAACCACCTGGACGCTGCGGCATTGCTGCAGTGGAGCCGGATCTCCGTCGGAGCGCAACGCGCGCTCCTCGAGGGCACCTATGTGGGGCGACGCGATACCCACTGCCCGGGGTGGTCGGGCTGCGGAACCCCACCGGCGCCCCCTCACCTCACCGGGGGCGATCCGTACCCCGTGTACTCAGGGCGCCACATCGCCGAAGGTGTGAAGATCCGTCTGCCCGAGGGCGTTCGTCCCAAGCACGCTGTGCTCCTCGACGACGACGGTGTGGTCGCACGGAGCGGAAGCTTCGCCATGGTGGAGGATGTACCGCCGGGCGCCTACCGCGCCTTGGCCTGGACGGGCTCCCCCGAGGCTCTGGTGCTCCACGAGGGCGCGCTGCATATCGATGCCGGCGTCGACGAAGCGGTCATCGATGTCACCGCGGAGGGGCCGGTCCCTCGCTGCACCGTGCCCGTGCACCCCACCCTGGTGGCGGCAGGCGTGCAGGTAGTCGCCGCCGAACCCTACTGGAGCGAGCGGCAGTACGTCACCCGGGCCGCGCTGGACGGGACAGCGGAGGTGCCATGCCTGAGCGATGGCACCCATCAGGCCCAGCCAACCCCTCACGGCGGGCGGCGCCTCGACGAGATGCTGCCGCCACGAACCGGGCCCATGACGACCTACCCGATGCCAGCGGCCCGGCCCGCTGATGTCGTGACGGACCCCCTCGACGCCATCGCCGGGCTCTGGCGAGACGACACCGGGCGTACACGGTCGCTCGCTGCGGGGCTGTGGAATGGCGCCGAGGTGGAGATGGTGGCCGTACCCGGTGGCATCCAGGTCGACGAGAGCCTCCTCCAGCACGAGTTTCGCTTCGCCGACCGAGACCACGTGTTGATGCGCAAGGCGCACGTGACCACACCGGTCCTGTTGACGCGCGCCAGGCCCACCGCCGTCGAAGCGCTCCACCGCAGGGCCCGGCGCATCGCGGAGGACGTCGACCGTCGGCCACCCAACGAGGCGGCCAGGGAACACCTGGCAGCTGCTTCCAAGGCGTCCAAGGCAGAAGACCGTGCCGGGATGGTCGCAGCGGTCGAGGCGGCTCTGCAGGCCGACCCCCACGCGGCCCGAACCGCCATGAAGGTGCTCGACCGGCACCTGGCCATCGGGCGAGCCGCACGCCCCAATGGAAGCTGGCTCCGCGGTGAGGACGTCGACGAGACCCCGCCGCTGCAGGTATGGCTGGTGTGGTTCGCCGGAGACCCCCATGCCCGGGGCTACCTCCCCCAGGTCACGGAGTGGCTCCGCGACCAGGATGTTCCGACCGTGGGAATCCACGTGGCGATGACCGGCGGCACCGACCCCATCGCCTCCGCAGATGCCCTCGGCATCATGGGCCCGGTGGTCTCGGGGGACAAGGTCTGGCTACGGGACTTGGGCTGGCAGGGTGGAGCCGTCGCGGTCGTGCTTCGGGAGGGCCGGGTCGAGCACGTGGTGCATCCGCGACGGCTCCTCGACCCGGATGCGGAGGCCTTGCTGGCGCCCTAGCTGGCGCTACGGCAGCCGACGCCTCAGGTCGATGGCCGCGCCGAGCGCTGCCGCACCCATCGCCAGCGCATAGCCACAGGCCCCCAGCACTTGCGGCAACGCAGCGCCGATCCGGGCCGTGTCGTGCACATGACCGGTGACCCAGGCCAGGCCAGCGACGGCGGAGCCCAAGGCCAGCGCGACGGACACCCCCGCGGCGCCGTACAGCACGTGAATCGCCCGCTGGGCTCGACGAGGGTGCACCTCCCGGGAGAACACCGCGCCGACGGCGTCTGTCAGGGTCGGGGCCCCCATGGTGAGGGCGGCCGTCACGACGAGCAGCCCCAGCACACCCGCCACGGCCAGCGGAGCCACCAGCACGCCCACGAGCGTGGACAGGACGATCACCCCCGCGAGGGACTCGCCCAGGCGCCGGAGGGCCACCATGTCGGGGGGTACGGGGTGTTGTTCTCGGGGGCAGGGTTGGGGGGTGGACCGGCGAACCGGTGCCACACGGAGTGTGGCGCCATCCCACCTCCGGGTGCGACTGTCCATGGTGAGCCTCCTCGGTGTTCCCCCCTTCTCGGCTCCTGACCCGACGTCACGCAGTCCAACGTCGTCTCACCCAGGTTTCAGCTGGCTCAGCGCGGCCCCCGCGGGACCCCTGGCACGGGATCGTCACGGGTGTACACTGGGCCCATGGCACGAGCCCCCGCCCGGACCCCCGAAGAGCGCCGCCAGGACATCCTGGTCGCCGCACGCCGTGTGTTCGCTCGCAAAGGCTACTACCGCACCGGCATCGCCGACATCGTCACCGAGGTCGGCATCGCCCGGGGCACCTTCTACCGCTACTACGACAGCAAGCGCGCCGTCTTCCAGGCGGTGCTCGAGGAGATGATGGGCGAGGTCGTCGGGGTGGTGCAGGCCATCGACGTCACTCGCCCCATCCCCGCGCAGGTCGAGGAGAACCTCGGCCGCCTCATCCACGCCATCACCGCCGAAGACGTGTGCCGCGTGCTCTTCGCCGAGGCCATGGGCATCGACAGCGAAGGCGACGACGCCCTGCGCGCCTTCTACGGCCAGGCCCTCGAGCGCATCGAGGCGGCCCTTCGCACGGGTCAGGCCCTCGGGGTGGTGCGCTCCGGCGACGTGCGCCTCAAGGCCCGGCTGCTCCTCGGCCTCATCAAGGAGCCCGTGGTGCAGGCGACGCTGGAGTCTGACGAGCTCGACGCCGCCGCCTTGGTCGAGGAACTCATCGGGCTTCTCCGCGATGGCCTCATCGTGCGATAGCGGAGCCGCCGCTCAGGCCGCCGCTCAGGCCGCCGCTCGGGCCGCTGCTCGGGCCACCGCTCAGGCCACCGGCTCGTCGTCGGGACCGGAGCTCTCCTCGGCCTCGGGTACCCTCGCTTCCCCCTCCGGCGGGCGGGACTGAGCCGAGCGCACCTGCTGAGGCGCGTCGAACACGACCTCGCCCTCCACCCACCGTGCATGGAGCACCGTGGGGGTGTCGGGGGCCAGGAGTCGCTGCCCCAGTGGCTCGGCGACCAGCTCGTCGATGGCGCGCAGGGCCGGGCGGGCCCCGAGCTTGGGGTCGGCATGATGGGCGGCACATGCCCCGACCACCGCCTCGTCCCACGTGAGCTGCACCCCTTGCTCCCCTGCCCGCTCGGCCAGGTGACCCAGGTGGAGCCGCACCACGGCCTCGAGCCCCTCGGCGGACAGCGGCTCGAACACGACGACACCGTCGACCCGGTTGTAGAGCTCGGGCCGGAAGTGACGCTTCACCCGCTCCAGCGCCGCCCCTCGACCGTCGTCGCCCCCGAAGCCCAGGCCCTTGCGGGCGCCGTCGGTACTGCCCGCGTTGGTGGTGAGGATGAAGAACGCCTCGCGGGCCTGCACCCGGCGCCCCTCGGCATCGGTGACGACGCCTTCGTCGAAGAGGGACAGGAACATGGCCTGCACATCGGCGTGAGCCTTCTCGAACTCGTCGAGGAGGACGACCGCATAGGGCCGACCACGCAGAGGCCCGGTGAGCTGCCCCTCCTCGCCATGGCCCTGGTAGCCGGGAGGCGCCCCCAGCAGCCGACTGCCGGTGAAGCGGTCGGCGTACTCGGACATGTCGAGCTTGATGAGGGCATCCCCTTCGGGGAAGAGCTCGTCGGACAGAGCCCGCGCCAGCTCGGTCTTGCCGACGCCTGACCCGCCCGCGAACAGGAACACGCCGCGAGGGCGCTTCGGCGAACGCAGCCCCGAGCGCGCGACCCGCACGGCGCTCACCAGCTCGGCGATGGCCTGCTGCTGCCCTACCACCCGCTGACCGAGGACCGCCGGGAGCTGATCGAGGCGGGCTCGCTCCTCGGAGGTGAGCGTGTGCACGGGCACCCCGGTTCGCTCGGAGACCACCATCGCCACCCGCTCGGCGTCGACCCGCTCCTCGCCATCGAGGGAGGCATCGGCGCAGGCTTCGTCGAGCAGATCGAGGGCCTTGTCGGGGAGGCGGCGCTCCGGCATGAAGCGCACGGCCATGCGCACGCAGGCGAGCAGTGCGCTCCGCTGGACGCTGACCTCGTGGTGCTTCTGGTAGAGCGGCACCACCTCGCCCAGCAGCTCGAGGGTCTCGGCCTCGCTGGGCTCGTCGACGCGGATGGGCTGGAAGCGACGGTCGAGGGCCGAGTCCGACTCGAAGTGCTTGCGGTACTCGTCGACCGTGGTGGCCCCGATGACCGTGATCTCCCCCCGAGCCAGGGCGGGCTTGAGCATGTTGGCCGCGTCGAGGGCCCCGCCCTCGGTGCGCCCGGCCCCCACCAGGGTGTGGATCTCGTCGATGAACAGCACCAGGTTGGGCACGCTCTTGGCCTCGGCCACCAGGTCGCGCAGGCGCTCCTCGAAGGTGCCGCGGTACTTGGTGCCGGCGATGAGGCTCCCCATGGAGAGCTCGATGATGCGGACGCCGCGCAGTCGCGGCGGCACGTCGTCGGCCACGAGCCGCTGGGCCACCCCCTCGACCACCGCCGTCTTGCCGACCCCCGGGTCGCCCAGCAGGAGCGGGTTGGCCTTGAGGCGCCGCACCAGGGTCTTCATGACCTGCCGAATCTCGGTCTGCCGGCCGATGACCGGAGCGAGCTCGCCTGCCTCCGCCAGGGCCGTGAGGTCGCGCCCCTGCTGATCGAGGTTCGGCGTGGTGGAGGCTGCCTCCTCCTCCGGCTCGATGTGGCGGGCGCACGCGGCCTTGCCCTCCGCCGCGAAGGTCGACGAGGGCTCGATCTCCAGCGCCCGTTCCCACAGGGGCATCGCCTCGTCGTAGCGACGCAGCGCGTTGAGCGCCGCGGCCTTGCCCTGGACCGCGAAGGCATGGCGAGGCCCCACCTCGAGGGCCCGGTCGAACCACTGGATGGCTCCCTCGAGCTCCCCGAGCATGCGCATGCACTCGGCCCGGCCTGCCAGGGCATAGAGGTAGTCGGCCCGCAGCTGGAGGGCGCGGTCGTAGGCGACCACGGCCTCGGTGTACTTCTCGGCCTTGCGCAGGGCCTCGCCGATGTTGGTGGCTGCCTGGCTGTGGGTGGGGTCGATGGACAGACAGAGGCGATAGGCGCGGATGGCCTCCTCGAAGGAGCCGTCGTCTTCGAGGGCCATGCCCAGCCGCAAGGCGGCCTCGGCGTGCACGGGCTCGACCTCGAGCACCTTGCGGAAGGCCGCGGCGGCTTCGGCGAAGCGACGCTGCTTGTACAGGCGCCGGCCGGCGTCGAAGTCTTCGCGGGCCCGGGACCGATGACGCCGGACGGACAGCGCGGTGGGCCCGGCGGGCACGGGGAGCTGGCTCCCCTCGGCACGGGCGTCGACCTGGCCTCCAGCAGCCAGCCCGGCCCGGCAGGCGGAGAGCCCTCGCTTGATGGCCAGGTGGTTGGGGGCCTCCTGCAGGGCCTGGAGCCACAGGCCGTGGGCCTCCTCGAAGCGGGAGAGGCCGTTGAGGGCGGCGGCCTTGCCGGACAGCGCCAGCACATTCCGGGGCCGGGCATCGAGGGCCTTGTCGAACCAGCGGAGGCTGGTCTCCAGGCGGCCCATCTGCCGAAGCACATCGCCTCGGCCCGCGTTGCAGCGGGGGTCGTCGGGGTCGCGGGCGAGGACTTCGTCGTAGGCCTCGAGGGCCGCGACCAGCTGCCCGCCGCGTCGCAGCACATCGGCCCGGCGCCACGCGGCATCGAGGTGCTCCGGCTCGTGCCGCAGCACGGCATCGAAAGCGTCGACCGCGTTGTCGAAGGCACGCACCTCGACCAGGCAGAGCCCGAGGAGGTAGTGGGCCGCGACGTAGGTGGGATCGATGCGCACGGCTTCCCGGAAGGAGTCGACCGCGTCGGCGGGCCGGGCGTCCTTCATGCGGCGTCGGCCCCGGTCGAAGGCCGCCCGGGCTCGGTCGCGCCGCCCCTCCTCGGCCGCCGCCCGCACGGAGCTCTGGTTTCGCTGGAGGGCCTCGGCGAGGTCGCTGCGGTCGGGCCGAAGGGCCAGGGCACGACGGAGCAGCGGCTCGGCCTCGTGGTGCTTGTCGAGGGCGGTGAGGGTCTGCGCGAGCCCGACCAGGGCCTCGACGTGGGAAGGAGCGCCGTCGAGGGTGCGCCGGTACCAGGTGACGGCGTCGACCCAGCGCCCCAGGAGCCGGAGGGTCTCGGCGCGCCCGTAGAGGGCGTCGGTGCGGTCGGCCTCGAGCTTCAGCGCCGCGTCGTAGGCGCCCAGGGCCTGCACATAGCGGCGGGAGCGCCGACGGCAGTGCCCAACCTGAGCCGCCGCCTCGGCATCGGTGGGGTCGAGACGGAGCACCGCCTCCCAGCTGCTTCGCGCCGCCTCGAGCTCGCCCGCGGCATCTTGGCTCCGGGCCAGCTCCCGCCGGAGGGAGGCGGAGTCGGGCGCGGCATCCACGAGCTCCTGGAGCACCCCCACGGACTCGGCGGCTCGCTCTTCGGCCCGCAAGGCACGGGCCCAGTCCAGCCGGGGATTGGCCGGGGGGCGCTCCGGCGGAGCGGGGCGCCAGGTGGCATCTTCGGCCCGCGCCACCCGCTGCCGGGCTTCCCGCAGCCCCTCTTCGGCGAAGGAGGAACCCGGCGACAGCGCCAGGGCTTGCTCCCAGCAAGGCACGGCTTCCTCGAAGCGCCACAGCGCATTGAGACAGGCGGCGCGGCCACGCACGGCGAAGGGATGGGTGTCGTCGACCGCGAGGGCGGCGTCGAACCAGGTGAGCGCCTCGTCGTGCCGCCCAAGCATGCGCAGGCACTCGCCGCGGCCCGACAAGGCATACAGCCGCCCCTCACCGCCATCGGCCGGAGGAGCCAGCGCCTGCCCGTAGGCCTCGACCGCCGCGCTGAAGCAGCCAGCCTGTCGCAGACACTCCCCCCGGGCCGTGTGGACCTCGGGACGACCGGGGCGCAGCAGGGCCAGGCGGTCGTAGGCTTCCACGGCCCGCGTCCACTGGCCGAGCTGCTCGGCGCACTGGGCCAGCCCTCGGGCGGCGTCCTCGCGCTCGGGGTCGGCGGCGAGGAGCGCGGCGTACACCGTGGCCGCCCGCTCCAGCTTGCCTTCGAGCTGCAGCGCGCGGGCGTGCTCCAGCGTCGGCTTGTCGTCGGCCAAGACCCCTCCGCTCGGCCATCAGCGTAACCGAAGGAGCGCCCCGCTCGCGCGGGCCCTGGTCAGATGTCCAGGGCCTCGGCGTCGGCGGCGCGGTCCATGATGAAGCGGTAGCGCTGGGAGGCATCCTTGCCCATCAGGTCGCTGACGATGGACTCCGCCAAGATGGGCTGGTCGAGGGTCACCTGCACCAGGCGCCGGCTCTCGGGGTCGAGGGTGGTCTCGTACAGGGTCTTCGGGGGCATCTCACCGAGGCCCTTGAAGCGTGTGATCTCGGGCTTGGCCCGCGCCGGCAGCTCGCGGAGGATGCGCTCACGGTCTGCTTCGTCGAGGGCCCAGTGGGTCTGCTTTCCTACGTTGATCCGGAACAGCGGCGGCAGGGCGATGTAGACGTAGCCGTGCAGGATGAGCTGCTTGAGGTAGCGGTAGAAGAAGGTGAGCAGCAAGGTGGCGATGTGGTGGCCATCGGAGTCGGCGTCCATCAGCAGCACGATGCGCTGGTAGCGGAGCCGGTCTTCTCGGAAGTCGGCCCCCAAGCCACAGCCGAGCGCCGTCACGACGTTGGACAGCTCCTCGTTGGCCAAGACCTTCTTGAGGGT
>ENA-OWNT01004883-OWNT01004883.1-seawater-metagenome-genome-assembly--contig:-NODE-4883-length-11438-cov-3.811724_pt1 | contig 11438 bp, 5 predicted proteins | sample MGYA00238136_ERZ651165 | MGnify/ENA primary metagenome ERZ651165 (study PRJEB26861, sample SAMN08777766) | seawater metagenome | isolation source: coastal seawater | place: USA: Florida | collected... | reverse complement strand
GCGTCAAACCGTCGCCGCCAGGAGCAAAAGTCAAAGAAGTAGAACACACTCCGCTGACGTCGAGTATTCTGCCCCCTTCACGATTCTTGGCAAGTACAAAAAGTCACGACAAAAAACCTTTTGCAAACCAAACAAAAGAAACCGAGTTTCTCTCCCACCTTTCCGCGAACCCCCCGAAATTTTCTAACAATGACGGCAGGCACCGAACAAGTCCCTGGAACAACCTCCATCGCCGCCACAGTGCAGGACACTGCTGCGGCTCCCGCTGCTCCCGCAGCACCCGCCGCTGAGACGGCGTCCACACACACCGCACACACTGCAGCTGCCACCTCCGCAGTCCCTGCCGCCCCGGCCAACAACAATGCTTCCACTCCTGCTGCTGCCACTCAAACGCAGCCCCCGAGCCCCCAAGCCACGCGCACAGTGCGACGCGTTCGCCCGTCGGCGCCCCGCCGAAACCGAGCCTCTCAAGCCGGGTGGACCGACGAAGAAGACGCGATTTTGACCCGCGTCGTCGCGGAACAGAACGGCAAAAACTGGAAAAAAATCGCCTCGTTCTTGAAGAACCGCAAACCTGAACAGTGCCTGCACCGCTGGCAAAAGGTCCTGAACCCGACCCTCACTAAGGGTCTGTGGACCCCCGAAGAAGATGAGGCTCTCAAGGCCCTGGTGAAGCAGTACCAACCAAAGCGCTGGTCCTTGATTGCGTCCCACCTCAAGGGCCGCAACGGCAAGCAATGCCGAGAACGCTGGCACAACCACCTTGATCCCACCATCAAGAAGCACCCTTTCACGAAAGAAGAAGACCGAATTTTGCTGGAAGCTCACGCCAGCGTCGGCAACAAGTGGGCGCTGATTTCTTCCCTCCTCCCCGGACGCACTCACAATGCTGTGAAGAACCGCTGGCACTCTGCGCTCAAGCGTTTCAGCAACGTCATGCAGCACAACTCCGGCGCTCTCCGCGCCGCGGCCATCGCCGCTGGCACTGCCTTCCCACAGGCATCTCCCGTGACCTCCGTTGTCGGCACCCCGGTGTACAGCAACCCTATGCTCACGCACACCAAACGCAAGCGCGCTGGTGATGGCTCCCACGCAGGCCCCGCCGACCTGGCAAAGCGCATGGCCTCGGCCGCCTATTACGTCCCACAGACCGCGCAAGGTGTCCCGATGTACTCTTACCCACAGGGTGCGTACATGGCGGCCGCGCCAGCGGCGTACCAACAAGTCAACCAGCTTCAAATGCAGCAGATGCAGCAGATGCAGTTCCTGCAGCAGATGCAGCAGATGCAGCAGATGCACATTCAGCGGGCCCAGCATCAGCAGCAGCATCATCAGCAGCAGCATCATCAGCATCATCTTCAGCAGCAGCCGCCGCAGCAGCAGCTGCGAGCACCGCAACCGCAGATGCCGGTGCAGCAAGCCCAGATCGCGGCTTACTCGATGGCGCCAGCCTACGCCCAACCGCAATCAATGCGCCCGCAGGCATGGCAGTGAACACAAGGGACCAACCCCTGCACGAGCAACCTGTGACCAGTCCACGCCCACACGGAGCAACGACTGTGATGGCGCAGCCAAGTTCAGCTACAGCTGCGGCCGCCAAAAATCCACCAATACTTTAGAAGTGGAGCAACACAAAACCTGATGGAACAGGCGAACACGCAACGCATAACAATGCCAGCTCCTCACGACTTACACACGCCCGGCCGCCCTCTCTGCGGCTGTAGTCGACACGACTACTTCCGAGCCATACTCTACCGTAGCACACCTGTAATTAATTTGTTATTTTCAAAAGTCTCGAACATTTACGTTGTGTCGTCGAACGTCTACCGTTCATGCGTGTTGCGTCGAACGTCTATGCCATACCACTCATGCGTGTTGCTTACGCGGACGCACGGCGTGCTTATGTTGCAATAATAATTTGTTAGTTACTCAAGGTGAATTCTAGATTCAACAGCTCCAACATGCTCACTTGTGGTGGCGTGCTGATAACGGCGGAGACGTCCGAGAATGCGGTGGCGTTGTCGTCTAATCGCTGTCAGAGTCGCTGGCGTCACCATCTGTTTCACTGTCGCTCTCTCCTTCACCCACTTGCAGCTCGAGTGGATACTCCTGGTCGCATCGCAAGTATGAATCACACATCAGGAAGATGGAGAGTTCATGCTTCCCGGTCGTCTCCGGTGCAACAAACGTCAGCTTGACGCCCTGCTTGGGGCGCGTGATGGCCACGCGCGAAATGGACAACAGTGTGTTAGTGTCCTGGTTGCCAACGACAACCCACCATCCCTCATTTTTGCCCTTGGGATAGTTGGGAGCAAACACCTGTTGACCACCAGCCGCTGCAACAGCGGCCGTCTCGTCCTCGTCCATGTCGCGCTCGAGGCGAACCATGACCTCCACAACGTCGCCTGCCGTGACTGCATCAGCATCAATGACCTCGAAACTGAATTCAACGTTCGGGTACGCGTTGCAGAAACTGGCAACGTCGGACATTTGAGAGGGTGTCAATTGCAGGAGCTTATCACGTTCGTCATCCTCCAAGTCCATGAGATCCATGACACCGAATTCTTCGTCCTCGTCGTCCTCGTCCTCTTCGTCACGTGAGCGGTTCTGGTGAAACTCGTGCAGACGCGCAACAATGTCTTTTGTGAAATGTGGAACTTGCAACAAACCGTCGTCAGATGCCCAGCGCGCCTGGACGATCATTTGTGACAGTTCCATGGCGGCGAGGGCTGGTCGCAGCCAGCCACTGCTCGAAATGACATCAACCATCGCTTGAAGGAGGCGAAGTGCTTCACAGAGAATATCGCGCTGGTCTGACCGAAGGTCGGCGGTCAAAGGCCTCCTAGAGAAGTGCGACTGGAGCAACACACTAGTTTTGAAGTGCGAGGCATTGCTGTCCAACTTCACGGGCAAGTGCTGAGCCAAGCGTCGGAGATTGACGTCTTCGTTGGCCCGCACCGGCATGTCCATGTACTCGCTGGCGCTGCTAAGAATTTGCAACAATCCTTTAAGTTTGCTTTTCGGGGTAATCGACGATGCAAAGAGTTCGATGGTCGTGTACTGAATGTAGTAGTACGCGGCAATCATGCCCAAATTCAACGGCTGCAACAACATCTCGTCCTTGACGGCGATACAGTGTGACTCAGCAAGGTCGTCAACGGTGGACTCAACAAGGTCCGACAGGTGGTCCGACAAGTGCTGGTTCGTTCTCCCATCAAGGTTGTAGTAGTTGGGATTTCTCACTAGGCGGCGATAGATGAAGGTCCACGTGAGGTAGTCAATGGCATCCTGCTTGTTTTCGATAGTCTTGGTCACAACTTCTGCGTTCAAGTGATCATGCAAGCAGTGGTCGAGGTGGCTTTCGACAGGCAATGGTTCATACAAAAACTTCTTGTAATAATCTTTTTTCGGAGAGTGGCAGAGAAGGATGCACTTTCCGCAGTCGTCACGGCCATCGCGGCCAGCTCGGCCCATCATCTGCAAAACATCGGTGATGGGGTAGTCAACATACCGGTGCTCTCGGCCATCGTAGAAGCACGTGTCCATGATTGTCACCAAGCGAGCCTGGAAGTCCATGATCCAGGCTTGCTTATAAGTGGACACCAGCACCTGCACAGCACCCGTGCGGAACAGGTGCAGCACTGCAGCCTTTTGGCGATCCGTCATTCCGTCATGGAAAAACGCAACGCCACCGTTGATAGTTGCAACCAAAGCGCTGTTGCCGCTGAGAGGCCCGCCCTCAGCTACTGCAGCAGCGACGGCATCGGTGTCGTGAACAAAACGAGCGGGTTTGCCAGAAGCAGTCGCGTACGCCTGAATGTCGATGGCGGTCAATTGAGCTTGGCGCCGACTAGGAACAAAGACGATCGCAGGTTCTTCACTTGCGTGCACCAAAATCGAGTTGAAGACCGGCTTGCTCATCGCCAGCAATCGCGCGCCGATGTTGTCCATGCTGAACCCTTGGATATGCACTTCGAGCGGCACAGGCCGCACACTCTGCGGGAAGTTGAACAGCCCATGCGAAGTAGCGCCCATCCAGTCGCCAACATCCTTGGCGTTCGCAATGGACGCGCTTAGGGCAACGATGCGGAGTGAATTGGTGGTCTGGGCCGCAATGTATCGCATCCGAGAAACGATGATTTCCATCGTCGGACCCTCGGCGCCTCCGATCAAGTGAAGATCGCTCACAATGAAAAGAGAAACAGTTTTCACCAGTCTGCGTTGCTTCCAACGGCGCGACAAAATATCCCACTGGTGTGGCGTTGCGATCACAATATCTCCGTTGCTCATGAGTTTGAGATCGGCAGCCGTTTCACCGGTGAGCTTCACCACGCGCTTCTGCAAACCAACACCAAACTTCTGTCCCCACGCTTCAAATCTGTGTTGGCACAGTGCCTCCGTTGGTGCAATAAAAACGGCACGCCCACTGGCATTGTGCTTGAACAAGCGCAGCAGCGCAAACTCTGCTGCGATAATTTTGCCCGAACCAGATGGTGCACACAGTAAGACGTTGTCATCGGTTTCGTGGCAAGTATTGAACACCTGTGTTTGGACAGCGTTGAAATGAGTACGATCGGCATACAACGCTTCGAACGCTGGGAATCGTAGACCGCTCACGGGCAAAGGTTGCAGATCGAGCAATTCTTTTGGCGCGGCATATTTCTCCGGAAGGATGAGGTGGCGGAACGAGATCGGCAGAACCGTCTCGGCGTGCAGCCACCGATCGGACACCACGCGGATGAAGTATTGCGGAGGAAGGGGGAGCACCACGGACACAGTGAACACAACCACGTGCTCTTCCTCGATGAACTTCTTCTTCAACATGAACATTTCATGGTGCAGCATTGTTTCGCCGTCCACATCTTCGACAATGACATGGAATGCTTCACCCCAACCATGGATGTCGTCGTTGAAGGCGAAATCTGGCGTGATGGTCAATTCGACTTTTAGGACTGAGCGAGTGATGGGTTGGACATGAGCCGCTAGTTCCAAACGGGGGAACTGGTGCACGCATGTATGAATGCGCTTTCCCATCTTCGGAAGCCGGATTAGCTCGCCAATATCTTGGGGTTGCAAGTCGTAGTAGCGCTCCCACGAAATGGACTTCTTTTCGATCTTCTTGAGTATCTCCTTCGGAATGTTGACGAACTGTCGGAGCGGCGTTTGCGAAGCCCACATTCGCTTGTCGACCATTTTGCACAATTGCAGCACTTTGTGCGACAGAGCAGCCCACTTTTTGCACAGCGTGATTTCGAACAAAGCGCGGAGGATTCGCCCTGCGGACTGTTGAACGTAAACCATGTCAGCCGCCATTCCGAATCCTTCCAGACGCAGACGTGAGATGTAAGCTTGCAGCAACGCATTGATTTTCGCAGACGGTTCTTCCATGCCCTCTTTGATGGGGACGGGCACGCGATCAAGCAGCTTGCGCAGCTCTTGCTTCTCTTCCTGCCGAACAACCACGTGACGGAACTCATAGCTGAGGGAGAAAAGTCGAAACAATTCCACTTCGCTCATGCTCGGCTTCAAGTACTCATTGAAGGTTGCGATGGAAGGGTAACTGATGTAATAGTGGGAAGCAACCCGACCCAACGGCGTGGGCTGAAAACTTCCACCTTTTCGGTCGTAGCGGATCAATTGATGCTTCGCCAGTAGAAGTGCAGCGGTGTGGATGAGGTTGACGCGGTGTTGTTCCAGGCGAGGGTCAGTCTCCTTGTAATCCGACGGCACTCCATACAATGCAGGGGCCTGCAACATGCGGACGTACAAATACGTGTAGCCCAACCATGTCACAGCCTCGTTCAGGTTCTGGACGCTGCCCATCACAATCTCTGCGTTGAGATTGTCTGCCAGTCGTGACACATACTGGCTCTCGACCGGGAGCTGCTCATTCATTAGTGACAAATAATACTGCAACTCCGAGTGCGTCGTGATGATGATGCCTTCGCCCTCTGTGTCATACTGCGGACGGCCAGCTCGCCCGAGCATCTGCATGATGTCAAGGTAACTCAACTCAACCCATTTGCCCTTTTCGGGATTATAAATTTGAGTACCTTTGATGATGACGGCGTGCGCGGGGAGGTTCACACCCCAAGCCAATGTTGCCGTGCAGACTAGGACCTGAATTGAGCCGTCAGCAAACAACTCTTCAACCAGCGTTCGGTCTTTTCGCTGCATTCCAGCGTGATGAATGGCGAAGCCATTGGGAAGCAGGTCTTTTAAATCAGCGTTCTTACATTCTTCCGCTTCCGTTCTCAAGATCTCCCGGATGGCTTCATCGTCCTTGACAAACTTTCCAAGTTCGTCGTTGTCCATGGCCATGTCTCGCAGAGCTCGGGCGGTCTTTGCCGTTTCCTTGCGCGCATGTACGAATATGAGAACTTGATTCGTACCCGCTTGCTCCATGACCTTATCGTAGGTAATTTGGTTCATCAAATTGAAGCGCTTGAGGGCCTTCTTCTCGGTGATGCCGATGTACTGTTGCTGGAGCGGCACTGGACGATAGCTGTTGTCAAAGTGGAAAAGTCCGGTGCTCGGGTTAATGCGGAGCAATGTCGCAACGTCTTCATAATTTGGCAGTGTAGCACTTAAGCCAACGATGCGCACGTGCTCTTGCGTCGTCTCCACTTGACGCAAAGTACGAGCAATGAGCGACTCCAACACAGCGCCGCGGAGGTCGTGCAGAAGATGAATTTCATCAATAATCAGCAGGCGTACCAACTGCGTGTATGTCCGATCGCCGCTCTTGCGCGTGATGATATCCCATTTCTCGGGCGTAGTCACAATCACTTGGGTTTCCGTAATCTGTTGTCGGGTCAACGAAACATCACCAGAAAGCTCAGCGACTTGCAGCCCGAATGGTTTCAAGCGTTTGCCAAAATTGACAACAGTTTCTTGAACCAAGGCCTTCATGGGCGCCACGTAAACGATCTTGAAGTTCTTTTTGTCAATTTGCCCGTTGACCATATTGCGGCCGATTTCGTGAAGCATGGTAAGCATTGCAACGTTCGTCTTACCAGCACCCGTTGGAGCACAAATCAAGAGGTTGTCGGACAGGGTGAAGGCACTTTCAAATACCTTGCTCTGCAACCGGTTGAGTTCTGTCATGCCACGGAAAGCGGGATGGGCCCACGATGGCAGTTCAGAAATCTTCTTGGTTCGCTCGCCCTCCGCGAAGGGTGGATGCTTCAACGCTGGGACGTGCACCTCTTCGTAACCCTTTTTCTGTACCCGCCAAGACTTTGCAGGCAGTTGGCATTCGGAGTTGCTCATTAGTCGCGATCCGTGCGTGAACGCCACTTGCTCCAGGTCCACGACCTGCTGCGGTTGCATGGACGAAGCAAGCACAGTCCCAACGTCTTCTCCCTCGTCGATGATGCCCCCGACCGCACTGCTTCCACTGTCGGCTTGCTGCTGACGAATGCTGCGAGCCTCAAGCCGCGTTTTGCGGACGGCAGCAGCAGTTTTGTCCTTCGCCCAGGTGCTTGCGGACATTGTTTCATGCAAAGCCTCCAGTATCGCGGGACCTCCGCCCTCCACGTCTTCTCGCATTTCGTTCTCGACTTGCGAGCGCTGGTCATCATCCTGGGCTTGCTTTAGGCGAGTGCAGTACATGATCTTGGCTCGGTTGCGCAGCAACAGCTTGATGAAGTCGAATTTGTCAAAGTCCAGCACCATGACAAGCTTGTTTTCACACTCGCGCTCATCCTTGATTTGCAGCAGCTCTAGGACGTCCTCAGCGAGCTTTTGGGACACGTTCGCGTCCTCGTAAAACTTGCCCAGTTCACGTTGGAGCCAATGCGCGTCGATGTCCTTGACGTTGAGATCATGACTGTCCTGCTCTTGGATATCGTCGTCTTGCGCACCAGTCAGCGAAACGCCAGACCGAGTTTCGACACGACCGTCGATGTCGTCGTCTCCGTCGTCTCCTTCGTCGTCTTGAATCTCATCAACGTCACCGTCACCGTCGTCTTCTTCGTCATCCTCATCGAACACGACGGCGACGCCGAGGTTCTCGTCGATCTTGGTGTCGTTGTCACCGTCCGAGTCCCCTTCACTATCGTTGCCGTCAGCATGGCTGCCAGAGCCGCGCCCAGAACTGAAGTCGGTGATGAGTTGGGCGATATTGACAAAATCATTGAATTGCTCGGGAGCCAATTTCGTCCCCAGTACATCCTCAACAGACACTTGGCGTTCTCGAGCACTTGTCGTGCTCTCCTTCAATGTGGCCAGGACCTCGTCAGCAGCACCAACGAGGATGTCATTGGGAACGTCGCCAATACGCTTCGCGCACTGCGCCAGCAGTGCTTCGTACGCTGCGCGCGTGGTCTTGGTCTTTGGCCGGTAACTAGCAAAGTCCAGGTCTTGCGTCTCGGACAGAACACTAGCCCCAGATTCGAGACCCGCCATGACTCCTGCAACCTTGATTTTTTTCTTCGCAGCGCCCTTGCGTGCATTGCTTACGTTGGCAGATGCGGACCGCTTGCTTCGGAACTTCTGCAGTTTTTTGTCCAGTTCCTGGCCACCGGATCGAACCAGATCCCCCATTGCATATTTGATGCCGACTTGTGCGAAAGATTCCACCTCGCCGGTGCCGTCTTCTCTGCCACGCCTTCCCTCTCGCTCGGGCTCCAAGACAAGATTGGAGTTCTGTCGGTACTCATATTGACGTTGGCGCACAAAGTCTTCAGACATGGTGCTACGTCAACAAAAATGGGACACCAACACAACACAAAACCAAACTAGAATTGGCGACGCTTCGCTGAGGGGTTGCAAGACCGCTGTTGACGGCCCGCCAGCACACTGGAAGCTGCGCTGTCAACGGTAGTCAACACCCAGCCGTCGACCTGAAAAATACGCACGAAAAACTTCTGGGAGTATATATTGAAACGCCACATTCAACGCCTACAGAGCACCACGCGCCGCTCGTTGTGAAACTACAACAGAAACGATGACCACAACCTCACGAACGAGAATGCTTCAGAGAGTGGCGTTGGTGACCAAGACAACCGCGACGACGCTGACGTTGGCGAACACTGTGTATTCCTCGATCGGGGCGTCAGATCCGCCGTCCTCACCACCACACGTCGCAACAGCAACGACCACAGCAACAAAGTTCACCACTTCCGGCGCCAGCACCTCTATGGCCGTAGCGAACACACGCGCGAACGTGGGGAATGCATCTGATTGACCAGAGACACAATAGCATGGCCACAGCGATCATCACGTTGACGGATTGCACATTGGCAAAGCCCGCCTGTTCGCATTTGTTCAGAACGACCAAATGGGCTTCCATGAATTTTTCGAATTTTGCAGCACCTAGAAAAAGTCAGGATTGGAAATGACGCAGACAATCAAGCAAGAGGTTAGGAACACTTGGTGTTCACACCTTCAGGGCAATCAGACGGACGAAAAAATCCACGAAGGTAAGGCGTACGCACCATCTTTCAACCAAATGAGGCGAGCAAGCGCAGTGAAAAATTTCGCCCGGTGTTGTGCGATGTTGGTTGTTTTGGACTTGAGGAACAAGAAATGCTGCTCGGTGTGGTGCTCAATGATGAAGTTCACAGTTTTCAATTCCAGCAGCATTCTGCCCGAACTGTAACCACACACAAAGCTGGTGAAAGTATCCAATGTCTTCCCAATAATAACGTCATCATCGACCCAGTCTTGCAAGTTGACACCGAGACGGGTAATAATTTGTTCAATGACTTCCGTGTGTCGGCCCATGTTCAATCGCTCAAAGTAACGCAGATACATTTGCTGCTTTTCGTTGGGAGCTGCTGCAGAAATCAACGTGGCAGAAGAACCAAGTGGCGGCATACCACGGTGCTCACCGACGTATCTTTTACATGACAACAAAAACAGTAAGCAGGCGTTAACGGCGGAAAAACCAAATCCAAACAACAAAATTGCCAAGCATCAGTGCACTCACGTCTTTTGGAACGTGTCGAAAAAGTGGAGCAGCGCAAGTTCCAAGTGTTGATCGCATTTGAACCTACGACACGACACGAAAATGGTAAGGGTCAATGCACTTGCAAACTGCTTGCTTGCCTCGTAGACCAACAAGAGACGAGGCACCAACCTTGGCTTGAGCTTCCCTCGCCAGACTTGGAAAGTCTTTACCATGATGAAGACGTGCTTTGACAGGTCAGCGTCAATCAGCTCTTCTTTGGCGTTATCTGAACGTCGATTCTGAGTGGGTAAACGCCCCGCCTACAATGAATGAAACAAACGAAAAAGAAAAGGATTATAAAACCAGTCATGACCAACCGATGCATTTCTGAAAGATAGGTCAAACCAACTTACCACAAGTGCGGAGCAAATGTACGTCATCCATGCAAGCTGATTCTCTATGATTTCCCGCATCAGACGCACACTGGGGTCACCACCAGAGGCATATGACCTCTGGATCAGATGCTTGGTCTGTTGCGACAAACAGACGACCGTAAGTAAGTAAGTAAGTAAGAAGAATTTTGCAACGATATTGCAACGATGCCATCCAGCACATACCTTTCCCCAAATGGTCGCCATGGTCGACACAATAAATTCCCCTATTGTTCGGTACTGGTAACGGCAGATAAGCGGAAGGAACTGAATATGTGCCTCCAGCACCTCCGGTTTGTCCAAAGGATTCTCTACGTCACCTTCGACGCCTACCAGCTGAACACATGCACACAGCCGTCCACGAGGAAATCGTGCCATCAATGAATGTTGATGAAGAAAAAAACAACAGTTGTCAGAGCCAACGTACGACATGGCCATGGCTATCCTTTACGGCTGCCTCAACCTGCTCCAGCTTCCCCTTGATGTAGGCTTGAATGACTCGCGGTACATACCTACAAGATTCAATCAAGCACAGGAGTTTGAGGCGTCTGCCTCACAACAACAATAGCAACAACAATATTGCAAGAAAAAAGCCTTACTCTTTGAGGAGATGGCCACCCGAACCGGTGTCTTCGCGTACATAAGGCATCGCTGACACCATTCTGGACCACAGCTGAAGGATGTAATGGGACGACGCTGAGGAGACCTGCCATCTGGCGAAACTGTCGATGGAAAATTTGGAAGCCAGCTGAATCCATTTCTTGTAGCCGTTGGTGTTCACGAGCTCAGTTAGTTGGTAGTTTGACTTCAACTTGCCGAGAAAACGGCAAAATTGATGATAGACTCTGGGGTCACGAAGACCGTGGGTCGTCAACAGAATTTCGGAGGATCCATGAAGCATCCGTTTCAAATGTTCCAGACGTTCAGACTCTGGAAGAAAAATGGAACGACGTACGATGGCCATTAATGCCATTAACTCCATCAAATTTGCCACATACTTTGGGTATTCACCGGGTTTCGTCGGCCTGATTGGGTCACAAACATCAAATGTATACATTGTAAGCTACACGTGGTCCTTGAATCATTATTCTTGCATTTCACAAAACATATAC
>ENA-OWNT01004881-OWNT01004881.1-seawater-metagenome-genome-assembly--contig:-NODE-4881-length-11438-cov-5.800722_pt1 | contig 11438 bp, 14 predicted proteins | sample MGYA00238136_ERZ651165 | MGnify/ENA primary metagenome ERZ651165 (study PRJEB26861, sample SAMN08777766) | seawater metagenome | isolation source: coastal seawater | place: USA: Florida | collected... | reverse complement strand
CGATGTGGCGGCCCTGGGCGTCCGGCGGCGCATCGGCGCAATTCTTCGGGGATCCAACCGGCAGATTTGCCGGGACGTCGATCGCACCCTTGATCTGCTATGAGCAGCTCATCGTGTGGCCGACCCTTCAGTCCGTGCTGCTTGGCCCCGATGTCATCGTGGCGACAGGCAATGGCTGGTGGACCGGCGACACCAACGTTGTTCCGATCCAGAGAGCGAGCGCCAAGGCATGGGCGGTGCTGTTCAATCTACCACTCGTTATCGCCTTCAACACCTGATGGGATCTATGAAATGATCGACGTTGCCCTCATTCAGCAATGCGCCGATCCTCGCCTCGAGGTGTCGGTTGTTCAGCAATTCGTGGCCGAGATGAATGCGCCGGACCACCTCACCATTCGTGTGCTCCAGGGCGACAAAATGGTGCTTGTCCCGGCGCCGAAATCGGCAGAGCAGGCGGTTGAGACCACCAGGCAGTGGGTCGGCAAGGCGAACGTCCGGGTAGGTCTAACCCAATATCCGGCGGGGCTCGGCGTCTCCGATCCATCGGAGATCGGCATGGAGCTCTCCGATACCTGCGACAACCTGCGGCTTGGTACGGAGCTGTTCGGGAAGGTCCTACGGATCGTTAGCGAGCGGCATGAGGGGAGCGAGGCCCATGTGCGCTAACTTAAGGGGTTGACATCTGGGGCCTTCGCTTTCGGGGCGGCTCGTTGAGGCGGTGCCCAACGTCCTTCAGCCGCGCCGGGAAGTTGCTGAGTGGAATGGCGCCGATGATCGCGGCTTTCAGGCTATGGAAGAGCATTTTGACGATCCGCCAGAAGGAGACGTGGCGGCGCGACCGGTCCGTCGGCTCAGGGGGGAGAGTCCAGCGTGTGCTGGACCATGTCGTCAATCATGAATGCGGCGATGAGGTTGGTGAAAATCCAGGCTCGTGCAAGCTCGGGGTCCTTGGCGCGCAATGCGTCCAGATGGAGCAGGCTCTTGAGCCGCTTGAAGGCGATTTCCACCTGCCATCGCAGGCGATAGAGCGCGCCAACGCGCTTTGCTGGATATTCGAGAGGATCGAGCGAGGTGAGAAGCAGCACATGGCCCGCCGCTTCGATCCGCGCGACCAACACGTCGCCCGACCGATCCTCGGCCAAGCTGCGGCTGTCCGAGACGGTCAGCACAGCAATTCTTACGGGGATGAACGCCCGGCTGTCGTCGATCCTGCTCATGTCCGCTCCATCATTGCCAAACGCGCGGCCAAAGCCACGAAAATACCGCTGCTGATCCAGCCCAGCAGCCGTCCGCCCCCGGCCAGTCGTCGCCCGATCCCGGCGGCAAAGACCCCCACCGCGCCGTTGATGACGAAACCGCCCAGTGCCAGCACCGCACCAAAGGTCAGGAACTGCGCCAAGACCGGCCCGGCCTCGGGCACCACGAATTGCGGCAAGAAGGCCAGCACGAAAAGAATCACCTTGGGGTTTGTCAGATTGACGGCGAAACCGGTGTTGAAAGCGCGCCAACCGCCCATGCCGGGCGTCGTATCGCGCGGCTTTCCAGCCTGCCGCAGCGTTTGCACCGCAAGCCAGAGCAGATAGGCCACGCCGAGCCAGCGGATCATGTCCAGCGCCCAAGGCAGCGCCGCGACGACCGCGCCCAGCCCCAACCCGGCCAAAGCCACATGCACCAGCACGCCCGCCGAAATCCCCGCGCTCGCCGCCAATGCAGCCCGCGGGCCCGAGCGCAGCCCCTGCCCAAGGCAGAACATCATATCCGCCCCCGGCGTGAGGTTCAGCGCCAAGGCGGCGGGCACGAAGGCCAGAAGGGTCAGCGCATCAACCATCGCGCAGCTTTGCCTGAACGCTGAGCAGATCGGCCCAAGCCTCGCGCTTGGCCTCGGGATTGCGCAGCAGGTAGCCGGGATGCACCATCGGCATGCAAGAAAGATCAGCGGCCTTGGTCCAATTGCCGCGCAGGCGCATGATGCTGCGTTTCTCCAAAAGCGATTGGCAAGACCAATTGCCAAAGAGCACCAGCACCTTGGGCTTGGCCAATTCGATATGACGCTGCACAAAGGGGCGCATCATCGCGATCTCATCTGGCTTCGGGTCGCGCCCCTGCGGCGTGCGCCACGGCAAGATGTTCGACAGATAGACATTGCGGTCCCGCCCCATGTCGATCGCCGCCAGCATCCGATCGAGCATCTGACCCGCCCGCCCCACGAAGGGCTTGCCCGCGCGGTCTTCGTCCCGGTCGGGGGATTCGCCCAAGATCATCAATGGCGCGCCGGGCACCCCATCGGCGAAAACCAGATTGCGCGCGCCCTTGTGCAGCTCGCAATGCTCGAACCCTTGGATCGCGGCGCGCAGCTCTTCCAATGTCTGCGCGGACTGCGCGGCGCGGCGGGCCAGTGCCACCGGGTCGGGTTGCTCAGAGGCTTGCAGGGGCTGCGGCCCTTTGGCCAGCTTGGCGCTGGCCTTGGGCGGGCTTGCGGGCACTTCATAGCGGTTGACCGGCGCGTCGCAGATCGCCTCGGTCGCGCCAAGCTCGACGTGCCACGCCAGCATCTCTGCCGCCTGATGATAATCGAATGATTCCATGACCCGCAGCTTACGCCCTGAGGACGGGGGGCGAAATGCCCTATCGCCGCGCTTTACGCGCCAAGCCCCCCGCGCCTATAAGGCGGCAACAGCAGAAGGGATCGCCACCATGTCATTCGCCCATCGCCACCTGCTTGGCATCGAGCAGCTCTCGCAATCCGACATTACCACCCTTCTGGACTTGGCCGACACCTATGCCGACCGGAACCGCCAGCCGAACAAACATTCCGACGCGCTGCGCGGGCTGACCCAGATCAACATGTTCTTTGAGAACTCCACCCGCACGCAGGCGAGTTTCGAGATCGCGGGCAAACGCCTTGGCGCGGATGTGATGAATATGGCGATGCAGGCCAGTTCGATCAAAAAGGGTGAGACGCTGATCGACACGGCGATGACGCTGAATGCCATGCACCCCGATCTGCTGGTCGTGCGCCACCCGCAATCGGGCGCGGTGGACCTGCTGGCCCAAAAGGTGAACTGCGCCGTGCTGAACGCGGGCGACGGGCGGCACGAGCACCCCACGCAGGCGCTCTTGGACGCACTGACGATCCGCCGCGCCAAGGGGCGGCTGCACCGGCTCAGCATCGCGATCTGCGGTGACATCGCTCACAGCCGCGTGGCACGGTCGAACATCCTGCTTTTGGGCAAGATGGAAAACCGCATCCGCCTTGTCGGCCCGCCGACCCTAATGCCCAGCCAGATCGACCAGTTTGGGGTCGAGGTCTTCGACGACATGAAAAAGGGCCTCGAAGGTGTCGACGTGGTGATGATGCTGCGACTTCAGAAAGAGCGGATGGATGGCGGCTTTATCCCGTCGGAGCGCGAGTATTACCACCGCTACGGGCTCGACGCCGAAAAGCTGGCCCATGCCAGCCCCGACGCCATCGTCATGCACCCCGGCCCGATGAACCGCGGGGTCGAGATCGACGGCACCTTGGCCGACGACATCAACCGTTCCGTCATTCAAGACCAGGTCGAGATGGGCGTCGCCGTGCGCATGGCCGCGATGGACCTGCTGGCGCGCAACCACATCGCCGCCCAACCCGGCGCGGCCTGACCGGAACCCCGACGGGCCAAGCGGCGTTTTCCTGAGAACAGTCAAAGGAAGCCGTCATGCCCCATACAGAAGTCGCCCCCCAAGAAGCTGGCAAGGTCCGCGTCTATGCCCTCTCGCTCTCGGATGCCGAGGCGCGGGCGATGCGCGATGATGAGACCGCACAGGCCGCGGCCCTCGGGGTCGATCGGATCGACGCGGCCTATACGGAGGTCTTCCGGGTGGCTGACCTCGATCAACTGGGGCTTGCGGGCTATCTGCGCGACGGCAATGGCGTGAACCCCGACCAGATTGAGACGGACCGCAGCAAGCTTGCCGCGCTCGACGGTTGGGTAATGATCGTCTACTCCCGCGCCTTCGCCGGGCAGTCGCTGCAACTGGCTCCGATCCCGGCGCTGACCCATATCGGCACCTATACCGAAGGCGGCCCCGACACACCGGTGCAGGCGATGGAGGCCGAAGCCGCCCAGCCCTATACCGGCATCCCCCGCGTCGCCCCGTCCGAGCCCGCCAAGGGCGGCGGCGGCAAGACCATGGTGATCGTCGCAGTGGCCGTGCTGATCCTGCTCATCATCTGGTGGCTGCTGGCCTAAGCGCGAAAACCGCTGGCGCCCTTGGGGCCAGCGGGCTACATCTGGCCTATGCAAGAACCTGAACACGATCCGAAAATGTCTGGCCGTATCGCCATGGTCGCCCTTTTGGTGGCCTTTGGTGTGGTCGGGCTGATGATTTGGATTGGCGGCTAGCGGCGCGCGCGCCACGCCCGCGCCCAAAAGACCGCTTGGTTTGGGGGGCAATTTGGGGCATGACAGCGGCGCATCCGCTATCGCACCAAAGGCCCGCCCATGACTCAGTTCCTCACCAATCTGCGCCTTCTCGACCCTCAGGCTGGCACGCTTGAGCCTGCTGCGGTTCTGGTCCGCAACGGGGTGATTGCCGAGGTGCTGGCCGATGGGGCCACAGCGCCCGAGGGCGCGGAACTGGTCGATTGCGGCGGCCATATTCTCGCCCCCGGTATCGTCGACATCGGCGTCAAAGTTTGCGAACCGGGCGAGCGGCACAAGGAAAGCTACCGCTCCGCGGGCCTTGCCGCGGCGGCGGGCGGGGTGACCACCATGGTCACGCGCCCCGACACCGATCCGGCCATCGACAGCCCCGAGACGCTCGAATTCGTCACCCGCCGCGCCAATGAGGCGGCACCGGTGAACGTCGTGCCCATGGCCGCGCTGACCAAGGGCCGCGAGGGGCGCGAGATGACCGAGATCGGCTTTCTGATGGACGCAGGTGCCGCTGCCTTTACCGATTGCGACCGCGTGGTGACGGATACCAAGGTCTTCTCCCGCGCGCTCACTTATGCCCGCAGCCTCGGCGCGCTGGTCATCGCCCACCCGCAGGATCCGGGGCTGAGCAAGGGGGCAACCGTCACCTCTGGCAAATTCGCCTCATTGCGCGGCTTGCCTGCCGTCTCGCCCATGGCCGAGCGGATGGGGTTGGACCGCGATATCGCCCTCATTGAGATGACCGGCGCGCGCTACCACGCCGACCAGATCACCACCGCCCGTGCCCTGCCCGCGCTGGAACGCGCCAAGCGCAACGGGCTCGACATCACCGCTGGTGTCGGCATTCACCACCTGACGCTGAACGCGCTCGACGTGGCCGACTACCGCACCTTCTTCAAAGTAAAGCCGCCGCTGCGCGATGAGGAAGACCGCCTTGCCGTGGTCGAAGCCGTGGCCAGCGGTCTGATCGACATCATCTGCTCCATGCACACCCCGCAGGACGAAGAAAGCAAACGCCTGCCCTTCGAGGAGGCCGCCAGCGGCGCGGTAGGGCTGGAGACGCTGCTGCCCGCCGCGATGCGTCTGGTCCATGCCGAGATGATGGACCTGCCCACGCTCTGGCGCGCGCTGTCGCTGAACCCGGCCAAACGCCTCGGCCTGCCTGGCGGGCGGATTGCCGTGGGGGCGCCTGCGGATATGGTGCTGTTCAACCCCGACGCGCCCTTCGTGCTGGACCGCGCGACGCTGCGGTCGAAATCCCGCAACACGCCCTTTGACGGGATGCGGATGCAGGGTAAGGTCGTGGCAACTTATGTAGCAGGTTCCTGCGTTTACGAGGCGAATTGATGCCCCCAATCGAGACTTCCGTTGAATTGATCCTTTTCTGGGCGCTGGCAGGCTATGTCATCGGCTCTATCGCCTTTGGCATGTTGCTGGCGCGGCTGATGGGGCTGGGCAACCTGCGCGATATCGGATCGGGCAACATCGGCGCGACTAACGTGCTGCGCACCGGCAACAAAAAAGCGGCGGCGCTGACGCTGGTGCTGGACGGGGCCAAAGGGGCCGTGGCCGTTTTGCTGGCCCGTGCCTTTGCGGGCGAAGATGCGGCGCAGGCGGCGGCGCTTGGTGCGATGATCGGCCATTGCTACCCGGTCTGGCTGGGCTTTCGCGGCGGCAAGGGTGTGGCGACCTTTCTGGGCCTCATGCTGGCGCTGGCTTGGCCTGTCGGGCTGGCCTGCTGTGTGGTCTGGCTGGCGACGGCGGCACTCTCGCGCATCTCGTCGCTGTCCGCACTGGCGGCGGCGGCAAGCTCGACCTTTTTGCTGATTTTCCTCGGCTACGGGGAAATGCTGCTGTTGGGCATCGCCCTGACTTTGCTGATCTTTTGGCGGCACCGCGACAATATTCGCCGGATCCGCGCAGGCACGGAATCGCGCATCGGCCAGAAAGGCTGACACCGCTCGAGGGCGGCATCAGCCCCTTTCCCGTTCAGTAGGAATATTCCGCGTAGATACGGCTCAGATCGCCGTTCCATGGGCCGTGGTAATCCGCCAGCAGATCGTCGGCAGGCACGCGGCCCGTCTCGATGCTGTCGCGCAGGGCGTTGAGGAAATGCGTCTCATCCGGCACCAGCCCACCGGCGCCGGGACGGGCGCGGGCTTTCAGCCCCGCCTCTGACAGGGCCACGGCCTCGCGCGCCAGATCATGCATCTTAAGCCCGCCCACCTCGGCCTGAAGGCCGTGGGTGGAGGCGGCGATGCGCAATTCTTCCCGTGTCTCGGCATCCCAGCCTTTGACCAAATCCCATGCCCCATCCAAGGCGCTTTGGTCATACATCAACCCGACCCAGAAGGCCGGCAGGGCACAGAGCCGCCGCCACGGGCCGCCATCAGCGCCGCGCATCTCGATAAACTTCTTGACCCGCGCTTCGGGGAAGAGCGTGGTGAGGTGATCGGCCCAATCGCTCAGCGTCGGCTTCTCGCCGGGCAGAGCGGGCAACTCGCCTTTCAAAAAGTCGCGGAAGGATTGGCCGAGCGCGTCGATATACTTGCCGTCGCGGTAGACGAAATACATCGGCACATCGAGCGCGTATTGCACCCAAGCCTCAAAGCCGAAGCCCTCATCGATTTAATAGAGGCCGACTCGAATATGGCCATGCAAATATCCCTATCGAAGGTCCAAGGGCAGCTCTATCAGCATATTCAAAGCGCCAGAGCGGCGCTCATGCATCTGCTGCAACATATTGAAGCGTCAATTGATTTTCCAGACGAGGTAGAGGGCATTACGGAGCCAGAGTTTTATGAAGCGATTGCTCCTGCCCAAAAGCTGCTCGACGATGCGCATAACTTAAAGGACTTTGGACGACGAGTGAAGTCTGGGACGCGGGCGATTATTCTGGGCTACCCAAATGTCGGGAAGTCCTCGCTCTTTAATCGCTTACTCGGAGAATCACGGGCCATTGTTAGCCAAACTGCAGGGACAACACGAGACTATATCGAAACCGATATAGAACTCGGAGGACTGCTTTTTCACCTCTTTGATACCGCCGGCTTTCGAAGCGAAACTTCAGACGATATTGAGGTCGCCGGCATCCAAAAAATTTCCCAACTCAAAGACGAAAGTGACGTACTGATTTGGGTATTGGACGGCACTCGGGAACTCTGCACCGATGAGCAGCGTTTCTTAGGGGAGCTTCCGGACTATGATGGGGAAGTACTGATACTCATTAATAAACGAGACCATGAGGACTTCGATCTCACACATATTCCCCAAGACCCGTTAAGTGCCTGGCCACAGCTGATTATCTCTACTCAAAACACAGAGGATATCTCGGCACTAAAGTCCGAGATACTCAAGCTGGTCCCCGCCCCGAGTAGCGAACAGCACTGGGCCGTGGTCTGCAATACCCGGCAACTCGCCTGCCTCGATATGGCCCAAGCGCATATGACGGACCTTATAGAGCATTACAAGGCGCAGCACCCCCATGACCTTTTGGCCGTAGACATCAAGGCCTGCATCGCTAAGCTCGGCGAAATTACTGGAGACGACTTAACTGAAGAAGTACTAGATGGCGTCTTTTCTCGCTTCTGCGTGGGCAAGTAACGATTCAAATTCTTTGGCGACCTGCCGTACCGACAACTCGGCCATACACCGCGTTTCATAGGGACAATTAAAGGCCAATGAATTCTTGTGATCGATAGGATCGTAACACGGGGAACAAGAAACGCCAGACTGTAAGCCACGAATTCCCTCCCCTTCTGGCAAACAGATCTTGGCAGAGGTCGGACCAAAAATACCCAGACTTGGCGTCTTTTGAGATAAGGCCAAGTATAAAAGCATGGAATCATTTCCAACAAAGCCTTGAGACTGCTGAAGTACTTTAGCAACAGCCGGAATCGAATAGCGCCCCATGCCATTAATTAAATATTCTGCTTGAGGTTTTAACCATTGGGCCTGCATCACCGCATCCGCTTGGTCCCCCAAGAGCACAATGGCATCGATATCGTCTCGTTGCGACAGTGTTTCGGCCAAGGCCTCGTAGCCTTGCCAGCGACGCGTTGGCATATCTGACGCTGGGTTTCTCCCCCCGCCTGGGGCTATACAGATATAACGCCGTCCTTCTAGCTCGTCGGGTAGAGGCTCAACTGTATCGTAGACTGGGAGATTCGTGGCGCGTTGCACTCGCGAGCTCATCAACCCTGCGGCCAAGAGTATATCGTGGTGCCGCTGCACTCGGCTTTTGCTTAGCTCAAAGTCGACAGAGACCGTTAGGGAACTCGATTTGCTTCCAGGGTTCACCCAGCCGATGCGCTTGGAAATCCCCAGACTGGCCACATAGCGGTGTAGCATTGGGTGCCGGTGAAGCACGATCACCATGTCGTAGCGTTGATATTTCAAAGCCAACCAAGTGCCTAGCTGCCTTAACGGAGACTTCCCACCCCAGTGAATACGGCGAGATATATACGGGTTACGGTCTAGGATTGGACTAGCATACGGGTAGACTAGCCAATCAATACTGGCCGTCGGGTAGGCGGAATACAGCGGTGGCAAAATACTAGTACTTTGCAAAATATCGCCCAAACTCCCCAGTCGTACGATGAGAATCTTCATACCCCTAGCATAATCTTCACAAGGGGCGAACGTCTAGCAAGGCTTAGTAAGCGGTGGGCAGTTTACTTGCGTCTACGACCTCGTCGCAACGACTAATATCCTCGGAGTATCCAAAGGTCTCAAAATCTTTCTTAAACAAGGTATAGACCCGCTTGGCCAAATCATCAGTATAATACTTTGCAATTTTTGAATTGGCACCAGTTCGATGTGGAGAGTCTACTTGATAATACTTTGAAAAGTCGGGATGAATTTGACTGCCAATATCCATAAGGTCAGTCTCGAAAGATTCGAAACGCCCAATAAAGTGATACGGGATTTGATCGGGACAGACTTGGTAATACTGAGGCATCCAATGCTCGTTCATTATTGAAATAGGCTGCGCCTCAATAGCATCGATAAACGCTTCAAAGTTTGGAATATAATCCTCATCGGCCAAGCGACCCAATTGCTGTTTCATATGATCGGTAACTCGTTGCACTTTGTTACGCTCAATACGTTGAATATATGCCGATAGCGTTCGGGTATATGGGTTTCGCACAAAGCAAAAGCGCTTAATATCATCCCTGTGCAAAAACTTTGCAAAATCAGGAATTTGCGTCGGGAATAAAAGCGGGAAACTCATACGACTTTGATTCACATCCGCTTGTCCATCGCTTAGACTTGGGTTACCCATCTCCAATCGTCGAAACGTTTGCTTCAAGGTCGTTAATCCAACCTTAGGGGTCACGCAAAACATATAATTGTATTGGGACGATATATATAAAAGATGCTTATATACACTTGGATGTGTATAAGGAGCGATACGTTTTAGGTCGGCATGTACCGGGCAGGAGCTTTCTTCATGCACTTTAGACAGTTTCATAACTTTCCTCCAACAGCGATGGGCTTATGCTTCACTTCAAAACAAGCAGATGGATCACTACTATAAGCAAAACACTCAAAATCTTTCGCATAGATCTGCCTCACTGTGTCGGCGAGTTCCGGGGTATAATGTGTATTCACCCACTGCTGCAGCAGATCTGGATCGGGGACTTTCTGGGTATAGTACTGGGAAAAGTCATCCGAAACCCTAGCCCCCACACGACGCAAATCCGCATCCAGGGTTTCGAAACGAATAAAGTCCTGATATGGCATTTTTTCCATGACCAATTGAAGGTATTGAGGACGCCACTTCTCATTCATATGGGCCACATGGCTTTCAGAGATCGCTTGAATAAAGTCGGCAAAACTTAAGGGGGCTAAGGCCGTCCCTATCCTAGGCTCTCCTAGAACCATACGTATATGCTCATCTTCCAAACTCCCCTTGGTAAAACACTTAAGGTAAATATAAAGAAGGCGCAGATAAGGGTTTTGAACCGTTGTGAATACAAAGGGTTTATCTCGCTGCATCCAATCATCAAAAAACACCGTTTGAGACGGTCGAAATAATGGGGCCTGATCTCGGTCTTCATATAGCTGCTCATGTATCGCAAGCGTTGGATCCCCTAACTCTAAACGAAAGAGGCAATTCTTTATGAGTTCAGAAGCCATGGTCCAGCCATCCACATAGACGAAGCGATGGCGCAAAGACAAATACACTCTTTCATTAAAGGATTCCATAGGGATCCGCAATATATAGGGACTTAGGTGGCGGATAATTTCATCATCTAATGACTCATACATAGGGGATACTCCATAAACGAACCCCACCTACTAGAAATATCGGTTGTTTAGTCTAGAACTTGAGATCTATATTCTCGAATAATCTGGGCACTGGACGTTGATGGGCCAATATTTTTTAAGCGGCTTAAACGCTGAAAATCGTCTGGGGTATCAATGTCTAATTTAATATCGGGATATCTAAGTTCAGGGTTCGGCGGATCAAAGGTATGTATGGAGTATTGCCCAGGGTGCTCCCAGATATAATTCATCATATGCTCACGCTGCTCCTCTGAGCTCGCCTTTTCATTCATCTTCGTCAACAAGTCCATGGAGATCATCTCGGCACCCAGACCATCTGGATATAGGTTGTCTCGAGGAATATGATTGTATGCGTAATCACAATGCTCTTGGCGAGAATAATACTGAATCAAATCGTCCACACTCTGAGGACACAAAAAGGGGTTATCCGCACAAATACGCACTATATGACTGGGACGCTCTATACTTGCACAGGCATAAAAACGGCCAAGCACGTCATCCCCACTCCCACGAAAAACCTTGGCCCCCATTTCCTGAAGATGCGCCGCTAACGGGTCATCCATGGCCAAGTCCGGAATCGCCACCATCACGTCGTCCAAGCCCTTAGCCGCTGACGCACGCTGCCAAACCCAGGACATCAAAGTGTAGCCATGCAATTCTTTTAGCATTTTCTGAGGCAGGCGCTGCGACCCTAATCTTGCTTGTATTATTCCCAACGTACCAGTCATT
>ENA-OWNT01004880-OWNT01004880.1-seawater-metagenome-genome-assembly--contig:-NODE-4880-length-11440-cov-4.160785_pt1 | contig 11440 bp, 14 predicted proteins | sample MGYA00238136_ERZ651165 | MGnify/ENA primary metagenome ERZ651165 (study PRJEB26861, sample SAMN08777766) | seawater metagenome | isolation source: coastal seawater | place: USA: Florida | collected... | reverse complement strand
TGTCGCAGTGTCGTTGTCGTCACAGTGTCGTTGTCGTTGTCGTCGTTCGTCGTTCGTTGTTGTCCTCGTTCGTCGTTCGTCGTTGTCGTTGTCTTTGTCGTCGAGGTCGTGGTCGTGGTCGTGGTCGTTGTTGTGGTCGTTGCTGTTCGTCGCTGTTGGTTGCTGTCGCCATGACTGTTGTCGACGTTGCTGCTTGCTTCGCTGCTGAGTGCATTGCGTCGACGCCACCGCCGCCATTGCTGTTCTGCGTCGTTGCAGTTGCTGTTGCCGTATGCCATGTGTCGTCAGGGTACACGAAATGGCTCTGACGCTACTCGATTGCGCTGTGGAGAGTGGTGTTGGAGTTGTGCTGATGTCGGTGTTCTGGTGCTTGTCGCGTGATGTCCGTACTCGGCACACCTCTTGACCTGCAAATTGCTGTGGCGTTTGACATCATAAATGTTGCGATTCGAAGAGTTTTTGTGGTGGAAGTTGTCACGTTTCCGTTTCTCAACCAAGACAATGCAAGTTCGCAGCTTGAATTCGTAAAACTCTCGCGGTAAGGTTCTTGTCCGAGTGCGCTCTCGAGTCGTGCACAATGTCAAACACTCCGTCTGCGTATCGGATGACACATCACTTGGACGACAGTATTTATGGTCTTTCGCCTCCACCTCCTCGGCACAGACATTCAAACTCGCGCACATTGGGGTATATATCCCCTCCGTCGGGCCATGTCCGCATGCACAGCAGTGCGAGCATGGCTTCCAGCTTTTCAACACACCACCACAGGCGCAACAGCAGTCTCAACAGCATCATGAGTCAGGAGCGCGATCTCTTCGAACTAGCTTATGGACAGCACACGACGTTGACCCCAGAACAAAAGCAGGCTGTCCAAGCTCGTGCGGTGGTGCAGGAACAATTCAACACTCGGCACGGGAACCCCTCGGAGTTGGTCAACTCCACCAACAATGTCGCGTCATCGGGAAACACAGGGCTACCACAGAAGGTGCTTGCAGACGATGCCCCAACACGAGGAGTAGACAACGACATCGGTGTCTCCAACAGTCGCACCTCACCGACAGTGTTCTCGGCTACGATGCTGCCCCTGAACGGTGCGCTACAACGGGAGCAAGAGACCACCAGCAGCGCCAACTCGCAGCCGGACATCAACAACGATGGTGCCAACCAGTATCCCGTGCCATACCAGCAAGAAGTTGCAACGCTGCGCATGCAAAATATGGAGCAGCATTTCGTCAGTCAGCTGTCTAAAGTAGAGGAGCAATGCAACAACTACACGGAGCAAATCTCCAATCTGAACGAGCGACTCCACGCGGCGCTTGGCGAGAATCAGCAGTTGACTCGAGAACTAGCTCTGGCGAAAGAAAATGTTTTGCACAACGAAGGGCGTGTGGTAAGTGGTTATCTGATTCGCAGCATTCGTTCAATAAACATCGTACTGTGAATCGACACTAATCTCACCCCGATTTTGGTTGTTCGACAGGCTGAGCTTGAGGAAGGGAATGCCGTTCTACGGCAGTTGTTGGCCTCGCATGTCGCAAACACAGATGACTTCCAAGACGGTAGGTGCAGCTCTGGCATTGGCACTGGCCCATCAAAAGCTCAGTCCTTATCTTTCCTCGCGTATATCAAACAGGTCAAAGTGAGAATGACGCCAGGCGAAGATTTTGGGACAAAATCGCTACACCCCGCCTTCTTCGGGAGTCTGAACCCCCTGCTGACTTCCCCATCGCTTCAAAGCCACCAACAGCCAGAATCGTGGAACTGGAAAACTTGCGCACAAAGCTGAAGCTGTCTCAAGCGGAATGCAAAAAATTCAAGCACTACGCTGGTAAGTCTCGATGTGTGTGTCTGTCCGCTGTGTTTGTGCGACAGACTTGTTGACGATGGAACTCATATTGTAATGTGTTTCCTCTCTAACTCAAAGGGCGGGTTCTTGACACGCACACTCGGCTGCGACAAGAGTTGAAAAACGTACAGCGGGACACCGGACGTCAACTACGGAAACAACAAAACCAGCTCATGGTACGCACCTTCGTCGTGATGTGCACGCATACACCGTCGCTGGAGTCCAACGTGTTGCATCGCGGTTGTAGGGGGCTGTTCGACGCATTCACTACCTCGTTCAGGAGAAAACTAAGCTCCAAAACCGATTGGATGAACGCGACCGATACTTGAAGAAAGTGGAGGCTCAGCTCCTACGGCAACGAAAGCAGATCCGTGATGCCAACCGTGCATCTGCATCGATGTCGAGCAGAAAGTCAAAACGACTTTCGTCAACCCCCAAGATAGCATTTGGTCGTCACAACCCTGGAGCGACACCGCGAACAGGCTCCAGTAAGGGCCGACACAACGATAGAACACCCTCGATGACGTCAACACCCCGGAGAAGTGGCTCATACACTGCCAAGCACAGTCGTCGGACTCCACATGGCAGCTCCAAGCGAGCGCCAGTGTCAGAGGAATATGCATCTGCATTGCTCCAAGAGCGAGGTCAACACACAGGTTCGGCACCCCAACACAGTGTTGACGCCAACCTCGAGCTAAATCATCCCGACGATGATTTCGAGAGCTGGCTTCAGAAACACGACCCAGAAAACTACCAGCTTTTGCGCGGCAGCGCAGTGTTACCCGACGGCGAAGTGAAGAGGAAAGCGAGGAGAAACAATCAATCATCAAGACCTTTGGATCAAGGTGTTGAAGACGGGCGATTGGAGATCCCACGCCAGCGGCAGAGAGTTCCTGCACCACAACCACGTCGATTGAAAGCGGCTATATCCGGGTACTTGACGACGGAAGATGAAGCTGGAGAAACAGACGAGCCAGATGAGGATACGACAACGACAGATGGAGAGACCGGCGGCCCGGCGGCAAAATCGTTTTCCCAACGAGATGTGGCCGCTGCTGTCGTGGCGGCCCGTCAACGCGAGCATCAGCAACGCCAGCAGCACGAGCTGTCCATTCTGCAGCAACGCATGTCACATGTGCAACAGCAGCAGGATGAGTTGCGGAGAAGTCTCACGCCGAAGAAACCGATTTCAAGTCAACGTGAAGCTAGGAACGGAGAGGCTTCCAAACCTCTCGGTGCTGAAAAACCGGCGATATCGCTACAGCAAGCTCTCGCGAACAATGCTCTGATAGACCAGATTATTGCGGATGACATGGACATTCAGCAGGTCGACAAGTTGACGAAGAAGCTGCAGATGCAGTTCGTGGACTTTTACGAGAAGTCATCAGGAGACGAGAGTTCCGGTTCTCCTAAAGGATCGGGCGCTGCCACGCAGCAGTGATTCTAGACACACGCCCATCTACGCATAATTCAACTGTGAAGTGCCAACCCAATCGTTGTAGACCATAGGAAGCGGACACAGCCCCGGCAAGCATCCGCAGAGACAACTTGACTATCACACGACCACACTTTACACACGCGCGCGCGCGCGCAATGCATCCACACAATACCTCCATGCACCATCCCATGTGTTCAGTGTTCAATGCTGCCATCGCATTCCTAGTTGTGGTGCGCGCGAACCGGTGTCCGTCGGTCGCCGATGTCGATGTCGTCGTCGTTGTCGTCCGTGGTGGGTGGTGCACGAACGCACGAAGTGGCGCAACGGCCCCTTGTTGGCCTGTAGACCTCAGCCCGCGTTGACCTACCTGACCACGTGTTCGCCAACGACCAGATATTGCTGTTGTCTCCATTCGTCGTTCGTCGTTCGTTGGTCGTCGGTCGTCGCGGCCGCCGACGCCTTGTCTTTGCTCCGGTTTTGTGTCTCCAACATATGCGACGAGTTGCTAGCTCTGACTGCTAGCCACAACGTGCACAGCTGGTGGCGGGGCGTTGGCTGTGATGGGGAATGGGCGATGTGGAGTGATGTTGTGTGGCCGCAGAGATGCAAGATGCCGCAAAATGGGTGTGACAATTTTTCGTTCAAAACTAAACGTTGTCATCCAAAAATGTGACCCTGACTCGAACTCGGGCCACACCATGCTACGAGCACGCGCCGGACGACTTCGACTAGCTCAGCGTGTGTGGCAGGCGCGATCGTCCACATTTTTGCGGCGCGTGCACAGTGACGCTTCGAAGGTGAAGATCGTCTCCGGGGCTGGAAGTACAGGGAAAACGACCCACGGAGTCCAAACTGTTGTCGACTTTCTCACAGAAACAACGTTGCCAACCCGCAAAGCACCGACAAACAGTTTTGCAGGAACAGATGTTTTAATCCTCTCTGCCACGGAAAGTTTGTCGTACGATACCTCGCACAAAGTCCTCGAACACATCTCCCTCACTGATGCCGCGCGTTGCGAGTTTGCAACCCCGAGCAGCTTCACTGACCAAGTAATTCAATTAGCGTCTGCGGCTAGCGGTGTGACTTCTCTGAGAGCGGTTGATGCTGCGCAGTCACTGGTGAATGTGAAGACACATTTGTCCAGTTTGCCATTGTCCGCTGAGTCGTCGACTGAGGTGTCGTACCAGCCTCGCCCGAATCACGAAGATAGTTTTGTAACCGCGTTTTTGAAGTACTACCAGGAGTTACATTCCTGGGGCGTGCGTCAGTCTGGGCACGCGCAGTCTGACGAAGTCCCGGAGCATCAGACCCTGTCATGCGTGGCCGCTTCGGCGTTGTTGTCCAACGACGCCTTCTGTCAAACCGAGCATGCTGGCCTGCATTTACCCCTGTTGAGATCAGCTAAGGTGAGTTCTCCGACGTTGTGTGTGTTTGTTCGATGTCAATTGGAACGAGCGACCTTGAATTTTTGTTGTGTAATTGGTACGTAGATGCTTGCTTCTCTCCGTCTTGAGAACGACGCCGTGTATCAGCGTGGGTCGCAAGAGGCAGCCGCTTTGGCGGTTCAAATGCTCCACAGTGGAGGCGGTGGTCTGCGCCTTGTAGAGGAAGAAATGGATCGATTTGGTTTGGTGGTGATCGACGACGCGCACACCTGGTCAGCTGTCCAGGTTCAACTTCTTCAAAGAGCACTCTCCAGCGGACCCCACGTTCGAGTCTTGTTGAACCCTTCGCAGGCTCGGCACGTCACCGACCCCGTAATGTGTTGGAGCTCACAATTCACAAATGATGCACCGGATCCAGATATCAGTGGAGTTCAAACGCAAATTCTTGGACATGAAACGGATGACATTGCCGTTGCTAAACACGCAGCATCAGGTGCTTTGCAATTTCAGGAGTATGCCCACATGGACCTGGAAGACACCGGTATCGTGAAACAAGTGTCTGAAATTGCCCTGAAGCACGACCCGGGCAACAATGCAGATAATCAGGTCCCGGCGCACGCATCTGTGGCCGTGATTTGCCACCGAAATTTGGACATCCCGAGACTTTGGCGGCGACTTCGTGCAGGGTTGGATCTGCTTCCGTCGTCGACCACCACGGCACCCGTCACCTTAGCACCTCTTCCTTACCGATTGCAACGGGTTCCGGATGAGCTACGCTTTTTCACTTCTATGCTACATTACCTTGCGGTGTGGTTTGGGTGCTCTCGACATTGGAAGTCTTGACCTGGTGCTGAGTTGCATGCTGTATGTGTGTCAGGAGCCTGTTGGAGGTGACAGCTATCTGTATGACGTCGTGACTTCGCCAATGCTGTACAATCTGGTCTGGTGTGATCATGCGCCATATAGCGCCCTCACAATACTTGACGTGCGTTGCTACTACTATGGAATATGTAGGATGACGACTTAGTGGCTTTGTTGCAAAGTCCGCTCGTTTACCGCAGCGTATGCACAAGTGCCGAGGCAAACGACGGCGGTGGCTCATCGTGGGCCAACCCATCGCATCTCCAGCAATTGCTACAGTCTATGGCGGGTAAGACTCTGTATGCTCCGCACTCTCACAGTCACTGTCCATAAAGTGTTGCGGACATGTCGACATCTTTCATGGCGCAGGCCGTAGTGACGCTGAATTAGAGAGTATTGTTCGTGACAACCCGTCCATTTTTGAAAGGGTTAGTCATCATCGCCTGCCCCGACACGCGCAAGTAAGTCAGTCAGTTATACAATCCTGGTGTCGTGTAGATGCACAACGATGACGCCGCAGGACTTAGGGCAATTGAGGAACTCCAAAGTACCAGAGAGAAAGCACAGTTGGTGCTGGGAGATATTCGAGCATTGTCGGCCATGCAAAGCAGAGCCACCATGTCGGAGTTGATCGCTGCGTTGATTGAGAGAGTCCAGCAAAGATGCCAGCCTTCTACTGGCGGTAGTGCGCCCTGTCCCACCACTGCTGAGAGCCTGTTGGTGCGATGTCTCGATCCGAAGTCAGCTAGTGAGCTGCGAAAGGCGACAACATTGGGCCATTTCGTCAACGCCCTGCAACGTTTCGAAGACAGCAATAGTGCCGCCAAAACTCGTGCATCAAAAGTGGCCAGTGCCAGCATCCTGGCTTCTGCTGAACAACATTTGCCCCAGTTAGTTGCTGCTACAATGCGCAGTGTCACAAACGTAGCCGCCACTGAGGCACGGCAAGCATTTGAAGCGAGTGTCTCCTCCAACTCCTTGACGAGCAGCGATCAAGCAGCATCGCACCACATCCATGTTGATGTGGTGTCACCATGGGACGTTGCTGGCCAACATTGGGATTACGTGTTTGTTCCCAGTGTATCCCGCGGCCGCGTTCCAGGTCGCAATATGCGAGGCTCCCTCCCAGTGCTCGATGACGTCAGATTTCATGTTTTTGGTTCGATGGGAAATGATGGCACACACACGCAGGATGCCGATGCCGAGCTGTGGTGGACCAACCCGTTGTTCCTCGAGCGTGAGCGCGCCAAATTTTTGCAATGCTGCACTCGAGCACGTACTCAGACTGTGGTTTCGAGCAGCAAGTCGCTCGGCGGCAAGCGATCCAACATCCGTCCGTCTGTATTCATTGATGAAATTGTGTTGGGGACGAGGACATGATACTGCGTCTGGGACAAAGTTCATATGATAGAATGGAGCCTACCCGGTTAGCATCGTGCAAAAATGTAATAAGTTAGTAAAAGTCGAGATCTCAGCGACTTTGAAAGAAGGGCAATGCTTCGTCTGTAGCGAATCTGAGTTGGCTTATGTTGAGCCAGAAAACGAAACATATGAATGCAAGAACTCGTTGAACGATATTCCGCCGCTGCCGTTGACGTCGATGACACGGAAGTCGTTAGCAATGACGTCGTCGCCCTCTATCACATCTGCGTGGCGCATCAAGCGGCGGCGAATGGCCGTGTACTCGTCTAATCCGATAATGCCGCTGCCATCTTCGTCTGCGTCCTCAAATTGTTGCTTCAGATGCTCCCTCGTGTCCTCTGCTATCTCATCAACCTTTCGCTGGAGGTTTAGCTCCCGGAGACGGGTGGCCAAGTAGCGAATGGGGTTCTCTGGCTGGTTTATCATCACGTCTTTGAGAGCAGCGCGCACTATCTCACTAACTTCAGGTGCTAAACTATTCGTTGCCGACAGCAAGGAAGTACTTTCTGCCATCTTTGACGAATTCAAAGTTCGTGGCCAGTAAACACTGTACACGTACGTAGTCACCAGTGGAGCAGTCGGCGGCGTGTGCAAATGTACGCTTCCAATGCGCTGCACAAATGCGGAGGCAACGATGAATCGCGACGGCAGCGAACGCCGACCGGCAACACAGCGCACACGCCGAACAAGAACGCCGCAAAAGGCAACACGCTGAAAACAGGGCCAGGGGAACAAATGACTCCAACACTCAGGTTGCTCACACAGACTGTCAACAGTGAGTTGGTGGAACTGAAAACTGGGGGGTTCGGTCGTCAACCGAACGCTCTGCCCCCGCCGCGATCGCAACATACTAAACGTGGAACTCCAAGCTCCAAACTCCAAACACCAAAGGGTCAACCGACAGACACCAACGACCAAACATCAAAAGACAACGTTCGTACTCGTCTACAAAACTGCACACAACAAACAACAAACAACACAACGACACAACGACACAACGCAACGACAACGACGACGACGACGACAACTTTACAACGAACAACGACTTTACAACGACTTTACAACGACTTTACAACGACGACGACGACGACAAAGACTTGACTACGACGAACGACGAACGACGAACGACGAACGACGAACGACGAACGACAACAACGAACCTGATTTGAGATAGGTGCGAGGTGATTTATGCATTTTACACATTCCATGGGTTGCCGGGCGCAAGCACAGCCGTTTCATTCGTTCGTTCATTCGTTCGTTCGTTCGTTCGTTCGTTCGTTCGATTGTTTTGATTTCGTTTGAGTTCGCTGCGTCGACTGCGTTCGTTCGTTCGTCGCGTTCGGTCGCTCGCTCGTTCGTTTGTTTGTTTACCTTCACTTGACGTGGTTTGCCTCCGTTTGACGTGGTTTGCCTCCGGCTGACTTAGTTGGACTCCGTCTTTCTTTGTTTGACTCCGTGTGACTTGGTTTGAGTTGGTTTGACCTCGGAGTGTCGCCGTGTGATGTCGCTTGACTTCGGTAGACTTCGCTGGACTTCGTCGTCGATTTGGTTTGTTGCGGTTGACTATGCGCTGTCGTGACTTCACCGTGACGTCGTAGGTCGTGGGAATTCCGTGAGCAGTGATGTTGCACTGTGGGGTGTCAACTGTGTATTTCTGAAAAGGCAGCGTCGAGTCCATCGAGTGATGGTGGTGATGCTGAACAGAGAACAATGTCGTTACCGAGCATTTTTGCTGGACGTATCGAGTCACAAAAAGGAATCTAGACGGCATCCCGTGTGTCCAATACGCACGAGAGAGCGCATTTTTTTGGTTGCGGGACACGGCCGCTGGCTGCTCTTGGCCTTGTGACACAATGAGCCTCCGCACCATGCCGATGGTGGTGCTCAACATGGGCGCGGAGATGTTGTACATCCTGAACCAGCGTCTGCACGCGCAAAAAATCGCAGAGGCGAAGCGCAACAAGGTCCTTGTGGACGTCACGAAGACGATGTTCGCCGAGCACTTCGTGTCGGCGTTGTTCAACGAGCAATACATTTATTCGCCGACGGATGTCAGGAAAATATTTGATCGACTCGCGCACTCGTCGATTATGCGCCTGAATGCAAAGAGCATGTCTAAGCTCTACGACCTCATGATCATGGGGTTCAAGAGACAAATACTCTCCACAACTCAGCCAGCCGAGTTGATTGCCATTCTCTTGAACCATCTCGAGAGCGTCGAGGACCTCGTGCACGGTGCACCAGAAGCAGAGCTGGTTCGAACGGCCATGTTTCGGAGCAAGCAATTTTACGGAGCACTATCCGTGGCGGAACTATTTGACCTGCGCGCGACCCTTCTAGATTTCTACCAAGACTCCAAGATCAGAATTTCTATCCTCCTCCGCAACGAGACGCAGCTCAGCAACGGGCAGATGGTGATCAATGCAACGGGACCTGTGCCCCAGCATACCAGCATTCCCGGCAAGGTGCATTATTTCAAACCAGGTGGCGAACTGGACCGCGTGGAGAGCGTTGCGGTCATTGACGCAGACAAGCACACCGCAGCGACACCGTCCGATCTGATGTCGCGGGGTCGGTTGTGCAAGCTCGGTCTCAACATCTACCATGAGAAGTCTGACAAGAAGGACGGCGATGCCGCAGCATCAAAGGACGCGGAGACTAAGCAGGACGGTACGCCCGGGTCCGGCCCCACACCAACTGAGGGGGCGGCAAACGAGGGTAGTTCCGGGGCCGGCGATGCGCCAACAGAACCTGACAACGATGCTGCCGCTGATGGTGATGACGACTTGCGGCCCGTGCACAAGCGAACTCAGTTGATCGACTTGCTCGACCGCAGCCGGCCGTCGGCAGATATCGCGCTCACATTCAACGACTTTTTCGGCATGGAGTATCCCACGGACGGACAGCCGGGTGATGGGGGCTTGCCAGAGGGGGAAGCATCATCAGGACGGTCTGCCATGTCGATTGACAGAAGCAATCAGGCAACAGCCACGAAGGCGGCACTGGAGCAGAAACTAGGCTTAGACGAGAAGAAGTCTGGCGGCGAGGGAAAAGTATCCGAGAGCAAAGACGATGATGACGATGGCGATGATTTGCTGGCGATGATGGATTCCACCGCCACGTGATGCGTGATGTAATTATGCTCGTGCATCGCAGTAAGATAGTGGATATAGCGCTTTTGCATGTGGTGCCATGCTTATTTGCTGTTTAGAAGACACACATGTATCATAAGTAATGAATCAGTTTGAATTCGCACGATCTTGTTCGCGATACGGTTGACACAGATCGCCGACGACAAATGCGAGCACGATGGAGAAAATAGTTAGCCGTTGTAAAACACTTATTCACGAAATCACGCAGCAGCCGCCCGTGTTCTGTTGCCTCTTTGAAGAGGAGTCACCAACCTGCGACCAAAAGCGACAAACTCGAAGGAATTAGTCAAAACCAAGCAGCATGAGTGGCGTGTGGGCTGCGGCAGAGTCTGAATCACGCACCAGTGGCTTTACATCACTGGAATCCGTGGCGTCGTTGCGGTCGTTGCGCCGTGGCGAAATGGCCTGCGAAAGAGGGACACATAACCCACGTATCAGTCTCCTGCACAGCTGGAACGGGACGGCAACACTGCAGCAAGACTCACCGTGTCCTGGCCATCACCACTCGGGAGGACGATGTCGTCTGGGAACACGAAGACACACTGCAGCTTCTCGTAGAAAATCGCGGCCTTGCCGTTCGTGTCGACCACCTGTCGAAGGGGGGTGCATATTGCGGCGTGAGCAAAACGCTGGACACACAAGTTTACGGCACAAACAACAATCACGCACGTTTTTCCATCGCTCGTCGAACTCTGCCACGTCAAGATCCGCCGGTGAGGCCGGCACGACCAGGTCCTGCGCAAATAATACAAGAGAATCACAACGTTGTCAAAGTACGGAGCAAAGAGAATACACAAGGCCGTGGGCCAGAGAGCGAGCACGAACCTCGCCAGTCCTCCGCACGACTTGGAGTCGGAATTTTGTGGAGCGCTGCACGTTGGCAGCACCCGAGCGAGCGTCGGACAGGGCTTGCTCACAGTACAACTTCAAGAGCTGGATCTCGGCGGTTCCACTCTCACCGGCATTGATGATGCCCTTGGTGGGGGACACAGAGTATTTTTTGGGTTCGGTGGTCTGCAGCTTCCATAGGATCTGCTCTGTGCCGTTGTTCTGGATGCTGATCTCGGTCTTCACTACGCCTTCGTCGAGCAGCTCGAGTGCAATTTTCGTCGGCTTGACGACCACGCTAATCAGCGACAGGGCCCGGCTGGACGCCGAGCTTCTGCGCCGACGTGGAGACTTGGACGGTGACCGGGACATCTTGCTTGCAGTGGCCACGAGCTAGCGAGCGTCAGCCACAATCCTGTTTCACGACTGGGCAAAGAAAAGACTCAGCGCAGCCAGCACAGACAACAACGAAAGGCAACAGGAAAAAAAAAAAAAAAAAAAAGCGCAC
>ENA-OWNT01004879-OWNT01004879.1-seawater-metagenome-genome-assembly--contig:-NODE-4879-length-11441-cov-4.038191_pt1 | contig 11441 bp, 10 predicted proteins | sample MGYA00238136_ERZ651165 | MGnify/ENA primary metagenome ERZ651165 (study PRJEB26861, sample SAMN08777766) | seawater metagenome | isolation source: coastal seawater | place: USA: Florida | collected... | reverse complement strand
CCGGAACTACCGCGACCACAGGGCAGTCCACCACCGGAACTACCGCGACCACAGGGCAGTCCACCACCGGAACTACCACGACCACTGATCAAGGGTCTTCTTCTACATCGATCCCAGTGTGCACAACTTGCGATTCTCTTTGCGGTGCTCTCCAAGCGCCGGTCGATTTCCAAGATCCCAATGTCCTAGCTTGTGCTGGTGCCTGTGCAGCAGGAGAAGCTTGCGCCACCGCATTTGAGACCAACTGCATTTCCTACGTGGCATGTGCGGTGCTGGAAGTTGCTGGTCCAACCGTGCCGCCGATCCCGAACGCCACGCAGCCTCCTATCATCACGCTTCCCGTCACGGTCCCTCCTCCCGCAGACAACCTTGCTGAAGTCTGCGCCAGTGGCTATGTGAGCACTGTTGGCTTCGACGAATGCATCGAGGTTTGCAGTCCCGCGATGCCTTGTGGAGAGGACCCCAGTATTCCTGGGTGCCTTGATTACGCTAGTTGCGTCATTTTGCAGCAGCTCTTGACTACAACTACCTCGGCACCAGTGGGTTCCACGACGAACCAGGGTAGCACGACCGCCGGTAGTACCACAGGCACCGGTAGCAGTGGTAGCACCACTGCTGGCGGTAGCACCACTGCTGGCGGTAGCACCACTGCTGGCGGTAGCACCACTGCTGGCGGTAGCACCACTGGCGCAAGGACCACCACCACTCCGGCACCTGTGGCCAGTGACGCCAGCGCTTTGACATTGGCCGTCTCCACCATTGTGGCAGTCGTTGCCGCTGCTTTGTGAATGTAGAAGCACGCAACAACATTGCCCGATGAATGTGATCAAACAGCAGTCAGCTAACTTATGAAATTCAACCTTGCTAATCCTTTAAATTTTTGAAACAACAACGACGAAAAACGGCGTCGCCAAGGTGCACAGTACATTGAATGGCCGCGATGACATCGGCCATGGTGTTTGCTAGCTGGTTGTGAGAGGAGGATCACGTTTGCCATCAATTTACAGCTGCGCTTGAGGCACGTGCTGCAGTCGCCCCTTCGCCTGCAGCGGTGTCGGACACTTTCTGTCGAATTCTTCCAAGAAGATGCCTGACCTTGCCAACAGTTCCTTTCGCAATGGAGGCTGCAGCCTTTTTCAAAAAAGATGGCGCCCACATTTTTGTGTTGCGCTTCTCTAGCCACGACTGGAGTTTTTCTTCATCCAATTCATCTCCACTGAAATCTGATAAATCCGAAAGATCTGAGCCCAGAGATCCTGTTGTCGATGGGGAAGAAGACTCAGCGTCGTTGAAAGCGTCAGCACGTGTTTGTGTATCGGAGTTCGTGCTTGCTAGCCACATCGGATGCATTTCTTCGAGTGTGCCGGATGTCGCGTCACCTGACGCTACAGTCGAACTTTCAGTTTCAGACGCGTAATCCAGGTCGGCAATGCTGACTTCGTGCTCGACCGGCCGCTCCCACTGCGATTGACCTGACTCTTCGTGGAAAAAGTACTCTTGCCCGTACTGATCCTCACACTTGGTCCAGCCCCGTGGAAGGTGACCATCCCCTTGCACGGTGTGCGCCAAGGCGGAATTGCTGGCACTGAAGCCGTGACTGTCTACAGCCTCGACGTCGCCATCGTTAAGTAGATCGAGGTGGTCACTACCCCCGCGATTACTCGATTCAGCAGTGGCAGCCGCAATCCCCGCTTCTGCGTCCGGAGACTCTTGCTCAGCATCAGTGTTTTCTAGCAAAGTTGCGTTGTGCTCATCAGTGGACGGCTCGGTTCGAGGGTAGCGATCATGCACTGCATATTCAGAGCCAATCGTGGGAGGCAGCGTGCTGGGATCAGAGATTGCCATGTCATTAGAAGAAAAACCAAATTCGTGCGAAAAATCGCTGTTTGTTGCCCCTTGCACCAGCGGGTCAATCGTGATGGTGTGGCTGCCGTCCTCGTCGAGATGCACTTGGGAACTTTGAGCACGCCTCAAAGCTCCATCTAGTTTCCATTGTTCCAACTCAAGTCTATTCTGCTCCAATTCCTGCCGTGCTTTAGTTATCGGGGTGGCACCGGTGGAAGAGTCTTCAATTGCATCCTCACCCCGGAAGCCTGCGTCACTAACGATCTCACGAAGAGGCAATCCTGAAGGCAGATTGGATGGTGGCTGTTTACTGATCTCGGCTGGGTCGTCAGATTGTTGGCCACTCGCCAACGATTGATAATGCAAGAGCCTGGCTGCATTTTGGATATAATCATTCGTTGACACCGGACCCGAGGGCGGCCGTGCGCGAGTCCTTTCGTGGCGCAAAGCCTCAACACTAAATTCATATGATTCGTTCAGCTGGCGCTCTGCCATGTACCATTTTCCGTTTCCACTTTCGTTGGTGGCAGTGTCGCTCTGAATGTCAGCAGGAGTGTTACCCACGATCGATACTTCGATGTTAACGGCTGTGTGTGCTTCGGAGTCTTGACTATTATGGCTTGGTTGGGCAGAATGCTCAGCGGTTTCGACACTTTCAAATCTTGCATGGAACGAATCTGTTGAGGGTTCTTGGCCAATGACATTGACTCCGTCCGCTTTTGCATGAGGTTGTCTGGCTCCATCCGACGGCATCGAGGAATCGAGCTCCACGCGTGAGTCGGGTGCGCCATGATACGGGTGGGGAGGTGGGGGACGTGGGAATTGTGCAGCGACTGGTCGAACCGCGGCCGCGGCGGATGCATTTTCAACATCGTCAGCTGGACTAAGGTTTTGATTTCGTGGTGGCTCAAGTCGCTTTGCCGTAGCTTGATGTGGTGTTGAAGGCGTTGAAGCGGGCAATGAATTTGTTTCCCTGGCGTCGATGGCCGTTGATGGTTCGGACTGTTCGCTTGAGTCATTTTGTGGGTTCGATCTTGCAAACGCTGGCGGTTCGCGGCGTACAACGTCGTCCTCCTTTGGCTGAAGTATTTGCTGCATTTGTTGAACGACTTCCATTGCACCGAGATCAGGATCCCAACCATTGGAACGAGACGCCAATCCAACGCCCATGGCTGCTTGCTGGACACCGACATCCATTGGTGTTAGACCAGCATCATTCTGCACATTTTTGTCCGCACCATAGTCCAGAAGGAGTGTGACAAGTCCCACATCAGTCTAACACGCGCAGCAATACGTGCATAAGGGTAGGAAAGAACGACACCGACGTAAACTGAGGAATGCACGTCAAACGCTTACCAATGCTGCGGCTAAGTGCAAGACAGTGCTGCCGTCTTTCGTGGAAACGTTGGGATCGGCACCGCATTCTAACAGGCAAACTAAACACGCCCGCTGCTCTTCGTGAATGGCCACAACTAAAGGTGTATCTCCGTTGGCGTCTTTTTCGTTGATGGAGTGGTCATCGAAGTCGGCAAGGAGCGCAATACAATCGGGTGTCCCCGCGCAGACAGCCTACAAGTGGTAAATGTGGTCACCAATGGACTTTGGACAATGGATGTCACAGCATGTTTACGTACGACGTGGAATGGCGTCAGTTGATCTGCGTCCATGACTCTTGCAGCATTTGGATATTGGGACAACAGTTGCTCTAGGGTGTTGTAGTCCTGAGATAAAATGGCAGAAAACACATCCCTTTGCAACGGCGATCCGTTGGATGACGTATTCGCAAGAGGAATCTTCGCAACATTCTTGAAGAAGGCAGCCCACACGTCGAGGATTCTCTGTGTAGGAGGGCCGAGCGAAACGTTTGGTTGCTCATCGTCCACCGAACCATCGTTCGCTGGAATGTCATCTAATGCAGCCGGAAGTGGGGCAGCCGCGAAATGGCTGGCTGCTCTATTGTTGGTGTTCGCCGACTGCGATTGGTCGGACTCAGGCTCTGAGTTCGCGTTCACTGTGATGTTAGATGCCCGATCCGAATCGCCGTGTCCTTCGATGGCTGCTCGATCATGAATTCCCAAACCACTGATGCGCGGCATGTCGTCGTCCTCATCAGTAGACGAAGGCATTTCTCCATCACTCACATCCAAGTCCTCAGGTGGAGGCCGAAGAACACCAAAGCCAGAAGTTTCATTCATGCTGTGGCTTGGTGGTCCAGCTGGACTTGGATGCTTCCTGGTTGGCTTCGTATCCTGCAACGGGGATGGATGTGGCGGTTGTGCCGGACTTGATTGATTTTGCGATTTTGCCAGCGTGAAACCTCCTTCGCTTGAAGCTGCAAGAGCGTTCTCGGCACTTGGTGGTACAGATGGAGCTTTTTGTGGATGATTCTGTGTTTTCGTCGTAGGGTCAATCACCTGGTGGGGGCTAAGCGTTGATGGTATTGTTTCTGCCTGCTGTGGCCGACCGACGCCCAACTGCTGGTGTCGCGACAGCGCCGCTTCTGTTGAATCGTCCGGAGTTGACCTGCTATCACTATTGGCTGCTGGCGAAACAAGACCGTGTTCAAGGTTCAGCCCGAGAAGCCTCCCACGCCCAGGCGATGCGGCCTTGTCTTGCGAAGTGGGGTTGTGTGAATGTTGTTTGGTCTGCGTGTCCCCTTTTCTTTCGTCTAGCTGGAGTTTCAACGATGTCAATTCGGCCTGCGACACACGAAACTTGCTGAATTGGGTGGGCTGCGCACAAGACACAATAAAGTTCTCACTTCGTAAGAAAGTCTCTGATCCGACATTTGGCTGACCAAATTGTTTGCGCGAATCTTGAATTCCACTTGAGACTGAGTTGCGTTGAAAGCGATGAAACGACAAGCATAACAGAAGATGAGAGAAACACGCTCAACTAACTCCCGCAACATTACGACCACGTACCTGTTGGAGGCGTTGTTCCAGCTCATTGACCTAGAGTGGGCGCGGAGGACCGATTGCAAATTGTTGATTTGCGTGGATGTTTTGCGTGTGGAGGGGTTGCATGGCAGAAACACGGACCTTGGACGAGAGCTGGGACAGCTCCGCATCCTTCTTGTTGCTAGTTTCAACCAGGCGTTGCTTCTCGTCACCCAAAGTGCGTTGTAACTCTTCGAGTTCAGAGATTACATTGTGGCGATGCGTTCGGGCCTTGACAGAACAACAAGATGAAGTCATTTTAGTGTGGAGACCCACCACATCAATACAGGGTGAACGTTCTCCACACCTGTTGTGACAGCTGTTGACGCAAGTCATGGAGTTCTGTATTGTACCGCATCGCCATAGTGCCAAGTTCAGATTGCCTTCTTTGTTCGGCAGCCTCCAGCTCTGCATTGGACTTTGCTTGCAATGCTCGAAGCGCGTCTTGCAACCCTAAGGCATGCTGCTCTTGGCTCAAAGAACGAGCTCTCCACTTTTCCTCCTGCAACACGATTGCGATGAGTACCACGCGACAATTGCAAATGGGAAACAGCTCTAACAATGCCGTACCATGGCATCAAAATGGCTGCGAAACTCCTCTGCAGACAGCCGACGTGAAGTTGCTAACTGCTCATGGAATTGTCGCTGTAAGCTTTGAGTCTGCTTTTCAATCTCATTTGTCTAGGTGCACGTGTGGCATACCCGCAGACAAAGTCAGTAGCAATATACTTCTGCGGCGACACGTTGCACGCCACAAACCGCCAGGAACCGAGCTTCTTCAACTTGACGCTTCAAACCGGCATTTTGCAAATTCACGGCCTGCAACTTCTTGCTCAGCGACACTAACGACTCTTTCGCAGTAACCAATTCCTTGTTGAGGGATTCAACTTGAAGCTGCAGGGCATCATCCAACGCAACGGACTGGTGACGGATCACTTCAGTGTTGAGTGCCACGTCGGTACCAATCATTGCGAGTCTAGGGTCCTGCTGCTGTCGCCGCTGCTGCTGTTTGCTCGGGCTGCGAGCAACTACAATTGCACTTGCAGGATTCGAAACTGAATGTGCCGCTGACGTATCGGCATGAGGTGACATAGAAACAGAAGGTGCGGCGGCAACAAGTGCGTGCGTCGTCATCAATGGAGTTGGATCCGTTGAGTTCTTAATAGCCTGCAGTTAATAGGACGAGAGTGAGTTGAGGCTGGCCAGAAAAGAAAAATCAAGTGCAACTCAGAGAGAAAAACAAAAACAACAAAATCAAAATAAAAACAAAGGAAGGACAGAGAAGAACTAGACATAAAAAACCTCCACACAACGTTGTTTGTTGTCATTGATTGCTATTTCTAGGGCAGAGAGTCCGCGGTCATCACGCACTCCTACGTCAATATTGGTGTGCCTGTTGGGGCGCAATGGGTGATTACACGTGATTAAATCAAAAGCAAAGCGTTCGCAGAACAAACCTCAAGAGCCATTCAAGTACTACCACGTTACCATTCAGCACAGCGGCGTGGAGAGGGGTTTGATTGTCAGTGTTTCGGGCCGCGAAACAACGCTCACCCGCAGTGCGAAATAGACTTTCGACCGTTTCCACAGCCCATTCTCCTGCTTGGCACGCGCAGTGCGCAGGAGTGTTTCCGTTGGCCCCGAGCGCGCAAGCAAGCCAGTTGCCTCCGTGTTGAATAAGTATTTCCAGACAGTCGACGTATCCGGCTGCACATGCAACGTGCACCGGTAGGTTTCCGTCGGCTCTCCTCGCGGCTGGGTTGGCCTTGTGTTTCAAAAGCTGTTGCACTAGCAACGGGCCGGTATACTGACTGGACACTGCGTGAAACAATGTGTCGTCGAGGCTAGGAGTTGGCGGTGACCCCCTATCATTATCACCTCCAATTGTCGCGACACGTGTTGTTTTTATGTGATTGGTTGCGTCACGGGAGACAACTTCAGTACCCAACCCGGAATCTTCCGACAACGGAGGTTCCCATTGAGACGCCTGAGTTTGCGAATTGTAGTAGTATGTCACGTCCCCATCTTGCACTCTCTCCCATGGAAAAGGAAGTGGGGTCACGTCCATTGCTAGTTGCGACGCGATGGAGGCGCCATTTTCACTGCCCACCCGTTAGTTGAAGAAGCAGTGACGCAGAGAGCGAGTGCTCTTCTGCCATGAACAGTATGAGGAGGATTCGCGGCCATCAAGCTGCCAACGGCACGCGCGACATGTTTTACGAAATAAACAACCAAAAGTATTTTTGAGCAACACGAAACAGGAGTTCCCCTGATTGTAACGACAAACGCCCCATTGTTCCAACCGACGATGCCGCTTACAAGCCGGGTCCTCGGGTTGTTCCACTGTGACCATCGTACGTATCTTTTGCCACACCCTATCCTATCCTGAGAACCTGGCAACTTTTAGCCCACCGTGCAACCGGTACCGTCACTACATACCTATCATTCGACGTGCCATTCCCTCCGGGAGTGTGTGTGCCCACGGCGAAGTGTCTCTCCTCTTTGCCTCGACACTTCGCAGCAGCAATGTTGACGGCTTGACGGCTTGACGACGTTCGTTCGTTGTCGGTCGTCGTTCGTTGCAATGTTCCGTTCGATTCGTTCGATTCTTTCGTTCATCCATTCGTTCGTTCATTCATTCAGCTCTTCTCCAACACGGCGCCATAAACAAAAACAACACTTTTCTTCGTACTATTCGGTATTCCTTTTTTCGGAACATTTCATGGGATAATAGCGTTCGTTTTGTACTTTTGTATTTTTCCATTTTTCCATGTTTCCATTGTTTTCTTTCAGTTCGTCGGACTTTTACCAACGCTCATTATGAGTGAAAATAGTGAAGAATGAAAAACTGAAAAAGTGAAAAAGTGAAAAATGAAATCCGTTTTGATTTTGTATTTCTATTCCATCATGCACCGTACTGAATGGTCAGTACGTGTGTATACCTGTATAGAATTGACATGGTGTGCGTGGGACGAAGTGAATGCGTGACTGAGAGAGTGAGCGAGTGAGTGATTTGTGGGGATGGGTGGGAGCAAGGAACAAGCAAGTGCCTCTGAGTGACCACCACACGTTGTCTGCCGCCGAATTCTGCGCCGTCTTGCCGTCGTCGTTCGTCGTGCCGTCGTCGTTGTCGTTCGATGTCGAACGCGAACGACGGACGACGACGACCACGTCAGGACGTCAGGACCACTTTCTCCCACTTGACCCAACCTCGTAAGAACAGACGGGTGCGGACAGGAACATGGGCAAACACCCACCGTACAGCGTGCGAGCTTGGTGATGATGTTGGAGGAAGAAATGCAAGCACTGCGGCGATGGTGGTGAGGCGACGAAGACAGTCGCGATGACACTGCAAACAGCGGCCGTAGCGAAAGAACAAACGGAGTGGTGAGGTGATCTGTCCAGGGCGTTGGGAGAGCAGACTTGGGTCCACAATGTAAGACGGCAAAGGGGGCAATATTGCCACGTTCGAGAGAGGCGATGCACATTTTTCTTTGCGTGGGGTGATTCACAATTGCCAAAACAAGCTCTCTTTTTCGCAGTTGCGTTTGTATCTCCGGCCATTTGACAACTCCCGCCTCCGGCGCGCCTGTGCTTTCCAGCTCTCTAGCTTGATTCACAATGGTGTTTTACTTCAAAGCTTCCACCGGCCATGTAATTTACATGGGAAAGGATAAGTTTGAAAACGAGGATTTGATCAAATATGCGTGGGCCGAAGATATTTGGTTTCACGTTGACGATCTGTCATCTGCTCATGTGTACGTGCGGTACCCTAGCCCCGGCACCAAGCACAAGCCCTGCAGTGTAACGGAACTCCCACCGGAACTTGTTGCGGAGGCATCCCAACTTGTTAAAGCTAACTCGATCGAGGGGTGCAAGAAGCACAGTGTGAAGATTGTTTACACCCTCGCATCGAACCTTCGAAAAACGAATGACATGAAAACCGGCCAAGTCGGCTTCCACGATAAGAAGCAGGTCATGCACACTGTCGTTGAGAAAGAAAAGGCAATTGTGAAAGCAATCGACAAAACCCGAGAAGAAGCGTAAGTTTCAAACGCAAATCATCTTGACCGCATCTGGACTTGTTCCATTCTGTCTTTCCAGTCTTTGTACTTGAATGAACTCCAACTTCTTTGTTGTGCCAGGTACCCTGACCTGTTCAAGGAGAAACAAATGAGGGATGCTGCGGTGATCGCAGCACGAAAGAGAAGAGCAGCAGCGGAGGCGAAAGCTAAACGCAAGCAGGAAGCAGAATATGCCAGACAAAAGCACGAAGCCAGCTACGATCGAATTTTTGAACACACTGACCAGGTAGGTCTTTTGTCTTTGTGGTGCAATCGTCGGATTTGTACTTGTGCCATTTGTGCCAACCATTCACATGTTGCTATGATCTTAGATGACCGCCAACACGGATTTTTCTGCAACTTCAGATGCCTCTGGTGCCTGGGCGGCTGAAGATGATTTTATGTGAGAAGTACACGTTGAGCGGCATGATACCAACATGGTTTTTTATAAATGTTACGCACACCTAACCGCAGCTATTCAGACTCTGCAGGTGGTGGCACCGAACGCACTGTGACATACATATTGCTCATGCTCCACCCGCCTAAGACCAATGAACCCAGAACACAAGAAGTGAACAACCAACGCAAGGAGGAGCACAATATCGAATAATTATGAGTGGTGCTGAGCAAAACTTGTAATTTCAAAGCACGCACCATCTTCTGTCCGAACAATTGTGAGACAAGGGTACCTCCCGACTTGCATCACAAACAACCCATCTGAATCCGGATGCTTTTCTATGGACCACCTAAAAAATGCACATGTTGGGTACGATCAATTCGCACGCCGTCCACATGCCTTCTGCCGTCAAGCAGGTCTCAGCATCAGCAACGTACATGTGCCGCACGTCGGGTTGAAGTGCACTCCAAAAATCATTTTCTGTGATGCGCCTGTTCATGGCAAAATGATGGTCACCGCCTGACACAATGCATCGCGAGGACAGTTCATTGCAACGAACACTTCTCGTGGCGTCCCCAGGTGACTGGCGTCATTGAACTTCACAGTCCAGCTCAGAGAGATGGCCTCGTGCCGCGTTAGGTGAGTTCGACGCATATCTCGTTTCAAAAAGAAATACGTCGCCTTCCAGTCATTCATCGTCTTGGTCCAGTGTGGAGCTCGGTCGTCTTCAAGCATTAAGTGAGTACACACTCTTGCCACAAAATCAGACTTCTCGACCAGGCCGGCATGTGAAATGCCAGCAATGTAGAGCATTCGCCTGAGATCTCTGTTACTGTGCTCGCTGGCAACATACAGCTTCAGAGTCCGTGGGGGTTCACCCCGTTGCCCATATCCTGGCGCAGTTTTGACGAAACTGCAACACGATGCAAAGCTGACGCACCGATCCCTCCAGTATGTGCTCGCGCTGTTGACCGCGCGGTACCAGCTGTGACAAACACAGCTGAGATTCGCGGCCGTGGAAACATCCAACGAAGGAACGACGTATGCCCTCAGAAGTTGAGGATCCAATTGGCCAAGAACGCCACGGACAGCTGAGATATTTTCTCTCTTCAGTGATAACGCCAAGCGTCCTTTCTCGGTCTCAATCACGTATCTTCCTTTACCTGCTGCACATTCAACAACAACAGCCCGCAATCCATTCAAATCATCCTACAGGCAACAAAAGCAACAGATTAAACAAAGAGTTGGTAACGCATTGTCAACGCACAATTCTTACCCGAGTGGAGAGGCCACCGATTTCGACACGTTGTCCTTCAGACAGCTCCATTGCCTCGAGTGTGACGCACTGGGCACAAAATAACCAGCCGACTCAATCGGTCAAGGAAAGTGCCACAGCTTTCAACAACTACAACAGCTCTGACGACACGCAACAGAGTTCCCCATTGTACTAGATAATTATGTTGTGGTTTTTGTTTTTCTCATTCAATTCTTTTGCGCAAACCGTGTGTCGGGATGCGCTTGTGCTTCGGTGGCGATTGCATCCAAAGCGCAGCTTCCTTCCAGCGTTCGCTCGCAAAATGTCTCGCCGCAGCGCGACGATCCATGTCCAGATCCTACCCTTGTCGGTCACTCATACCTGTGCCATCCAACTGTGTTATGGTGTGGTCAACGCAAAATGCCTGCGTCGCAACCTCGTTGAGTTTTAAAAAGCACCAACTGCTTGTCTTTGTGCCTGGTGTGTTGTTCGTCGTGGTGTGTTGGTGGTGTTTGGTGTTGCTTGACACACGTGTGTCAAGTCAGTCTTCAGTGCATCGTCTGCTCAGTTTGACGATGCCACGCCAGTGTTGTGATGTCAGTGCGAGTTTCGGGCGTTACCGTTTTCGTGATATCTGCTTCGGCCTTTTATCCCTTACACGCACGACCGCACGACGACCAGCAGGCCCCTGGCCCCTGGGTGATTGCGCACGTTGAAGGACTCCGCACGAAACAAGCAAGGTCACGCGCGACATGAATGCATTCTTCATGTCATCGCCGATTGATCTTTGAGTACTACTAAGAGTACTTACAACATTGTGCGAGATGTAATTACGATTGTAACCTGTTACACTTACTTTGTACCTGCCAGGACAACAGCTCTTTGACCGGAGCGACAGCTATTGTTCGAAGCTCATACTATATGTGCCATCCTCTTTCGGT
>ENA-OWNT01004877-OWNT01004877.1-seawater-metagenome-genome-assembly--contig:-NODE-4877-length-11446-cov-4.078899_pt1 | contig 11446 bp, 17 predicted proteins | sample MGYA00238136_ERZ651165 | MGnify/ENA primary metagenome ERZ651165 (study PRJEB26861, sample SAMN08777766) | seawater metagenome | isolation source: coastal seawater | place: USA: Florida | collected... | reverse complement strand
GTTCGTCGTTCTTCGTTCGTCGTTCGTCGTTCGTCGTTCGTCGTTCGTCGTACTCGTCGTACTCGTCGTTCGTCGTTCGTCGTACTCGTCGTTCGTCATTCGTCGTTCGTTGTACTCGTCGTTCGTCGTTCGTCGTTCGTGCTTTGGAGTGGAAGTTGGAGGTGAGGTTGGAGGTCGCTGGCGAGGGTGACAGCCCAAGGCGAAATCCCACAGAAAAACAACCGCCAGTCCAAACTTTTGCACAAGTGTCGTGCCCTACCTTTGTTGCCACAGTCGGGCGCTACAGTGTGTTACTCGGAGGTGAACAACCAGTGTCTTGTGTAAGCCCTTCATCACGTATTCCTCACTCGTCGCAGAGTCTTTCGTAGACGATGCATTCCCTCGGGGCATTCGCCGGAGTCAGCGCCGAGCGATCGGATCCCCGCGAAATACGCCCTCGCGTCGTACGAAGCGGGTCTGCGAGGATACTGCGACCACGAAGCCTGTCACACGACAAAGCTATTAGAAGGTACCGTTCAGAGGGTGACGATGGCAAGCCGGTGCCTTCATCTTCAGATTCGAGCCCATCAATCAGTCCTAGCACCTCAGCTCCGAGCAAGGCCTCCCTGTCCTTTGATGTGCGTGCTGCTGCTGCGCGAAGTGCACTCCGGCGGATGTCTGTCGACGAACCACCCGCACCGAGAGGTGGTGGCAACGCCAGTCGTGATACGTCCAACAGGCCACTCGGAAAGGGACGACAGGGATCGGCGCGTGCGGCAGGAACCACAATTGGCCGGCAACGGCCGCTGTCCGCACAAATCGAACATTCATCGTCGTCGCCATCGTCGTCGTCATCGTCGTCTCCGACCGAGAGTGAAACAGAGGAGTTCGAACACAAACTGAAATACTCGCGACGCGCAAGCAATGGAAGCCGGGAGAGCCACGACAGTCGGACACACTCTGCCGATGGAACGTCGGATGGCGCGTTGCAGTTGGACGAAAGCTCAGTACTTTTCGACGACACGCCCGCTTTGCAACGTCAACAGTTGCGCCTCGCCGCCGCGGGTTACTCAACACAATGCACGCCTCGCGTGCATGCCAACGAGGACCGCTTCGTAATTCACATGCGCTTGCACAAGCTAGCGGGCACGGAGGAGCCGGTGGCCTTGCTGGCAGTGGTGAGTACCCAACAGGCATTCCAGCGCTGTTTGCTGTTGCTATTGTGGGGTTGCTACTGTCTGTGCGTTGACGTCTTTGTGCGTGCTATGTTTCGTGTCGGCAGGCGGATGGTCATGGTGGTTCTCAGACATCAGAATTTGTGGCAGGCAACCTTGCACAGATTGTTGCAGCAAACCGGCATTTCGGCCGTGACTACGGCGCGTGCCTCGGTGAATCGTTCCTCGAGCTGGACGCGCAACTGCGCGCCACAGGGACTGCGCGGGAGAGTGGAGCCTGCTTATGTTGCTGCCTCGTCACACCGACGCACTTGTTCGTTGCAAACGTGGGAGATTGTCGGATGGTTCTCTTCAACAATAGAATCGGGGAGGAGTCCAGTTTCCCGGTGACGAAGGACCACAAGGCCTCAGATCCCACGGAATCAAAACGTGTCAAGGATGCTGGTGGCTTCGTCGTTCGCGGGAGAGTGTTCGGCATGCTAGCGGTGTCGAGGGTGCGTGCAAATGCTGGCAGTTGCACCGCATGCGTACCGTTGGATGATTTTTTAGCCAGCAGTGATGGTCCGCGCTGCATTACTGTTGTAGGCAATCGGGGATTTCGAGTTCAAAGACTGTGATGGCGTTGACTATGTGATTGCAAAGCCAGACATTTTTTGTGTAGATCGAGCAACGTTTCCACATTTAACTGGCGTCGGGATCGCCAGCGACGGCGTTTGGGACGTGCTCAGCAACGATGCAGTGTTCACGATCCTGTCCGGCGCCGGCATCCAAAGGGTTGATGTCGCGATGTTCGAGGCGGCGGACAATGACCGCACCCCCGACGGCCACATCTCAAAGGCCGCGATGCTGCTGAAAAAGGAAGTGGAAGACCAACTGAAGGGAATTTCGCGCCAAGTGGTCGACGCAGCCGTCGCGAAACGGAGTCGAGATGATTGTACATTCATTTGCGCTGTGTTCAATGACGAGGATGGTGACGACACCAGCGCTGGCGAGTAGAAGTGGGGGCGTGTCGTCTGGGCTCGCCGACGAGGCGTACTCACATTGGCGCGCGTTATTTATGTTGAGCTTGTAATTGCTAAAAAGGGCTGCAAGTGGTTTCAAAGGTTGCGCTTGTGCTCGCATGCTGAAGGGAAGGTGCAAAGCAGCGTCGGTGGAGAGTCGCTCGCAGAACAAATACGCGAACGTCCACGACGCGTCAGAGGCGCCATCCACTTTAGCAGTCGGTGCCGCAGCATTGGTAGGGGTTCAGCTCCATTCCAGTGAGAATCGCGTCCACGGGCACCGGAATGATACCGTGCATGCAGTGGACATCGGAGGAACCGCTTGCGCAATCCTTGAGGCACTGGATGATGGCGTTGTCGCAAGGTTTGCGGTCGGTGCTTCCGCAGCATGCATCGTGGTCTGCAGAAAACCGACGAACCGCAAAACACAAGTTGGTTAGACCGCACAGACGAAAAGTGAGCGATAGGAGAGTACGAATCAGAGTCAAAAGCTGCGCAACGACCGACCTTTGCAGCAGGCGTCAGCGCACGAGCCGTCGGTGCCGCTCGATTCCTGGCAGTTGGACGAACTCTGCTTGCAGCCGGAGCCGACAATGTCAGCGCATTCCTCAATGACTTCGCCTTCGCACCAGTCGGGACCGCAGTAGTTGCCGCAGATGTCGATGCCGGCCACAGCAGTGGCGGAGAGCAGAAGGGTCATCACGACGCGCATGTTGGAAGAAAGGTGTTGGAGGAGCGAGGGCGTGTGGAGGTTCGGAAGGCGTTTGTGGAAAAGTGGAGTCTGCAACTTGGACTATCGTTTGCAGGCAAGAAGGGGAGGAACGAACGGAGAAAGGGGCAGGGAAAACGCGCACGCCCAAAAAACGAAAAAGAGGAAGCAACAACAACAACCCACAGGCGTCGAAGATGAATGTAGTGCGGTATGGGCCGGCGAGAACCTGCGGTCTCTGCCACTCTGTGTCAACCGCAGCACGTCCCAGCACCCGGTCTCCAGTAGCCCGCCCATCCGCCCGTCGAACTCAACCAGATCGACATCATCATCCTTTGTTTCGCCAAGCACAGCGTCTCTCTTCGCTGGGGCCGAACTGACCGATCTACCCAACTACCCAACTACCGAACGAACGAACGAACGCTCTACCTATCTATCGAACTTTGGAACGAACAAAGCGTACTTTACGTCGAAACGAATACCGAACTACCGAACGAACGAGCGACAACGCTACCTTAGAACGAACAAAGCGAACAACACAGCGAAAGAAGTGAATGAAGCGAACGAAGTGAACGAAGTGAGTGAAGCGAATGAAGTGAATGAAGCGACTGAAGCGACTGAAGCGACTGAAGCGACTGAAGCGACTGAAGCGACTGAAGCGACTGAAGCGGATGAAGCGAAGAGCACAGCGAACACAGCGAACACAGCGAACGAAGCGAAGCGAAGCGAAGCGAAGAGCACAGCGAAGAGCACAACGAACACAACGAACGAAGCGACCAGCGAACAAAGCGAAGCGAAGAGCACAGCGAAGCGAGGCGAACGAACGAACGAAGCGCAGCGCACACAGCGAACGAAGCGAAGCGAACGCACGAAAGTGGTGAACGCTATCATAAAAGTGAACGACGACCAGTGCTGACAGTGCTGACTCACTGACCGCCTGAGACAGTGCAAAGAAATGAATGATTGAATGACTGAATGAACGCTGAACGAAGCCAACGAACGAACGAAGTGAACGAAGTGAACGAACGAACGAACGAACGAACGAACGAACGAAGTGAACGAACGAAGTGAACGAACGAAGTGAACGAACTGTCACTCACTCACTCCCTCACTAACTATGGTGGATCTTGGTCCTTTTACAGTCACACTTTCTGAAGCCAATCACACTCTCTGAACCCCGCTATCGGATGTCCACAGTGTGTCTGTAATTCCACCATGGATTGACCAATCGTCGTCGCTCACTCACTCACTCACTGTCACTCACTCACTCACTGTCACTCACAGTGACTACGAACGACAACGAACGACCAATGACTGACCGTGACCGTATATAGTACCGCCGTAATCTATGTTTTCTAAGAGCGTTTTGCTCCGCAACGCACTAACGACATCACTGACTATTACACTGCCCACAGTGTCGCCGTGAACACTGCTTTGTAAGAGTTTTCTGTGGCGTCGCACTACAAACAGCGATGACTCAAGTATAGTGATACAGTATCGCCACGAAAAGATCTTTTGTGAGAGCAAAGTATTCCGAAACGCACTAACAGCATCAATGACTAATAAAGTGACAACTGTACGTAACGGTAACGCCGTAAAAGTTGTTTGTGAGAGGAAGCAAGCGGCAACGCACTTAAAACAGGGATGGCTAATGTGGTGGTGAGTGAGTGAGTGAGAGGGCGGCGATCGTTCGTTCGTTTCGTTTCGTTTCGTTTCATTTTGCCGTTCGTTCCTTCGTTCGAAACGTTCGTTCGTTCGTTCGTTTGAGTTTTCTGCAACGCCACGAAAGCGCCGACGGACGGAGCGGAACGGAGCGGAGCGGAACGGAGCGGAGCGGAACGGAACGCAGGGAGAGGTTGGGAAGTAGAATGTTGGGATTGCGTGGCTTCGTTGCATTGCAATGCATTGGAGTAGTTTATTAGGAAGTGACACAGGGGACAGAGCAAAGGTAGCAAGGGTAGGTGCGGTGCGGGGGATGAGAACATGCGTGGAACGGCGTCAGTTGACCTCAGGTTCAGCCAGCGTGCTGTGCAAACACGGTCAGACGAAGGTGTTCGTTTTGTTTGTTTCTGATTGGGAGGGGCCCCAATGTGAGAGCAGAGTGTGTAGTAGACGCCGTGGGTGCAGGACGGGCGCCACGGAGGCTGCTCCAAACCCATGGTCCACGAGGAACGTACGGTGTTGACTGTCTTGCCGCGTCGTGCGAGTTGCTTGCCGCCTTGATTTTACTCGACCTCTCGCTGCAAGATTGAACAAGAAGGTGCCAAAAAAACGTACAATTTCGAACCCGAAAGTAAAGAAACTGCACACAACATAGAAAGCGCGCACCGTGCCGCGCAAAGAAACAGATATTCGGGCACACTTGCGGGGAATAGCCACAACCTGTGTTGGCGGGCAGGATGCCGCGCGCTCGGAGGAAGAAGCGAAAGCCGCCGCCGCCTCCTGCGCCCGTCTCGGCCGCAGAAAAGGAGAGCGCGGAACTGAACAATGCCATCCAGGCAGGCCGCGCCGACGTCGTTCGCAAAGCTGCGGCGGACCCGAGCTTCCAAGTCGACTTTCAAAATGGGCGTGGGTCCACCGCGCTGATGACCGCCGTGTGGTACGGCTCTGTCTCTTGCATCGTGCTTACACTCTGTCGCTTCCGATGACCATCGCAACCACCCGCTCGGCTGTCGTCCATAAATTGTAGGTTCCAAAAGGAAGCATGCGTCAAGGCCCTGCTCGAAGCCAAGGCCGACACGAATGTGCAGAACTTGAAGGGCAACACCGCTCTGCACTTTGCGCACGAGGTGGCCCACGACAAGATCAAGCAGATGCTGCTGGAGGCCGGTGCGAACAAAGATCTGCGCAACAAGTCTGGGGAGAAGCCGGAAGGTGCGCGCGCGCAAAGCCCGTCAACGTGCAGCTGATTTGCTTTCGTCTGAGACAGTGTTTGGTTTTGGTGTCGCTTCCACTGCAGACGTTGAGGTGAAAGTGCAGAAAATCTCCCACAACGGCGTCACCGTCGTCGTCACGAAGAAGATGGTCACCGAGAAGGACAAAGTGGAGGACGTCGTCATCGGCGACCTCGACCCGATGGAAATGGTGACGTTCTCGCCGTCTCTCAGCGACGCGTGCTGCAAAGGCGACTGGCCGCGCGCGAAAAAGCTCATCGAAATGGGTGTCACCATCAACGGTAAGGTGTTTTCGGCGGAAAACTTGTGCAACTGCAGGGCCGCGGCTACTTTCCTTCGCGCGTCCAGCTGTCCGAGCTCCAGCAATCTGTTGTTGTTGGTTCCCACATCTGTTGTTTTGCTGACTTGTTGTACCTCCGCTGCACGCGCTTCTGCAGGCCAAAACAAAAGCGGGTCCACAGTGTTAATGGACGCGGTGTGGTTTGGACATCTGGACATAGTGAAGCTGCTCATCGATTGCGGCGCCAAGCCCAACATTCGCAACGGGCGCAAGAACACGGCTCTGCACTTTGCATACGAGAAAGGTTGGGACGCTGTCCTGTCCATCAATGCGTGGCACTCTTGGTGTTTTATGCATTCTGGTTTGTGGACGTTATCGCAACAGGCGAGAAGAAAATAATAGAGTTTCTGGAGGAACACGGGGCGACGAAGAGTCTCAACTGGAAGAACAACCTCGGTATGCATTTAGCACTAGTGCATGCACATCACTCTCGTCAACAGTCCGTGGCATAATCACAGATGCCAACTCCATCGCGCCGTTGAACATGTGCAGGTCTCACCCCCGCGCAGTTGTGGAAAAAGAAACGCAAGCAGCCGAAAACCTCGAAGAAGAAGTTGTCGGAGCAGCTCAAAGAGGCGTGCCGCAAGGGAGAGTTTGTTCGTGTCATGGACCTCATCGCCAAAGGTGCGTGAAGCCGAATCGGTGTCACTGCGTGCTGCCGCAATTGCCTCACGACTGCGTATGTTTCTTGCTGTTAGGTGCAAATGTGAACTACCAGGACTACAACAAGTCCACACCGCTGATGAATGCTGTCTACGGAGGTTAGCCACTTCTGCTGCAACTGTGAATCGCCCGCGCTCGCCCAGTTCACCGTGGCCTCTGTTGGTCCCGTTCGTCTGCACAACAACGCTCTTCCAGGCCATCTCGACGTTGTGATGTTGTTGGTGAAGCGGGGCGCGAAGCCGAATATGCAAAACAAGCAGCAAAAGACGGTGCGCAAGTCGTCGTCCGCCGAGCTTTCCCTGCTCTGCTGTCTGAGCTCTGAGTTGCTCTGTGCCGCAGGCTTTGCACTTTGCGTACGAAAGGAAGAATCAGCCCATCATCAAGTTTTTGCTCGGCAAGGGCGGCAAGGTTGGTGTTTCCATCATTTATCGTTGCCCACACAAGACGTTCGTTAGCGTCACCACGGCTGTCGCGCTTGATGTTGATGCACCAGGTTGTGAAGAACGATCACCAGCGAAGAGGTTTGTGCTTCACCCCTCGCGGCTCGCAAGTCGGTGCCGAGTACGAAGTGGTGATGCACGTCGAGGAAAGCGACGAAGAAGAGGACCCACGATCCGCAGCGGCGATCAAGAAGCTGCTGAAGAAATCGGACGGCTACGAAACGAAAATGCGGCGGCTTTTCGAGGTGTGTGGTGTGGCTTGGCGTCGCGTGGCGAGCATGTTCCTTGAATGGGCAACGACATCGTGTGGCGTGTTGACGCGTGGTTCGCGTTCGTTTTCTCACAGCGCTTCGACAGCGACCACAACGGCTGCCTTGACCGGCAAGAGTTCCAAAGCATGCTGTCAAAGTTCGACATCAAAGCCGACGAGGTTCGCACGATTCATAACGCTCCTCGTATCCAGGGTTCTTGGCTTCATCTTGCGTACCTCTACCTTTGTGCTCATGCCTCGACGAATTCATGTTTGTAGTTGCAGGACCAGTTCCAGCTCGCGGCAGGCGGTGACACTGACGCAATATCGTTCGACGAGTTCGTGTTTTGGTACGGGAAGAGGACTCTGCCACATGCAACCGCACAACGAACCCGCCTCCTAACCAAATCGTTTCAATGCCGGCGTTGCTTTAGGTATGAGAAAGTGAAAGAGAAGCGAGGCGCGCAGAAAATAGATGCCACTTCAACGGTTTGGTTCACAACAGACAGCAACCTGTCGCTCTGACCAAAAGCTGGTGTTGACGGCCCTTTCGCAATCTCCTGCGTGCTCACAGGACCTCCTCGCGCGCCCGGACCCGAAGTTAGAAGCGCAGAAGAAGGAAGCCGAGGCAGCGAAGCAGCGGGCCGCCGACATGGAAGCAGAGGTGGGACCTTCGAGCATCGCGATTGTGATCCATTGTGCTGGAGGTGTGTTCCAAACCCACTGTTAACACATTTTCGGCGCGTGTGCACAGCTGGCTCGCGAAAAGAAGAAGATGCAGGAAGAGCAAGCGGCTTTGCGCGCACAGATGGAGGAGGCGCGGCGTCAAATGCAAGAGCAAATGGTGCGACACTTCTGCGATCTGCCTCTGTCGCGGCAACTACTGTGTTTTTCATCGACAGCGAACGACTTGTATGCAGGCCGCGGAGCGCCGTAAAATGGAGGAAGAAATGGCGGCGATGCAGGCGAAGGCAGCGCAACAAGCTGAGAAGAGCGCTTCCGCGCAAAAGGCAATGTTAGAACGGCAGCGGTCGACAGACGCGCAGCAACGTGAAGCGGAGCAGAAGCGAGCCGAAGAAGAGAAGGCGAGACTCCAACAAGAGGTAAGTTTCGTCGGCCCGCACGCCCCGCGCGCAGGCACCGCTGAACTGGACTGATCGCTCATGCCCTTGTTCGTAGGCGGAGGCCAAGATTAAAGCCATGGAAGACGAAATGAGGCGCAAGGAGGAGGCGGTAAGTGTCACTGTTGCAGGTCACCATGCGCGTGGTGGCACGCCAAAGCCCAAGAGCCAGAACTCCAACGAACAGCGACCAACCTTTTCCAAACCTTGGTTTCGCGACTTCATGCAGGCGCTGGCGAAAGATCAAGAACTCGCGAAGGCTAAAGCGGAGGCACAAGCGCAGATAGACGCTGCCGCAACGGAGCAAGCAGCCGCAAAGAAGGCAGAACTAGAAGCAGCCGTGGAAGCAGCGAAAAAAGAAGCGTACGTGCATGCATGCAACGACGATGAAGCTCATTGCCCGCGCCGGTGTTCTTCGGAGTCACTGTCTGCAATTTATGGTGTAGTTACGAAGCGGCACTGGCAGCGGCGCGTGGGGAAGCAGAAAAGGAACTCGCGCGTGCGAAGGCTGATCACGACGCACAAGCAGCTGCATTGCAGGTATTATACCTCTTCTGCGCCGTCTGGCATTCGTACATTTTGCGTGCATGGCTCATCGAATGTGCGATACTCTCAGGCCGCGCGAGATGAAGAAGCGGCGCGGGCAACGAAACAGGAGGAAGAAAAACGGATCCTGCAGCAGCAGCAGGCGGAGGTAGGCTTCTTCGTCGACATGGTTTACGTTTCGTTGGTTGGTGGCTTTTGTTAGGATTGCTTTGAATATTTCTTGTTGGTGCTTTTGATTGCGAAGGCCCTTGCCGCAGCAGAAGCTGCGAGGCTTCAGCTTGAAGAAGCGAAGCAAGCGAATGAGAAAGATAAACAGGAGGTGTGCATGCGTTGACCATTGCAGTTTTTGTCGTCGTGGCAACTTGTGCTGACACTGCACGGGACGCGCGTTTCAAGGCCGCACAACGGGCACAGGAAATGGCAGAGGCGCAGCAAAAAGCGCTGGAGGAGAAGCAGAACGAAATGGAGGCAGCGCAGCGAGCCGCGCAAGCAGATCTAGAGGCCAAAGAGGCAGCAGCGGCAGAGTCGGAGTTGAAATCGGCCCTCGCAGAACAAAAAGCGGCGTTAGAGTGCGTAAAGAGCACGCTGCTTCGAATGCAGTTAACAGTATGTTGTTGACCCAGCGACGTGCCGTGGTTACTGTGCAGGTATGCCACGGAGATTGCACGTAGCAGTGGTGATGGGACCCAACTAAAAGCAGCTATGGACGTGGTACGCTGTTGATGGTTGCAGCATTCCAAATGCATGAACGGCAGCCCTTTCAATTAAAGTTTTTTCGAAAATTGACATGGTTGTAGGCGTTAACAAAAGGCGTCGATCCGGACGATCCAGCCATTGCCGCCGCCGAACAAGTTCTTGACACGCTCGGTACAATCCAACGCCGTTTGATCCCTGTTGTCTTGCTGCCATGCCCCATTGCTAACGCGGCAGCGTTGCATTTGAATTCAACTCTAGGCGATGATACTGCGCAACAAGACGGCGAATGGTTCGACACCGACTCGGCGTGGGAGCAGTTGGAGGAGTTAGGCGAAGTGTACTATCTCAACACCATCACCGGAGAGACGAGCTGGACCAAGCCCGAGGGCTTCATGGACCACCCGGTGAGCATCCGTTGCAGTTTGCTTTACCATTGTACTTGGCAAACCCTGTGAGCTGCGTGTTTCTTTTTCTCACTGCGTGTTTACTAACGGCGCAGGAAACTGCGGCGGAGGCTAATGGAGACTGGGAAGTGACCGAAGAATACGGCACAAAGTTCTTCAAGAATGTGCGAACGGGTCAGGAGTACGAGACAGCGATCGACCCAGAGACCGGGGATGAGTATTACGTCGACACGGTGCGTGTGGTTGTCGGTCACCCCTGCAAGAACTAGTAGTGGCATACATAACTCGAGACGGGGCGGTGACACGATTGACAGGCCACCGGAGAATCCACTTGGATGAACCCAACTGTTGCGACGGACGAGTTCGATTTGAACGGCGACGAGCTTGCAGTATGTTTTTGTTTTCTTTTTATCTCACTTCGCAGGATCATAGCATTCTTTGCCTCAATGGTCACCATCAACGTGTGCTTTCTTTGCTTGCTACTTCTATTTGACGTCATCTTGCGCAGGAAATGGTCGACACAATGGTTTCCAGCTACGACGTCAGCACCAACATCGAGGACAATGAGGACTTCGACGTCGACGACTTGTTCAAGGATCTGCAAAATGGTTTCCACAGCCGCGTAAGTCTTTGTCGGCGTCGTTGTACATCCACGCTTGTTGACGGGGAACTCGAACTGATTCGAAGCTCCTGTATGCATGTTCTTGCACAGTTGAAAGAAAACATCGGTGACAAACTGGACCAGGCGGAGAACCTGGAAGCTAATGCATTAAACTTGATCGGTGACAAGGCCAAGTACGACGAAGAAGCGGATTTGGAAGGCCTCGCGAGACTGAAGAGTTCCACGATCCAGGTTTGACTATTGCTGCACATTGCCAATGCGGCTGAGCCGTGCGTTCCACTGCGGGCATTAATCTGCGTGTCAACACCATGGTGTCACATGATTCTTCCAGGAACGGCGCAGCGACGACTTTGTGCGCCGCGAAAGTCAGGTTCGTTCGCAATTGCCGCTTCCTCGCCGCACTATGCTGCCGAATTCTTTTGGATAACCTAGTTTGCAATCTTTCAGGTACATAGCATTGACTTGAGCGGACTGACATCAAGGGACCGCGCATTAGCTGCGGAGTTTGCGGATCCGGTGTCGCCATGATTACAACACGGGTTCGCGTGGAAGGTGACCAATAAGTTGTGGTGGCACATCTTCAAAGTAACATTGCATCAGCTACAA
>ENA-OWNT01004875-OWNT01004875.1-seawater-metagenome-genome-assembly--contig:-NODE-4875-length-11450-cov-4.003165_pt1 | contig 11450 bp, 8 predicted proteins | sample MGYA00238136_ERZ651165 | MGnify/ENA primary metagenome ERZ651165 (study PRJEB26861, sample SAMN08777766) | seawater metagenome | isolation source: coastal seawater | place: USA: Florida | collected... | reverse complement strand
CAGGGTCTGTGCGGCCACTGGTGCGGTCCACTGCGCACAATCTCATCCACTTTCCTTCCAAGGGTCCGAGCCACTGCTCACGAGTGCTACAGGTGTCTTGTGGCTGGGGCCACCACTGCGCGGCCATTGTGCAGCAGTTCGACATCGACCCAAATGCGATGAGCCGCCCCTCCACGAGCAACAGCTTGGGGCGTGCCGCAGGCGCAGGGCGCGGCGGTCGGGACGGCAGCCCTGGAGGTGAACTATGGACGTGGGGCTTGGGCGAGCGCGGCCAGCTGGGGCACGGGCCGGGAGTGTCCTTTCTTCCAACCCCCCGCAAAGTCGCCGCTCTCGCAAACGCCGATGCAGCCGATGCTGATGCAGCTGACGTCTGCGTGCGGGTTGCGTGCGGCGAGCTGCACACAGTGGTGGTGATGCGCGGCGGTGCTTTGTTTGCATTTGGACATGGTGCCGCAGGACAGCTCGGTCTCCCACAGATCGAGTCCATGGATGCTTCAGCCAACGGCAGTTCAGACCCTAATGCAGCGCTTCGTCCTTCGCAACGAACCCGTGCTCGCAGCACTGGAAAAGTCAGCGCCAAAGACCGGCTGAGACAGTGCGCCGCCGTTCCACATCGCGTCCCTCTCTACGCTGGCGAGTTCACGGCCGCCAATCCACGTGCTGTCGACGTTGCCTGCGGACTGAACCATACAATGGTGCTGACCTCATGCGGCGCGGTGCACACGTGCGGCTGGGGTGAAGACGGCCGTCTCGGTCACAATGACGAGGAGCGCCAGCTCGAACTGACGGAGGTCGTGATAGTCTCGGGCGGTAGCTCTGGGGACCCCAGCGACACGTACTCGTACGGTCTCACACCCCGAGGCGTCGAGATATCACAGATCGCCTGCGGTGGGGCCTTCTGTCTCGCGCTCGACTATGACGGCAAGGTGTTCTCTTGGGGGAACAACTCTTTCAAACAACTTGGGCGCAAGACACCCATTCCGAAGGGAACTGCGGCAAGCATTGACGAAATCACGGGCCTGGTGACGCCTGCCAAGCCGGCCGGCAAGCCTCTCAACTGGCGACCTGGACTTGTGCGAGGATTGATGGATGCGCCCGGCCGCCGCGGCGGTCAACGCGTTGAGCGTCTTGCTTGTGGCTTCGCACATTGCCTCGCGTTGGTTCTCCGTGATGCGGGAGACCGCGCCTTGTTCGTCTGGGGATGGGGTGAAGAGGGACAACTTGGACTTGGCACGGAATGCAATGCCCCAGTTCCACAAGAGCTCCAACTGTCAAAGAAGCCTGCTGCAACGGCGGAACGGAAACCAGGTAGCACTGTTATTGCCCCTTTGCAGTTCGCGGCCGGGCGCAGCCACTCTGTCGTCATCATCGGGCGCCGCAGTGCCGATGTGGCAGATGATGAGGACGGCGATGCACTCCTGCAAGGACTACAAGAGGCGGCCATGGAAGAGACAAGGAACGTTGTCGCCGAGGTAGAAGAAGCAAAGCGCAAAGCGGAAGCAGAAGCGGAAGCAGCACGCCTGCGAGCGGAGGAGGAAGCAGAGGCGAAACGGCTGGAGGAGGAGAGGATCGAGCGTGAGATGATGGAAGAAGCCAAGCGCAGAACAGCTGCTGCACGAGCGGCACGCGAGGCAGAAATCAAAGCCGCCGCGGAGCGGCGGCGTGCTGAGCTCGAGGCCAAGTTTCAAGAGGCCACAAGAGCGACTCGCGATGCGCTTGCCAAATTGGAAGACAGAACAGTGGTCCTTGATGAGGAGATGAGGCGAGAAACTGCGGCCCGGAAAAAGCTGGAGGTGCGACTGCGAAACATCATGAGTGAGCGACGGTTGAAGGCTGCCAAGGCTGCAGCGGAAGCAAGGCTTAGGGCTGAAGAAGAGGAAGCACGGCGGAAAGCAGAGGCTGCAGCAGAATTGGCCCGCCAGCAGGAAGCTGAGGCGAAAGCAGAAGCCGAAGCGGTTTGTGCCTTCAACATGTTGCTGCTGAGCAGTCAACAGTCAAAAAGGCATCGACTTCATTTTGACTGCGTGTCTTGCTTTGGCGTGATTTTAACAGGCGAGACAGGCTGAGGAAGCCGCAAAGAAAGAAGAGGAAGAACGATTAGCAAGAGAGGCTGCGGTGCTCGAGCGAGACAAGAAGGCTGCTAGCAAGGCCAAGGTGCTGTAGTCCAGCTTCCACTGAGTTTGCTGGCGACTTCAAGCGGCTGACATCGATTGCATTGCACAGGCCGCGAAGAAGGCAAAGCGAGACAAAGACAAGTTAATCTTGGCAACCCAGGTGAGCCTGCTTTCCCAATGCGCGTGTGTTATCGTGGCTTTAACCTGACAATGCATACCGTGTACGATCGAAGGCACGCCTTAAACGAGAGCAGGAAAAGGAGGCTGCCAAGAGAAAAGCTGCTCGAGAAGCAGCAGAGGCCAAGCGAAAGGCTGCTGTAGAGGTGGGTTGCAGGTTAAAAATTGCTTTGCAGCAGACGTTGCGTCACGCGTGGCTTCTTGCCGTTGCACAGGCCCGCAAAAGAAAGGCCGCTGCAGCCAAAGCCAAAGCAGCAGTCGAGGTTGGTGGCTCTCGACCCGCTGTGCGATGGGATATGGACATTGTGATCTGATGCATTTCTGCAAACACATTGCACTTGTGTTGTGTACGTGTACGCAATTCTCGATCTATTTCAGGCTCGGAAAATCGCGGCTGCTGAAAAGGTGCGGTAAAACACAAGTGCATTGCTGTGGCAACATAATCCATGTCTGGGCCGACCACTTCTGAACCATCACATCACGCACCATTTTGTTTGATGGCAGGAGAGGAAACAGGCGCTTGAAAGAGCGGCTGCAGAGAAGAAGCAGGCGGTTGGTTCAGTGCAATCGTTCAAGGTGTCCGTTCTCGTCGATATGCCCACATTCTCAATCCTGACTACGTGGTGGACGCAATGACGCAGGCTGCAAAGGCAAAAGCTGCAGCACGCAAAGCTGCTAAAACAAAAGAAAAATTGGAGCAACAGAGGCGGCTGAAACAAGAGGAAGCCGCTCGTCGTCGCGAGGAAAAGGCACAAGCGCGGGTACGTGTTGTTTCTTCGAGTTATTGCGACGAAGGGCGTGCTTACATGGAGTTTCGTGTTTCGTGGCAGGTGACGATGCTCCGGCAAGTCTGGCAAGATGCTCGCAAAGCCAAGCAACAGCAGCTGCAGCAGGTCGGTGCCGTCTTTCATGTTTCAGTTTACGCGTGGATGTCCATTTCGAGCGCGCCCGCGTTTGATGTGCTGCGCAATGTGTAACTGGTGTAGATTGAAGCAAAGCGCCAAGCAGATTTGCTCACATATGTTCAGACGCAGTTGGAGGAGCGTTTCGACATCGATTTTGTTTAACAGTAAGGAGCGCACAAAAATGTCCAACCGGACGGGATATTCCGCTATTGGGTTCGTGCGTCAACCGAACGGGAGATCGACATGGCAACAGCGCAGAACTGAAGATGATAAAAAAAGTTCTAATCATGTAATATAAATGGTTCCGTAGCAGTCACCTTGACTGGTGCTGGCCGAACTAAAATGCAGCTGCTCTACCTGCGGAACCACGTCCCTGCAAAGGTGGCGACACTGTGATGCTAACTTCGCTGACGTCTGTCAGCGCTTCGTCTGTAAAATCAGTTTCATAGTGAAGGTGAGTGTCGGCCTCATGCCCATCGTTTTCGGGGCTGGATACTAGGGGTACGGCCTCGTGTCCGACAGCATCGTCATAGTTGGGTTGAACGTGAGACGCGGACGACTCTGCGACCAAGTCAGCGGCAGCCTTTGCGCGACGCTTCAGAATCACCGGCACGCAACTAATCACGGCAAGGAGGGTGAACTCGATCATGATGCGGGGAGACACAATGTCGCCCAAGTCCTTGATCGAGGCCAACGAGTCTCCAGCGGCGGTTGTTATCAAAATGTAGGGCATGTTGCCTCCCAAGATCGTCACGGCAAACACGCCGACGGGCACGTTGACGTGGGGGCTAAAGGTGTTGATGACAGATCCCGGAGTGAGCGGGAAGAGACGAAGGGCCAGCAAAGCCCAGAAGAGCCTGTTCTCCTTCCTCGCCAGCTCGACCTGAGCCCTGAACTGGTCCACGCGATCTTTGGACGCGATGTACTCCAGCACTTCGGGAGACAGGAGATACTTGGAGATGTTGTACGAGAAAAAGCTGCCCATGATCACGAGGATGGTGCAGAGAACCACAGCCTCGCCCCAAGGAAATAGCGCGCCAGCAATGACGCACAGGGGTGTGGCACCTGGGATGCTAAACGTGGTCTTGATGGTGAACACCAAGCTGAAAAAGAGGACAGAGAGCCAGTGCGCCTCGCGCACGTAGGTTTTCATGGCGCCCAGTCCTCGCTGAATGTGACCCAGGTCCAGGTGCGACGAGATATTGGCACTGGCCTGCCTTGCTTCGGGGACGGCGTCGTACAATAGCTTGGCTGTGACATAGCACGACGCAAGCAGGACGCCCATCACCACGGCGGCAATTATCAAGGCCTGCCCGCAACTCCAAAGAGCCGCCACATGAGTCGACGACCGCTTTCCTAGTGAAGTCTCATCGCGCCCAGAGACACTCACAGCCACAGCCGCAGCCGGCGCGGACTTCTTGGGCAGCGACGTGGCTTCCACAAGTTGCACCTCTTGCATCATGCTGCAGCAGGGCGTACCAACCTTGGCGGGGATGCGCCGTCGCTGGAACTGCCTGCCTACCGATGGGCCACTGGGCGCGCGTGCTACATGCTCACAAGACGCAGGGCGCGAGCGGGGCGGACCTCGCGGTCGAACGCGGAGGTTTCCCTCCCGCCCAACTGCAGAAAAGTGAAAAATAAAACAAAGCAAAATTGTTGCTTGCGTGAATGAAACGGCGCGCACAGTGTAACGGGAAGACAGGGGCAGAGCAGGCACGAGCAGCGAGGAGAACAAACCAGTTGAGCGCGTTTGGTGGCTCTACTGCCACCCAACCGCATCTCTCCGGCCTTGCGTCAGGTTGTTATGCACGTCACGTGGTGTGGCACTGGGGTTCTCCTTCTCCTGATCCGCCCATTGCTCCTTTCATGGCTCCATCCATTGCTGCTCTCAATGGCCTGTCGTGGTTCTCGTGGTTCTCGTCGTCGTCGTTATTGTTGTCGTCGTCGTTACTGTAATCGTCGTCGTCATCATCATCATCAACAAACGTTCGTCGTCGTCATCATCATCGTTCGTCGTTATCATCGTTCGTCGTCGTCGTCGTCGTCATCATCATCATCGTTCGTCGTCGTCGTCGTCGTCGTCGTTGTCGTTTTGTCGTTGTCGTCGTTGTCGTCGTCGTCGTCGTCGTCGTTGTCGTTTTGTCGTCGTCGTCGTCGTCGTTGTTGTTGTTTTATGCGCTGGCACGGTCGACTGACTGTTCGGTGAGTGAGTGACCGTGAGTGAGTGACCGTGAGTGGGTGAGTGACCGTGACTGAGTGACCGTGAGTGAGTGAGTGAGTCAGCGAACAGCAACGAAGGAAGGAAGGAAGGAAGGAAGGAAGGAAGGACTGTGAACTGTGGACTGTGAACTGTGACGGTGCGTTGGCCGCCTCACTCACACTCACCCACACTCACAGTCACTCACAGTCACTCACACTCACTCACTCACTCACCATTCTCTACTTCTCACTCACTCACTCACTCACTCATTCATTCATTTCCCCCCACCCACTGCCACTCACTCACTCACTCACTCACTGCCACCCACCCACTCTTTCACTCGCTCCCACTCACCCACTCACTCACTCACTCACTCACTGACACTTTGCTCATTCTATTCAGTTAATGATAATACCTCAGTACGAGTATGGGTACTAAGTGCTATGGCTATATGCGCTCATTCATTCATTTCCCCCCACCCACCCACTCTTTCACTCGCTCCCACCCACCCACCCACTCACCCACTGCCACTATGATTGTTCTATTCAGTTAATAGTAATACCACTGTACGAGTATTGGTACTAAGTACTTGTAGAAACTGAATTCCTGAATGCTCAATGTCACGAAGGAAAGGCGCATCAGCCTGTACTTAGGTGCGCTGCGAGTTGGAGCTTTTCGTGCGGTGGCCGTCGTCGTCGTTGTTGTTGTCGGTTGTTGGATTGTTGGTCGTTCCTTCGTTCGTTCGTTCGTTGCGCAAGAAAACTTTCGGGAACAACAACAACAACGATGAACGATTGGCCGTCGACCGTCGACCGACGACGAGTTGACGTTGACGTTGACGTTGGAGTGTTTTGTTTGCTTGTTCACTCACTTGCTGGGCGTGCTGGCTGGCTGACTACGGCTGGCTGGCATGTTTGCTGCGTCATCCCTTGCCGGGTTAGTTTGATGGTTACGCCGCTTCGTTACATGTATTGCTATTGTTGTGACGTGGCGGTGCTACCGTCTTTGTATGGAGATGCTGTGGCGAATGATGCACGCAGTGCGCCGCGCGTCTTTGAAATTTGGCGCTCGTTGCGGGGCGTGGCACACCAGTAGCAGCAGGTTGTGTGGTTGCAAGCACCAGCACATCCCTGGCAAATAACCTCAAGAGCTGGAATTTCTTTGCGTTTTCTCGGGTTTGTTTTTGGTCGCGCTCGTGAGTTCCTTTCTCCGAGTAAAAGGAAGAACAACACAAAGTCGGCAACGGCGACGACGTGCTTCAGGAAGAGCAGGGGAGAACAAAATTAGTCGTCGAAGGCACAAACAGAGAGTGTCAGCCATGTCAAAAACAACGAAAGAGATGCCGTATTCGATGCGTTTCCTGTTCGCAGGATGCGCCGGGATCGGAGCCACCCTGTGCGTGCACCCGCTGGACGTTGTGAGAATAAGTCTTCAGTTGGATGCAGAGGGAGGAGGTGAGTGCGCGTGGATTAGGTGTGATGCGGTGACACGGTGGACCTCCTTTTGTGACCCTGTCGTCTTTGGCAACCACAGGTGCTAGAATGTACAACGGCGTGTTCGATTGCGTCAAGAAAGTCGCCAGCCGTAACGGTGAGCTGTGTTACGCGTTTTTGTCTTCAAACTCCTGCGACTTTTGTCTGACTTCATTGCGGTGTGCGCTCCGCGTCCCAGGAATTAGCGGTCTGTACTCAGGACTGACGGCCGGCATCATGCGCCAGCTTGTGTACGGCATGCCCCGAATGGCATTCTACACGATCTTACTTGATAGGTTCAAACCGCCGTCCGGCGAAAAAATGCCATTTCTGAAGCTTCTGGGATGCGGGTTCGCTGCGGGCGGAACAGCCGCTGCCATTGGTACATAATTAAAGCACGCAACGAACGGATCTGCCATCTCGTGTCACCAATGATTGTTTTCGTCGCCACGTAGGCAACCCAGCTGAAGTGTGCCTTGTTAGGATGGCGGCAGACACGCGCCGGCCGAAAGCAGAGAGGCGGAACTATCGCAACATTTTTGACGCGCTGCGACGAATTACAGCCGAAGAGGGAGTGGTACGTGGTGCACTTTCGTTGAGACTGTTGAGCACTGGCGCCTTCGCAACCGCCCCTGGTGATTGACGACAACTGTGTCTGTGCACCCATTGCTGCTTCTTGGCAGGTCGCGCTGTGGAAAGGAAGCACTCCGACAGTGGCTCGCGCTTGCTTGTTAAACATGGGTTCGTTTCCACCATTCTATGCTGTCGCCTCTTATGTCACTGCGTCACCACGCCACTCTGTCTCCCGTGCAGGGCAACTGGGAGTGTACTCGCAAGCCAAGACTACCATCACCAACATGACGGGTTTGTCCGAAGGAATTTCGTTGCAGGTTAGTGTTCACGACAGTTGTTCGTTCCAATGTGTGCGGTCCCAATTGCAATTGCTGATTTGTTTGTCATACCTTTTCGCTTGCCAGTTTCTATCTAGCATGTGCAGCGCTGTGGCTGCCACCGTTCTTAGTTGTCCTGCCGACGTGTTGAAGAGCCGAATGCAAAATGCAGAGCCTGGGACGTATCGTGGCTTATTCGACTGTGCTCGGGTGTTAGTGCGATCAGAAGGAGTGCTGGCTCTTTGGAAGGGTGCCATTCCGGTTCGTGGCCGATTGTGTGGTGCTATTTCCTTGTAGTGTTGCTGCTGATGTGATCTACTCTCGCCATATGCTTTAGGCGGCCACAAAACTTGCTCCCCACACTGTCATTTCGTTCATGATATTGGACAACTTGACCAGACTCTACTCCGGAGCATCAGCCATGTAAATTGTGGCATTTCTTCGAAGCCACGGGCAGTGGCTTAACTTGTAGTTGGACGACACGGTGTGTTCATGAAAACGTGCGAGCCTAGCGAAGTGTTCCGAGTGGAAGCGATTTCTCGCACGAATTCTGCTCGTGATTGACATTTCAACATTAGTTTTGTTAGTGATGAGAATAACTTTTGGCGGATGGTTACACATATTATGACGAAAAACGTGGCTTCGATGCAATTGCTTCGCCGGACGGTGACGCCGGCTCAGATTGTGCCTGATTTTGCTGAACAATTCCTGCGTAGTCGTTGAAGACCAGTTCCTTGCTCTGCGCATAACTTGGTGGAGGTTTGGCGTGTTCCTCCTTTTTTCGACGCTCGCTGGCACGAAGCTCAGCAGCCTCTTGCCTGGCGACCCGCTTCACAGCTGCTCGTTTCAATTCACTACGTGACATTGGATCCCCGTTGCGATTGCTGTCCTCATCCTCGTCATCAGACAGCCCAGCGATGACCCGGTGAGACAGCTTGTACGTGAGTCGTGGCGGCGGCTCATCCGCGTCCTCCGCAGCCTGCAGGGTGCAATCGCCGGTGGGCGTGTGAGTTGAGCCGAATGAGAGACGAACATTGCATTGCGTGCCACGTACCTCATCACGGTGCATGGCTGCTAGCTTCTGAGCGATCTCCAATTCTGCATCTGTTTTTACGCGAACATTCTGGTCTTTCGGTCTGTTGTTCTGCATAAGCACAAAACAATCCATCACAGTGTACATCACAGATGTGAGCGAGCGTGAATTCCGTCGGCAGATGCACGCAGAACCTACCAAACGGTGAGACGGCGACGGCGATGGCGACGGTGACCGCGACGTGCGGCCAATGAAGTGCTGATCCACTGTGACGTCAGCATCCACAAGCTCCTTCGTCGCCTCTTCCACTACATTTTGAACTGGCGTCTTGTCTGCTGCCAAAAGTGACGCTGCAAATCGGACCAAAACCGCGATTCTGTTCAAAACTTTCGTCTGCAAACACCATGGGAATTGTGTGAGACAACAGCGTAGCCACGCAAGATGCTGGTTGCTGCAGATTGCGACGAGCCTGCATTCGACACGTACCACAAGCTTGTTGATGATGCCAATATCATCTGTTAGTGCACAATCGATTCCCAAAAAGTCCAGCATGATGGTGTTCAGAGCGAAGCGCAAGTCGGAGACTAAAGCCGTTTGAGAAGCTACGAGTTCGCGGGTCTCTCGAAGTTGCTCCGTCTCCTCGCCCAACTGCTTGTCCAACTCTTCAAGTTCTAGCGCAGCATGGTCAGAAGTGCCGTACATTGCATCCTGCCACCAAGAACAAAATGCAGACAAAGGTTAGGCATTGCGGTCTCCACTGACACGTGACTCAGCCGTTGCCCGCTTCCAGATAAGCAGCGCACCTGTATTTTCTGTTCGGCTTCAACAATTTGTTGCCTCAAAGAGGCGATATGCTTGGTCAGCGACTGCTTCTTCTGCTCTAGTTCCGCCGCGACCTCGTGCTGACGTTGTACTATCGCAATGACCTCGTCGCAACTCGTGTTGTCCATCGTGCCTTCGATGCCCAACTCGTGCAGCGCCTTTTGGAACTTTTTCTCCAGTTGTGCGTCGTTGTCGGGCTGCTTGTACTTTTGCAGCTTTCCGAGCACAAGAGTCTTGGCGTACTTTTTGTTCAACCTTCTCTCGTCTGCTTCGTCCATGTCGCCAGCCATTTTCAATTCAATGTTCTTCTTTAGCTGAGCTTGTGAAACGATGAGCATCCTCATATTGTTGCTGGCAGCGATAGCTGTTCGGGCATGTTTCACCTTGACACGTTTTTCCTTCAGTCGCTTTGCACGGGTCTTGTTAGCGTCGGCGAGCCTGTGGCGCGCGAGCGCTAGCTTTTGCTGCTCGGACTCGATGGCACGAACCAGCTGACGCTCTTTGCCCTGCAACTTCTTGATGTACTCCTCCAAGTGTTTCGTGGTGGCCTTGGCCTTCAAAGTTTCGGAGTAGAGACGATCACGCATGAACTGATATTGCTTCACGGTGTGGGCGAGATCGGAGCACTCGCTCTGTTTCAGCTTCAACTTTGCAGCAAAGCTGTCCAAGTCAGAATCCCGAGCAAACACTGCTTTCCGAGAGATCTCCTTGTTCACCGTCAAACTACTGGCCGTGGGCGACACTTGCTTGCGGTCAACGACTTCCTCGCCAGAGCCAGCAGCGTGCCAGCGTTGTGGAAAATGCATCCCCAACGTCGGCTCCTTGTCCAACAGTATCTGGAGCAGCTCCTTGGACGCAACTACGTCAGCATGGAGTTCCAGCCCGAGTGCGTTCGTCTGCTCCAACAACGCGTGCATTTTGTGGGTAAGTTTGTTGAGATTCCGTCTTTTCGACTTGGCGGACATCGCGCAATCGTCGAGTTCCCTGCGCTTGCCGTCGACGAAAGCAGTTAACTGAGAGATGAGCTTCATCAGTACCCCTTTCTGTGTGGTGGGGATGTCCTTGGCTTGGACCTTGGCAGTCACCTTCACGCGTCGTGGCTTGCGGGAGCGCTGGTGAGAGCGTCGGGAAACACTTCCGACGTTTCCGTGCGCTCTGCCCCCAGTCTTTGACTCGTGGTTCCGGCCATTGGCTGAACTTGGCCTTTGGTGCCACCGCACCCTCACCGACGTGGAAGATTGTGTGGGCATCCTCGGGCACTGCTGTTGGGGACACCCCTTGCAACAGGATTGCACGTTGTTACTGGACCAACTTACGCGAGAGCGTGAGCCACCCACACATCGACGACCATGGTTTCGTGAACCTAGAGTGTCCGATATTACAATGCAACGCGCGCACAAGGATCCACGGTGTTGTAGGCGCGATGTTTCGCGAATAAAAAGTTCTAAAAGTGCATGCGATGACTACGTGAGATTGCCTTTTTTATTTGACCAGTGGAACAACCGACCAGACAAACAACAAAACCACCAAGCCACCAACCAACAAACCTCCAACTCATTGCACCACCGGCCCGCCAAACCACAAACCACAGACCACCAATAAAATCCGCGACACAACGACAGAGCGACGAAGCGACGAAAAGAACGACGCGCAACGGACAAAGTACGACTTCACCCAGCGAGGCACATGTGATACCTGCCAGGGCGTACAACCATCAAGCAAACGAACAACCGAGCGACACGACGGCCCCCAAATAACCCAACAACGAACGACAGAACGACGCCACAACGCCACAACGAGATCGGAAGAGCGTCGTGTAGGAAAGAGTGTAGATCTC
>ENA-OWNT01004874-OWNT01004874.1-seawater-metagenome-genome-assembly--contig:-NODE-4874-length-11451-cov-2.910322_pt1 | contig 11451 bp, 7 predicted proteins | sample MGYA00238136_ERZ651165 | MGnify/ENA primary metagenome ERZ651165 (study PRJEB26861, sample SAMN08777766) | seawater metagenome | isolation source: coastal seawater | place: USA: Florida | collected... | reverse complement strand
ATTCGACACGAAAAAATCAAGCTTCAACCTGCGCAACCCTAGGCTGGCAGCCGATATACCTTTTCAAAAACGGGCATTGTGATACCTTATATTTGCAAATCCTTTTGAAAACAGGATTTCTATGCTAAAAATAGACATGCACACCCATATCATTCCCGAAAAGCTGCCACGCTTTGCTGACAAATTTGGGTATGGTGATTTTATCTTTCTTGACCACCACAAACAGGGTGTAGCGAGAATGATGAAGGGTGACAAATTCTTTAGAGAAATCAAAGAGAATTGTTGGAATCCTGAGCTCAGGATGAAGGAGTATGAAGAGTTCAATACTCAGGTGCAGGTTATTTGCACTATTCCCGTAATGTTTTCTTATTGGGCAAAGCCAAAGGATACCCTGGAGCTCTCGCAATTTCTGAATGACCACATTGCAGAAATTGTAGAGCGTCACCCTAAACGATACATCGGCTTGGGCACCGTGCCGATGCAGGATGCCAAATATGCCGTTCAGGAACTGGAAAGATTAAAATCCATAGGCATAAATGGAATTCAAATTGGCTCCAACATCAATGATCATAACCTCAGTGAAGAACAATTCTACCATATTTGGGAGGCTTGTGAAAGGCTTGATCTGGCCATAATGGTTCACCCATGGAATATGATGGGTATGGAGAATATGCGTAAATACTGGTTGCCGTGGTTGGTAGGTATGCCTGCCGAAACATCAAGGGCCATTTGCTCAATGATTTTTGGAGGGGTATTTAACAAGTTTCCTAACCTGCGCGTAAACTTTTCGCATGCCGGTGGCTCTTTTATAGGCACCATAGGTAGAGTGGAGCATGGCTACAATTGCCGTCCTGATTTGGTGGCTATTGACAATCCTGTGAACCCAAGAGAATATCTTGGAAGTTTTTGGGTAGATTGTATTACACACGATTTGCAGACATTGAAATTCATCATTGACCACGTAGGAAGTGAAAAGGTATGCCTTGGGAGTGATTATCCCTTTCCTCTTGGTGATCTCGAAATAGGAAAGTTCATTGAAGAGAGTGACCTGAGTCATAAAACTGTTGAAAATATATTCTCAAAATCGACCCTTGATTGGCTAAAGCTTGACATAAATGACTTTACTTCTTAAGCCTTAAACAGTTGTGCAATGGGAAAGAAGTTGCTTTTCAATAAATACAGCAAAGAAGATCTTAGGAAATTCCTGGAGCAGGAAGAAGACCATAGAACAGTTATCTCCTTTTACCAATATGCCCATATTAAGAACCCTGATTCTTTTAGGGGTGTGATGTATGACCGGTGGGAAAAACTGGGTGTATTGGGCAGGGTGTATGTTGCCAGCGAAGGTGTGAATGCACAGATAAGCGTGCCGACCCATAATGTAGAGGCTTTTAGAGATGATCTGTATTCAGTTGATTTTCTCAATGGAATAAGGCTCAACTATGCCATTGAGGATAAGGATGACTCTTTTTTGAAGCTGAAAGTAAAGGTGAGGCCTAAAATAGTGGCTGATGGGCTGAATGATGAACTCTTTGACGTGACTAACAAAGGGGTTCATTTAAATGCCGAAGAGTTTAATAATATCACTTCCCGACCTGAAACCATATTGGTTGATATGCGCAATCATTATGAATCAGAAGTGGGACATATGGAAAATGCTATCTGCCCTGATGCTGATACTTTCAGGGATGAACTTCCTATGGTTGTTGACCTGCTCAAGGATAAAAAGGACCAACCGATAGTAATGTACTGTACCGGTGGTATCAGGTGCGAGAAAGCAAGTGCTTACTTAAAGCATGTGGGTTTTGAAGACGTATACCAGTTAAATGGTGGTATTATTGAGTATACGCGCCAATGTCAGGAAAAGGACCTTCCAAACAAGTTCAGAGGAAAGAACTTTGTATTTGATGAAAGACTTAGTGAGCGAATAAGTGATGAAATAATTGCGGAGTGTCACCAATGTGGTAAGCCCTGTGATAGCCATACCAACTGCGCCAATGACATATGCCACATACTTTTCATTCAATGTGCAGAGTGCAAAACCAAATATGAGGGCTGTTGCTCTGATGACTGTAAAGACTTTACCCTACTACCTGAAGAACAACAAAAAGAAATGCGCAAGGGTATGAAGGCTCAAAACCACCACTATAAAAAGGGTCGTATCAGGCCTAAACTTGCTGAACTCTTCGCTAAAAAGGAAAAAGACCTAAGTGCATAAGAGACTGAACTGCAATTAATATTAATACGTTACATAAGCATCCTTTACTTTCTGAATGATATACACATTTGTAAAAATTCTTCTCAGTAGCCTTTCATTTTTTGGAGTGCAAGGCGATACATCCGGCCCCAAGGGTGATGAGATTTTACATACAGACGGCGGTCCACACTATACAGAATCAAACTTTGAAGATTTAATACCAGAGCCGTTCAATATGGTTTCGGCGGCAATCTTCATGCTTATAGCATTGTATTGGTTCATCAAATCCAGCCGCCAGTATACCAGCTTCAGGTTTCTCAAACTTTCATCGCTAATTCTGGCTGTTGGAGGTTTGGGGGGGACTATTTATCATGGCTTCAGAATATATGAATGGGCCATGTGGATGGACTGGATTCCTATTTTGGTATTGTGCATTGCGGCAGCTGCTTATTTCATTTACCGCATTTACAAAAATGTGCTTTTGGCCGGCCTTGCCTTATTATTGGCGGTGGCATTGCAGGTGGTGAATTTCTATACTGTACCTGATTGGCTTAACACCAGTACATCTTATGGTATTCTGGCGCTTTTCATTCTGGCTCCGCTCATTCTTGCCTTGGTTAAAACCAAATTCCTTTATTGGCAATATCCGGCCATAGCTGTAGTTGCATTTGCTTTGGCACTCACCTTTAGAATTGGTGATAGAGGACAGTGGCTAAACCCTGTGGGCACCCACTTTTTATGGCACACCTTTGGCGCCATCGCATGCCACGCAATGTTTTATTATTTGTTTGTCTTCAAACGTGCCTTCCCTAGGTTTGAGCTCATTAATAGAATCAGGATCAAACGAATCAAAGTAGCTAATTTCAAGAAGATGCGAGAGCAAATTCTAAACAGGAATTCTAAACGTAAAGCTGCTTCCAACTCCTAAACGGCTTTTAACACTGAGTGCACCTGAGAGTTTCTCAGCAAACTCCTTACACAGGCTTAAGCCTAATCCAAACCCTTTTTCCTTGTTGGTACCTGACGTATGTCCCCCCTTTAGCAAAAAGAGATTGTGAAGAGCATCGTTGTCTATACCAATACCTGAGTCTTCTACCTCAACCACAAATTGATCATTTTCTCTATAAGTCTTCACATAAATATTTCCTCCACTGGCAGTGAATTTAACAGCATTGGTCAACAGGTTTCTCACAACAAACCTTACTGCCTCCTTATCGCTATTCACGCTACCTGAAAAACTGAATTCTCTACGAATTACAATATCTTTAGTCTTGGCCATTGGACCTATTACGGCTATTTCCTTGTTGAGTTCAACAATGGGATCAAAATCAACTTTGTCAACTTCTATACCCCGCAATTGAGTTTTTGACCATAGCACTAAGCTATCCAGTAAATCCTGTGTGCTTAGCACCTGAGCATACAGTTTCTGAAAGAGTTCTTCAGAAGTTTTCCCGTCTACCTCCCCTGCCATTTGCAGTTTCATCAACCCTTCAATAGAGTTCAGTGGATTCTTGAAATCATGGGCCATAATAGAAAGTAATTTGTTCTTAACCATGTTGGCGTCTTCGAGCTCTGCATTCTTTGTGTCAAGCTCTGCCCTTTGAATCTCTAAGTGCCTGCTGAGTCTTTTGTAGTATCTGCTTCTATAAAAATAAACACCCAGGCCAATAAAAACAAACATTGCCAATGCCATGGCTAAAAATGAAGTCCTTGTTGCCATCCTTTTCTGCTCTTCCAAGAGCTTACGCTGTCCTTCCTGATATACTTTGTTTTTCTCAGCGCTCAACGCATCAAAACGAGCCTTGCTTTCTTCATTGATAATACTGTCTCTACTTCCAGCATAGATTTTATAAGTTTCCAGTGCATTGGAGTAGTCACCCTTAGAAGTGTAGTAGTCAGATAAAATTCGATAACCATAGTATAAATTCCCCTTCCTGCCATGTTCCTTGCACAGTTTAATTAGCAGCTTAGAGTAATAATAAATGCTGTCACCATTTCCTATTCTCTCGTAGTTGAGCGCCAGATTATAGACTGCCACAATTTGCTCATCAATGTCATTGACCGATTTGGCCAGAGACAAGGCCAGTCTAATGAATCCCGCAGCGCTGTCATTCATCTCTAAATCGCGATAACAGGCACTAATTATAGAATAATTTGAAGCCATAAGTTTCTCCTGATCGCCTTCACTTTCACAGATCTTCAACGACTTCTTTGCCAGCGCAATCCCTTTCTCATTATTATCCAGCTCAAAATGAGTGGCCGCCTGACGATTATAGAGTTTAGCCCAATAGAATAAATCCCTGGGCTTCATTAATTGCTGAGCCTGCTCATAGTACTGTAATGAAATATTTAATGATCCTGTAGCCCGTTGCACTTCACCCAAGAAAAGGAGTGTCTCTATCTGACATTTTCTGTCCTTTTGTTCCTGACAGTGCTCCAATACCTGACTGAAGTATTCATAACTCTCCTCATAGTTGCCCTGATAGTAGAACTCTCTTCCCAAAAGCTCAAGACTGTCTCTTACCGAATCACCAAAAACATTAACGTTAAAGCCCAGCAATATTATAGAAATGAGAATCCAAAATCTTTTCACACCGAAAAAGTAGGCGGAAAGGCCCAATGCACCATTAACTTTACCGAAAATTCGCATTCTTTGACTCTTAGCAATACTCTTTATGCCCTTCTATTACTTTTTCTCATTCCAGCCAACTTTGGATGTGAGAGCAAGGGATCGGCCATAGAGGTTACTACGAGTTCCAAAATTAAAGGGGTAAGTTTTGTAGCACCTCCTAAGCCCATTGATCAGACCGCCTTCATTCCCATAAGCGGTATCAATGCAAACTATATAAGTGTTATTCCATACTCGTTCTGCCCTGCAGATTCCCCTGTCTTGGTTTTCAACTCTAAATTTCAATGGTGGGGAGAACGCACTGAAGGCGCTGTTGCCACCATAGAGATGGCCAGGGCACAAGGACTGAATGTGATGCTAAAACCTCAGGTATGGCTTAGACACGGCACATATACTGGTGAGCTTGACTTTGAGACTACCCGTGAGTGGGCCAAGTGGGAAGATTGTTATGCGAAGTATATTTTGCATTTTGCTCAACTGGCTGACTCACTCAACGTTGAGATTTTTTGTATTGGCACAGAACTGAAAACGAGCGTTGAAAAGCGCCCAGAATATTGGAATAATCTAATACAGAAAGTACGGGATGTTTACCATGGCAAACTCACGTATGCCGCCAATTGGGATGACTATGACGATGTGCCTTTCTGGAGTGAAATTGATTATGTGGGAATTGATGCCTACTTCCCCTTGAGTGCTAACAAGCATCCCGACCTTAGGGAATTAAAATCAAAGTGGAACGACTGGATAGGCGAGATAAAATCAAATGTTACTGCCTTTGGTAAACCCGTTCTATTCACTGAAGCCGGTTATAGAAGTGCAGAGTATGCCTGTAAGGAGCCATGGGTAGTTGAGCGGGCAGCCAAGACTTCTACAGAAACTCAAAAGCAAGCCTATCAGGCTTTATTTGAAACCGTTTGGCAAGAAGACTGGATGGCTGGCATGTTTCTGTGGAAATGGTTTGCGAATGATGACAGAATCACTCAAGACAACAATGATTTCAGCCCACAGAATAAGCCTGCAGAAGAGGTTATAAGCGACTATTACGCCAGGTAAACCGTCCAAAAAAAGGTGCTGATATATACGAAGCACTTTTTGCTATTTTCGCCGAAATTGTTAAAATCATGATCAGGCTTTCGCTATTCGTCACTTTCTGTTTTTCAGTTTCCATAGCCCTTAATGCACAAGACACTAAGTTAGACGGTTCTCTGCTCAGTGGCTTCAAATTTAGAAGTGTCGGACCAGCTCTTACATCTGGAAGAGTGATTGACCTTGCCATAAACCCCAACAACCACCACCAATGGTATATCGCCGCAGCTTCTGGCGGAGTGTGGAAGACCGATAATGCCGGAAATACTTTTACACCAATTTTTGATGGTCAGGGCTCCTACTCAATTGGTTGTGTAGAAATAGACCCCGGCAATGAGCATGTGATCTGGGTAGGTTCTGGTGAAAACAACAACCAGCGTTCAGTGGCTTATGGGGATGGTATTTATAAATCGCTGGACGGCGGTAAGTCATGGAAAAACATGGGACTGAAAAATTCAGAGCACATTGGTATGATTGCCATTGATCCCAGAAATTCAAATACTGTTTATGCCGCTGCTTACGGCCCGCTTTGGAAAGAAGGTGGAGAGCGAGGACTATATAAAACCACTGATGGTGGGAAAACCTGGAAGCTGATTTTGGACGTGAGTTCCTATACCGGTGTTAGTGAAGTACATCTCGACCCCAGAAACCCTGAAGTGATATACGCCACTGCGCACCAAAGAATGCGTCATGTGTTCACCTACATAGGCGGAGGGCCTGAATCAGCCATCTACAAATCAACCGATGGTGGTAAGACTTTTGACAAACTGGGTGGTGGCCTGCCATCCGGGGTTGATATTGGCCGAATTGGTATGGATGTGTCACCAGTAAATCCAGATATACTCTACGCTATTGTTGAAGCTCAATATGACAAAGGAGGTATCTACCGAAGTACAAACCGCGGTGCAAGCTGGAAAAAGATGAATAAATTTTCTACATCAGGTAATTACTATCAGGAAGTGATCTGTGACCCAAAAGATGAAGATAAGATTTACATCATGGACACCTATGGGCGCTACTCAAATGATGGTGGCAAAACCATAAACCGAATGAAAATTACCAATAAACATGTTGATGACCACTGCATTTGGATAGACCCTGACAATACTGATCATTGGGTGATGGGCTGTGATGGCGGATTATATGAAACCTGGGACCACTCAGCACACTGGGATTTTAAGGCCAACCTTCCTATTACTCAGTTTTACAAAGTGGCGGTTGACAATGATGAGCCATTTTACAATATCTACGGAGGCACTCAGGATAATTTTAGTTTGGGAGGGCCCGCGCGCACCAATAGTGGCAATGGTATTTTAAATGAGGACTGGTATGTCACCAACGGTGGCGACGGCTTTGAGTCACAAATAGATCCTACCAACCCTAACATTGTATATGCTCAGGCACAATATGGATGGCTGGTAAGATACGACCGTGTGAGCGGTGAGTCTATCTTTATTCAACCCCAACCGGGAAAGGATGAGGATGCCTATCGTTGGAACTGGGACGCCCCCCTGCTGATTTCGCCACACAATCCCAAAAGGCTATACTTTGCTGCAAACAAACTGTTTAGAAGCAATGACAGGGGTGACTCATGGGAAGCTGTTAGCGAAGACCTCACGAGGCAAATAGATCGTAATAAGCTCAAGGTAATGGGCAAGGTCTGGAGTGTAGATGCTGTTATGAAAAACAGGTCAACTACCATTTATGGCAATATTGTGGCACTTGATGAATCACCGGTGAAAGAAGATTTGCTCTATGTAGGCACTGACGACGGTTTGATTCATATTTCAGAAGATGGTGGCCAAAACTGGCGAAAAGTAAGCAGCATAAAGGGTGTGCCGGAAACCACATATGTGAACATGCTCGTGGCTTCGCCTACAGATGAAAATGTGGTTTATGCAGTATTCAACAATCATAAGAGAGGTGATTTCAAGCCTTATATTTTCAGGAGTGCTGACAAGGGAAAGAGCTGGACAAATATTACTGGCGACTTACCCACCAGAGGCTCAACTTACGCCCTGGCTCAAGACCATCAGGACCATAACTTACTTTTTGCCGGTACTGAATTCGGAGTTTTTGTTTCAAATAACGGAGGCCAACACTGGCATCAATTAAAATCAGGCCTTCCAACTATTGCCGTTAGAGACATTGCCATTCAACAGCGGAACAATGACCTGGTGTTGGGCACCTTTGGAAGGGGCTTTTATGTGCTGGATGATTACAGTGCGCTGAGAGGGCTTACAGAAAGTACGCTACAAATGGAGGCCCATATTTTCCCAGTAAAAGATGCATTGATGTACGTTCAGAGCAATGACCTGGGACGTGGTCGCAAGGGCTTTCAGGGTGACGGGCTTTACTCAGCTGATAATCCGCCTGTTGGCGCCTGGATAACCTACTACTACAAAGAAGGTATCAGCACACTCAAAGATGAGCGCAAGAAGAAAGAAAAAACCACTGAGGATGACTACTATCCCGGCTTTGATGAATTGGAACTTGAAGACCGTGAAGAATCACCATACCTAATCTTTACAATAAAGGATAGCAAGGGTGAAACAGTTAGAAAAATAACCAAACCAGCAACCAAGGGAATAAATCGTGTAGTCTGGGATTTCAAATACAGCTCTCTCACGGCCAGGTTTAGTGACAATGACAGATCAGGACGCTGGGCTCTTCCAGGAACCTACACTGTAACCATTTCTAAAAGTGTTAATGGTGAGATTACCAACCTGGGAATAACTGAGAGCTTCAACTGCATCCCGCTCAACAATAACACACTGGCTGCAACAGATAAGGAAGCCCTACAGGAATTCAGCAATAAAGTGGCTGAACTCAGACGGGTAGTAAATGGTGTAGGGCTGTATCACAAGGAGATGAAAGAACATCTGGACAAAATAAAAATTGCCGCCAAGTACTCAACCCTGAATGCTGAACGTCTCAAAGAAATAAAGGAACTGGAAGAGCGACTATACAAAATAGAAGAAGCTCTTTATGGCGACAAAACACGCTCATCCAGAGAATTTGAAACTACTCCCGGTATTTCATCACGCATCAATACGGTGGTTTGGAATGTCTACAACAGCACCTCAGCCCCTACTCAAACCTATCTTGACAACTACCAAATAGCCTATGATCTTACCAAGCCTGTAATTGCTGAGCTGGAAGCCATAACCGTATCGATAGAGTCACTTAAAGACAGCCTTGATCAGATTAAAGCGCCTTACACACCTGGTAGGTTACCTAAGTTGGACTAATTGTGCGGTAAAGAGTCCACTCAATTAATGCTCAACGAGCTCTCCTCGTACCAGCACTTCCACCTCCTTTTCATAATGTGCCAAAACAGAAGCCTCAAAGTCATTGGGAAATAGCATCGAGGCATTTTTTGAGTAGTTGAAATATCCTTTCAGCTTTTCAATAGCGCCATATCTCTTATTGCCATGACGTGCAAATAGAGTTCTGGCTCTGGTTTCAAGAAAAGTACCTAGTGAACCTTTGAGTATGAATTCCAGAATCTTGTTAATGCCACGTCGCGGTTTGATACAGTTCGCGCAATCAGGTATGAAATTTGGGTAAAATTGCTCTATCCAATTGTTCTCAGCAAAGAAGCGTTCAAAAACATCCTTGCCATACATTGGGATTATAGAGGCTGCCTCAATTGCTTGAAACCGATTGTGTTTTTCAAGTGACAGCTTATCTTCTGATAACAGGTAGTTTACACATAAATACTTGCGGCTATTCAAAAACAACGTCTTCTTAATAAATATGGCGAATGCCTTCACAAGCCACACCCTGTTTGGAGCCGTTACAATGAAGTAGTCTATATCTGAGTCTTCTCTGGCTCCTTCCTTTGAAAGCGAACCTGAAATGGCAATTCCACGCACAAAAGGAATGCGACTGAGAAAACGTACCATCAACCAGGCTCTGCTGGTCAGTTTCCTGTTGAGCCCTTCAAATTTCCTGCGGTCTTCTAAACTGCTTTCAAAACCAGGTCGCGCAAAGTAACCGTGCGCCGTAACCAGCAAACCTTGTTCAACCAAACGCTGAAGCTCTTTCTTCACAATAGAAGGTGAAGTTTTGATTTCACAATATTTCCAAACTTCCTCAGCCGTAACCGGATGATCGAAGTATTCAAAATAAGCAAGTACCGAAAGTATGTGCCTTGGTAGTAACAATATCAGTCGTCAGTAGAGTTTCTCAATCAATCTGCCCCTTCACCCAATAATCTGTTCATACAGCTTATGACAGCGGTTCCACCATTTTGGTTGCAATTACACACTTTTTAATTCAATCCATTTGCAACTTTTATGTAAATGGGGTGGATTACGAATACGATGGGGCAGCGCCACCACCTCAGAGAACGTCATCTAAAACGTCTATTTTTGGCCCTGTTTACACTCTATCCGTACTTTGAATCTATTATTCAGCCACTCCTATTTTTATCGATTTGACCCGAAACAATGGGCAAATAAGACCCCATATCCACCACTTGGCACCATATGGGCGGCATCTTACATGAGAGAACACAGACATACTGTTTCGCTCTTTGACACTGGCCTCAAACCGGATGTAAGTGAATTCAGGCAAGTGCTGGAAGAAAAGAAGCCTGATGCCCTGATTCTATATGATGATGGTTTCAACTACCTCACGAAGATGTGTCTTACCAACATGCGCGAAGCTGCATTTGACATGATTGCAATGGCCAAGGAGTTGAACCTCCCGGTTTTAGTATCAAGTTCTGACAGCACCGATCATTATACCAAATATCTTGAAGCTGGTGCCGACATCATTATGCTAGGTGAGGCTGAAGAAACCCTCAAAGAGTGCCTGCACCAAATAGAGCTCAATAAGTCGTTAGAGGATGTGAAAGGCATTGCTTTTCGCAAGAATGGGGATATTGTTTGCAACCCAAGAAGGCCGGTAATCCGTGATCTTGACACTATACCCGCTCCGGCCTGGGATCTCATAGATATTGATGCCTACAAGAGGGTTTGGGCATCAGGTAAATATGACTTTGCTATTAATGTGGCTACAACAAGAGGGTGCCCGTTTAAGTGTAATTGGTGCGCAAAGCCCATATACGGCAACCGTTACAATTCAAGGTCTCCCAAAGAAGTAGTAGCTGAACTGGACATGCTGACGTCAACCTTTGGAACCCATCGCTTTTGGATGTGTGACGACATCTTTGGCTTAAAGCCTGGTTGGGTAAAGCAGTTTAAAGATGAACTACAGAAACGTAACCTGAAAATCAGTTACAAGATTCAGAGCAGAGCAGATTTATTACTTGAAGAAGACAATATTCAGGACCTTGCAGATAGCGGTCTTTATGAAGTATGGCTGGGTGCTGAAAGTGGCTCTCAAAAAATTCTTGATGCTATGGACAAGGGTACAACCATTGAGCAAATAAAGACCTCAACGAAAAAATTGCAATCGCTGGGAGTGAGAGTGGCTTTTTTCCTCCAATTTGGTTATCAGGGAGAAACCAGGGATGACATTGATAAAACCATTGCAATGGTAAGAGAGCTCAAGCCAGATGACATTGGTA
>ENA-OWNT01004873-OWNT01004873.1-seawater-metagenome-genome-assembly--contig:-NODE-4873-length-11451-cov-3.429049_pt1 | contig 11451 bp, 11 predicted proteins | sample MGYA00238136_ERZ651165 | MGnify/ENA primary metagenome ERZ651165 (study PRJEB26861, sample SAMN08777766) | seawater metagenome | isolation source: coastal seawater | place: USA: Florida | collected... | reverse complement strand
ATATACCGGCTATATACGCAACAACACCAGAAGATTACATAGAACCTGTTTACGATATGGGTCATCTAGCAAATAGTGAATCTATTGATTTAACTATTAATGCAAACTCAGAAACGTTTTTAATGACCAATATGACCCCGCAATTACCAGGTCATAATAGAGCTATATGGAAAGGGCTAGAATCGCGTGAGCGTAAATGGGCGAATAAATATGGTAATGTATTTGTCATCGCTGGCGCTATCTATGAACCTGGTTATAAAACGATTGGTAATGATGTTCCTGTTCCAACAAAATACTGGAAAATTATTTATCGTACAGACAAACCAAGCGCTATTGCTTTTTTAATACCTCATAAAAAGTTAAGCACTAAGTTATTGAACAATTACATTGTGTCTGTCGATACACTAGAAACTATAACGGGTTATGATTTTTTAGATGCCTTGCCAGATGATATTGAAAATAGTATTGAGCAAATTACATTTAAAACTCAATGGTAACTAACGTTCAATATCATCACCTTTAGACCGGCCTTTACTTTGTGAAAGCCGGTTATCCACTTCAGAAAGCAACTTTCCTTGACTTAATCTATCGACATTACGTTGTTCTAAGTGCTGTTGGAATGCACTTACCTGTTTACTCTCGTTAGTGTTTATATGGCTTACTTCAGTTGTTGATTTTGAAAGATACTTTACCGATACGTTATCACTGAACTTAGCTTTATCTTTTAAGTTGTCTTTGAAATGTGCAACATAGTCATTCTTATCAGATGTACGCTGAAGTAAGTGCAATGAACTTTCACCAACAATTCTACCTCGATATGTTCTACCCGCTTTTGGGATCTGAACATTCGGCTTGTCAGTTTGACTAAGTTCTTTAGCAATACCTTTAAGCTCTGAGTAACTATGAGCCGCAGGGTTTTGTGCAGACTTACTTATATGTTTTAAATCTTCTGCATAAAGCTCACGCGCCCACGTTGGAATTTTATTACTAGCCCAAGTGACCACTCCATCTTGCATCTTGATTGCAAGCGTAGGGGCTTGCTTCAACTGTGAATTGTCATAAACGTATGTTTGTTTCGATCTTAATGCTGCTTCGCGTATTATGCCTTGGTTACGTTCATACCTGGCTCTTATTTTTTCCTCTGGAACATCATGACCACCTGATTTAGCGCGAGACTCAACACGTTTAACACTTAGATCGGGGCTTCTGACATTAACGTGAAACATAACTACGTCAAAGCCATGCTTTTTTGCATCGTCTATCAATTCGAGTTTTGAAGGGTGGGAAAATGTAGATTCTGAAACAAAGCTTTTTTTGTCTCTTAAATGAGCTTGTCTGCGTTCTTCAGCTATTTTTGCAGCAGCATAAGCCCCTTCCATTGATTGATCTTTCAGTTCATTTTTTTGAATAATATCAGCATTTATAAAATCATATTTATAATATGGCTTTATTTTTGCCTCATACAACGTGGATTTACCTGCCCCATTTGGCCCTGCTAACATAACCATTTTTGGTTTATTTTTCATTCAATGCGCCATTATTATTCGGTAATTATATTGTCATCTTCATCCATACCATAAAATATATCTACTTCTTTTAAACTTTCAAAATGATTAGCGAAGTCTTTTTCTATATTATCGTTGAAATTTTCAAAAAATTTATTTTCAAAAAAAATACGCTCTTCTACTGTTAATTTCTCAACAGGCAGTTCACCCTTTAAAGCTGCTTTTACATGGTTGTAATCAAAACTAGATGACTCTTCGATTGCCTTTCCTATTTTCATCCAGTGTAAAGCTTGATCTCCAATTGAACGAGTCTGAATTGCGGCTGTACTTTTAACTTCACTATAAAATTCACTATCTGAAATTCTAATTGTTTCTGACATAACATACCCTTAATTAGCAATGTGTCAAAGTGACACTGTGTAGATAATTATAGCTGTTTAATTGAATGTGTCAACTTGACACAGGGGAGGGTTTAATCAATACTAATTATCGAACTAGACATATTTGTCTGGTTATTACAGTGGTATAAACCTATTTTAAAGAAAATAATAATGACTAAATTCCATAAAATAGCCCGTAGTAAAGGCTGGACGTTTGAAGAAATAGCAAGTCGCTGGGATGGTTTGTCAGCAAGGCAAATGTCACGTATTGCAAAAGCAGCCAAACAGCGAGATATAGATGCTGTAAATGGTTTGCCAGAAAAAAAAAGGATGAAATATATGAAAGAGCCACCGGTAGCTTTAGTGAAAACTTGGTATCTACTTCTGACGAATGAAGATCCAGAGGTGCAAGCAAGGGGAATGCTAATGCTAAAAAGTGCCTTTAAAGACGAGCGTGCTGTTCAAGCATATCTTAAAAAATACAATATCATTTAGCACAGATATTTTTTGGCTTAATTATATGAAATACAGGGTGTAAGTATGAAAACCATAAATAAAACTATGATACTCTTTTTAATAACTTTATTTCTCTTTGGATGTAATAATCAAAAGCAAAAGACCATTGAAGCACAGTACAATTCTGAATGGTTGACTACATTAAATAAACTTGGAATAAATGAATTGCATGTATGTGAGGGGGAAAATGGTTGGGCTCCGTTTACACAAGTAAAACAATACACAGTTATTATTCAAGAAGGATATTGGTGTATGTTTAGGAGTGATCTCTTTGTTGAACTAAACGTAAGCTCAAAAGAACTTGAACACTACGATGGCCTTGAAATTTACTTAGAAGGTGAGAACTATAAGGTTGATTATGATAGTGGTATTAAAGAAGTATTTTACCCCGAAGAATTTAGCCTTTTCTTAAGTGAAGCAACCAAAGCATACACAGAAAGAAAAACAGATATGATAAACAAACGAAGTGCTAAAAAAGAAACGCTTGCCGAAGCGTGGAGGTCTAAAGAGTAAAAACTTAGACGCATTTCCGCAAGCGGACGCGCCCTAGTTCGCAAGCTCACCCGAACCCCCTTAGTGCTGTTCCAGCAGTCGGGGTTTCGGCCTACCGGTAACGGTCGCTAACTGTTGCGCTTTCCAAGCGCCTTTACCAACAAAGCTCCGCTTAGTTGTTTGTGAACCGACCTAAGTCGGCATAACTTGCCCTGGTACTTACTGGACTCTTCGCCCTATGTAAATCTATAACTCACCGGTTCATGCTGCTAGGTCTACTCCGCGCTCCGCTTGTGCGTTCCACCTTGCACCCTGCCCCAGTGTGTTATCAAGTCGATTTACGGCGAGAGAGGCTATTCAGCAAGTACCAAGAAAACAGACAAGTCATTGCCTTTTGTTAGGTCTTTAAGGTGTCCACAAGTGGAACGTTTTATCTATTCGTTTTGCGGGGTTCCCCGCTCGCACTAGGCTCACACTCCACGGCTCAACAAGCTAATTTATTAAGACAAAAACCACAAGTAACTTATTGATATAAAAGACCTGTCTATATTCCAATATAGTATAAATATACTGCATTTAAAGCTTTACTATATAGTACGTACATACTATACTTAGTATCAGAAGTTAAGAAAACAACCACCACTAACGAGGTCAATTTATGCTTACTCTTGATAGTTTTAATACAGAAATTAACACCGAAGATTTTACCGCAACATATAGCCCTGAAGATGACAAGCTTCGTTTATATACGAATGTATGGCTAGGCAAAGATGATTATAAATTGCTTTCTGATATGGGTTTTAAATGGGCTCCTAAACAAGAGTTGATTTATACGCATTGGAGCCCTAAACGTGAAGATATTTGTATTCTATTAGCCGGTGACATTGAGCGAGAGGGTACAACGTTAATCGAGCGAGCAGAGCAACGCGCCGCCCGTTTTGACGGCTATCAAAGCAACCGTTTACGTGATGCCAATTCTTATCAAAGCGCAGCGGATAGAATTTCAAAACGTTTTGCAGCAGGGCAGCCGATTTTATGCGGCCATCATTCAGAAAAAAAAGCTCGCAGCGATAAAGCAAAAATGGAACGCGCACAGGCTAACGCCGTGCAGCAGTTGAATACTGCTAATTATTGGGCTTATAGAGCCGAGGGAGTAGAGCGACACGCTAATTATAAAGCAAACCCGCGAGTACGTACGAACAGAATTAAAACACTATTAAAAGAGCTACGCGACCAACAGCGTACAATTAATGATATTCAGATCGGGATTAAGATTTGGCAAGATATAGCAGCAATTGAAAACCAAGAAGAACGACATAAAAAAGCGGCTTACATGTGCGGAACTGGTACGGGTAAAATTCGTTTATCTCCTTTAAATTTATGGCGTGAAGTAAATGACGGCCTTATTAATGCTGATGAAGCTATACAAATTAGCATGAATTTTTTACTTAAAGCCTCACAAGGTAAAAACCGTTACAGAGTAATTAACCATCTATTAAATCGTTTAGGTTATGAACGTTCTGAACTTGGCGAAGTTGGCCGCTTTGACGGTGAGTTAACAGCAGCAATTTTACAAGCGTTTATGCGTGAGCATGGCGCACATAAACCAAGCGCTAAAAAATCCGGTGATAATTGGACAATTAAAAGTGCTGTAGCTCTTCCGCTTCACATTGCTGATGATTTGGAGTTAACCCTAACCGCTGAACAATGGCGCGACCTGATGCAAACAAGCGGCTATGAAGTGCCAGCCCCTAAAGCAACTAAAGCCCCTATTCTAAATTTTAAAGCGGATAAAATAGCGGTTAATCATTACAACGATAAAAAAGTGTATCATCAAATAGAACTAACAAAAGAAGAGTATAAAAATATTTATGAAGGGTATCGAGGCGTAAAAGTGTCTGCATGTGGAAATTTCCGTGTAAAAATTTGTACAGATCCAAATTATAAAGAGGCTGGGTATGCCGCCCCTTGGGTATGCGTTTTTATTACAGATTCAAAAGCGCACCCTATGCCAGAGTCAGACGCAATTAACCCATCACAAAAGGCGGATTAATTATGGATCAGTCAGTTTATAGCAGACCTAACAAGCCTAAAACACTGACCGTAACAAAACGTGATAGGGTTTCGACCCTATCACCTGTTGTTATCCATGATGTGTTAGAAGTCTCAAACGTTACTGAATGCCATGTGACACCGCCAGAAGTGGCCGCGCTTATGGCAGATTATTTAGGGCTACCATCACACGGACAACGAGCAATTGATCCACAGTGTGGTACTGGTAATTTAATTAATGCACTTTTAGACAGTGGTTATAATTACAATCAAATAACCGGAATCGAGCGCCATTATAACTTAAGTGAACATTGCTTAAACCGGTTTGGTAAACAGGTTAATACAATTAACTCATGCTTTTTAGATTTTGTTAAAAATCAGACTGCCATTGGTACCGCCAAATCCAAAGGAGTTGGACAGCGCCACGTTGATTTCCCGCTCGCGCTTGGCATTCGGCGCAAGGTCCACCGGCGTATCGACCGCCGGATTGTCCAGGTTGATCGTCGGCGGCGCCACCTGATCGCGGATCGCGAGGATCGAGAAGATCGCCTCGATCGCGCCCGCCGCACCCAGAAGGTGACCGGTCATCGACTTGGTCGAGGACATCGTCGCCTTGCCAGCCGCATCGCCCAACAGCCGCTCGACCGCCGACAGCTCGATCGTGTCTGCCATGGTCGATGTGCCATGTGCGTTAATGTAATCAACGGCTTGCGGTTCAATCCCGGCGTTGTTCAGCGCCGCGCGCATCGACCGTTCGCCACCTTCACCGTCCTCGGACGGCGCGGTGATGTGGTAGGCGTCGCCCGACAGCCCATAGCCCAGAACCTCGGCATAGATCTTGGCGCCGCGCGCCTTGGCGTGCTCGTATTCCTCCAGCACAACCACGCCCGCGCCCTCGCCCATGACAAAACCGTCGCGGTCAGCGTCATAGGGACGGCTGGCCTTGGTCGGATCATCGGTGAACTTGGTGCTGAGCGCCTTGCAGGCATTGAACCCGGCGATGCCGATTTCGCAGATCGCCGCCTCGGCGCCGCCCGCAATCATCACGTCGGCGTCGCCATGCTGGATCAGACGCGAGGCGTCGCCTATGGCATGCGCGCCGGTGGAACAGGCGGTGACCACCGAGTGGTTCGGTCCCTTGAACCCGTAGCGGATGCTGACCTGCCCCGAAATCAGGTTGATCAGCGCGCCGGGAATAAAGAACGGCGACACCCGCCGGGGTCCACGCTCCTTGATCATCACGGCGGTATTGGCGATCGAGTTCAACCCGCCGATGCCAGAGCCGATCATCACGCCGGTGCGCAACCGGTCGGCTTCGCCCTCGGGTGTCCAGCCGGCGTCGCGCACGGCCATTTCAGCGGCCGCGATCCCGAACAGGATGAAGTTGTCCACCTTGCGCTGTTCTTTGGGCGCCATCCAGTCGTCGGCGTTGAAGGTGCCGTCGCTGCCATCGCCCAGCGGCACTTCGCAGGCATAGGTCGTGGTGACCCCGCTGGCCTCCGCGTCGAACTGTTTGATCGGCCCGGCACCGGACTGCCCGGCCAACAGCCGAGACCAGGTTTCTTCCACACCGCTGGCCAGCGGCGTCACCAGCCCCAGACCGGTTACAACGACTCTGCGCATGAGCTGCCCTCTTGCCTCGTTCCAGTTGAGAACCGCTCATACCCCGCGTAAGGGCGCGGGGGCAAGAGCAACGGTATCAGCATTTCAGCAGCGATTTGCCGCCCTTGCCCAGTTTCCGTCGAATTTCCCCTGTGGGATATCCCGTCTGTCACTGCAGCTGCGCCACCGGTTCCGGCCCCGGTTGTGCCACCGCCAACGCCTCGCGCAGGTCCACCGCTCCGTTCAACAGCACCCGCCCCACCTGCGCCCCCGCGATCCCAGGGATATGAGACAACCGGGCGATGTCGTCGCCTTGGCGCACCACGCCGCTGGCGATTACCGGCGCCTGCGCCACCGCCGCCAGCGCTGAAATCAGCCCCAGCTGCGCATCGACCTCGTCAATGTCGCTGTCGATATCGGTCACGATGATGCCGGCAAATGGCGTATCGCCAAAGGCGCGGATATACCCGGCGGGGTCGAAAGCGCCGGCCTTGCGCCAGCCTTCGGTCATCACCTGCCCCTGCCATACGTCCACCGACAGCACGATCTGGTCAGGGTGATGTTCAGCCAATTCGCGCACCAGCGCGGGTTCCCATGCCGCCAGCGTGCCGATCACGATACGGCCGGCGCCCCTGTCGATCCACTGCTCGATCCGGTCCCGGCTGCGCATCCCGCCGCCCAGTTGCACAGGAATGCCAGCCGAGCGGATGATTTCCTGCACCAGGTCCGCGTTCCGGTCATCACCATCGACGGCGTCGAGGTCGGTCAGATGCATCCACTGGGCTCCATCCCGCGCAAATCCGCGCGCGGCAGTAATCGGGTCCACTGGCCAGACCTGTGGCGATTCGAGCCGCCCGCGCGACAGCGATACGCAGCGCCCGTCTTTGAGTTCGAGTGTCGGATAGACGATCATGGCTCGGCCTCCCCCCTGCTTGATCCAGTGTCCTTGGGGCCGAGTATACCACATGCCAGTGCCGCTATCGTCTCAGCCCGACTGCGGCGGTCCGTTTCGCGACAACAAAAGGCTGGGCTCTTCCTGATATTCGACTTGGCGCAGCGGCCGGTAGCCAAGCCGCTCGGCGACCCGCAATGCGGCGGCATTGGACAACGCCACCTTGGCCACCAGACGGCCGGGAATCACCCGGTCGAACCAGTCATGCGCCGCCTGCGCGGCCTCATGCCCCATCCCGGCGCCCTGCGCCTGAGGGATCAGGAGCCAGGCCGCCTCGGGGAAGGGGTCGAAATCCTCGCCCAGGTTGCGCGCGCCATAGAAGAACCCCGTGTGCCCGATGATTGTCCGGCTGCGCTGATCGACGACGGCCCATTGGCCAAAGCCGGTCATCTGCCAATGGCCCGCGTTGCGCAGAAACCATTCCCAGGCCTTGCCACGCGTCCACGGGGTACCGCCGAGATAGCGCACGACCTCGGACATCGCCCAGATCTGCGCGAAACGGTCGAAATCCTCGGGCCGCATCGCGCACAGCGTCAGCCGTGCGGTGTTGATATTGGGGATGGATCGGATCATTTCGCGCCCGTCCTGCTGTCTGCCTCACCCCATCAGTGATCCAGCCACAGCACCCGCGCAAGTCCCATTCGCGACCGCCCACAAAAAACGGCGCCTCCCCGCCGGGAGACGCCGAAAACCGGATAAATCCGGGAATTCCGATCAGGAAGCTTCGGTGATGAACTTCACTGCATCGCCAAAGGTCTGGATGGTCTCGGCCGCGTCATCGGGGATCTCGATGCCGAATTCTTCTTCGAAGGCCATGACCAGTTCGACCGTGTCCAGGCTGTCCGCGCCCAGATCGTCGATGAACGAGGCGTTCTCGGTCACTTTGTCTTCTTCTACACCCAGGTGCTCTACAACGATCTTCTTCACACGATCTGCGACGTCGCTCATTTCTCTTCCTCGTTCCATTCAGGGCCTCGCGGCCCCTGTTCTGCCCTCGCCCCCAGGGGGTGGCTTGTTGATGCCCTCTGCGGGCGGCTCGGTCCCGGTTAGCCGGGTCTTGGCACAGCACGGCCTCGATGACCGGACCCGCCGAAATGTGCGCCGCCTATAGCACAGACGGCGGCTTAGGCAAACGCTTTCGCGTGGCCTGTCGCTGTGGCTCACAACATGGCCATACCACCGTTCACATGCAAGGTCGTACCGGTGACATAGGCCGCCTCGGGACTGGCCAGATACAACACGGCGGCGGCGATCTCGTCGGCGTCACCCATCCGACCCGCCGGCACCTGGGTCAGAATCGCGGATTTCTGATCGTCGGTCAGCTTGTCGGTCATCGCCGTGGTGATAAAGCCCGGCGCAACCGCGTTGACGGTGATGCCACGGCTCGCGACCTCGTAGGCCAGAGATTTCGACATGCCCACCATCCCGGCCTTGGACGCGGCATAGTTGCCCTGTCCCGGATTGCCGGTGGCGCCAACCACCGAAGAAATGTTCACGATCCGGCCCCAGCGCGCCTTCATCATGCCCCGCAGCACGCCCTTGCAGAGCTTCATCGTCGCGGTCAGGTTCACGTCGATGACGCTTTGCCATTCGTCGTCGGACATCCGCATGAACAGATTGTCGCGGGTGATCCCGGCGTTGTTCACCAGAATGTCAACGCCGCCCATGGCTTCGGCGGCCTGCTTTGGCAGCGCGGCGACCGCCTCGAAATCGCTCAGGTTGCAGGGCAGCACATGCGCGCGTTCGCCCAGTTCATCCGCAAGCGCCTGCAGCGGCTCCACCCGCGTACCCGACAGCGCGACCGTGGCGCCCGCCTGGTGCAGCGCCTTGGCGATAGCCCCGCCAATCCCGCCGGATGCGCCGGTGATCAGCGCGGTTTTTCCCGTCAAGTCGAACATTCTTGTCGTCCCCTTTGTCTCCGGCCCCGTGTTCTTGCAAAGAAAACGGTCCGGAATTTTTCAAAAATTCCGGCGCGTCACGCCAGGCTTTGCGCGGCGGTCTTGACGTCGTCCGGCGATCCCACCGCCTGGCAGGCCAGCGCCCGGTCAATGCGGCGGATCATGCCGGACAGCGCCTTCCCGGCACCGATCTCCCAGATTTCGCTCACCCCGTCGGCCGCCATTGCCAGCACGCTTTCGCGCCAGCGCACGGCCCCTGTCACCTGTTCCACCAAGAGCGCACGAATCTCGTCCGGGTCGCTGACCTTGGCGGCACGAACATTGGCGACCAGAGGTACGGCGGGGGCCTTGATCTCGACCCCTGCCAGCGCTTCGGCCATGACCTCGGCGGCGGGCTGCATCAGCGCGCAATGGAACGGCGCGCTGACCGGCAGCAGCAGCGCACGCTTGGCGCCTTTCTCCTTGGCGATGTCGACCGCGCGCTCCACGGCCGCCTTGGCGCCCGAGACCACAACCTGCGCCGGATCGTTGTCGTTGGCCGCTTCGCAGACTTCGCCCTGGGCCGCCTCTGCGGCCACCGCACGCGCGGCCTCCAGATCCAGCCCCAGGAGCGCCGCCATAGCGCCCTGCCCCACGGGCACGGCGCTCTGCATCGCCTGACCGCGAGTCCGCAGCAGCCGCGCGGTGTCGGCCAGGCTGATTGCGCCCGCTGCGGCCAGCGCCGAATATTCGCCCAGCGAATGACCCGCGACGCAGGAGGTCCCGGTCACCGAAACTCCCTCGGCCTCCAGCGCCCGCATCGCCGCCATCGAGGTCGCCATCAGCGCCGGCTGCGCGTTCTGGGTCAGGGTCAGGTCGGCGATATCACCTTCCCAGATCAGCGTGCTGAGCTTTTCGCCCAGCGCCTCGTCAACCTCGTCGAAAACCGCCTGAGCCTGCGGATAGGCATCGGCCAGCGCCTTGCCCATACCGATGGTCTGGGCGCCCTGTCCGGGAAAAACGAATGCAAGTGTCATCAGGCCCTCTTTGATCTTGGATTTCGAGAGGTTTAGACCGCGCCCGCCCGCCATACAACCCGGATGGCGGTTCGCGACAGTCACGCGTTCTGGCGCACGATTGTTGTGCGTCTCGGACTATTGTTCCCTGCCGCCGCTCGAATAGCTATGGGATCACCCCAACCACGCGGAGCCCAAAATGCCCCTGACCAACACCACACGCAGCTATGGCGCGCTGGCCAAGCTGTTTCACTGGACCACCGCCGTTCTGATTCTGGCCCTGTTTCCGCTGGGGATGATCGCAAACGGTATGGCAGAAGGTCTCCGTGACCCCGCCGCCTCGGTCACCGAGGCGCAGATCGCCCGGACCGTGGCAATGTTCTCTGCACACAAGACACTGGGCTTGGCGGTCTTTTTCATTGCCCTGCTGCGCGTCGGCTGGAGCCTGACCCAGCCGCGGCCGGGGCTGCTGAACGCCGAGAAACGGATCGAGGCGACGCTGGCCGAAACGATACACTGGCTGCTCTACGGGTCGATCCTGCTGGTGCCGCTCAGCGGCTGGCTGCACCATGCCGCCACCACCGGATTTGCGCCGATTCGCTGGCCCTTTGGCCAGTCGCTGCCTCTTGTCCCCAAGAGCGAGGGGTTTGCGGAGCTTATGGCAGGGCTGCACCTGGTGCTGCAGCGGGTGTTGCTGGCAGCCGTTGTGCTGCACATCGCCGGTGCGCTGAAGCATCACCTGGTGGATCGTGACGCCACCCTGCGCCGCATGCTTCCCGGAGGCGGCACCGCGCCGCAACCGCCCAAGCAGCACAGATCCCTGGTGCCGCCCGTGGCCGCGCTGGTGGTCTGGGGCGCGGCAATTGCTGTGGGTGCCGGCTCTGGCCTGTTTGGTCACACCAGCGCCCCCGCCGCCGCACAGGCGCAGCAGGACATCGCCCCGGCATCCGGCGGCGCCGGATGGACGGTGACCGACGGCAGCCTTGGCATCACGGTCACGCAACTGGGCAGCCCGGTATCCGGGCAATTCGCCGACTGGACCGCCGCCATCACCTTCGA
>ENA-OWNT01004872-OWNT01004872.1-seawater-metagenome-genome-assembly--contig:-NODE-4872-length-11452-cov-3.557714_pt1 | contig 11452 bp, 10 predicted proteins | sample MGYA00238136_ERZ651165 | MGnify/ENA primary metagenome ERZ651165 (study PRJEB26861, sample SAMN08777766) | seawater metagenome | isolation source: coastal seawater | place: USA: Florida | collected... | reverse complement strand
CCGCCTCGGCACCGTCGAACAGGGCCTGCGCCACCCCCTCCGCCTCCAGCTCGGGTCGCTGCAGCGAGGCCTCTCGCGGGTAGCTGCGGTGCTCGATCTCTTCGGGTGCGCGGGTGAGCGCGAGGGCGCCGATGGCCACGACAGCCGCCCCGGCGCCAAGGCCCAGCCAGCGGCTCCGCGAGGTCACTCGTCGTCCAGCGGGAGGCGCTGCTGCCGAGGATCGAAGCGCTCGGGGTCCCAGTGGAGGCGACACCGTGCTTCGTAGGTGTCGGACGCCCCCAGCACCACGCGGTCGTCGCGCTGCACCAGCCGCTGGGAGCGATTCGCCGGGGCGCCACACACCATGCAGACAGCGAGAGTCTTGGTGACGTACTCCGCCACCGCCATGAGCTGGGGAATCGGCTCGAAGGCCACGCCCCGGTAGTCCTGGTCGAGCCCGGCGATGACCACCCGCCGGCCATCATCGGCCAGGCGATTCGCAACGTCGACCAGGTCGAGGTCGAAGAACTGCGCTTCGTCGATGCCCACCACCTGCGCGTCGTCGACCAGGCGAAGGATCTCGGACGCGTCGCGCACCGGACGGCAGGGGTAGCGGAGATCGGAGTGGGAGACCACGTCGTCGGCGGCGTAGCGGGTGTCGACCGCCGGCTTGTACATCACCACCCGCTGCGTCGCGTAGCGGGCGCGGTTCAGGCGGCGGATGAGCTCCTCGGTCTTGCCCGAGAACATGCAGCCGGTGACCACCTCGATCCACCCGGTGCCCACCGGGTAGGCCCGCGGCATCATGCCGACCTCCCCGTCCATTGCATGTTCACCGCACCCGTGCCCGACTCCGCAGGTGCCGTGGGGGCGAAGCGCTCAACGTCGAGATCGGCGTCGACCCGCTCCCGCGCCCAGGGGTTGTCGGTGACGCGGCCCTCGAAGGCCATGGCGTCGCGCCCCTCCCCCGGTGCCGGCTCGGCCCACCACAGCCCGGCCAGGTGACGACAGACGGGGTCGGAGAAGAGGGAGCGGCCGTTGGGACGGAAGCGCGCCTCGTAGGAGCCTCGACCATCCCCCGCGGAGGTGGACGTGGCGTCGGCCGTGCCGTAGAGCAGCTGCTCGACGTAGCCGCGGGGCAACCGCCAGGGCTGATCCGAGGCGCACACCAGCACGAGAGGCAGCTCCCCGAGGGACTCCTCGATGCGCACCGCGGTCTCGACCACGGCCATGTCGACCTCGGCGAGACGCTCCAGGGTGGAGATGGGCCCCACCGTGAGGAGACGGGACCGTGCCGTGGGGCCTTCCGTGTCAGCGAGGGTGACCTCGAAGGCGACGTCGCCATCTTCGTAGACCGCGTGCCGCTCGTGCCGCTCTCCACGGCTGACAGCGGCCAGCCAGAGCCGGAAGGCCCGCACGATGCCGTCGACGTCGACCTGCTGCGGCAGGGGGCGGCGAAGGTAGAGCACGTAGGCGCGGCCGTCGAAAGTCTGGTCGAGCCGGCTCATCAGCGCCTCGACCGTGGGCCGGTGGCCCCAGGCATCGGCAGGCTGCGGGAACGCCAGGGCAGAGAGGCCCAGCCGGCCGCCCGACTCGGTGTGCAGCTCCACCACCTCTTCGTCGATCATGCAGGCGGCGGACATCCGGTGCCGTGCAGCGAGGCGAAGGCCATCGAGCACGCCCCGAGCCCACAGGGCCCGCTCCGGATCCGCGAGGGCCGACAGCAGCGCGAGCCGAACGTCGTCCGGCAGGGCAGCCAGCTCCTCCTCCAGCGCCGTGATGGCGGAAGCATCGAGCCCTTCGCCCCAGGGCGACGGCGCGCAGGACAGAGACTCGTGCAGAGACAGAGGGAGGACGGACATCGGGCGGCCTATACCTCGTGTCGGCCCAGGATGCCTGTTCCAGTGGACGGTTGGGTGGAACCAGGCCCGCGAGGTGCCCGAGACGGGACGGCGACCGGCGGACGGACTACCGGGAGGCATGACCTGGACCACCGCTGACCGCCATGCCTTCGCCGACCTCCTGGTGCACCTCGACGCTGCCCCTGAGCGAGTGTTGGCCTTCCTCGACGACCGCCGCGCCGCCCTCGCCGCCGAGGCAGGGGCCGACCCCGGGGTCGACCAGGTGCGTGCGGGCCTGCTCCGAGCCCTCGCCGACGCCGACGACCCGGACTTCTCGGTCTGCGCCGAAGCCGCCATCGTGGCGCTGCGGACCTACCCCGAGCAGATCGTCGACGCCTCCCCTGCCCTGCTTCAGCGTCGTCACCCTGCGTGGGTAGGCCTCGCCGCCCGAGAGGCAGGTCTGGAGCTGGCCGAGGCCATCGAGCTGGCGCGGGCGGGGTTCCAGGCCTTCGCTGGGCCCCAGGGCACCGGCGATGTGCTGTGGGCCATGGCCGAGGCCGCCGAAGACGTGGACTGGGCGAAGCACCACGCCGAGCTCCTGGAGGCGGCCGTCGCCTCCGACTTCCTCGACCCCGGACAGCACGACCAGGTCCGCCTCCTGTGGTCCCTGCACCGCCTGGAGAACGGGGATGCCGCCGCTCAGGCCGACGCCGAGGCTCAGCTGCATGCCCTGGCCGACGACGTCGACGGCGAAGAGCGCACCCGAATCCATGCGCTGTGGGTGCTCGCCGCCCGAGCGAGGCAGCGCAGCGACGACGCGGCGGCTCGGCAGGCCCTGTTGGCCGCCCTCGCCCTGGTCGACGAGGACGAGGAGCCCGACACGGCCCAGCGACTGCGCCAGGCCCTCTCAGACGCCTGATTCCTCCAAGGCATAGTCGCCCAGGGCGTCGGTCTCTTCTTCGTCTTCGTCGAAGTGGACCCACAGAGCGATGCTGCGGCACAGCGTCGCCACGGCTTCCGCGTCGGCTCCCAGAGCCGCGGCATCGACCTGCGCGCCGACCCACTCCGCCGCCCCTTCCACGCTGAGGCCCTCTGGCGCCACCGTTGCCCCACGGAGCTGATCCGTGAGCTGCACGAGCCGCTCGACCCAGGCCGACCGCTGCTCCGCGTCGAGGGCCCCCAGGTGTTCCCCCACCAGCCGCTCGGCGGCGAGGGCCGCTTCCTGGTCGTCGGACAGGCGGGTCGCGATGGCTTCCTTCCGCTCCGCGGACAGGCCCGAACGCTCCACGACCTCGAGCAAGCGCGCGAGCTCGGGCGCCGGGCGCGCATGGAGCTGGAGCGCCACGAGGGCTTGCTCGACGAGGTGGACCGCCTGGGCGAGGGCTTGGTCGTGGGGAGCCACCTCGGCGCCCGACAGTTCGTGCCCATCGAGCCGGGCCTGAAGCGCTGCGTTGCCCAGGATGCCCTGCTCGGCGAGGGAGGGGTCGAGGTCGGCGTGCCGGGGAGCTTCTGCGGTCTCCGGCCGCTCGGTCTGCTGGGAGGGCGGCTTGTGGCGCTTGGCCACGGCGTCTAGGCGCCACCGGCAGAGCAGGCCACGAGCCCACGCCGGCGATGGTGCAAGGGGGTGGGCGTCGGCGCCGCAGGCACCTAGGCGTCCTTGGCGAGCCGGAAGCCCAGCCCAGCCCACCGGCTGGTGGGGGGGTTCAGTTCCTTGGCCTTGGCCCAGGCCGCCATGGACGGCTGATCCCAGCTGCCGGGGTGGATGAGGCGGAGGTCGCCTACGTCGTCGGCGATCCACTCGGCCACGTTGCCGGCGAGATCGCACACGCCGTCGGGGGTGCGGTCGCCCAGGAAGAGACCGACCGCGCACGGGCGCTCGAGCACCTCTTCACGGGTGTTGGCGTGGCCCTCGCCGAAGGGCGAACCCCAGGGGTAGGGGCGACGCTCTTCGCCACGGACGACCCAGACCCGCTCGTCGTTCTGGAGCAGCCGGGCGCCATGGGCCCGGGCGTAGGCCTGGGCCTCGAAGTAGGTGATGCCCACCACCGGCTGGTTCGGCACGATGTACGGGCCGGACGTGTCCTTCGCGGCCTGCACGGGCCAGGGGTCGTCGCAGGTGTCGAGCCAGGCCTTTCCTTCGTCGGACCAGGCGGCGGCGTCGTCGTAGCCACCGCCGTCGACCCAGGCCTTGTACTCGGCGTTGGTGACGGGGAATCGCCCCACCACCACATCGCCGAGCTCGGACCCGACCTTGACCCAGTAGTCGGCGTCGCCGGGAGACCGCAGGCGGGGGTCGCCGAGGTGCCCGAGGAGCTCTCCGAGGAGGAGGCGCTCGCGGCCCGAGCCGCCCCCCTCTTCGACGACCGCCAGCAGCGCCGCAGCAAGGGCCGAGGCTTCGTCGGTGCCGGCGATGGCCGAGGCGTCGACCTCGCTCACCAGGCCGAGGAGCGCTTCGACGCGGGCCTCGGAGGATGCGCCCTCCAGGGAGGAGAGACGTGCGAGCAGGTCGATGGACACAGAGGCCTCCAGCGGTGGATGCGCGCACCTAACGCGCGGGCCTTCGGCGCTCCAGCCGCAGCAGCCCTACCGGATCAGGAAACGCCAGCTCTCAGGGAACCCATCCCGGGCGCCGGTGGAGCGCACGTCGATGAAGTCGGTGGCGTCGAGGGAGCGCGCCAGCCACACCTCGGCGACCTCTCGGGGAAGGGCCAGCCACTCCACATAGGCCCCACCAGCGTCGTCGTGGGGCAGGTAGAAGAACCAGGAGTCGTACTGCTCGGCGAGGGCCTGCTTGTCTTCGCCGCCGAGGGGGCGGTCGGGATGGGCCACGTACACCCGCCGCACGCTGCCGTCGTCGCGGAGCCCGACGAAGAAGCCGCACCGCCGCCCCGCCAGCGCCATGATCCAGGTGGACGCCCAGTCGTGGAGGCGGTGCTCGAAACGGTAGCGGGCCGTGCTGGTGCTCATGGCCAGGAGTCTACCTCCCGGAGGGGCTCAGCGAGCACGCACGAAGATCGGCCCGTCGTGGTTCACCAGCTCCACCACCACGGAGCCCTCTGCCGTGCTGGCGAAGGCGAAGCCGGGCCCGGCGTCGATGCGGTCGAAGCCCAGGTCGTCGAGCTCGTACGACCACCGGGGATCGGCCGCGAGGCGAAGGTCGTAGGGCAGCCCGACCGGCAGCGTCACGTACAGATCGCCCGACCAGGTCTCGAGGCGCACCACGCTGCCCTCGTAGGGCCGGATGGTGACGTCCATTCCTTCGTAGGCCAGGGCGTCGAGATCGCCCTGAATCCCTGACGCTGCCACCTCGGTGCCCGTGAGTCGGTGGAACCCATCGACGCCGGTGAGCTCCACCATGCCCTCCAGCGTGAGGAGCTCCACGTCGACGACCCGGGGCCCCGCCATGGACAGGTCGACCCCGGCACGCCGAGCCTCGGAGCGGCCCCAGGCATCGAGCTGCTCCCCCTCGACGGCCGCCCCCCAGCGGTTGCTCTCGGCACGCCGCGCCGCCGCCGAACGGGTCGCGCCGCGGCCCCACGCGTCGAAGGCCACCACGAACTCGCCGGCGTCCGCGTACCCGGCGTAAGCCAGGTCGCCACGGTCATCATCGGCGAACACCGACCACACGCGGTCGGCGGGGAAGCGGGCTTCGTCACGCTCCCGAACCTCGGCGCAGGCCGCCGAGGCCACACTCAGTACCACCAGGAAGAGCCGGGCCATGGACGTCCGCTAACCGAAGCGACCCCGACAGCACGGGAGCGTAGCGACCCCGACAGGATTCGAACCTGTGGCCTACCCCTTAGGAGGGGGTTGCTCTATCCAGCTGAGCTACGGGGCCGAGGCGAGGCCAGTAACGCGGCTCAGCCCCCGGAGGGAATCAGCAGCGTCATCATGGTGCCGGCGAGGCCCACCACCGAGATCAGCAAGGCGACGCCGCCGTTGACCGAGCCCATACGGACCGGCGTGGCCCCCGCCAGGGGAGACTCGTCGCGGTAGATCCGCCCGCGCTCCACCCGCGCCAAGATGATCGCGATCAGCGGCAGGAACAGCCCGAAGCACGGCGTGAGGGCGAAGAACACCGCCATGAGCCCGACGCCCCACGCGGCCTTCGCGAGGCCGCTCGAGCTGCCCTCGGAGTCCTCGCGCATGAACATGATCAGAGCGATCACATTGTAGGCGAGCAACAGCATCCCGATGCACGAGCCAATGCTCGCGGAGAGGGAGAAGAACATCCAGTTGGCGCCGGCGAGCATGGGGCTCCTTGTCGCGGTCGCCGCATCTTAGCGAAGGTGGGCCGGCGATGCACGGGCAACCGGCCCGAGCCCCGCGGACGGTCGACAACGCAGCGCCACCCTCCCCTTCACTCGTCCCCGCGACCCTCCCGCCCCGATATCGACTGACCGGTCAGAATGTCTTGCCGGTTCTATGCCGACAATCAGCGGGCCTTGTTCTTGCGGAAGACCGAACACCGCCCTATGGAGGGGGCGCCGGCGGTCGCCGGCCGGCGCGACTCCCCGCGTCGACCCACCCCGACGTTCCCACCGACCCCTTCGGGCACCCATCCCGGCCCCCCCGGCCGGAATCGCCCGCCGAATCGACACTGGAGGCACCATGACCCCGTTCCGCACCGTCGCCCAGGTCATCGCCGAAGTCGGCCAGCACTACCCGGAGCACGACTTCGTCTTCCAGGACCTCAAGGGCAACGAGACGCGCTACGACTTCGTCGAGCTCGAGCGGAACACGGGCCGGCGCGCCGCCGCCCTCCAGGCCTACGGCATGAAGAAGGGCGACCGGGTCGGCCTCATCGTCATCGAGCCCGAAGACTTCGTCCTCACCTTCCTCGCCTGCCTCCGCGTCGGCGTCGTGCCGGTGCCGCTGTACCCGCCGCTGTCCTTCGGCAACCTCGATGCGTACGCCGACCGCACGGCCAAGGTGCTCACGTCGTCCTCCTCCCGGCTCCTCATCGCCTCGGGCAAGCTCCAGAACGTGCTGTGGGCCATGGTCGACCGCGTCCCCTCCATGGAGGAGCTCGTCGCGGTCGAGAAGCTCCGCGATGCTGCTGGCACCCCCGAGTACCCGGAGATCGCCCCCGACGACCTGGCCTTCCTCCAGTACACGTCCGGCTCCACCGCCGATCCCAAGGGCGTGATGGTCACGCACGGCTCCCTGGTGGCCAACAGCAAGGGCATCATCGAGCAGGGCCTACAGCTCGACCCCGCCAAGGGCGACAAGGGCGTCAGCTGGCTGCCGCTCTACCACGACATGGGCCTCATCGGCTTCGTCATCGCGCCCATCTGCCACGCCATTCCCGTGGTGTTCATTCCCACCATGCGCTTCATCAAGCGCCCCAGCGTGTGGCTCGACACCATCCACCGGCACCGCGGCACGGCCTCCTTCGCGCCGAACTTCGCCTACGCGCTCGCCACCCGCCGCGTGAAGGACAGCGACCTCGAGAAGTGGGACCTCTCCTGCCTCAAGGTGCTGGGCTGCGGCGCCGAGCCCATCCAGCCCCAGACCATGCGCGCCTTCGTCGACAAGTTCCACGGCCCCTGCGGTCTGCCGAACAACAGCATCATGCCGGCCTACGGCATGGCCGAGGCCACCCTGGCCATCTCCCTGAAGCCGGCCCCCGAGATGATGGTCACCACCACCCTCGACGCCGAGACCTTCTCCGAGACCGGTGAGGTCCAGCCCCCCGTCGAGGGCAAGCCCTTCGCCGAGCACGTGGCCTGCGGTGTCCCCTTCGAGGGGCACGAGGTCGTGGCCCTCGACGCCGACGGCAACGTCCTTCCCGAGGGGCGCGAAGGCGAGCTCTGCCACAAGGGTCCGTCGGTCACCCCCGGCTACTTCCAGAACCCCGAGGCCACCGCCGCCGCCTACCGTGACGGCTGGCTCCACACGGGCGACCTCGGCTTCCTCCTCGATGGCCAGGTCTACGTCACCGGCCGCCTGAAGGACCTCATCATCGTCAACGGGCGCAACGTGCATCCGCAGGCGGTGGAGTGGGCCGTGGCCGAGTGCGACGGCGTCCGTCGGGGCAACGTCGTGGCCTTCTCCGTCCCGGGCGACGTGGGCGAGGAGCTCGTCGCCGTCGTCGAGACCAAGCTGCAGGAAGAGGATCACGCCGACCTCGCCGAGCGCGTGCGTCGCGCCATCCAGCGGGAGCTCAGCCTCTCCACCAGCGAGGTCATCTGCCTCAAGCCCGGCAGCCTCCCCAAGACCAGCTCCGGCAAGCTCCAGCGTCGCAAGACCCGGGCCCAGTACCTCCGTGGCGAGCTCGGAGGCGAGGGAGCACGCACCTTCGGTTCCCAGGGGTCCAAGCTGACCCTCGCGAAGCACGTCGCACGCTCCGTGTGGAGCCGCGCCAAGGCCGCGATCCGCTGATATAGGGCGTCACCGCGCCGGGGGGGCACCTCCCGGCACCGCACCTCGTTCCCAGGGAACCACTCATGGACAACGACCAGATCCTCGCTCTCATCCGCGAAGCCCTCGTCGAGGTCGCGCCCAAGAAGAAGGCCGACTTCGATGGCATCACGATGGACACCAACATCGAGGCCCTCGGCCTCGACTCCATCGCCACCATGGAGATGGTGAACTTCGTCGAGGAGCGCATCGACGCCACCTTCGCCGACGAGGAGCTCGCCAAGGTGCAGACCATCCGCGACCTCGCCGGCCTGGTGAAGGGCGGCCGCGTCTCCGCCGGCTGAGCCCCGCACCGCGGCGTCCCTCGGGTACTCGAGGGCCACCGCCGACATCCCTCGCCCACATCGAAGCCTGGCCCGTCGACGTATGCCTGTCGATGCGCCAGGCGTCGTGGGCTCGAGGCCTGAAGCCCAGGCCGCCCGTCACGGAGGACTCGTGAAGCCCATCGCCATCATCGGGATGGGTTGCCGTTTTGCCGGCGCCCCTGACCTGCACGCCTACTGGGACCTCATGGTCTCCGGTCGCGACGCCTTCGGGCCTGTTCCCGCCGACCGCTGGCCGCACGAGTCGTTCTACAGCGACAACGCCCGCCACGCCGACAAGTCCTACGCCCCCGTGGGCGGCTTCCTCGACGACGTGCGCACGTTCCCGGCCCTGCTGTGGGGCATCCCCCCTCGGCGCGTCGAGGTGATGGACCCGCAGCAGCGCCTCAGCCTCGAGCTCGCCGCACAGACCATCCGCGACGCCGGCTACACCCCCGCCGACCTCCCCCGCCGCACCGGCGTCTTCATGGGCGTCACGGCCAGCGAGTTCCGGCAGACCTTGTCCGCCCGGATCACCGGCCAGATGATGGCCTCCGGCATGATGGGCGACGTCGACGAAGCCTCCGCCGAGGGGATCGCCGCCGCCGTGGGCCGCGTGGTGCCCCCCCGCCCGTTCTCGGCGCCCGGCGTCCTCGCCAACATGATCGCCGCAGCCGTGGCCCAGGAGCTCGATCTGCACGGCCCTGCGTACACGGTCGACGCTGCCTGCGCCTCGGCCCTCATGGCCGTGTCCGACGCCTGCGCCCAGCTCCGCTCCGGCCAGCTCGACGTCGCCCTCGCCGGCTGTTTCTACCTGCAGCCCTCCCCCGAGAACTACGTCGCCTTCAGCCGCATCGGCGCCATGAGCAAGAAGGGCCGCTGCCGCCCGTTCGACGCCGAGGCCGATGGCTTCGTCCAGGGCGACGGCGGCGGCGTGATGCTGCTCAAGCGCCTCGACGACGCTCAGCGCGACGGCGACCGCATCTACGCGGTGATCCGTGGCATCGCCACCAACAACGACGGCCGCGGCGACGGCCCCATGGCCCCCGTCCTCGACGGGCAGGTCGAGGCCATCCAGATCGCCTGGGAAGACGCCGGCCTGTCCGACGCCGACCTCGGCTACGTCGAGACCCACGGCACCGGCACCACGGTAGGCGACGCCACGGAGCTCGAGGGCCTTCGCCGCGCCCTCCCTGGCGTCCAGAAGGTCGCCATGGGCAGCTCCAAGGCCAACGTCGGGCACACCATGTCCGCGGCCGGTATCGCCGGCCTCATCCGGGCCACCTTGGCTATCCACCACCGCACCATCCCGCCCATGGCCGGCTTCGAGCAAGCCAAGGACGAGCTCGAGCTCGACGGGTCTCCCTGGTCGGTGCCCAAGGAACCCTCCCCGTGGGAGGCCGACGAGCGCATCGCGGGCGTCAGCTCCTTCGGCTTCGGTGGCACCAATGGCCACGCCGTCCTCACGTCGGCGCCCGCGGCCACCACGCCGGCCGACGAGCAGCTCGAGCTCGTCACCCTGTCCGCCCCTTCCCCGGAGGCCCTGCGTCGCGCCGCCGCGCGCCTGGCCGAGAGCCTCCGCGCCGAGCCTCGCACCGTCGCCCAGGTGGCACGGGCGTGGTCGGTTCGCGACGCCCTCGAGCACCGCTGCGCGATGGTCGCTGGCGACCTCGGCACCCTCCTGGGTCAGCTCGACGAGGTCGCGGCTGGGGAGGTCCCCACGGGTGGCGCGATGGCCGAGGCCATGCACCAACCTCGGGTCGCCCTGCTCTTCCCGGGGCAAGGGGCCCAGCGCGTCGGCATGCTGCGCGACATCGCCGCGCGCTTCCCCGTCGTGGCTGCCGCCCTCGCCCGCTACGAGGCCTCGGTGTCCGACATCGTCGGCACCCCCCTCACCCACCTGCTGTGGCCCGAAGCTCGCACCGACCGCGGCGCGGAAGGCATCGGGACGCAGGCCGCCGAGGCCGAGCTCCGCTTCACCGCGAACACTCAGCCCGCCCTCGTCGCGGTCGGCCTGGCACTCCACCAGGTCCTCGATCAGGTCGGCCTGCGCTACCACGTCGCCACCGGGCACAGCCTCGGCGAGTTCTGCGCAGCCGCCGTGTCGGGCTGCCTGACCGACGAAGCCGCCGTCCGCTTCGCCGCCCGGCGCGGGGCCGCCATGGCCGCTGTCGACGGCGATCCCGGCGCGATGGCCGCCCTCCGCACCGACGCCACGACGGCTGAGGGGCTCCTGGTCGACGGCGTGGTCATCGCCAACACCAACCACCCCTCCCAGGTCGTGATCTCCGGCACCACGGCGGGAATCGACGCAGCACTCGACAAGGCCGCGACGGCCGGTGTCGACGCCACGCGCCTGTCCGTCAGCCACGCCTTCCACTCGCCGCTGTTCCACGACCTCGACCTGGCCGACGCCATCGCCGAGGCCGAGCTGTCCGACCCCGGCACCGTGGTGGTGGCCAGCGGCATCGCCGAGCGTCCGTGGCAGTCCGCCGCCGACGGCCGCCGCATCCTCGCCCGCCATGCCGGCAGCGCGGTGCGCTTCGACCGTGCCCTGGAGCAGGTCGCCGCGGAAGATGTCGACATCTACCTGCAGGTCGGTGCCGGCGGCCCCCTCGCCTCCTTCGCTCGCAAGGGCCCCGGCGCAGGCGCCACGGCCGTGCTCACCCTGAGCGGCATGGACGACGCCGACGGCGGCCGCGCGCTCCTCACCAGCCTCGCCTGGCTGTGGTGCTACGGCGCCGACATGGATCTCCGCCCCCTGATGGCGGCCCACCCCGTGGCGAGCGTGCCCGCCGCCGAGCTTCCCCGCGAGCCCTACTGGCCCGTGAAGCAGAAGGCCCAGCGCAAGCTCTCGGTCACCATCGCCACCGACCGCACCGACGCCGCCCAGGCCCAGGCCCCCGC
>ENA-OWNT01004871-OWNT01004871.1-seawater-metagenome-genome-assembly--contig:-NODE-4871-length-11452-cov-4.704703_pt1 | contig 11452 bp, 7 predicted proteins | sample MGYA00238136_ERZ651165 | MGnify/ENA primary metagenome ERZ651165 (study PRJEB26861, sample SAMN08777766) | seawater metagenome | isolation source: coastal seawater | place: USA: Florida | collected... | reverse complement strand
GATGAGGTCTGGCCCGGTCCGCAGTCATCCAGGCTGCAATCCCTGACTTGGGGGTCGAGAAGGCTGTGATGAGGTGACACGGACCCCTGGACCGGGGCCAGGCGAAAGCGAACGCACGTGGGGCCAACACAGGGAGGCACAATGCGCGTGGTAGTGACGGCGCATAGATCCGGTCCCACTACTTCGCCTGGGTGCACAGGGTCGCCGACTCCCCCCTACGGAGCCGGCGACTCTGCGCTCGGACTCCGTTCAGTTGCAGACACAGGCTGTGAAGCCGTTGCCCGAGGACGCGCCGGAGTCTCGGGGCGTCTGGCGCGTACAGCCGGGCTGGCAGGCACCCGTCGCAGCGTCGTAGCCGCCCGCGTGGCTGTAGCCGTTGGGCCAGTAGGTGTGCTCGAAGTCGACCACCACAGGGTGGCTCGCGCTCGACGCGCCGCCGCTCGTCGCGATGCAGACCCCAACGCCATTGCCTGAGGGAGCACCCTGGTTGTAGTTTCCATAGAAGCTGTAGCCAGCAGGGCACGTGGAAGCCGACGGGTAGGCCCCCGCACACTCGATGCCCGTGCCGGACTGGTTGTCGTAGATCCCACAGACCGAGTCGTTCATCATGTCGCCGAAGTCGCACGTCTCGCCCGAGCTGGCGTTGCACTCCGAGGCCGAGGCGGTGCGGCTGCACGTGTAGATGTCGTCGACGCCCATCTCGACGTGGACCTGAGTGTACCCGGACGGGCAGCTCGATGCGGGGTTGTGTCCTTGACAGTCGACGTAGCTACTGTTCACCCAGAGCCCACAAAGGCCCCCTTCGATGTCCGTACAGCCGTCCTGCGACGTTCCGCCCGAGCAGTCGTTCGCCATGCCGTCCAGACACACCTCCGGAGCCCCCGGATACACGGTGCCGTAGCTATCGTCGCAGTCACTGCTGCTCGAGACGTACCCCGCAGGTGCTGAACACCCCGTGTAGCTGGTGCTCGTGGTCCCGTAGCCGTCTCCGTCGCCGTCCAGGTACCAGGTCGACTGCACCCCCTCATCGGTCGAGCCATCACAGTCGTTGTCGATGGTGTCACACACCTCAGCAGCCCCGGGGTGACTGGCTGCAGAGCTGTCGTTGCAGTCACCGCCTACAGAGACATACGCAGAGGACGGAGCAGAACAGGCGGTCACACTGGTACTCGAGTCGCCGTAGAAATCGCCGTCGGCGTCGAAGTACCAGGTCGACAGCACTCCCTCGTCGACCGATCCATCGCAGTCGTTGTCGACTGAGTCACACACCTCCGTCGCTCCCGGGAAGCTCGCGGAGACGCTGTCGTTGCAGTCCCCACCCACCGTGACATACGCCGAAGACGGCGCGGAGCAGGCGGACACACCGGTGCCCGAGTCTCCAAAGCCATCACCGTCCGCGTCCAGATACCAGGTGGACTGCACGCCTTCGTCGACCGCGCCGTCGCAGTCGTTGTCCACCGAGTCGCACACTTCCGTCGCGCCAGGACTCACCGACGCCGCAGAGTCGTTGCAGTCTGCGGATGCAGCGACGTAGCCCGTGGGCTGGGTGCAACTCACGTCGGTGAACGTCGTGCTGCCATACCCGTCTCCATCACCATCCAAGTACCAGGTGATGGCATCGGCAGCCGAGTCTTCGTCCACCACGCCGTCGCAGTTGTCGTCTACACCGTTGCACCACTCGGTGGCGCCTGGTGCCGTCACCCGACTTGCGTCGTCGCAGTCGGTGGCGTCGGCGACAAAGCCCGTTGGAGCGGTACACGCTGTGGTCGACTTGCCCGGGTCGCCGAACCCGTCCATGTCAGAGTCCGCGTACCAGGTGGTCGCGTCGATGGCAGTGGGCTCGTCGGTCACACCATCGCAATTGTCGTCGACTCCGTTGCACAGCTCTGCATCCGAGGGGGACACACCGGCATCTCCATCGTCGCAGTCATCGTCGACCGCCACAAACCCGGAGGGAACCTCGCACCCCAGCGTGTACACGGCTCCGTCGCCGTGGCCGTCCCCGTCGGCGTCGCGGTACCAAGGGGTGTCCCACGCGTGGCTGAAGCCATCATCGATGGTGCCGTCACAGTCGTCATCGTCGCCGTTGCACTGCTCGACCGCACCCGGGTAGATCGAGGGCGAGGAGTCGTCGCAGTCACCGGGGTAGTCCACCCAGATGGCCGACGGAGAGACACAGGCGTTGAGCACCGTTCGGTCGTCCCCGTACCCATCCGCGTCCGCGTCATAGTAGAAGTCGACGGTCGTGAAGGTCTCGTCCACGTCGCCGTTGCAGTTGTCGTCGAGCCCATTGCACGACTCGACGCTCGCCGGGTTGATGGTGGCGTTGTGGTCGTCACAGTCCCCGGCCAGCGCGAGGTAGCCGGTCGGCTGGACACAGTCCTGGATGGTATCTCCGGCATCGCCGTAGCCGTCGCCGTCGAGGTCGCGGTACCACGTCGCCATGCAGTCGCCGACGTTGAACCAGATGAGGTCGGAGTTCAGGTTGCCGTCCTCGTCGGACACGAGAACTCTGAGCTTGTAGCGGTTCTCGTCGAGCCCCTCGAGGGCGTGGTAGGTCGTGCCGCTGTACCCGGAGGCATCCACCGAGCTGGACCCGACCGAGCCGCCCGGCTCCAGCTCCCACTGGATGTCGAGCAGCGCCGCACGAGTCGCGTCGTCGGCCACGAAGGCTTCCAGAGCCACCTGCTCCCCCACGTCGACCTCGTCCTCCGATTGGGGGGCCACAATCTCGACGACCGGGCCACCGCCGACTCGGTACTCCACTGAGTCCGAGCAGCTCTCGCCCAGCTCGTCCTCCACGAACATCGTGATGACGTGAATGTCGTCGGTGAGGTCGAAGGTCGGGAAGGTCACGACGCCGAGCTCGTTCGCCGTGCTGTCAGCGAGGTGCCCCAGCTTGTCGCTCTCCCAACTCACCGACAGGCGTTGCGGCTCCACGTCCGGGTCGCTCACCTCACCCACGAACCGGACCACCTCTCCCGACGCCCCCACCGTGCCGTCCAGTGGCAGCAAAATGCCGCACGCTGGAGCGGAGTTGGCCGCCGAGACCTCCAGGTTCACACACGCCGGAGGCGACGAGACACCCGCCGGATCGGTCGCCACAATGCAGAGGGGGTAGGCGCCTTCCGGCAGCTCACCGGACGCGAACACCGAGCCATCGCCGGCCGGTGGGTCCGTGTCCAACGCATAGACCTCCCCGTCGATGGTCCACTGAAGCGATAGGGAGCTGGCGTCATGGTCGGGGTCAGTGCAGCCCGCCTCGAACGCAATGAGCTGCTCCGCGTAGAGACGGTCGGAGCCGGGCGCCGTGTTGGACGCCGGCGCGTAGAGCTCGCACGACGGTGCCTCCGACGGCAAGACGCTCACCTGAATGCTCTTCGTGTCGCGGGCGAAGTCATTGGCCACGGTCAACGAAGCGGTGAAGTCCGCTGTACGCTCACTCCCGACATCCGCCAGGTGCGGGACGACGATGGTGCAGAAGGAGTAGCCGTCGTCGTCGAAGCCACCTTCGCAGCCGGCAGCCACCACACCGCGACCGTCCTGGAATGTCCAGGTGGTGGTCTGGTCTTCAAACGCCGACACCGACTCCTGGCTCACGCCAGCGAAGGTGACCTCCGCTCCCGGCTGCACGCTGATGTCGGTGTTCGAAGGCAGCGTGATGTCGAACTCGGGGGGCGCGTGGTGGACCCCGAACTTGGTGTCCCCAGAGCAGCCCACTCCCGCTGAACCACACCCCACCAGCAACACAATCAACCGACTCGTCTTCGCCATCTCGACCTCCAGCTCATCCCGCCCACACACGCATCGGGGGCGACACAGACTCGTGAGCGCCGGACGCCGAGGTGTGACCTCGACATCGCAGAATCTCCAACCCTGTCCCCGCTACCCGTCCGTCGAGCAGGCGGCGTAGCCCTCGCCCGAGCCCCGTCCCCAGTCCCCCAGGGCATGGTAGGTGGTGCCCGTGGGGCATGCCTCCGTCTCGACGGGCGACTCGGACAAGCAGCGTCCGTGCGACTCGGTGTCGTATCCGAGGCCACACGCGAGCCCGCTCTGTCCTGTCGACAGGCAGCTGGCGTCCTCGCAGCCCGATGTCAGCTCGCACCAGTAGAAGCCCTGACCCGCCGCGGCGCCGTCGTCTCCGCCATACATGGCCGTCCAGCCTGACGGGCAGGATCCAGCCGTCGCGTCGTAGCCCATGCAATCGGCTGCCACCGGGCCGTTGGTCGCGTGTTCCAGGCCGCAAACCGTGCCGTCTGGCAGCCCGCTGACGTCGGGACTGTCCGTGCCGGACGTGACCTCGCACCAGTAAAAGCCCTCTCCAGAGGACAGCCCCCAGTCCCCACCGGCGCGCTGCGTGTAGCCGGTCGGGCAACTCGTCTGGGCGTCGTGGCCCTCGCAGAGACTACCGCCATTGCGCGTGTGCGTGAGGCCACAGACCGTGCCGTTCGGCAGGTCCGCGACGTCGGCGATGTTGCCATAGTTCAGCTTCGACAGGCCGGCGGTCAGGTCACCGCCCTGCACCTCGTACAAGAAGGCGCCCTGGAAGAGCACATCCGACGCGCCGAACGCGAGCTTGAAGTACCCCGACGAGTGGGCTCGCGTGCCCCAGGAGTTCTTCACGAGCCAGCCTTCATCGTCGTACCCGACCACAACAACCGCGTGGTACCCGCGGTGGACGGCCGACGCGCCCGGCTCGTAGGCACTAACCTCGGTGGCGGTGCTGATATCGCTGTACACAGACATCGACACAAGGATGGGCCCGAGGTGCAGCGCGGCCTTGGCGCCGTCTTCATCTCCCGCGGCGACGTAGTGGTAGTCGGCGAGGAAGTACGACGCCGACCCCGAGCAGGTCAGTGCGCTGTTGTCGTTGCAAGAGCCCGAGCTCCAGCTGCAGTCGTCGCTGTAGAGGAGGTCCGACTCGTTCACCATGCCGACACCAAGCACCTGGTCGGAGTAGTCATCGAGGAAGTTGCCACAGTAGTCGAGGCTCGACGCGCAGGCGGCCGGCCACGCCTCCGACAGGTCGAGGCTCGTCGCCACGTCGGCCTGGATGGTGAGGCTACCCTCGATTGCGCCGGAGCCGGCGAACAGCGTGCAGCTGCCACAGTTCCCCTGGTCTTCAACCGCCGTGATGTAGTTCTCGCCGTACACGTCTCGCCAGTCGATCTCCTCCAGCAGTGTGTCGACGCCATAGTCCGCGCCGGCAAACCCAAAGCTCGCGTAGGCGGCCGCCTGGTCTGCGGAGCTCATCTCGTCGAGGCCGACCGAGGGGGGATCCAGCTCGTCGATCAGACCGTCGCAGTCGTCATCGATGCCATTGGTGTCGTCGTCCGGACGGTCGGGCCCCACGTCGCTGTTCGTGTCGTCGCAGTCGCCGTCGTCTTCGGAGAAGCCGTCGCCGTCGTCGTCGTAGACCGTTGTGCCCTCGTCGATGACGCCGTCGCAGTCGTCATCTACACCGTCGGCCACCTCGGTGGCACCTGGCCACACAGTCGGGTCGCCGTCGTCGCAGTCACCTGCGTCCTCCGTCATCCCATCGCCGTCGTCATCATAGGCCGTCGTTCCCTCATCGACGGTGCCGTCGCAGTCGTCGTCCATGCCGTTGGCCAGCTCTTCCCCGCCCGGCGACACATCCGCGTTGTAGTCGTTGCAATCGCCGTCCACCTCTGCCCAGCCATCGCCATCATCGTCGTAGACGACGGTGTTGTCGTCGACCACACCGTTGCAGTTGCGGTCTTCTCCGTCCGGCGTCTCGGGCGCCCCGGGATGGACCGCCGGGTTGGTGTCGTCGCAGTCTCCACCGTCTTCGGTCACCCCGTCGCCATCATCGTCGTAGGCGCGGGTGCCATCGTCGACGACCCCGTCACAGTCGTTGTCCACGCCATCCGGGGTCTCGGGCGCCCCCGGGCTGCGGTCGGGGTTGGTGTCGACGCAGTCGCCCTCTGCCTCCGAGTAGCCGTCTCCGTCGTCGTCGTAGACCTCGGTGCCGTTGTCCACCACGCCGTCGCAGTCCTGGTCCTCGTCGTCGACCACCTCGGGCTCGCCGGGGCTGCGGTGGGGATCGGCGTCGTCGCAGTCGCCCTGCAGCTCCGTCCAGCCGTCGCCGTCGTCGTCGTAGGCCTCCGTCCCCTCGTCGATGGTTCCGTCGCAGTCGTCATCGATGTCGTTGGCCGACTCGTCCGCGTCGGGATGGACTGTCGGATCGGTGTCGAGGCAGTCCCCGTCAGAGACCGTGTAGCCGTCGAGATCGTCATCTGGACTGATGCCCACCCCCGTGAGGGCCACCTCGGTGGTGCCTGCGGCACCTGCCGACGACGACCAGCTCAGCGGCACGACGGCGTTGCACGTGCCGTCCGCCGAGGGGCAGTACGTCACGGACAGCGTCGCCGAGCCACCCGCCGGAAGCGTCACGGAGCCAGCCCCCACCCGGAACACCCCCGGGTCGTCACAGTCCCAAGTCGGTGCGTGCACCGACACCTTGCCCGGCCGGTCCCCCGCGTTGGACACCTCGATGGGCTGCTCCACACACTGGTTCACGTCCGTGATGAAGGCCAGCTCGGGGGTCTGGAGATCGAGCTCGAACGGACCCGTCTTGGGCGCCGGGTCCGTCACACAGGCACCAACGAAGAGGGTTGCGAGAAGCGAGGTTGCGCGTGCGGGAGTCATGGGAGCTCTCCTTCAATCCAGATGGCAACAGAGGGGGCACTGCGGAGCTGCAGCTCGAAGAGGCCGGAGAACGGCCAAGCGTCGGGGCAGATGTCGAGTTCGATGGCGCGTTCGCCGTCGACCTCCAGCCAGTCGAGTTCCGGCGCGAGGACATCGTCGAAATCACCGCTCACCGGGCGCCACGAGCTGCCGATCACGACCCCTCGGCCCTCGAGCCGCACCGGGTGGAGCGCGCAGGGGGTGCGCCGACCGTCGACGTCAAGGACGCCAGGGTCGACTCGGAGCGCGCCAGCCGCCTCCACGAGGCGGGCGTCATGGGCGCAAGCAGCAAGCCCGGCCGCAAAGCAACCCAAGTGAATGAGTCGAGGAAACATGTCATCCTCCCCCGTGCGGCGGACCAGGCGCCGCGGGTGTCGCGAGGGTGTGAGCGCGGCGGCCGCGGGTGTGACCTCGACCTGCGAAGAAAGACTCCGAGTGCACACTCGGACGCGGTCACGGGACCCAGGACAGGCCGACCAGACCGGAGAGCGCCGTGCCCTCCGCGACCGTTGCGGACAGCAGGTCCTGACGGGCCTGGACCTCGAACCCGGGACGCAGCGCTCCACGACTACTCGCGACCCCGACCGACAGCGCGGGGCCCACGGCAAGCCGCGGCTCCACCTGCACCCCCGCGGTCAACGGAAGGACGAGGGGACCGACCATCGGGCGGACGCGTACCCCCACGAGGGCAACCCCGGTCAGGGCCACGGCTCTCCCGTCGTCAAGGATGACCGGGCGAGTCGGAGCCAGCCCGCCCAGCCTCCCGACGACGCCTGGAGACCGAGGCCCCGGATGCCACGCCAGCTCGCCGGCCGCGCCCACCAGCAGACCACCCCGAGCCGTGCCTGCGACACTCGTGACCGTCGCCATCCATGGCCCCTCCGCGGTCGGCGTGCGCTGCGGGGTCGGGGTGAGGGCCGCCCAGCGCTCCGGCTCGGGGGGAGCCAGAGGCGGCGGCTGCCACCGCACGGCTTCTTCCCAGCCTGGCGGTACCTCGTGCCAGCGAGCCACGGGCCCGGCACCGGGCAGCCAGGTGGTCTCCAGATGGAGGCCCGGCAGGACCGTGTGCTCACCAGCATCCCACTGGACTCCGTCCATCGAGAGCATCGTGCCCTCGGGCATTGGGGCCACCACCAGCCGTGCACGTGGGGAGGTCCGGATGGACAGCTCCGCGGTGAGCAACCGAGCTGCCAGAGACGGCGGGACCTTCTCGACTGGCAATGGGTCGCACACGGCCACGGCTTGTTCCAGGAACGTCTCGACCAGCGGATTGGCGGGATCGTCGACCGCAAGTGCAGTACCGCCCCGCCAATACAGCTCACAGAGCGCGGCCCCCGGGACATGTCGCGGGAGCGCGAGCAGGTCCGCCATGGAGTCGAGGTAGCAAAGCGCGAGATGTGTGCCGTGTTCCGGCTGGTCCAGCCCCGCGAGGTCTCGCTCGACCTCTGCAAGTGCGCTGTCGAAGTCCGCGACTACTTGAGGGGTGGCGACTCCTCGCTCCACCGGGCCACCGACTGGCGCCGACGGGGCGGTGACGTGCGTTGGAAGGTCCCGAGCTCGCTCCTCGAACAGCGCCACCTGCCTCTCTGCCGCGGAGAGGCTGTTCTCTGCCTCGCGGAACCGCGCGACCCCTGCGTTCAGGCGACGCCCAGAGGCCAAGTCGAGCCACGCCTCGCTCCGGACCTCGGGCGCGACCGGCGGCAGCCCATGCTCCGCGACCAGCCCGTCAACACGCTCGGCGGCCGCCTCGAGGTCGTCCGCGCCCCAGAGGCGGACCGCTTCGACGAGCAGGGGAGAGGCCTCGAGGCCCAGCCCCGTCCAGAACGACACTGTGGCATCCATGGCCCCCTCGGCTTGGTCCCGGGCCTCGTCTACCCAGACTCGGCGGCGCTCGAGCGCGGCCTGCTCGCGCTCGAGCCTGCTGTCTCCCACGGGGCCCTCCACAGACGCGGCTCCAGACCGTCCGAGGGTGAGCGCCTCCTCGCGCTCGACGATGACTGCAATGCTCGCGGCGCGGGCGTCCTCGGCCTGCTGCTGGAGGGCTGCCTGCCGCTGTTCGAGCGCGGCCCGCCGCGTCTGCTCCAGCCAGGTGGCGTCCCCCTCCGCTGCGACCCGCTGTAGCAGCTCGTCATGTCCTGGACGCAGGAGCGCAAGGCGGGTGCCAAGCTCTGGAGCGGCTGCTACCTCGGGGACCGGGCAGCTCCCCGCCATGACGGGCCCGGGGAGCAGGGCACAGTGACAGGCAAGCATGTGGTGAACTCGAGACATGGGATCCTCCGGATGACGCGAGGAACCTGCATGGGGGGCTCGGCGGCAGGTGTGACGCGAACACTCGCGACGGAGGGCACGCGACGCCGACGATCACTACATTGGCGAAACAAGGCCGGTCACACCCACGGGCGTGAAGCACATGACCAGGGGACTGCCGTGCTCTGCCCGAGACGACACCATCACACGAGGTCGACATGAACCGAACGGAGTCCCCGCAGCGACCGCCTCCCGAGCCTCCCGACACCGGCCGCTCCGACGCAGAGCTCGTCGAGGCGATTCTCGCCAGGACAGGCACGGGCGCGGACCTCGTGCTCTACAACCGCTACAAGCGAGACGTCTACACCCACCTGCGGCGCCAGCTGCCGGCGGTCATCGTTGACGACACCTTCCAGGTCGTGTGGCGAGACACCTTCCGGGCGCTGTCAACCTTCGACCTCGAGCGCAGCTTTCGGGCGTGGCTCCTTGGCATCACCTTCCACCGGATTCGGAACACCCGCCGCGACCTCCGCCGGCGCGGCGCAATGGCCGAGCTGACGCCGGATACTGCCGACACCGACCACGTCCCAGTAGACGTCCAGCTGGACCGGGCGCGGGCCGTGACTCTGCTCGAGGACTGTGTGCGTCGCCTCTCCGGACGCGAAGCACAGATGCTGGCCATGGTCCGTGACCTGGGCATGAACCTCCGCGAAGTGGCCGATGAGCTTGGCATGAAGCACCCCGCCGCCCGCAAGTCGATGTCCCGAATCTACGCGCGCCTGCGCCGCTGCCTCGAGTCCAAGGGGGTGCATGGTGTCGTCTGACCACCCCGACGCACCGGTCCGCGATGCTCGGATCGACGACCTGCTCGACGAGCTGCCGCTGTACACCCCGCCAGAGTCGCTCGATGACACTGTCCAGGCTTGGCTCCGCACCCGCACCGAAGACGACACCGTTGCACCGCGCTCCGGCGTAGCCATCGAGGACCTCGTCGACGACCTGCCCGCGTTCGAGCCCCCTCCGGACCTCGACCGCGCCACCCGCGCCACCGTGCGCACCGAAGCAGACCGGGCCTCCCGCCGCCCCAGGCTGGCCCAGCCACGCCGCCGCTGGGCCCAGCTCGCGCTCACCGCGGCCGTTGCCGCGGCAGCAGGCTTGGCCATCGGCACCTTCCAGCCGCACGACCGCCCCGAGGTCCTGCTCAAGGGCGTGGGAGCTGTCGACCCAGGGCAGCTCTCGGTCCGCGGCTCCTCCCTCGGCCCCATCGAGAATGTGCGAGTGGGCGTGGGCAGTGGCTTGCGTCCATCCTTGCGGACCTCTGGACCCGTACAGGTAGAGTGGCGCGTCCCAGACCCGGTGATCGGACGTCTCGTGGTGTGGTGGGTGGCTCCAGATGGGACTCTGCGTGGTGTGTCAGCCAGCGGCGAGGTCACCGGCTCTCCACGCATCCTGCCTCCCGGCACCCGGTCCTTCGAGGTGGATCCGCCCGGAAGCGGAACTCTTGTGGTCGCCGTCAGCACGGGCCTGCCCCCAGACCCGCGTGTGCTCGCCGAGACCGTTCGCGATGGCCGCGTGGCACATGAGGTCCCTCCAGTCGTGACCATCTCCGCGTTCGACTTCGACGAAGCCGTCGCCATGCCCTCCGAGTGACCTCGGCATGACCCTTCTGATCGCCCTCACCGCCGCGGCGGCCACCGCCGGACCCCGGACTCCCATCGCCGTCGTGGTGGGTGCGCGCCCGCTGTGGGCCCGCGAGTGCATCGTCGCGGGAGAGTGGGACCGAGCCCGATGTGTCTCCGAGGAGCTGCAGCACGTCGACGACGACGCGTGGCGCGCGGCCGAGGTGCTCGCTCGGGCCGTTCACGCCTACCCGGGGCGTCGCCGGTAGGCGGTCGCGCTCAGGGCATCTCGATCAGGTCGCGGAAGTCGACCTCGTGCACGGCTTCGGCCTCCATGTCGACCAGCAGGGCCCCGTCCACGCCGAAGGCCAGCTGATACTCGAGGAGCTGGCGGCGGGTGGCCGGATGCGACGGCCGTGGGGCCCGGGCGCCGGTCTTCACGTCGGCGACGTAGCGCACCCCGTCGGGCAGGCGGCGGTGGGCGCGCGTCTCCACGACGAGGTCGGCGCGGCAGTGCACCTCCTCGGGGTCGGCGTCGACCCACAGCGTCCAGCGCTGGGTCACCTGGCGGTCCACCACGTGCCAGCCGCAGCGGGCCAGGAAGGCCTCGGCATCGTGCTCGCCTCGCTGCGCCCGTCGCTGCTGCCGGCGATTTCGGCGCCCGGTGGCGTGGGCAGCCCGCCACCACCCGGCGAGCGCGACGACGAGCGCCACCACCAGCAGGACGACGGTGCCCATCCACGCCGTGTCTTCCATGGGGGGACTGTATGGCACCGGGTCGGGCACGACAGCGCTAAAGTCCATCGAGGGTGGGTCGATACGCCGAGGGAGGACGCCGTCATGGGGGAGTCGACCGTGGGACAGGCCGTAGAAGTGTT
>ENA-OWNT01004870-OWNT01004870.1-seawater-metagenome-genome-assembly--contig:-NODE-4870-length-11457-cov-3.912566_pt1 | contig 11457 bp, 14 predicted proteins | sample MGYA00238136_ERZ651165 | MGnify/ENA primary metagenome ERZ651165 (study PRJEB26861, sample SAMN08777766) | seawater metagenome | isolation source: coastal seawater | place: USA: Florida | collected... | reverse complement strand
GTTACGTTGTGGTATGGTGTGTTCGACGCTGTGTTTGTTGGACGTGAAGGTACGACTCACTACTCGGTCTTTGCGGGAGGAGGCGGTTGTGTGGTGGTGGTGGTGGTGATGATGATGATGACGATGATGTTTGTTGCCTCGGATTGGGACTTCGACGTTCTCGTTTTTGTGCTCGACGTTGATGTGAGTGGTCGACGAGACCTAGAACACCCACTTTACAAGAATGCACGGCGTAAGCGACCAAGCATCTCTGACACGCAAGCAGTTCTCTTGCTAGAACATGCTATACTCGAGTATTCTTCCACACGACAGCGTACCAGACGTTGGCGGAGGGCGATGCGCGCATGCGTCTAGCAAGAGTCGTGACGTGTGAGACGTTAGGCTAGAACTCTCGTGTGAAGCGTGTGGCTCTTCATTACTGTGATCTGCTGCGTGGAAATCCAAAGGAACCTGGACATGAAGCCATAATTGAGCGTGCAACCACCACCATTATATCGTAGTGAGCGTGCAACCACCACCATCCTATCGTAGAATCCAGGGAAGAGAAAACAGAATAGTTTTCGAATTCCCTTCTGTTGCAGTGGGTGTTTTTTTCCGCTTGACGATATTAGAAAATGAGCGCAGAGGGCACCAATGATAGTTCCGCGGGACCGCCGCGTGAGTTGAAGAGATCTCTGTCTAGTTATCAGCGCGCCAAAGAAAGCGTATTGGCGACGTGGGATACAATAGTTAATCTCAAGCCGGAAAAGTTGAAGATGATGAAGGTGGCTTTGTTCTTCGGCGTCTCCGTGGTCGCGATTCAGAAATATGGTGAGCTTGCCGATATTGCCGTCGACTCGTAGGGTGGCAAGTTAGTTCGCTTGCATGATACTCTCACGAATAGCCTGGCGTTCTTCGAAGTAATTCGAATTTTCAAAATAAGTTATAAAAGCGACCGCTGCGTGTGATGCCCATTCTCCAACACAATGGAGGTTGGCCGACTTGGTCGCTTCCTCGCCTGCGCAACGAATAGTGGCGCAACTCAAAGCTACTCAGCCTGGTTCTCGTTGCGTTGCTGCTCCTCGACTTCTTCACCCAAGCGCTCCTCGCCTTCTCCCGATTCTTGGTTGGCGTCGACGTCATGTAGTTCATCGTCCTGCTCGACACTGCCGTTGCTGTTGCTGTCATCACCCTCTTCGTCGCTTGAACGCTCCTTCGTTTCATCTTCCTCTGACCCATCCTTGGAGGTGCTGGCATTCTCTGGATTCTCTTCGCCGTCGGCGGGTCCCTGCTTTGATTTTTTCAGGACAGAGGCAGCCTTAAACGCAGTGACAAACTTGGTCATTACTGCCAGCTTGCCCTCCAAGTTCGAAATCAGCGCTGCCTGGTGCTGCTGGAAGCTTGAGAACTCTTGGTGGCTGCGCGGGTTTTCTCCAGCGCCACCGCCACGACCGTCCGCGCCGACCTTTTTCAGACGTTGGAGCGATTCTGCCAAGCCTTCAGACATGCTAGCCAGTTTCGCATTCGATGGGGACCGAATCAGGTGGCTATTGCCATTGGATTTTGGGGTGAAGTATCCCTTCGGTCGACTACGCTGTGGCGATTGGCGCGGGTGTCTCGAAGGATCGTCGAGATCATCTTTCTCCTCGTCGCGTGGTACAAGACGTTTTTTTCGACGAAGCCGGGCGTCGTCGTCATCTCCTTCATCAAGGTCTTCGCTAGCATACGAATTGTCATCTTCGTCGTGATTTTTGTCATCCTCTAAATCCTTGACGCGACGTTGAAGGCGGCGAACTTTGGCCTGTGGGCAAAAACAGCGTAAGTGTTTCTTTACGGAAGAACGAACACGACACTCTGCAAAGTTAGCGTACATGACTGGCAGTTAGCTCGCCTTCCAGGCGCTCGTTTTCTGCACTTAGAGCCTGCAGCTCAAATTGAGCCGAATCAAGTTTTTCTTGATACAAACCCAGCACCTAGCGTTGCAACGATGGAATTGTTAAGTTGGGACAGAGCATGTCACCGATTGGATGTGGCGACGTACATTTTGTTGCGACTCCAGCATTTTTGACAGTGACGCTGCTTGAGTCGTCGCTGTGTAGTTCGTGTTCCACAGCTCTCGATTCTCCGCCATGAGTTGGTCTTGCAACTTGTCCAATTCATCCACCTGGGTGAGGTAGCGAATAGGTGAGCAAAATGGATCGCACTACAACAAACAAAACGCTCATGCGCCTACCTTGGACCGTGTATATCTACTAACTAATAGGTGCAACTGCTCCTTCATCTCGGCTTCCAACTCATCACGAATTCGCTCTTCTGTTTGCTGCATCCATTGTGCCTTGTCAAATTCGGTCAAGATGGCACCTGAATGCGTCGCGTTCACTTCTGCGGGCACATCAGCACCAGCCGAAGCGCCTGACGGTGACGAATCGGCGGAATCCGCAGCAGAACTCCTCGGGGCACGCCGCCTTGGTGACACCCGCCGTCCAGCAGTCTTCGATTCTGCAATACTGTCTGATTTTGCACTACCGTCTCCTGCCGTTGGGGACACATCCACTCGTGGCCGTTTGCATATGCGACATTGTTTCAAGCGCCAGTAATTTGACCTCGAGCACAGCACGCAAACCCAAACGTCGCTCTTCCGCTTCTCAAAAACTCCGTTTGCTCTGTCGGCTCGCTCCTGGGCAAGCTGCGAAGCCTTTTTGGCCTGAACACACATCGCACGAAGTTTAAGCCGTGCTTCAGACGTCGACCGTGTCGGACAAAAAAGCAGCTCCACCACTCACCTTCTTCACTTCGGCAGCTTGCTCGGCAAGCAGCTGTCGCAGCGTGGCATCTGTCAACTCCTCCACCTTCGAAAATTTTGGCGAAGATATCAACACCTGCAACTCCCGAACTGTTGCAACGGCTCCGGTTGAGCGCAAATTGGTTGGCTTAAACAGAGATTGCACGGTGATGGCCTCTGTTAAAAGACCGCCGGGGCTGTCAATGCCCTTCTCGAGTTGGATGAGGACCTGGAAACCGCCTCGCTTCTTATCAAAGGACATCACAGTTCCATGCTTGTTGTTCAACATGGCTCCCTTTTCACCTCGAAGTCCGTGAACTTGAACTCGGTCACCACGTTTAAACCTGCATGTGCACAAACAGCAAGTGCGATTACAGGAACGCCGTGACTTTTGTAAGTGAACCGCACGACTCACGCTAACTTTTCTTTGCTAATGGCTAACTCGTAATACTTGCTAGTGCCGCATACACGGCAATTTTCGCTCGTGCTGTTGTTGGGTTTCCGACACACCGAGCAATTCCATGGCAGATTGTTTCGAATAGGGCCGTCGCGGTGAAAAGGAGCATCGGACTGAGCCTTCAGTTTCTTTTCATTCACACCCTGTTCTTGGGCTCGTGGATCATTTTGACGCCTGCCTAGTGCTGCGTCAACCAAAGCCTTAGCCTTCTTTTCCTCTACTGCGCGCAGATGTAAGCGTTTCTTCCATTCTGCGCGCGTCTCAATAGCATCTATGAACCTCCGTTCTACTTTGAACTCGAGTTCTCCGCCATTGTACATCACATCGTAGGTACCGTTGTCGTTCACTCGATGAACGACTCCGCGGAAGTACTTCTTTCCAGCCTTGTAGGCAGCACGAATTTGCATGCCTTTGCCGAGATGAAAGTCCTCTTGTGGCACATAACTCGCCGGGGTTCTTTCGGCAGCACTTGAACTCTTTGGTGTGCTTGGCATGGTTCCCAGAAAGCTCGTTGGCTGCGAGCCCTACGCGAAGAAGTCGCCGCCCATTTGAGGTGGCATTGGGTTAAGTGTCACTTGCCCGCACTCAGCCTTCATGGCGCAACAGTTTACGCTCCAGCGGGAATGCAAAATTCTACAACCAAAAAGTAGTCACGTTTTATTCAAACCCCGGGTGTAACTTTTGCTATACATGACCCTCCGTCGTTTTCCTGGCACACGCTACACTGTATACCGCGGCAGCGGCAGTGACACTGCGCACATTCTCAAACACCCCTCACAACGGAACGACCACAAAGCAGGCAATGTCGTCCACCAGGCAACTCTCCGTATGTCCCATCGGTCGTTGTTCGATCACACAGAGTGCGTGACCCACTTCGCAGAAGACAGACGCGTTCGGTCCCAACTGCTATCTGCATACCCGGGTAGCAACGAGTGCTGCAGATGCTGCTGCTGTTCGGCTGTTCGATGTTCTTTCCAGCGTTCGCCGTTCGCCGTTCGACGTTCGACGTTCAACGTCGTGCAGCCGTTTGTTCGTTCGTCCGTCCGTCCGTTCGTTTGTTTGTTCGTTCGTTCGTTTGTTTGTTTCGTTCGTTCCTTCCTTCGTTTGTGCGTTCGTTCGTTGAATTTTGGTGCAATTTTGCAGTTTGGAGATATAGTCATCGAATAATGCAACTTGTTGCCCACAATTATTAGGTTGTGTGATGCGTTTAACAGCGTTGGTAAATTCAATTTCTCGTACTGTACCTTTGCTTTCCTAAGTTTTCAAATATTCGTGAAATGGGAAATGTCATTTATGCAATGGTACACTACGAACACCGCATTCCTCATTCCTCATTCATCGCATTCCCCCCCACTTTCGCTCACTCACTCACTCTACACCACCACAACACGGTCGTCCGACTCTGAAAAACACAAAACACCGCGCACATGACCTTCTATTTACCCCTATAAACGCCACGCTACCTGACTGATTGACACACAGTGAGTAACTGGGGAACTTCTCACATTTCCCTGCATGCTAGACCCGCATTCGATTGATTTATGGGTATTGAAGGCGCACGACTTAGCGGCATAAGTGACTGATTGAGTGACAACAGCGTGAGCGCAGTCAGCCTGCCACTCGAACGAACGAACGAACGTTGCACCTGAGCATCAAGAGCATGTATCTATAATCAGTACATTGTGGTTTCATACGGAGCACTGTGCTGAAAGTACGCGGAGTGTCAAATGTAGATACTATGACATCACGTCAGATGCGCTGCTGGGTGGGCGACCGACGATGACTGCGTCTTGAGACTGATCTACAGAAACCTGCAAACGTGCCGAAAGTGCGGAAAGCAGCACGGAAGAAATTGTTTGAAAGGCCAAAGGCCAACTCTCTGCTGCACCATGAGTGCAGGCACGCCTGAACGGTGGACTCTATTGGTATACGAAGCGCGCTGGTTACTTGGCCATACACTGGCAGATAAGACAACAGAGAGGGTGCGCGCAAAGGTAGCGGAAAAGGTAGCGGAATGAAGCCCGATTCTCGCACTTGCAATAGAGCTGTGTGAAGACAAGGGAGCGACGGACGGCATCCCGCCAGCTTTTGAAACAAGTTTACGGTGTCAAGGAGCAGCTGACATCCTGTTCCGTAGCAATGCTGTTGAACTAACTATGAAATAAAGTTGTTATTGTGTGTGATCATCATCAACTTGCTGTGTTGATATATTGTTGAGATGGTCAAAATCGGTCACAACTAAAACTACCCATCCTATCTACTCCGCCGACTTCTTTTCAGCGTTGTCTGCCGCTGCCTTCTGCGTCTTGTCAGAACCCTTGCGGTTCTTCTTGCGTTGACCAGAGTTGGATTTTTCCTGCATTACAATACGACATGAGAACACAGACTAGCCGAACAAGACGTGTGCGACGAACGACGCACCTTCTTCGCGAACACAAATGATTGCGCATTCTTGAACGAGGACCCATCTTGGATCGAGTTCTGATGCTTCTTGTAGTCGACAGTGGCACCGACGTCCAAGTGCAAAATAATTTTCAGCTTTTCAGCGATTCTGAAAAGTTCTGAGGTATCCGAGCGAGCACACCTGAAAATGTATATCGTGTGCAGCGTGAGCAACCCAAATGACGTGTTGGGGCACAATTTCCAGTCAAAGAATCTGCGCAACATGTGACAAACACTCACCAGACTGAAATGATGTCGACATTCTTGCGCGATGCCAACATCACACCAACGACACCGTAGTTCTGGAATTCTTCGCCAATGCACGCAAACACCAAATCCTGCCACAGCTTGTTGAGCACACCTTGCTTGCGCTTGACCTTCAGGATCCAGCAACCGCCATCTGGCCATCGCTCCCACGAAGGAAGGTTGGTGTAGCGGAACATGTACACGTTGCAATGATTAGGTAAGTTTGATCCGGTCTGGATGTGGATGAAATGCCTCCAGAAATCCTCCACGGTTTCGAAAGTGCCGAGAATGTTCATGTTGTTTTGGTAGTCCGCGGCGGTCGGGTTTTCCTTCTGCAGTTTCTTGTCGAACCAGAAGCTCCATGGTGTGCACAGAGGAGACTTCTCTGGCGGGCAGAGTAAATCGGACTCTTCGGCTGCCATGGTGATGTTTACGGAATGTAGTTGAACCCCACGCAAACCGTCCTCGCAAAAATAATAAGTTTGGCTATATTTCAAGTGAGGTTTTCCTGAGCCTCGATTCAGGGAGTCCCCTGTCACCGTTACGAAGGCTCGTCCGTCTTCGTGTCAAATGCTGACAGGTACACACCGAGCTCTAATGCTGACAGGTACACACCGAGCTCTGCCGCGTCCTCCGTTTCTGCCCACTCGGCGTGGATTGTGTCCCTTCAATACAGTCACGTGACGTTTCACAACTGCCTGCTGAAGTCAGGTCATCACATAGCGTTTCGACGGTTGGTGAGGTTAGAACATTACCCTTCAAAAAACAAATAGTGCAGTCAAGCCTCTCGGCCGCCACAGTTCTGTTGGCGTGTGGACATCCAACCCCGTCCACCTGCATCAGTCATCAGTGCAGTGCAGCGCAGTAGAGTGCTCAGCAACTACCCTGGAACCAACCAAAGCAAAAACCGTCAACCAACAAACAAACACACACACACACGCACAAGCAAACAAGCAAACAAACAAACAAACAAACACAAGCAAACACGCGAGAATGCAAGTGCGACCAGCAACGACCCAGCAAACGAACAGCGGACAGACAGAACGACAGAACAAACAAACGAGGACGGACGCAGCGAACGGCCAACCAACCAACCAACCAACCAACCAGCTCACTTCAGTCACCCGCCAGCCCCCCCGCCCACGTCAGGCCACTCACCACTCACTCCCGCACTCACTCACTCACTCACACACACACACACACAGCCCACAGAACCGGCCTTCGGTCACTCACTCACTGTCACTCACTGTCACTCACTGCCACTCACTGTGGAACTGTCTGAGCTGCGTGCGGCCTCACAGTCACTCACTCACTCGCAGTCACTCACTCACTCACTCACTGTCGCTCACTCACTCACTGTCACTCACTCACTTGAAAATGGGATCATTGTATTCAGGTTTTCGTGGTACTTTGACGGAAAGTACCATGAAAAGTGGATAAAGTAAAGTAGTGTATGTGGGTAAATGGCGAGGGTGGAATATGTACTTTTAGTACGAATACGATGAGCGGTCTGCGTGTTGTTGCCGTCGTTCGTTCGTTCGTTCGTTTGTTCGTTCGTTGGTTCGTTCGTTCGTTGGCCACATCGTTCGTGACACGCTGTTGATGGCCATCGCCATCGTCCGTGTGCGTGCGTGCGTGCGGTGTTGGAGCCTCGTCAACACATGCGCGGTGGGATAAAACACCCGTGAAGACATTGGTAAAGTGTGCCCGCAAATCTGTGAATCCGAGGCTTGAGAAGCAAACCTCAAGCTGGAGGACTTGGGAGTTCGGGAGGTCACTGTGGTGATGTGGGATTGCGAAAGGCAACACTTCCCACGTAAGCAACAGAGGAAAATATTTATTGCGCAGGCCAGAAAGTGCCGTTTGTTGAGACTTTTTTTTGACAGCAGAGGGTGACTTAGCCTTTTCGCGGTATCGATTCCCATGTCGGCTGACACGAAAGCTACAGATGGGGCTGCAGCCGCTGGTCCCAAGAGTGCTAGGCGAGCGCGCAAGGCTGAAGTATCGATTGCACTGTTGAAGCCTGAATACATTACACCTGTCAACCCGGACGGAGAACGGTATCAACCCATTTCGAAAGGCTCAAGAACGAAACGCGAACGAGGGCTGAGAAACTCGAAAAGAAAGCCATTGTGCTCGTTCGTTGTCGTCGGAGACCCCTGTCCCTACGGCGAAAAGTGCCGCCAAAACCACGACGTTGTTGGTTATCTGAAAACTAAGCCGGAAGATATCGGTCCAGAATGTGATTTTTTTCGAAGAAACGGGTACTGTCCACAGGGATTTTGCTGCAGATTTGGCGACAGTCACATAGACGTCAGCGATCCCGAGCAACCTCGACTTATTGAGCTCACGACTGCAACAAGAGTTCCTGGCCCCGATTTGTCAACAAACGCCATCACACCTGGCTTGTTGAAAACCCTCCGGCAAGCCAACCGCATTGTCAAGAAAGTCCGTCGAGCACGAGATGGTGGAAACAAACCCAATAACCGCGGAGGTTCTAAATCACGTGGTCCAAAGAAGGGTCAAGGACTTCCCGAACACCTTCAACAGTGCCGTCAGTTTGCTGCTGGAAAGTGCACATACGGCGACAAGTGTAAATGGCGACACGGCCCGGAGCAAAGTGCAGTAGAAGTGAGCGAAGAAGCTCCCAGCCAAAATGGGGCTAATAGTGAAAGTGGATCTGCACCCGCTGCATCATCCGACCAGTTGGAGGTCCTGCAGAATCAAGACCCAACACGCGCCTTCAGCGACCACATCCACAAGTACTTGGAAGGTGTCGGGCACGTTCCTCGTCCACGCAAGAAAATAGACTTCAACAACAAGATTTATGTTGGACCATTGACGACAGTGGGCAACTTGCCATTTCGCCGTATTGTAAAACGGTTCGGTGCCGATATTACCTGTGGAGAGATGGCTCTTTCTACATCGTTGCTGTCCGGCAATATGAATGAGTGGGCATTGCTTCGGCGTCATCCTTGTGAAGATATCTTTGGCGTGCAAATAGCTGGTCATCACCCCGAACACATGGGGCAATGCTGTGCAATTTTGGACAATATGAATGTTGATTTCGTAGATTTGAACATGGGGTGAGATTTGTCATGTTGAGCGCAAAAGGCCATGAACAACTACGACCAACACTCACTCTCTTTGTGATGCTCATAGATGTCCCATCGACCTGGTAGTTCGGACTGGTGCTGGTTCAGCGGCAATGCGACCAGACCAACGTGGACGCATGACATGTGTGTAGAAACGTGATCTTGCTCGTGGTTTGTTGCACATGTTTCCACTTAACCAGTCACTTCCTTTGTGCAGGCACTTTGCGACGCTTCGAACGGGTGCTTCTTCGCATGAAGGAGTTTCTGCCGAACAAGGCGCTCACTTTCAAAATGCGAACTGGCTGGTTCGACGAAAAGGAAAAGTGGTCCGCCTTGAGTTTTGTGCAGAGAGCGCAGAGTATTGGGTAAGTTCCAATTGCAACTGCAGGTACAGAAGCAGTCGGTTTTTGTTGAACTGTGCATGTGGGTGCACCAGCTGCATAGATCTCGTGACCATTCACGGCCGGTCACGTGAAGGCCGCTACTACACAAGTCCAGATTGGGATTACTTGGACACCTGCGTCACGCAACAGCTCCCGGAGCACAAGAAGATACCCATATTTGGAAACGGCGATGTGTACAACTACACAGATTGGTATGAACATTTGCAAGTGGCAGCAGAAAATGCAGATAGAGAACGAGAAGCCGCAGTGTCACAAGGTGTTGATCCAGTAACACCGCCAGAGTCCACACTTGCTGGATGTATGCTAGCGCGTGGTGCACTCATCAAGCCTTGGGTACGCACTTGGTGATGTCATGTACACCATCAACACTGTGCTCGCGAATGACATGCCTGCTTCTGCCGTTGTTTGTGGTGTCTTCAAGTTATGCACTGAGATCAAAGAACGCCGGCATTGGGATATTTCAGCGTCAGAAAGACTGGTGGGTAGTTTTCTGCTCACATTCTTATTCAACAAAAGTGCTCTGAACGCTGTCGACACATTTAGGATATCGTCAAGGAGTTTTGCAACAATGGTCTAGAACACTGGGGAAGTGACGCAATGGGTGTCGAAAAGACTCGCAGATTTTTCTTGGAGTGGCAGTCCTTTCTTTGTAGATACGTAAGTTCTCAATCGGGGATGCCTAGATGTAATTGGTGGCAAGTCTACTTAACTTGCTCACGCCATGGCAAATATCGCAGGTTCCTGTGGGTCTTTTGGAGCGCGTGCCCATGCGCATTCACGAACACGTCCCCCTCTTTTCCGGCAGAAGTGACTTGGAGACGTGGCTTGGTTCTAAAAATGTGAAGGATTGGATTCGACTGAGTGAACTGTACGTCTCCGCGTTGGCTTGCGCGCCCAGCAGCTGTATCTTATGTTGTTGCATTCCTCGTGCAGTTATCTCGGTCCTGTCCCATCAGATTTTACGTTCGCACCTAAACACAAAGCAAATGCGTACGCGCCAGAACTTGGATTGACTTCCACGGCCTGATTGCTTTGATCTGCAACGCGACCGAAACCAATCTGTGACACGTTCCAGAGGTATGATTTCGGTCAAATGGAAGTGCGCCAACAACATTGATTTTCAATAACTGTTTACTGTCACCTTACTGGAGCAGTCAACGCGGAGACGTATGTCAAGCTGGCAACACACGCCATCGCTACAGTCGACGTAGTCGCTACAGTAACTATCACAGCTCTTGCCATTGGCTAAAGTGGCGGCACTCAACTAACTGTGGAGTCTCTGCAGTTGCATGGTGCTGCGTAAAATATGCCATAGCTTTTCACAGCACAGTTCCTGTAGTACGCTTCTGTCACACCAATACGTATTACGAAATTAGAGCAACATGTATGTCAGCTCGAAACATTCTGAAGCAACAGGTGCCCAATTGGAGACACTGCATTGCATCAACGGCGATCACTGAAGAAGCTTCATCGTCTGTTTGTCAATGCATCCACATATATCGAAACCTCACGTAAGTGGAGCGTCATCACTGGGCAACGACATTTCGGCATTTCGGTGGGACAATGACCACAATGCCATCAAGGCGTATGCGAAATTAGCAAAATACTTTTGGACCGGAGCTATGCCATTTTACTCGAGTAGTATTACCGGGACTCTTGCCCTTAGACCTGTGTTGAGGGTGCTGCGCAGCCACGCCATGTCATTTCGTATCATCGGGTCGGGTCGTCATTTAATTAGAGGCGTCCGAGCTTAGTTAGCGCTTTGCTCGTTCCCTTTCATTCCATCTCACAGGTCTAGGGATGCCCATTACTTGCGCCTTGATGCTGCAGTCAAGGGGTAATAGCTCTGGTCCAGAGCCATTACCCCTTGAGCGATTACCCCTTGCTGCTCCAGAGCTATTACCACCCCTTGTTGAGCTATTACCCCTTGCTGCAATGATGATGTATGTCGTCCTCTTTAAATTAATTAAGTCATCTCCCTCTCCGCGATAGAAAGGGGGACGCTCTTTAGGTAAAACTATTGACCAAAATCATAAGTGACAACTTTGATGA
>ENA-OWNT01004869-OWNT01004869.1-seawater-metagenome-genome-assembly--contig:-NODE-4869-length-11457-cov-7.982250_pt1 | contig 11457 bp, 9 predicted proteins | sample MGYA00238136_ERZ651165 | MGnify/ENA primary metagenome ERZ651165 (study PRJEB26861, sample SAMN08777766) | seawater metagenome | isolation source: coastal seawater | place: USA: Florida | collected... | reverse complement strand
GCAAATAATGAAATTATTTACGCTAATAATGAAACAAATACACTGTTAAATCGCTATCAGAGTTTAATCAGCAGCCCTTCAACACTGATCGGCTCTAATATTATTCAAATATTGTCGAGTAAGTATGAACAACAAATTGAACAAGCTAAAAGCCAACAAGTTCAATTCGAAATAAATGTCGAGCATGTTTACCTAAATATTACAGCGAGCCCTGTTTTAAATAATGCTAGTGATGTAATTGGTGTGGTCGTTGAACTCAATGATCTAACCGAACAGAGAAACACAGAAAATAAAGTAGACGACATTATTAATGCTGCGGTAGCAGGCCAATTGGACGCCAGGTTAGACGTAGACAACCTAAACGGGTTTATGCTGACACTAAGCAATGGCATCAACCGATTGCTTGATGCCATTGTGTCGCCCGTCCAGCAAACAGAAAAATACCTCACAGCTATTTCACGTGGTGAAATACCAAATAAAATTGAAGGGAGCTACCAAGGCGACTTTTTAAAGATTAAGCAATCTTTGGAACAAAGCGCAAAAGCGATTAACTTACTGATTTCTGATTCTACGTATTTAGTAGATTCCGCTTTAGCTGGTGAACTTTCAAATCGAGCTGATATCAACGCACATAATGGAGAATTTAAGTCAATTATCACAGGGATAAACCAAACACTTGATGCCATCATACAGCCAGTACAACTTACGTCTAGCTATCTTGATAACATTGCCGTTGGGCAATTACCTAATGTAGACAAATCCCAATTTAAAGGGGATTTTGAGAAAATCCTGACCAGCTTTGAAACAAGTATTCATGCTATTAACCTGCTCTTGAATGACACTGCTATGTTATCTAGTGCCGCTAATTCTGGTGAGCTAACGAAACGTGCTGATGTCGAATTACATCAAGGAGCTTATAGAGATATTGTCTCTTCAATCAACGATACATTGGACGCCATCTCTACTCCATTACAATCTTGTATCGGGGTAATGAATGCCTTAGAGCAAGGCGATCTAACTAAAAAAATCAATGGTAACTACTCAGGTGACTTTGCAAGTCTAAAAGACTCCGTAAACCAAAGTATCGAAAATCTTGCTGCTATGGTCACCGAAATTAACGAAACAGCGAATACCGTTGCGAATGCCTCAGCGCAGATAAGTCAATCTACACAAGAGTTGAATTCATCCACAGAATCACAAGCGGCTTCTATTGAAGAAACTACCGTCTCTATGGGTGAAGTGACTGATAAAGTCACCAGTAATACCAAGCATGCACAAACCGCAAATGAACATGCACAAAATGCCGACCAACAAGCAATTGAAGGTGGGGAATTAGTCAATAACACTGTAATTGCAATGAAGGCCATTAGTGACAGTTCAAATGAAATTTCTAATATCATTGAAGTAATCAATGGTATTGCATTTCAAACTAATCTACTTGCGCTCAATGCAGCTGTTGAAGCCGCGAGAGCGGGCGAAAAAGGTCGAGGCTTTGCCGTGGTTGCCGCAGAAGTGCGACAGTTAGCACAACGAAGTTCAGATGCAGCTAAAGAAATCTCAGGATTACTGAAAGACAGTGCCGACAAAGTCGAAAATGGATTAATGCTCGCTGAGCAATCAGGTAATACCTTACGCGATATCGTAAGTAGTATTCAAACTCTGTCTAAACTTATGAATGACATTGCAGTATCAAGTAGTGAGCAGTCAAATGGCGTGTCACAAATCAATATTGCCATTAAACAAATCGACCAAAGTGTTCAACAAAACAACTCGCTTGTTGAGCAAACCAGTCATGCAGGTGCGTCTTTGGATAAACAAGCCTCACACTTGAAAGCCTTAGTCAGCCAATTTACTGTGTAATAAAAAAGCCGCGACCATGAAATGGAGCGCGGCTTTACAACCAGAAACTATTGTTGTTTTTATAATGCGCTTTCTAGTTCAGGCAACACATCAAATAAGTCGGCTACTAAACCATAGTCAGCAACTTGGAAAATTGGTGCATCTGGATCTTTGTTGATAGCAACAATCACTTTAGAGTCTTTCATACCTGCTAAGTGCTGAATTGCGCCGCTGATACCAACTGCAATATATAAGTCAGGCGCAACAATCTTACCTGTTTGACCTACCTGCATGTCATTTGGTACGAAGCCTGCGTCAACTGCGGCGCGAGATGCACCAATAGCTGCACCTAGCTTATCTGCGATGCCATTTAGTAGGGCAAAGTTTTCACCATTTTGCATACCGCGACCACCTGAAATCACGACAGGTGCAGCATTTAATTCTGGGCGTTCTGATTCAGTTTGCTCAACAGAAACAAACTCAGAAAGAGTATTATCAGCACTACTTTCAACAGATGAAACTGCAACTGCAGACTGCTCACCTTGTGCATCAAATGCACTTGCTCGCACTGTAATAATCTTTTTATCTTCTGCTGACTTAACCGTTGCGATTGCGTTACCCGCATAAATTGGTCGCTTGAAAGTATCTGCATCAATAACATCAATGATTTCAGAAATCTGCGACTTATCTAGTAGTGCAGCAACGCGAGGTAAAGTGTTTTTGCCTGTGGTTGAAGCACTCGCAAGAATATGTGAATAATCAGCAGCAAGCTCTACAACTAAGTCCGCTGTACTTTCTGCTAGCTGATGTTCAAACACAGGCTTATCAGCAACAATTACTGCCGTAACACCTGCGATTTTAGCAGCAGATTCAGCGACATTTGCTACTGAATGGCCTGCAACTAACACTGTGATATTGTCTGAAATCTTTGCTGCTGCATTGATAACTTTAGCTGTTTCAGGTTTAAGAGCGCCCTGCTCGTGCTCTGCAATTACTAATACACTCATGAGATCACCTTAGCTTCAGTTTTTAATTTATTTACAAGCTCTGCCACATCTTCAACAATGATACCTGCTTCACGCTTCGCTGGCTCTTCAACTTTTAAAAGCTCAGTTCGAGGTGCTAAATCAACACCTAGGCTGTCAGCTGCAATTACGTCTAATGGCTTACGCTTTGCTTTCATAATGTTCGGTAGAGAAGCATAACGCGGTTCATTTAATCGTAAGTCTGTTGTAACAACTGCAGGAAGTGATAGCGACACAGTTTGTAAACCACCGTCAACTTCACGAGTAACTAATGCTTTACCACCTTCAACAACCACTTTTGAAGCAAATGTACCTTGGCTACGACCTGTTAATGCTGCAAGCATTTGACCAGTTTGGTTATTGTCAGAATCAATCGACTGCTTACCTAAAATAACTAATTCAGGTTGTTCTTGTTCTACAAGCTTACTTAGTAGCTTAGCAACGTGAATTGACTCAAGCTTTGCATCTGTATCAATTTGAATGGCTTTGTCAGCGCCTAGTGCTAGTGCGGTACGAAGCTGCTCTTGGCAAGCTTTGTCACCAATAGACACAGCAATCACTTCTGTCGCAATGCCCGCTTCTTTTAATCGGATGGCTTCTTCTACCGCAATCTCACAGAAAGGGTTCATTGCCATTTTTACATTCGTTAGATCAACATCACTGTTATCAGGCTTTACTCTTGCCTTGACGTTGTAGTCAATCACGCGTTTGATTGGCACAAGTACTTTCATAGTTACTCCATGATCTGGTTAATTCTTGAAGATGACGCTAACGTCAATACATTTATTTAATGCAATCAGCCTACTTCCTGTTGACGTAAACGTCAACCTAAAATAACCTTAGATTAACTTATAAAAAACTTAATATTTAAATAAACGTTTATTTGGCAATCCGTCAGCCATTTTAATGTGTTCAGAGTCATTTAATTGCGGTCAAGATCAAGATTGCATCATATAACTAGGTCACAATAAAACATTTAAACGTTTACGCTACCGTCAAGATAAGTGAGGATAATATGGTCGAACGCGAAACGATGGAGTTTGACGTTGTAATTGTTGGCGCAGGACCTGCAGGCCTTTCATGTGCAATTCGTCTGGCTCAACAAGCACAACAAAAAGAACAAGAATTAATGATCTGCGTTGTTGAGAAAGGCTCTGAAGTCGGCGCACACATTTTATCTGGTGCTGTATTTGAAACCAAAGCACTGGATGAATTATTACCTGAATGGAAAACTTTAGGTGCACCTTTAAATACACAAGTCACCGAAGACGAGATATATCTATTCAAAAATGAAGAAAATGCCACCAGCATTCCTCATTTTGCGATACCAAAGACATTCAAGAATGATGGCAACTTTATTGTGTCTATGGGTAATGTATGTCGCTGGCTGGCAGAACAAGCTGAAAGCTTGGGTATTGAGGTATTCCCAGGTTTCAGTGCACACTCTCTCATTATTGAAGACAATCAAGTGAAAGGCATTGTCACAGGTGATATGGGCCTAGACAGAGAAGGTCAGCCGAAAGATAGCTACATGCCGGGTATGGAGCTTAGAGCAAAATATACTGTGTTTGCTGAAGGTTGCCGTGGCCATTTAGGTAAGCAGTTAATCAAAGAGTTTGAACTTGATAGAGATGCAACACCACAACATTATGGCTTAGGCTTTAAAGAGATCTGGCAAATTGATCCAAGTAAGCACAAAGAAGGTACAGTTGTACACGGCACTGGTTGGCCACTAACAGGTGATACAACGGGTGGTTCATTTATGTACCATGCTGAAAATAATCAGGTCGTTGTGGGTCTTATCGTTGACTTGAATTACTCAAATCCACATTTGAGTCCATTTGATGAATTCCAGCGTATGAAGCACCATCCTGTCTTTAAAGAAACACTAGAAGGTGGAGAACGTATCGCCTATGGCGCAAGAGCTATTGCAAAAGGTGGTTTCCATTCACTACCTAAAATGCATTTCCCCGGTGGATTATTAATTGGCTGTGATGCGGGTACGTTAAACTTTGCCAAAATCAAAGGTAATCACTCCGCAATGAAATCAGGCATGTTAGCTGCCGATGCAATTATAGAAGCCCTAGCGCAAGAAAACCCAACTGCTGATTTAAGTTCTTTTGCCGAGTTATTTAAATCAAGCTGGTTGTATGATGAGTTATATCAATCACGAAACTTCGGCCCGGTTATTCATAAGTTTGGTAGTATTTTAGGTGGCGCCTATAACACCCTAGATCAAAACTTTTTTAATGGGTCTTTACCATTCACATTTAAAGACACGACCTTCGACCATGCATGCATGAAACCTGCGAGTGAATGTGACACCATTAGCTACCCGAAACCTGATGGTAAGCTCAGCTTTGATAAATTATCTTCTGTATTTTTATCAAATACCAACCATGAAGAAGTGCAACCTTGTCACTTGCAGTTAAAAGATAAAGCGATACCTATCAACGTGAACCTTGCAAAGTTTGATGAGCCTGCACAACGCTATTGTCCAGCTGGTGTATATGAGATTTCTGAAAACGAAGGTGAGAAGCAGTTCGTCATTAACGCCCAAAACTGTATTCATTGTAAGACCTGCGACATCAAAGATCCTAGTCAAAACATCACTTGGGTGACGCCTGAAGGAACCGGTGGTCCAAACTACCCTAATATGTAAAGCTGTATTCCTATACCTAAATTGCACAAGGGCCTTATGGCCCTTTTTTCGTTTTACGGCCTGTTGACTATACTTAACATTACTCATCGCAATAGGTTGAAACTTATGAATCAGCAATCTGAGCTTGTTTTTCGATTTTTAGCAGAACCCACTGATGTCAATTTTGGAGGTAAAGTGCATGGCGGCATTGTTATGAAATGGATTGATCAAGCCGGCTATGCATGTGCGGCGGGTTGGAGTGGCAGTTATTGTGTCACCGTTTCGGTTGCAGGTGTCAGATTTAAACGCCCTATTCTTGTCGGCCAAGTTGTAGAAGTCACCGCACAAATCGCACATACGGGTAAAACAAGCATGCAAATTTTCATCCGAGTAAAATGTGGCGATCCACAAAACAATATTCTATCTGAAAGTAATCACTGCATTATTAGTTTTATTGCGATGGATAAAGCAGGTTACCCTGTGCCAGTGCCACAGTTTGTAGCAAAAACCAAAGAGCAGAAAAAGTTAGAGCAATATGCGATTAAAATGAAAGAAATAGCGATTGAAACTGAATCCTTGCTTCATCGCACAGTAGAGGAATAAAGCGTTTTAATTAAGAGCGTGCTTAGCGAGTTCATAAATGGCCATATTTGCAATGTCATTTATTTGCTGCTGATTATGTTTATTCGTTTTTAAATCGTGAATTAATAGTGATTTTTGTTCTTCAATTAAGAGTTCAAAGTTTTTCGGGCTCACTAAGCCATCTTGGATCTGTGAAACAAGCTCATTTAGTTTTGTTTTTCTCGATATAAGTGAATCTCTAATCGAACTGTGTAACTCTTCACAACTATATTTTAGGATTACCTTTCTACATACGACATCAATATTGTGCTCAAATCCCATGTTCACTCTCATCACTCCCTTTTGAGGTATTACTCGTACCCTTTAGGTTAAATACTGTTCTAGAAGCAAAATGATCTTTTAAGGCAGATGCTCTTGCACTCATCAATAATTCTCGCTCATTCTCAGGAGGTTGATGGTTACTAGCAATAAACCTAGATGCGTTTTTTTTATCGGTCATTTTTCTGTAACTTAAATGATAATTCAGACATAAGATTATGTCGGTTTGCAAAATAATCCAATTACACGCCATTACACCTTCATTACATGGTTTATTTGCTTAAGAAAAGTTACAATCCGAACATCTATGTTTTTATATTTAGTTGCTTGTGGAAAACTACCAAATTGAGCCTATCGGTTTTATTCAATCTCCTTATAAACAAAAGTTTGCTATACCCAGACAGCCCCGTTTAGTGCCTGAGGCAAAAGCCAAACTTATCTTTAGTAAAGAATTTAGCCGCGAAGAGTTTGTTCGAGGTATCGAAGAGTTTACACACTTATGGTTATTGTTTCGTTTTCACGAAACCGCTGACAAAGGCTATTCTGCACTTGTCCGTCCGCCCCGTTTAGGCGGCAATGAAAAAAAAGGCGTATTTGCAACCCGAGCCACTTTTCGACCTAATGGCATTGGCATGAGTGCGGTGAAATTAGAGGGTGTTGAATATAAGAATGGTCAACTTGCGCTACTTTTATCTGGGATAGATTTGCTTGATGGCACACCTATTATCGATATAAAGCCTTATCTACCCTATTCAGATGCCATGCCTCAAGCTTCTGCAGGTTTTGCTGATACACGTCCAGAAACCTTAATGACCGTTGAGTTTTCAGACCAAGCAGTTGAGTTTTTGGCAAAGCAGTCAGATAAATCACTGCCAGAGTTTATTGCCAATGTACTTAAACAAGACCCCCGACCTGCTTACAAAAAACAAAAAACAGGCACACAGACTTACGGAATGAACTTGTATCATTACAATATTCGCTGGCAAGTCGACGGTGAACACAATCTTGTCACAGAAATCAGTATTGAACGTTAATAAACACTTTGTATGGCTCGTTAGCACTGCTAAACTAACGGCCATTTTCTAGAAAAACAAAATACTATACGAACGGAACCACCATGCGTACCAGTCAATATATTCTTGCGACTCTAAAAGAGACGCCTTCTGATGCTGAAATTATCAGCCACCAACTTATGCTTCGTGCAGGTATGATCCGTAAACTTGCATCAGGTTTGTACACTTGGTTGCCATCAGGCTTAAAAGTTTTACGTAAAGTTGAACAAGTAGTTCGTGAAGAAATGAACAAAGCCGGTGCAATCGAGTTACTTATGCCGGTTATTCAACCTGCTGATCTTTGGGAAGAGTCTGGCCGCTGGGAACAGTTTGGCCCTGAGCTATTGCGTATCAACGACAGACATAACCGTCCGTTTGCGCTTGGTCCTACACACGAAGAAGTGATCACAGATTTAGTACGTAAAGAAATTAACAGTTATAAGCAGTTACCAATTAATTTCTACCAAATTCAAACTAAAGTACGCGACGAAGTACGTCCTCGTTTTGGTGTAATGCGCGCACGTGAATTCACCATGAAAGATGCTTACTCTTTCCATATGACAGAAGAGTGTCTGGATAATACCTACCAACGTATGCATCAAGCGTACTGCAATATTTTTGAGCGTTTAGGTCTAGATTACCGTCCAGTAATTGCAGACACAGGTTCAATTGGTGGTAGTGTTTCTCATGAATTCCACGTATTAGCAGAATCAGGTGAAGATGCAATCGCATTCAGTGATGCAAGTGATTACGCAGCAAATATTGAAAAAGCCGAAGCAGTTGCACCTAGCGAAGCACGCCCTGCCCCATCTAAAGAATTAAACACATTCGATACGCCAGAAGCAAAAACCATTGAAGAGCTTAAAGCAAAACATGGTGTTAAACCACATCGTGGTGTTAAAACCCTTATTGTTTATGGTGCACCAGATGAAAATGAAGAACGTGGTTTAGTTGCACTTATCGTTCGTGGCGACCATGAATTAAATGAGTTAAAAGCTGAAAAGCTAGCTCTTATCGATTCACCGCTTGAAATGGCGAAAGAAGAAGACATCGTTGCAGCAATTGGTGCTCGTCCAGGTTCATTAGGTCCTGTAGGTCTTGATATGCCAATTATTGTTGACCGTAGCGCTGCTGTAATGGCTGATTTTGTTGCTGGCGCAAACAAAGATGGTGTGCATTACAGTGGTATCAACTTCGACCGTGATGTCACTGACTACACTGTTGAAGATATTCGCAACGTGGTTGAAGGCGATCCAAGCCCTTGCGGAAATGGTACGCTGCATATTAAACGTGGTGTTGAAGTGGGCCATATTTTCCAACTTGGCAGTAAATATTCTGAAGCAATGAATGCTGGCGTGCTTGGCGAAAACGGTAAAAACCAAATCATGACCATGGGTTGTTATGGTATCGGTGTATCTCGTATCGTTGCTGCTGCGATTGAGCAAAACAATGATAAGTTTGGTATTAAGTGGCCAAAAACGCTTGCGCCATTCGAACTTGCTATTGTGCCAATGAACATGCACAAGTCGCATCGTATTCCTGATATTGCAGAGCGTTTATACAGCGAATTCCAAGCTGCAGGTGTTGATGTGTTATTCGATGACCGTAAAGAGCGTCCTGGTGTCATGTTTAATGACATGGAACTGGTTGGTATTCCATACACACTCGTTATTGGTGAGCGTAACCTTGACGAGAATAAAGTTGAGCTTAAGAACCGTCTTACTGGTGAAAAGCTAATGCTTGATATTGATTCAGCAGTTGCTGAGATCACGAAAGCTATCAAGGCTTAATCTTACAGCATCAAAAAAAGCGGCTATTTAGCCGCTTTTTTATTGTCTTCAACGCTATTATTTTCGTTTTGTGCGAAAATAATCGGTATTAGCATAAAAACTTGCCTCTTTGTTTTCTTCATACCATGAAGGCACACCTAATAATGGTAAGGGTGACATCTTTTTATTATCTTCTAATAACCCATCTTTAATCATTTGATAAAGCTGTACATCTAAGTATTGGTATTGCTGCTCTAAGCTCAATTGGTAAAAACTTTCTTCAACTTTTAAACAAACTAACTTACCGGTAAGCCCAATAAATGGGTTGGTCATCATTTCATAGTTAGCGTGACCAAATGTGAAAGGTAAATAATTTTTACCCCACTGTGCTCTTTGTTCCACAAAAGCTTCTGACCATTGATGTGATTTAAGCTGAGAAATTACTTCATCATTATTAACCGCTAAAATAACGCCACATTCGTCAAATAATGTGATTGCATTTCTTTTTTTGCTTCTTTGTTTAGTGCCATGCGCTTCTATTTCTTCAATATGCAATTCATTCAGGAGCGCTTTGGTTTTTGGAAATAAACACCAGATGAAAGCGCCGAATAAGTCATGCCAGTTTTGCTCTCGCGTTGGCACTTGCCCTGTTTCGAAGATAATCGCTTCGTAATAACGTGTTTCATTTTCTAATTCAGAGTTAGGCGTAAAGCGAATATTTAACCCTTGCGGGTTCTTTAAGTCTTTTAACCCATTTAACCAGTCAAAACTTGGCCAGTCAGTATGTGAGTTGAGGTTAAACAATGTATTTAGATGCTCAAAAGCACCATTATCAAGACAAGATTGAGAAAATGTCTCTGAGGCAACAAATCTTTTCATAGGACAACAGACTTAAAAATTTTCGCGATTTTATCGTAAACTTGTCTTCACGCCAACCAAGGCGGTTAATCGCTTTAACTCGAACAAGCAGCCTAGAAATGTGTATACTTAAGCGATTTTAATTAAAAGAAAAAAGTGATTATGAAACTGAGAATAACACTTAGCGCAATTGCAGCAGCCGTGCTTGTAGGTTGCGTATCAACAAGTAACACATCTAACGATATTCAAGCCGCTTATAATAGCATCAACGAAACACAACTTGCAGAGCACATTAAAACTCTAGCTTCTGATGAGTTTGAAGGCCGTGCCCCTTCTTCGAAAGGTGAAGAGCTTACTCTAGCCTACTTAACAAAACACTTTAAAGCACTCGGTTATGAACCGGGCAATGGTGATAGTTTTTTCCAAGAAGTACCGCTTGTTTCAATTGAAGCTGACTCAGACATGGAATTAGTGATTGGTGGTAAAGCTTACCAATATAAGAAAGAAATGGTAATGGGCACAGGTCGCATTAGCGAACTTGAGTCTATCAACAACTCTGAAATGGTGTTTGTTGGCTATGGTGTGAATGCACCTGAGTATGGCTGGAACGATTACGAAGGCCTAGATGTTAAGGGTAAAACGGTTGTAATGCTGGTTAATGATCCTGGTTTTGCGACCAAAGATCCGAGTATGTTCACCGGTGAAGCCATGACCTACTATGGTCGTTGGACATATAAATATGAAGAAGCAAGTCGTCAAGGGGCTGCGGGTGCCATCATCATTCATGAAACAGCGCCAGCTTCTTATCCTTGGAGCGTTGTTGAAAACTCTTGGAGTGGCGAGCAATTTGGCTTCCAAAAAGAAAATAAAAACATGGACCGTGTAGCCGTTGAAGGCTGGGTAACTGTCGATGTAGCTAAAGAGCTGTTCGAAAAAGCAGGTCTAAACTTTGAGGATGCTAAGAAAAAAGCGGCACAAGGCGCCTATCATGTTGATATGGGTGACTTAACCGCCTCAGTGACGGTTAAGAGCAAGATTAAGACATCAACGTCATATAACTTTATTGCGACTTTACCTGGTAGCAAAAAGCCGGAAGAGCATATTGTTTACTCTGCACACTGGGACCACTTGGGTATAGATAAAAACCGTAAAGGTGACCAAATCTATAACGGCGCGCATGATAATGCGACGGGTACTGGTGGTATGATTGAAGTAGCAGAAGCATTCGCTAAGTTGCCAACTCGTCCAGACCGTTCCATCACCTTCTTAGCTGTAACCGCTGAAGAGCAAGGCTTACTTGGCTCAAAATTCTATGCGAATACGCCGGTAATTCCAGCAAAACAGACCGTTGCTAACATCAACATGGATAGCTT
>ENA-OWNT01004868-OWNT01004868.1-seawater-metagenome-genome-assembly--contig:-NODE-4868-length-11461-cov-3.957572_pt1 | contig 11461 bp, 8 predicted proteins | sample MGYA00238136_ERZ651165 | MGnify/ENA primary metagenome ERZ651165 (study PRJEB26861, sample SAMN08777766) | seawater metagenome | isolation source: coastal seawater | place: USA: Florida | collected... | reverse complement strand
TGCACGACGTTGTTGGTCCCTTTCCGGCGCCCGCAACTCCGGCGCCCCCAACGATGCAAAAGGGTAGAACATGGGATCCATCCTGCTCAACCAACAGATGAACTTACTGTGTTGTGTGGACGGTCGTCCGCTAACGGCCAGGAAAGGTCATGCAACTCGCTCGTTCACAGAGTCGACACGGGCAAACACTCAGCAGGCGGAAACTGCTACGGCGACAGTTGGACGCAGATTTTTCAATCAACAACGACGACTACCTGTAAGTTTTTGTTCCAACCACTGGACAGACGCCCGATGTGCTCCCACTTGAAACACGCAACACTTCACCGACCACATACCGCACACACCTATCCATCGTCGCGAGCTACCTTTGTTTTCCATCGCCACCTTCGTCTATCGTTTCACCCCGTCGTTCCCATCTCCGTTCCAATCGCCCCGTCTTCCCTCCATCTGAGTTCCAATCCACCGTTCCATTTCCGCTTCGTCAATGCATCGTTCACTCGGTCGTTCCAACGACTTGACAGTTCCTTGTTCCATCCATCGTCCTTCGTTCTTCATTCCACCATCAATCGTTCGTTGGTCGTCAACCCTCCCGACAGTGACGCTGACGACAAAAATCAACAACGGCTACAACGAAGACGCTGACGCAGCAGACGCAGCAGACGCAGCAGACGCAGCAGACGAAGGAGACGAAGGAGAAAGAGAAGAAAACAACGACTACAACAACGAAGACGATGACGAAGAAGAAGAAGAAGAAGACGACGACGACGACGACCACCACCACCAACAAAACAACAATCAACAACAATCAACAACAAACACAAACACACAACAACACACAACAACAAACAACAACAAACAACAACAAACAACCACAACAACAACACGACGACGACGACGACGACGACCACCACCACCACCACCAACGACGACCACCAACGACGACCACAACAACGACGTTGTTCGTTGTCATTCATTCTTCATTCAAAATGGACGACGGCACGCTTCTTCCTTCTTTCCGCGCGCAACGAACGAACGAACGAACGAACAATCGAACGAACTAACTGACTGCGAGTGACTGCGAGTGACTGCGAGTGACTGCGAGTGGCCGTCGGCCCTGACACCACCCACTGACCTTTGACTGAGTGACTATGACTGAATGACTGACTGCCGCCCACTCACTCACTCACTCACTCATTTGTCCACACATCGGCCTGTACAATGCATTCTATTGTATGCAATAGAACATGTAATTTTGTTACACAAAGGTGTGTAATTACACGGTGTATAGTGTGTAATTACATGAATGTAAAGTGTAATTACACAGAATGTGGTGGGTGGGTTGGTCGGCGGACGGCGGACGACGGACGACGGCAAGTTTTGTAGTTAGGTGTTGGGTGACGTTTGACGTTTTTCCACTGAAGTTGCGTCGTCGTTGCGTCGTTGTTGCTCGGCGTTCGTTGCAAAATTCTCAAAGCACAGCAGTTTGTTGTTGTTGTTGTTGTTGCTGCTGTTGTTACATGAAGTTATCAAAGCAATGAATAGACTACTACCGCGCACTCACTCACTCACGCCGAAACGCGATGAGGACGACGCGCAGTGAGACCTCCATGACTCCCATTGAGCGGCCACACCGTCACTCCCTTCACCATTCTGGACAAAAATTGATGCCTTGATGCGTGGTAGCGAACGGACGAACACACGAAGAGGCCAGAGCTTTTGTGGAACACCGACATTGCTTTGAAGGGAAAGTGGCAGATTTTACCAGGGCGCGCGGTCCACGCACGTGTGTGATGTCACCTTTGCTGGAACCTGTTCGCAACAGGGAAAAAATGGAGGCATGGTGCGTCAGAACCAAGTGTTGATATTCACATCATTTGTGGGCGGCGCGTGACGACCACTCCAGTCGTGGATCATGCCATCACAGGCGCCGCCACGTCGCGTGCTGAAAAAGGGTGGATCTCTCAATAGGAGTCACGTTCGCTTCGATGACAGTGAGCTCAGCGATCCTGAAGCGTGGGAATTCAGTCCTGATGAAATTTCTGTGAAGGTCGGACCACCCACTGGGCGCTCCTCTAACAACGGCAACGGCCACAAAAAGCAACACGCCCCGGCCACCTTCGACAGCAATGCAGAAGGCGCCGTCAACGAGGGCAACACCAGCGGCAAGACGTTAAAAATTCTGATAGTTGGTCTCAGTCCTCAGTGCCGAAGACAAATAGTTGAAACTGTCAATGCGGAAGAAGGTCAGTCCTTCGACACCCGTGTCGACGGTGTAGTGAAGGTACATCATGCGCCAGACGTCATTTTTTGGGAAGTTTCCACCTTGAGAGCCCAGGATGTGGACGCAGATGGGGCAGCACTAGAACTACCCGAGGAGGTGTACCGCCAAGTCCCCGACACACTTGCTTGCGTTTTGCTCGTTGACGAGCGATCATTTGAAACTGCGGCAAGTCGTCAACGGACTGAAACAGAGTTTCAACTGGTTAGCAAATTACTGAGCCCAAAAATTTTTAGGATGGTCCTCTTCGTTGCCGGAGGTGACGGCGAGGCACCGCACTGGGATGAAAGCCCGTCATCTGCTGAGGCAGAAGAATTCGCGATGGCTCACCAAAGTTACTTCCACTCCATTGCCATTCACAATAGTGCTGAAATTGCTCTGGTGAGCACAATTCTTCGAACACAGGCCCTCAACGTCAACATTGATAACCTAGAGTCAGTGGGCGTAACATTTGTCGGTGCTGAGGTCGGAGAGGTCCAGCGCAGCCCATTCTCTGACACCCCTAGTCCGCGGTCTCCAGCCGACAACGCACTGTGGGGCACAGTGAACGGGGTTGGCGTCCTCGATTCGAATACTGACCGCGGCAGTGACTCGGAAGACTTTGCTACCTCGGCACCAGCACGTCCAGCCCAGTCGTCGACCACCGTAGACCCAACTGGTGGCGGTAATGATGGCGACGGGCAGTTGTCTGCTAAATCGGCCCGACGGCGCCAAATGATGGCCAGTTCGGCGGCCCGCCTGCAGCGACACGAAACCCCGATGTCACAACGCCTTCGGAGTTTGCGGCCCACAACACCGCCGTCCCAACGGCATACAAAGACTTCTCGACTCAAATTCTCAAAACGCGAGGACATCAAGTCGCCCACAAAACCAGTCGGTGCCGGTGGCGGAAGCGCGTCTGGTGGGTCGCACGCACTTCACCCTAAAGCGTGGCGAGCCCCAATGCACTTTGAAGGGTGGGACAACGACTACCACTATCAACAGCAAAAGGAGCAACAAAAGGCGCTGGCAGCAGCAATCCGCCGCAAGAAGCACTTCTCAAAAAAACATTGGGAGCCACACACAGGCGAACCGGCTTTGTACGTCGAGGTTTCGATTCAGAGAGGAGGAGGATTAGGCGTTGCGCGATCAAGAATTCCCGTCTGGAACGGCGTGGACTCAATGGAATTGGCCGCAGACTTTGTTCATCATCACCGACTCGATGACATGCTGATTCCAACAGTTGCAAAGTTGTTAGCAGCAGAGGTTCGCAATTGGGTGGAGTTTGAAATGGGGAAGCAGGCCGCGGCACAGGAGCTTGAACGCAAGCGCAAGGCTCAACTGCACGAGGCACGCCACAACATGCTGGCCTCCAACAATTCTATTGGTGTCCCCGTCGCTGCTCGCGGCAAGGCGCGGCAGAAGCGAACCGTCACACAGACATGTCCCTTTCAGCTGTCGACCAGTCGGCGCCCAGAAATTCTCATTCAAGTGCCTTACGAGATTGATGTGGGCCGCGAAGAACTGCTGACGATATTTCGGGGCGACGATCCGCTCAAGGTAGTCGCTGAGTGCATCCGCAACAAACAGTTGCCTCCGTGCTCAGCAAGGGACTTGGAGGACGCTGTCATGCGGAAGCTCTTCTCAACGACAGTTAGCGCCAAACCAGATCTACAAAGCATTAAGAAAGTGCAAAAGCGGAGGCAAAAATTTTCTTCAAGGAGTCGAGACGTCGCTGCAGATCGATACCGGCAGTCGGCATGCACTGCAAGTCCCAGACACGGCGCGACGGCCGCGTCGTCGTTCGCCGCGGCTCAAGAGTTGCGACGTAGTTTCGACAACTCGACGAGTTTAGCGCACGCAAATCCAGCAGCAAACAGCGCCATTAGCCAGGTGTCACCCGCCGGAAAAGCCCTGGCTCTGGGTGAGCTGGGCAGTCCTTCGCCGCAACGTCGCTCCCAGAATTCGGACGCAGCCCGAAAGCCAATCGCGCCCCCGTTGTTCGTCCTGAAAGTTGAGGTCGCGCCCGGGCTCCACCGTGCCCTTGAGATCCGCGGTGATGAGAGCGCACAGGACGCAGCCACAGAATTTGTGACCGCAGACGGGCTTCCGACAACACTGATTCCAAAAGTGCAAGGGCTGATCGAACAATCTTTCGCGCAGTATGCCAAGATGAGTGCTGGCCAGAACACGGCATCTGTTCATGCTCTTCTCAGTTCTGTGCTCGCACAGTCCATTTCTGCTGCACAGCTTCCGGATGCTGATATTTTGGAGCCAGATTTGCAGGCAGCTGCTGTCGTGGCTTCCATACAGGACCCGGAGTCGAGCGACGACGACAGCGATGCTTCATCCGATTCAGATCGCACGAAGCCACACGATAGAAGCGAACACAGCGACGACTCGGAAGGGTCTGATCAGACGCGACCACATATCAGCGACGATGATCTCTCGGAGGATGAGCAAGACATGCGCTCGACTTCAGTTGGGCAAGTTGGCAGTGGGAGTGACACATCGCCCATCTCTGCCGGCAACGGTGTGCACAAGCACAGCGGCGTGGCGAGTGATGAGGGAGTGTCGTCTGGTGAGGCAACACCGAGGCCGCAACCTGTTAGATCGGGGTCTGTGGTGGCTAAAGCTGCTCGGGACATCCATGATATGCACGTCGCTGTGAAAGTGAAGTTGCATGGCGGACAGGAGGAGGTGATTCAAATGGGGCTGCTGGACAGTGCTTTAGATGTGGCCACATCATTCGCCGAGGTAGCGTATGAGTATTGAAGCTGTCCTACGCATCACGCACAGTTCTTGAAACTGACATGCATGCTTTTCCTTTGTGTATTTCAGGCGCACAATTTGTCTCGAGCCACGGTACCCCATCTCTGCCAGACTCTTCAGTCTGCGAAAAATATTCTTCGGCATGACTTTCTTACTCCACGCGCTGTGACAAAGAGTAGGTCGAAACAGAGTTAGCGGTTGCTCTTTGGATGTGCGATACATCACTGACGCTGGCGAGCACGGTAGAACACAGACAGTTTATTTTTCTTTTGTGTTATGATAAAACTATCAGCTGAACAGTAATTTGTCCTATGGTTTGGCGTAACTCGCGCAAACTCATTGTGCTGGCTTGTTGGTTTGCTTTTTGGAACAAAACATTTTTGGAATTTCGAATGCGGCAACAACAACTGCCCACACATTGGCAGAAGCAAAAGCGATATGCTCGAGGATAGTAAATGGCTGTGGTTGGCGCAAGGCCCAAATGTGGGTTGCAGGAAGGGCGACTAAACGAAAAACCTATGCAGAAAGAAATACTTACAACGTAGTCTTGACGCACCACCAGCCAAACCACCAAAGCGTACCGCAATGAAGCCCATTGCCAATTGCCGAGAGGCCGAATCTTTACGAGTTATTTTCGCAAAGAGAATGGAGCGAGAGTTGAAGACAAAAAGAGCTCCAAGAATGGTACGTCGCCAAGGCATGGCTCGAATGGAGCCGAGGTTGGTGCAACGCATTGAAACTATCATAAACAGCCAGCCTGCATGATGTGCGCGTTCGTACACCGGGTATGCTCGCAACGGGTATACCTGCGACCAAGGCGATCAACCAGCACAGTTTAAAGTCCACAAGCTGTGAACTGCACTTCAGAAACGCAAAACGAAAGACCTACCATCAAGAGGGCGGCATACATTGCAAGCTCCGTGAAGATGAACAAGTCTGCCCAATCATCAGACAATAGAAATGCAAATTGCAGCACAGCGTGCACTGTGTACATGTGCCGGTACCATTGCCCTTTCGTTGCTGCTAAGAGACAGGCGTGGACCAGCCACCACAAGATTCCCAGGACAACAGACAAATGTGATGCCCCAATTTCATCTGCAAACTGAGTTACAACATCGAGCATCGTGCGAGGTTTCAGGGACACGCAATCGAGGTGAATGACCCGCTAGTCTAGCCGGCTTCGCAGCATCCCTGGCGAGAATCTTTAATTTAAAATACTTGTCCAAACCTGTGTGGATTTGTGGAACCGTGCAGTGAGTTCATTTCTTTTGAGCAAAGTGGATAACACGGCCGCCAGTGGAGGACAACCGTGACAGGAACCTGCCTCTTCGCAACGATACCACTCGTCCTCGGGGTCGAGTCGCTTCCCTGAATTCGCGTTCCGCATTGACTCATTGTATCCCGCATAGAATTTTCTTCTCTTGATGGTTCAAACTGCTCACCATGTTTTCGATGTCTCGCTCCTCTTTGTTCGCGCTCTTTCTCTCTCTCTCTCTCCTCTCTCTATTTCTCTCGCTGCAACAAGCCACAACACTAAAACAGCACCATAGCTCCAGAAATTCAACAACACTCGACACACAAACACAGCCAGCTTCCGCGACGTTTTACAGTGTCATCGTGTCGTCGTCGTCGTCTCGTCGTCGTCGTCGTCGTCGTCGTCGTCGTCGTCGTCGTCGTCGTCGTCGTCGTCGTCGTTGTCGTCGTCGTTGTCATAGCCTGTAGCCGCACCAAAACTCATTTCCGACTTCCGACTTCCGTGGATCTTTCTACACTTTCAATGAATTCCCGAATAAGGGTAGGAGTAGTTGACCGTACTTGCACTACACTTATCATGTCTATAACTAGGAATAACCGGGATATCTTTATTGGTGATGAACTGTGGGTCATTATCGTTTCACGATATATAAGATACGTGGTGTACAGGGAGGTACGGTATCCATAAGTAGTAAATTGAAAATAAACCCCTCCTTGTTTTGTCAATGAGCTTGTCTTATCCCAGTATATTTAGTACCATCAATACGAGTACTGATAAAAAGCTCTCAGTTGGACGATATAATTCAATGCGTTTTGTATAGAACTCGATAATGTCAGGTTCCATGATTTCCACAATAAAAGCACTAATACTCATCCGACGGCTCCAGGTTGTCGAGAACTGAAATTGCATACTGTACACATAGTCACATTTGAAAGCCTAAAAACATGCCAGCAGTTACGGGGCGTCCTCGCACTATAACTGCAATTCACGGAAATCGAAAATCTGAATTCCACGAACTGGAATGACTGTAACTGATTGATTGATTGTGAGTGAGTGACCTGTGAGTGAGTGAGTGAGTGAGTGGGGGACCGATCGACCGTTGGTTGGTTGGTGGACCTCTCACTGTCACCCAGTCACTCACTGTCACTCAGTCACTCAATGGTTGTGATTGGCTGCCGCCTTGAGTGGCTCTGACTGACTGACTGACTGACTGAATGTCAGTGAGCTGAGTGACCGCCGCAGTGATGGATTGATTGGTGATGGTGATGACACAAAGACGACGACGAAGGACGACGAAGGACGACGAAGGACGACGAAGGACGACGACGAAGGACGACGAAGGACGAAGGACGACGACGAAGGACGACGGCGAAAGACGACGAAGGATGATGAAGGACGAAGGATGATGTAGCGTCGAGAAGACGACGATGATGATGGACATCGACGATGGAAGTATTGAGGAGTTGGGCGGTCAATGAACGAAGGTGATTGACACGGTATTGGTGATGGAGATGATGACACAAAGACGGCGGAGGACGACGAAGGACGACGAAGGACAACGAAGGACGACGAAGGACGACGAAGGATGATGAAGGACGAACGATGATGTAGTGTCGAGAAGACGACGATGATGGACATCGACGATGGAAGTATTGAGGAGTTGGGCGGTCAATGAACGACGGTGATTGACACGGTACATTGACCCGACTTGCTTTCAGAGGGTGTTCGTTCCTGCATCGAGCGGTCTCTCAAGTGTTCAAGTGTTCTGTAATGTCGCAGTGTCTTCGGTTTTCGGACGTCACGTGTTACGTTTGTAGACTCATTGGCACTTGCGGACTGTCGGGCGGTTTGCTGTCGTGGAGATACAGTGCGCACAATCACGTCAACATACGGTGCAGAGTGAAGGATGGAAACAAGCAGGAATACGAAATAGCTTGCCGAATTTTAGTCCACATTTTCGCGAGCGTCAACTTTCGACAAGTATTTCTGGGCTTCGATCGCACGTCTCCGTGGCGTGCAAAGAAACCAGCCATGGGTTGCTGCTCGAGCACTCCTGACAGTGATCCTGGCACAGAGTCGCGGCCAGCCACGGCGCAAGATGGCGAACTTGTACAGCCACTTCTAAAAGATGCTGCGTCCGCGCCAAAAACAGACAAGAAGGATCACAGGAACAGAGTTGCTGCGGAAAGTGGTGGTGGTGGTGGTGGTGGTGGTGGCCAACAAGCCAGAGCCGACTCGGGCACATCAAGCCGGGATCCTTCGGCTCCTGCAAGTCGCAGCGAATCCGCAACCGCTGGTGACGAAATTGATGCCCAGGATGCCCAACGGTACCATTCCATTTCAAAAAATCCAGCCGCTTTAGACTTTTCCAAATCGGCGCGCAAGCGCCGGAAACAGAATGGCCGCTGCCAATTGTTGGTCGACAAACAAACCGCAGGACAGTCGTACAATGCAGCTACGGCCCCGTCTCGAACTCATCGAGTCGGGGGAGCCGTCACGAAAGGAAACGAGACGGACATTAGATTGCTTGTGAAAACGCCGGCATTTGCCGAGGTAACAGACTGGCTCGCCGTGCACACGGTAGATTTCTTCAATGACCTCAGTCTCCTTTGTGGCACTATCCTCGATTCGTGCACCAGCCACCAGGAACGCGATCGCGAAATCTGCGATGCAGGTGGCCCGTCCTCAGAATATGGTGGGGGAAACGGCGGAGGTGGGTGTCACTCCATGACTGCTGGGTCACAATACAAGTATCTCTGGAAGGATGCCGACCAGTTCCCAACCCCTACCGATGTTCCCGCCGCTCAGTACATCAACGCTGCGCTAGAGTGGGTTGACATTCAGCTCGACGATGCGGACGTGTTTCCGCCAGACAATCAGGGGTACGGTGAGAAATTCCGACCAACGGTGAAAAAGATTTTCAAGCTCTTCTTTCGAATTTATGGACATTTGTATCATTCCCACTTCAATGATTTCGTTGCCCTGGAATCAGAAACGCATCTGAATGACAGCTTTCGGCATTTCCTTTTCTTCGTGGAAGAATTCAAGCTATTGAATAGTTCGGAGCTGCCGCCGCTCAAGCAGTTAATTGCCCATTTACAGGAGCAAGAGCGCCAGCAACGAAAAGCGGTACGTGTCCATGCTGTTGTGCTGGCTGGCGACTTGCGGACCATCTGACTTTTTGTGGATTGTTGGTACTATAGAACCCACAACAATTGAACGATGCCCACTCCAACGCGGAAGTCTCCACCAAAGAGTTTGGCACGGTCTGAGTGCAATACACTAGAAGTGACACTCCTTCTCTGTATTGTTATTATTTATTCACGTTCACAGCGGCACATAATGAGGTGTCTTTTAAAATTAAGGCTTGGTATTACGGAATATGTCCTGCTTGACGACTACCATGTATTCGACGGCCTGGTTCACGCTCTGCCGTAATTTCATGGTGGTCATTATTGGGCGAATCAGCCCACAGGCACGGTCTCGGTGGTCAAAGATTGCAGCTCCATGTCTGTTGGCCGCATTGCTGTTTTCGTTGTTGAGTACAAGTCTGCCAACCAAAAATGACTGCATGCTGCTTTCCAGTCGGTGGAAGACTCATCTGAGAGCTTCGGACCAGCTTGCTTCCGATAGAAAAATATCTGTAATAGTAGAACCTACGAACACACAATTCAGCGAACATAAGTCATCAAATCGCGTTTTGCTGCCCCAGCATCGCAAACCACCCAACGCACTCCATTGATGAGGCCTCCGACAATGGAACCCCAAAGTAGAATGACGTCTCCGGTGACCATAATCGTCGTGTACACCCTCAAAAAGTTCCCGACAGTGGCAAGCAGTGCTGTGACGGGCGAGAACTCCCCACTCTCCTTGTTGGAACAATTTAACATAATCTGCGACAGTTGCGAAACCACCAAATTGCAAGCAGTTGGTATGATATGGTATGCGATGCGACGTGTGGATCGCTAACGTTTGCACCAAACCTGAGGGAAAATGGCCAGCACTGCTACCGCCTACGTGTCGCAAATGGCAATCCACAGACAATTTGAAATCACTAGTAACGTGGTAGAGATCGGGCCTATGCTTTCGTACCGATGAACCGGCAGCCAACAACGGCAGTGCAGCTTGTAGGAGTGCGCTTGATGTCGCCAATGCAACTGCAGCCACTGCGAACGCAATCGCAGAAGCGAGGTTCGTGAAGGACCACATTTGTCCCTGAAGCACAATGACGAGCCACAGCATAATAAATGCCTGGCAACAAATAATGATTACTTCTAAGTACCTATGATCAAGCAGCACGAGTGAACAAAAATTCGCAATTGCAACCAATCCAATGCATCACGAAAGTACGAACGAATTCATGGGGAATTTGTTGCAAACGTTGTAGAGTACTGTCGCTGCATACGATGAAAATTTCATCCACCACGTGCTGAGAGACAGTCCATTCGCGGATTTCTTCCGAATGACACGAAATATCATTGGCGTGTACAACAGCAAGCTTCCAGCGCCAATAGCCCACCCTAGGCACGCCGCAACTAATTCACCAATCGTCCCCATGCTCACAACCGGCGCAGTTGTCGCGGGACCACAAGAGGATAATCTGCCAGGAACTACATGACGAACTGGCCGTTCTACTTATCCGATTTGTTCAGTGGCAGTCAACATATTTGTCACGAATATTTGCATCTCTCATTTTGTCGCAACACTCAGTCATTTGTCGTAACACTCAGAACACCAGGCGTCAACAACATAGCGACGAGTGACAAACCAACCTTGTGACAAAGTCACCACCCAAACCACCCCACCGAAGAACTAACGATCCAACCAAGTACACCACCAACGACCATGGTGGCCCCAAAACCACGACAGCCACAAACACTAACTGCCACCACACCCACTGATTACCACTATCGTCACAATCGTCAGCAACGATAGACGACGACGACGACGACAACGAACGATCACGACGACGACGACGACGATGACCACCACCACAAATTACCACAGAGGCCCCAAACCACAAAAACCACGAACACTAACTACCACCACGCCCATTGATTACCCCTGTCATCTGTCACCACCATCGCCAACAACGATATAAACGACGACGACGGAGCACCAACGACGACGACGGAGCACCAACGACGACGACGGAGCACCAACGACGACGACGGAGC
>ENA-OWNT01004866-OWNT01004866.1-seawater-metagenome-genome-assembly--contig:-NODE-4866-length-11463-cov-3.998858_pt1 | contig 11463 bp, 12 predicted proteins | sample MGYA00238136_ERZ651165 | MGnify/ENA primary metagenome ERZ651165 (study PRJEB26861, sample SAMN08777766) | seawater metagenome | isolation source: coastal seawater | place: USA: Florida | collected... | reverse complement strand
GCGCCACAGCCGCCGGGCCGATGGCCCAGCCCAGGTTGGTCCCCATGCGCTGCAGCCCGTATGCGGCGACGCGATCGGCGGGCGCCGCCACATCGGCGACGAAGGCGTAGGCCTTGTTCGGTGCTCTTGGCTTCGTGGGCGGCGCCCCACCGGGGCGCAGTGTGGTGGGCCCGTAGCGGGCTCGCAAGGGGCGTTTTGCCACGGTTGAGACGCAGGATTGCCGGTGCGCGTGTAGGACTAGCAGCTTCGCTGCTTGTCCGCCTTAAATGGTCGCGGTATTCCGCCTGCTTTGCAACATGCTGCAGGGCAAGCTTGGCAGCGCTGTAGTACGGGGCGTGATCTGCTTCAAACTTTGCAATTTCCTCATCCTCATTGGCTGGACCGCCAAACTTGGCGTCGGCATGAGGCGGAGATGACGTGCTGCTTTGCTGCTCTTCGTCACTGCTGTACGCCACACGCACTTTGTCTAAGTGCATTTGAGGTGTGTACTTCGGATGCGGGAAAAACTGTACCTTTGCCTGGTCAACTGGCTTTTCTTCAATGGCGCTGCTAATAACTAAAGACACGCCTTGGGGACGCGAGGAAGGGGATCTGGTTTCCGTGCCTATGCCGGCTGCAACCTTTGGCGGCGACGGCGATGCCGTGCTTCGAGACGTTCGCTTTTTACGAGCTTTCGGTGTTGCTGATTTCCCTTTTGGACTGGAGGTTGACCATTTCAACTTTGGACCCACAACCTTTCGCCGAGCCGCGGATGTTGCGGGCAACGCCTTTGCCACATGGCCAGATGTCCTCCTCGACTTCATGGCGGCTGAGAGCGCACTGTTGTGTGACAGCTATTCTTTCATATATACAGGAAATGTAAGCGTCGCCGCCATTATTGCCACCGACCTGGGGTCTCTGGCTATGTTACTCGTCATGACACATCACGCGTGAGCTACGGTCCGGCAGTGATGTTCGCACCCACCACAAAGAGGGTGGCGTTTCAAATGGAAACAGCAGCTGACTTATTCGAAAGCTTTCGCGCACAAACAAAAAGTTTCTTGTCAGAATCGCTGCAAAAGCACACACCTGTAACGCCACCGTTCCGCCACAACTTCCAACTTCTTGACCTTTACTTTCAAACATTCGTCCTCTGCCGCCGCGCACCGTGCCCACATGCTGAGTGACCAGCTACCTGCATTGGAATCGATATTGGAATTGATATTGACAATGATGTTCAATGCACCGTGCAATGCGCTGCGCGTCACAGAACCAGAACGAGCACAAGGATTCACATTCGGTACGAATTTCTACGGCAAAGGCACTGTAGGGCATCGTGCACCACAGCCACGTCAGACCTTTCCCCAAACAACTCGCTGCTCATTGATGTCGTCGTCGTCGTCGTCGTCGTCGTCGTCGTCGTTCGTCGTCGTCGTTGTTCGTCGTCGTTGTCGACGTTTGTTTGTTTCATTCGCTGTCTGTCAGTCGTCCACTGGCTTTTCAGCACGCTACTCACCACCACCGCGCCAACTTCAGACACCCCTCCATGTGACGTTTGTAATGTACTGACGGCCGCTGCGATCACCGTCTGACACACCAACCCTCCGATTGGACTTTGGAATAAGGGCGTGGGCGCCACAGGCACGGACTGAACGTCATTTTTTACTGAGAGTGAAGGTTGTGATGAGTGCTTTTGTGGGGAGCGTGTCAACTGATTGAGTAACGAAGGCCGAGGGCAGCAGCGGTTGTTTTGTCCGTTGCTCGCCGCAGTTCCAGAACGTGTAATTACACGATTCTATCGTTCCTTGATTCACGATTTCATTGATCCGTCACTCACAGTCACTGTGATGTGAAACATGTAATTACACGTATATTATCACATAATGTGTATTTACACATTGAAATTCGTCAAAATCGTGTAAATACACGTTTGTCGTCCGAATGTTTGAAAATACACTGTAATAAATAAGTAAAAATCACACTACAGTACATAGAATTGATAACGGTTAACCTCTAAATACCCTGTCTGAAAACTGAAAATGACGTTGGTACAAACAAGGAAAGCGAGCGTGCTCACAGAGTCGTCGTCAGTTCTCTCTCTCTGTCTCTCTTTCTCCGTTGTCCACTCTTTGTTTTGGATTCTTCGTGGATTCATCGACCGACGAATGAACGATCGATCATCGATCGTCGATCGTCGTTCATCGACCGCCGACCGAACGAACGAAACATTCGTTGACAACGAACAACGAACGACGAACACCGCCACACTCCATCACATACATACATACACGGTACCTTGCCACGCAACTGCAGTGTTCGGGTCCAGTGGGTCGCACGCAGCAGGTAGCGTCTTTGCACTTTACTTTCGGATGTGATACCTTGCGATTCTTCATTTAGCTCTTTGTGATCGCGAGGACGCTCGTTGTGAATACCGGTAATGCACTTTCTGTCTTCGGCGCCTCGGCGCCCGTGAACCAACTACCGTGCCTTGGATGAACGAGTGAAGTCAATAAGATGCGAGGAGAAACGGGACACCAGAAGTTCGCAACAGTGTGCTGCATACGGCAGGCAGGAGCCACGCCGTAGGGAATACGGAACACAACCACTGACCCCACAGACAGGTGCTCGCAAATACGACGACAAAATTGTGATTCGCACCACATTGTCGATCAAGTTTTCAAGCGGATCCATGTGACGATGCACGCACTCATGCAGTGGCGACGGCGCCGAGGTTTGCTGCGCCGCTCTGTCGTGATGGCTCAACTGTCCACATAAGCCACCATGAGTGGTTGGACTTCGTGGTGCGCCGCTCTCGTGGTTGCGGCATGCTTGCTGGAACCCGCGCTGCCAGTTCACATACAACACGCGCGACATGCATCCGCTTCAGAATCACGCTTGCATGATCAGCGCGGGTGGCCTTCGGAACCGTACGTCACCCACCTGCACGCCCCTGTTCATGTGCGAATATCTCAAGCACTTGAGGCCTTGCCGCATCGCGAGAGGACGCTGTTCCTTGCGCACCACGATGTCCGTGACCCCGGTTTGGACGTACACGTGGCTCGCCATTTGGAAAAACTTGTGATCCATCCGTCCAACCTCGCTGAATCCGGATACCCCAGTGCACGCAAGTTGGGACGCCATACATCCACGCAAACTGTACTTCTTGCATCTTCGACACCCGACAGAGATGTCGGATCCGGGGTCCTGGGAACCGAAGGAGATCTTCCGTCAGATGTGTTCCCGCAAGAGCACCCATGCGCGTCAGGCAGTACGCATCATGTCCGTGCACAAAGCCATATTGACTGCGACACTAGCGACACTAGCGCAGATTCGACGGCGGTGGAGAGGTTATCGCCACGAGAGCCGACCGGTTCTATCCACCGCGCTCAATGCGATGATTTTCATGACAGTGGGCGAGGTCACACGACGAGAAAGCCCCACATTTGGATGTTTTGGCAGAATGTCGGCACAGCCGAGCAGCCTGGCTACATCGAGTTGTGTGTGCGCAGTGTCTTAAAACACAACACGGACTCTTTCCAAGTACATGTTTTAAACAAGACGACCGTGTCGCAGTTTCTGTCTGACTTACCACCTGATCTCGACGAGTTGCTGCCGGGACTCGCGCAGTACACCGACTACATTCGTCTGAAACTACTCAAAAAGTACGGCGGAATTTGGCTGGACAGCGATTTGATTGTGCTCAGTAACCTGAGGCCTGTTTTCGAGAACTTGTGCCGGACTGGCGACGGCGACTTTGCTGGATTCGGGTGCACTTTGGGTCTGCACCAGCCCCACCGCCCCTGCCGAGACAACTACCGCCACCCATCAAACTGGGCGATGGCGTCAATCGCTGGTGGAAAGTTAGTATCGTGGTGTGCCAAAGAAGCTGACCGCATGCTCGACACCATGCGCAGTGGCGAGTCCAGGCGCGACGATGGTGACTCCGTCCACTCGAGACATTACGCATCTTTCGGACGAGACCTCATCGCCAAGTATTTGCAAAAACATCCAAGCTTTGAATACTACCACGTGCCGTCCAAATGCATGGATCGTGATGCCAAGGGTTTTGTCATTAGCAGCGCTTCCTACGTGCAACAGGTACTTTTGCTGCTTTGAAGATGTTTGTTTATTGCGCGGTTTGGATTCCCCACGATGACATAGCTCTGATTGTGACTTTGTTGATGCACACATTCATCCCAACGCAGAGCGAAGGTGGACAGAGTCCACGGCGTGGGTGCAGTGAAGAGCGCGATGCACTGCCCATGTTAATTCCGTTGTACAACACTGCTGCTCACAAAACTAGTGCGTGGGCAGCCTTTCAAGCACTTCCCGTTGACGCCATTCTCGGGTCGACCAAGCAAGAAGATTCTAGTTTGCGCCGGCACGAGGAAGACAGCGCGACCAACGAGCACAGTAACAGTGACTCCAACCGAACCAGCAATTGCTACTTGAGCCACCTGTTTCGTATTGCTCTGGAAGAAGCAGGATAGCGCTGTTCAGTCCGGGGGTCCTTATTGGTACATCGCCTTGCCCAATCCGAATAGATGCTAATTGTTACTTTATAAAATTAACGAGTCGTCAGCTTATGGGTGCTTTACATTCAATCCCATTCCATCGAGGTGAAGGTCGTCCGTTATTCGTCTGCATCCTTCCTCAAGATACTCTCGTGTACCATCAATCTCCATTGTCCTCGACGTTTCCAAAGTCTTCAGTGTCTTCAACGTTGCCAATGTCTTTCATGTCTGCCATCATGATGCATGTATGTATGTTTCGGTAGTCAGGTCAGTCTTCATTCAACTTCCAGTGCCATCTCAATCAATGCCTTCGATGTCTGCCGTCAATGTCGGTCCTCGAAGGTCGGTCCCCGAAGAGTATCCATGCAATGCAATATCAATGCTCCATCACTTGCGCGAAGTCAGTGGGTGTTGTTGTAACCATTAAATGAGTCCATGTGGGATGTTGAGAGACCATAAGTGAGTGACTCTGCGGCAGCGACTGACTGTGAGTGCGGTGGCGAACTTCGAACTTCGAACTTCGAACTTCGAACTTTGAACTTCGACGTCAATCTGTCGTCGACGACAGCGTTCGTTCGTTCGCTCCTTCGTTCGTTTGTTCGTTCGTTCGTCCCTTTGTTTGTCCTTCCTTCGTTAGTTAGTGCGATGGTTCGTCGGCGCTCGTCCAGTCAATACAGCGGCGCGTAGCTGCAGTGGTGTGGTATGAGCTACTCATTTCTGGGACAGCGAGAGACAATTGGACGGTACGCCATCGGGCTCATCTTCGTCGACGAAATGCAGCACCAATGAGTGGCCACGTCGAACATGTTGGACACATGACCACATTAGAGCGACTGTGCAGCCACATATTATGTCTATTGCGGAGCGCGTGCAAGAACGGTCTCCCTGGCAGACGAATATTTCAAACAGCATCACGTGTAGGAATATTTTCGACACAAATACGCCCCGAAGTCGTTGAGCGTTCAGATATGTCTGCGACAGGGGATGGCGCTGTTACGGCGCCCCAGTCCGCGCAAGCAGGCGGCGCAGAAGGTGAGAATCCACCGAAGAAAATGGTTGCTTTCAAAAAGAAAGTTCGAAAGAAACGACGCGGCATGAAGCGTGTGGTGAAGAGGAAAACCGATGGCTCCTCGTCCGAAGACGAAAGCACAATTGTGACGGTCTCCACGAAGAGAAAGAAGACTGTAAACACGTTCGGCACAGCGTCCCGAAAGAAAAACTCGAACGCGGTGTCTTCCTTAACAGAAGTGTCAGACAGATCGACAACGGCCGTTGAGAATTCAGGTGGTGCAACTGCCATTGCTGAATTTGATACAGCAGTAGACAACGATGCCCGTGCCATCCGTGAGCGTAATATTGAACTCAATGAGAGTGGTGTCGTCGACGACACAAAAGTGTATCGAGGCGAAGCAGGCTACAAAAACTACATCAAGAAGACGAAAGAACAGCTAGCTGCAAACAAATTTACAGGAACTCAAGGCCCAATTCGGCCGTCGGTGTTTTTTCGGCCTTCTTTTCGAATGGATTATCAGCCTGACGTGTGCAAGGACTACAAGGAGACCGGATATTGTGGATTTGGTTCGTTCTTTGTCGGCCCTCAAATGCTACTGAATGGCCGCATGAACATCACCTTTGACCAACATCGATACTTTGTCGCGCAGGTAACACATGTAAATTTCTTCACGACCGCGGAGATTACAAACAAGGGTGGCAGATAGAGCAAGACTTTTTAGCGAAGGAGAAAAAGCGCAAAGCTGCCCTCAATGGTGAAAAGGTTGAAGAGGATCCTGACTTTTCAGGAAAGAAAGAAGACGACAGCTTGCCATTTGCTTGTTTGATATGCAGAGAGAAGTTTACGGTATGCGCAAGTCGCCTTGATCGCTCATTTGTGTTCATATCGTTAACTGTGCCCGTTGTTGCTGCGTGAACGTAGGATCCTGTCGAAACAAAATGTGGTCATTATTTCTGTGAGGAGTGTGCGCTCAAACAGTAAGCAAACATTTTGACTGCCTACATGTTGTACCACGCGTCCTTGTGATGACCTGCTCTGTTTCTTCATTCGTAGGTACGAGAAGTCAAGCAAGTGCTTTGCTTGCGGTAAAGACACTCGGGGTGTATTCAATCGCGCGCGTAAGATCATTGAACGGATGCAACAAGTCGAGGAAGCAGAAGCGAGGAAGCAAGGCTTTTCCGATTAGTGTTGTGTGGATAATTGTTAGCACAGATTCGTGGTCATAATTCGCCGTACTTGTGTTGGCAGCAACGGGCAGGTGTTTACGAGGTTGCCTCGGCTGAACTCTTCGACTGGAGCAGAGCCAAAAGTTCAGCACCAGCATACCGCTGCAATGCATCTTCGATACCGCAGCAGCTCTTTCCCCGCTCCATCGCCAATTTCGAAGAATCCATCCCCGTATTCCGTGGCGAAGGCGCCTGGCGGGGTGTTCAAGACACAGAGTTAGTGCACTCGCACACAGTTAATTAACAAAGCAGCCACAACAGGTAACTCCGCCTTACCGCGTGAGCCCAGCCGTAGGGACACTCCTGCCGTGTCATGGGCACCTGAAGCAATTGAGACCAACACGAACATGAACTGAGACGGTATTGCGAGCGTCGTGACATGCGATACAGACATCACTTGCCAAGCACTTCGGCGACACTTTCAAGATCGTAGCGGCTGTTAACGCGAACTGTAATCTCGTCCAGCAACCTGCCCCTCCGATGTTGTACGTTTGTCCGAATGACTTTGAGTACAATTCGGCATCTCCACCTTTCAATCGCAAGTGTTTGCGTGTGAAATGGAGAATGGAATCAACTACATCTAGAATGTCGACAAACGACCGAATCTCTTCTCGGAAGAAGGGCTCTGGCTTCTGTTTGGCAAGAACTCCGAGCACCTAAAGTACCGAAAAGACGCCACAACACAATTACAACCGGTTTTGGTGCCCGGCATGAGCCGATCGGGTGTGCCGTACCATTTGGAGGAAGGTGCTACTTTTGGAGCACGCGCGGTCAGTTGGGACTGGCCCATAAATGGCGGATGACCGCAGTATGATGTGGTTTGGCCATCTCTCCCGAATGAGGTTTTCTCCTTGTAGCTTAGTGCTTCCGTAAACGTTCACTGGTTTGCATTCGGCACTTTCTGCATGCGGGGCATCGGTGTTGCTGCCGTAGACCATATCGGTGGACAAATGCACCAACAGCGCCTCTGGGCAAAACTCCTGCATAGCATCCACCAATGGTGTAGGAACGTTGAGTTTCTCTGCTGCTGCCGGATCCTTCTCACACGCAGCAGGATACGGAATAGCCATGCAGTTGATGACGACGTCCGGCTGGCTAGTCTTCACAGCTGCTGCCACGGACTTTGGATCCGTACCATCCATGGTCAGCGACACGCTCCGAGCTGTTGTTGGTACTGCTCCGGCACTTTGGCGATTCCTTGTTCCATACACGAAAAAGACGCCATGGCGAAGCAAAGCGTCCACTACAAAGTGCCCGACATAACCAGAAGCTCCGGTCACTAGCACTTTTGTGAGCTGACGACTCAGCGATGTCCCTGGCTCCATGTTATCCCAGTTATCCCTCACCCAATCAAACCAACTCGACTGTGACGCTGACTTGGAGGCTCGCCTTGCAAAATTCAAAATGGCAGAAGCGAGATGTAGCGTTTCAAAGCTCTCATGATAAATCTCACGCTACCGCCACCTCTCTCGAGACTCGGTGTCTTCAGTCACTGCTCCCGTTCGCACCGCCCTGCATCCTGCAGCGTCCCGCGTCAACCCTAGCAGAGTCGAAGCAGAGTCGAAGCAGAGTCGCACAATTGTTCCCCGCGCCAGCATCTCAGCTGGCGCATCCTCTTTCTACTGCATCACTCTTGGCTGCTATCGTCACGCTTCTTGAATCTAGACTCTCGCTAGTCTGGGAATTTCCTGCTCTGTTACTGTCCACACCTGTGCACGGCTTCATCGCTCGCCTCCCTTTCAATAACGTGGCGTCTTTCTCCTCCAAAGTGTCGACAGAAGTGTCGACGAGTCGACGAGACGAGACGAGACGAGACGACGAGACGAGACGAGACGACGAGACGAGACGAGACGACGAGACGAGACGAGACGACGAGACGACGAATCGACGAGACGAGACGAGACAAGACAAGACAACTTCGTTCTGTTGGTGTGTCCGTCGGCTGTTGTGTTCTGTGTTCCGTGTTCTGCGTTGGCAACTAAACTGGCAACGACCTCGAAACACGCTGGGGAAGCCGAGACAGCTCAGTGCTGTAATTTCAGGGTCATCGCGCTTCCACTGTTGTAATTACACTTCGTCCGCGATGCCGTCGTGATTTTTTGGGGCTTCTTAGCTCCGAATGGTGAATGAATGGTGCGGGTTCATGCAAAAAGTGGGGCCAAAGCTATGTAAAAACATACATGTTGTGGTGTGTGCACGCTGTTGTCCGTGAGGTCGCTGGTCGCTGGTGCTGATGCTGAGAGCATGACGCACTGCTCTGACATTGTTGTTGTTGCAAGGTGATCAATGTGTTGTTGTTGCTGTTGTTGTGGTTAGTTGTTAACGTAGCTTCAATCAATCAATGCCGTTGTGATGAGTGATTGCGTGCTGTTGCGACAGAGAGCGGCGCTGACGTTTTGTGCCCTTGCTGTGGTGTTTTCGACCTGCGCCGACCAAAAATGAACATGCCAGCGAGAAGAGCTGGTGCTGCGGCTCCGGAAAGTGTCGAACTCGATTTAAAATGCAACGACCTACGTCTTGCATTCAAACGTGGCTTGTGCGTGAATGTGTCCCTACGGTTCTTCCTTTGCCGCCTGGCTCGGCGGCTTTGCCATCCCCATGGTTTCGAGACCAACTTCTCGCGCTGCCTGATTTGGCGGAGGGTCTCGAGGCGTGTGCATTTCCGTTCCAAATATGGTGCAAACCAAGATGGTAACTGCCGCACAAATAATATTCACACCGCACGCGAAAGGAATCCCAATTATTGTCCTACAAAAGATGGTTGGTTGACGCACATGAAGATCAACGCGAACCGAAAGTGGCAGCAAACGACACGAACCCTGTGAGTAAAACTTTGGCTTCACTTGAAGCATCTGCCATCGGGAGAGAATTAAACCGTCCATAAGAGTACAGTGATACGCTTGCGAGAATAATTTGCACCACCGCAAGAACGCCGGCACACATCATGACACGCTGGTGGCGTCGATCGAGCTCAACGCGCGGTTGTGTTGTGTTGACACAGCAGCAAACCGTCGACAGGTTTGCAATCGCTAGGAAGAGCTGGATAACGAAAATACTGTAAAGGCCGTAATAGTCCGGTGCAGCTTGAGGGATCCAAGCGGGGGTCGTGCCACCAGTGCTAATAATATTTTCATTGTTGATTTCAACCTGAATTGCGAGAGTAGTCAATATCATCACGCCAATTGCACCCACCGACACGATCACCATGATGGTCTCAGTGATTCTAGTAAGACATAGCATGCGATGGCGCCTGGTCGGCCCAAAGCATGTCGGCCAAGCCGTCACTGTGTCCGATGATGTTGTGGACATTGCTGACCTTTTGTCACACAAACTAGTTCAATTTTTCCTCGAATAATAATGCGGTTGATTCAATTCACAACGCAACTCGCCGTTGTAGTTTGTGAAGCAATTGTTCTGGACCGCATATCCGACACAAACATAGCCGCCAATACCGTTGTCGACAACAACCAGCGCAGGCTGTCTTGATCGCACTCGACGATGCAACGTTCAGGAGAAGTGAAGTGGAGTCCGAGAAAGCGACGTCAATGAGCCACAACCTGCTTTGTGTGTTATGTGTTGACTCGTCGCGACGACTTCACAAAAGCAACCAACCAACCAACCAACCAACTCGACAATGCACATTACTCCATTCAAATGCTTTGACAACTTTGAATGATACACAACAGCGACTCATCAACGACGACTCACCTTGCAACGACAACGACGACATAACCATACGACAACGATACTACCACCAACAACAACAACAACAACAACAACAACAACAACATGCTTCAACAACACCAACAACGCGACAACACGACAACACCAACGGCGTCATGACACTGTGACGCTGTGACGCTGTGACGCTGTGACGCTGTTGCTGGTCGTTGTTGCTGTGTGTGTGTGTGTGTGTGTGTGTGGCATCATGCACTCCAACGAACGAACGAACGACCGCGAGAAAGTTCATGTTGCCAACAGAGAGAGAGTCCGCCCGCAAAAGGCGGCGGGCGGGCGGTGGCAGCCAGTGCCTACAGGCTCGGTCTCAGCGTGATAGGGTGCTGCTGTCATCGAAGTCGTCGAAGATACCATACACTGCAAGGAAGTAAGTCATCGCAGTTCGTTCGGGGCGCATTTCACTATCGCTATCAATTATCAATCAACGACCGCGCGTCGTCGAAGGCACCCACGTCTGCTTTCATGGACATTCTTGCGGTGATATCATAGACTCGATGCGTCGTCTTCTTGTTTCGTGTTTAACTTTGCTCAAGCGCAACACCCAACACAAGACAAAAGGCAAGAAAGAAAGAAAGAAAGAAAGAAAGAAAGAAAGAAAAGAAAGAAAGAAAAGAAAGAAAGAAAGAAAGGGTTTTTCATTTTAGACTCTACTCTCTACTCGATCTATCGGAGTTGCTTCTGCCTTGAAATAAACTGGACCGCCACTGGCAGTGGAGAGCCTCCGCTGCTGCCCGCAGCAGACCAGACAGCGATCGCAAGGCAGAGCACACGCGCCACACGCCACAGAGCCACGCGCAGGCGCAGACCCACGCCAAAAATATATGTTTCTTTTGTGTCCGAAACATGCACCGCCCATCTAAAAAATCCGATTAAGGGAGTTGATTGACGACGACCACCGAACGCCCGAACAGAATTTTGGTGCTAGCACCATGAAAATGACGACTGTGGGAGTGTAGTTCAGGATCCATGGGAGTGATTGGACCCACCACCACCC